>Ga0255769_10000023_pt1 | contig 157917 bp, 151 predicted proteins | sample 041ome_9_FD_179637 | JGI IMG/M metagenome (GOLD analysis project Ga0255769, IMG submission 179637) | Coastal salt marsh microbial communities from the Groves Creek Marsh, Skidaway Island, Georgia - 041413US metaG (version 2) | ecosystem: Environmental > Aquatic > Marine > Intertidal zone >...
CCACACACGGCTCGTCGACGATCTCATCGTCACGGACAGACGTCGGGGGCTCCCCCGTCACATCGAGGGAAAGATCGAAGCAGTCCAGGACATGATCCGTCTTGTGATGGTGAGTGATGCCTTTCCTGACGAGTGGGGCTAGCCCTACCGAGACGCTGAAAGCGTTGGGGAGTCCTTTATCTCGTTCATCTCGATGAAGATGCACTCCCCTGGGCAGATCTCGGCCGCTTGCACCACGGAATGCTCAGCCCGAGGCGTAACCCACGCCAGACTGCCGGAACCACCCGGGTCGTTCAGCGCGACACCCGCTTCCACCACGTATGCAATGCCGTCATCGAGCAGGGTGAACACATCGGGCGCGTGATCGACACAGAGCCCATCTCCGGTACAGAGATCTTGGTCGATCCACACGCGCACGCCTCCGACGCTACCCCTACCCTGTGAAGCGTGCCCCAACGTGCTGGCGACCCGCACCCACCACCGCGACCACAGCGCCGCGCCCACACTCATCATCGCCCCACTGGCGATGTCACCGATCCCTATGCCTGGCTGGCCGATCCCAACGACCCCGCCGTTCTTGCGCATCTACGGGCAGAGAACGAGCACACCTCGGCGCACCTCGCACATCTCACCGAGCTACGTACCGACATTGTCGATGCCATTCGCGCACGAACCAACGAAGACGACATCAGCGCCGCCACGCGATACGGCGAATGGTTCTACGCCGCGCATTCCAGCGCTCAATCGGCCTACCCGGTCATCCGACGGGCACGCGACGCCGACGCTGCTCGAGACCCGAACCGCTCCGCCCTTGTCCTCGACCAGAATGCAGAGGCGGCAGGGTGCACCCACAGTGAACTCGGTGCAGTGGAGCCATCACCAGATCACCGACTGGTCGCCTGGGCCCATGACACCGACGGCGACGAGCACTTCACTCTGCGCATTCGTGACGTCGCAACCGGTGTTGACCTCGATGACGTAATTCACGACGTTGCCTGGTCAGGTGTTGCCTGGACTGGCGACGGACAACACATCGTGTACGTGGTCCCCGATGCCACCGAACGCCCGCACCGCGTCATGGCGCATCGACTTGGCAGCGACAGCGGCGAGGACATCATCGTGTGGACTGAGGATGACCCGCGTTTCCATGTGGCGATTGGCGCCACCCGCAGCGGCCGGTGGATTGTCATCCACTCCGCATCGAAGACCACCACCGAAGTGCACCTCATCGACGCGTCGGCACCAACAGGTGATCTGTGGTGTGTTCATCCTCGCCGCGATGGGGTGGACTACAGCGTGGAGGACTGGGGAGACCAACTCCTCATCTTGCACAACATCGACGCACCCGATTTTGCGCTCGCCGTCTGTGATGGACCCGGACATGACTGGCACCCGTTCATCGATCATCAACCGGGTCGGCGCCTCGTGGCCGTGGACCCGTTCGCCGATTTCTGCGCCGTGCACGCATGGGACAACGCGCAACCACAGATCTGGCTCCTTGATCGCAACGGGGACGCCGTCGGGAAGGTCGATGTGGGTGATGGCCCCCACGACGTCGAGTTCGGAGCAAACGAGAACTGGGACAGCAACCAGTTGCGCGTCGTCTACCAGAGCCTCGCGCATCCTGCCACGACCGCCGATGTCGCCGTGGGTGACATGACCGTCACCACCGTTCATCAGGTCGCTGTCGAATCCATTGATCTCGCGGACTACACATCTCGCCGTCTCTGGGCGCAGGCCGCCGATGGCACCGCGCTACCGATCGACCTTTTCGGACGGTGCGACACACCTCTTGATGGCACCGCGCCGGTGGTGTGTTACGGCTACGGGTCCTACGAGATCTCACTGGCTCCGTGGTTCTCAACGGCGCGCACGGTGCTAGCGGATCAAGGTGTGTTGTGGGCGCTGCTTCACCCCCGTGGTGGCGGCGAGTTCGGGCGCAATTGGTACGAAAGTGGCCGCTTGCACAATAAGCAGAACACCTTCGGTGACGTGATCGCCTGCGTGGAATACCTGCGCGACTCCTATGTGGATCCCGCACGCATCGGTCTGCGCGGCGGCAGTGCTGGCGGTGCACTGGTCGGAGCATGCATCACGCAACGACCCGAGCTGTTCGCCCTTGGCATCGCTGAAGTTCCCTTCGTTGATGTTGTCACCACCATGAGCGACCCCACCCTTCCCCTCACCGCAACCGAGTGGGAGGAATGGGGCGATCCGCGCCGCGTGGATGCTGCCGAATGGATCGGTGCATGGTCGCCGTATGACAACACCCACCCCGCTGCATACCCAGCCATGTTCGTGACCGCAGGCCTCCACGACCCTCGGGTTGGGTATCACGAACCAGCGAAATGGGTAGCTCGACTGCGCGACATGACCACCTCGACAGCCCCAATACTTCTGCGTACTGAATTGGACGGCGGTCACGCCGGCCCCACAGACCGCTATGCCGCATGGGCCGACGAAGCCGACATCATCGCCTTCACCCTCGACGTCTTCGGCATCGCCGTCACCGACCACCACACCGCGCCGGCTACTACACGCTGATCGACGCAACCCCGGCGGCCACGATGAGGCCTGCGTTACGCAGAACGTCGCGCCAACTCACAGGTCGGGTGCTGAATGCACCAAAACAGGCACACACCGGCGGCGACACCGCCCGCATCCGTGTCACCAACCACGCCGTGAACACCGCGAGCAGTGCAATGAGCACCAACGCGGACCACGGAATCGCAATCCGCGCAACAACCGCCGCGCCGAGCACACACTCCAGCCAGGGCAGAACCGCCCAGACAACGCGCGGCACACCCATGCTGCGAGCCGATGCAGCCCACACATCGCGTGCCACAAGCTTTGTTGCACCGGCCACAGCAACGACACCCCCGGCCGCCACACCGGCGATCACCACCAACGCCTCGTTCAGGTCGCGACCTCCATACACATGCCCTCGACGGCGACGTCGATCCGAGGGCCATCGTCACCGGCGAGCTCCCGCACGTGATCAACAAGAACATCGAGTTCATCGTCGCTGCGTTGAGGGTCATGGTGAAACAGCACCAAGGTGCCCACCGCGCACTCTCGGGCAATATCGAGTGCATAGCCATAGGTTGAATGCCCCCAGTGAGCCCGGTGCGCGAACTCGTCATCGGTGTACTGAGCGTCATGGATCAACACGTCAACACCCTCACAGAGTTCCCTCACTCCTGCTGAAATCGATCGGTCAGCCGGCTGTTGATGATCACTCACATATGCCACCGACCCAGTGACACCATCCACTCTGAAACCAACGGTGGGACCCACATGGGGAACCGACCTGATGGTGACCGTCGCCGAGCCGAACTCCACTACCGAATCCGTGCAATCGACAAACTCAACAGTCCCGGGCAGGTCGGCAAGCGCCACTGGGAACAACGGTGGCCGGATGGCCTCTGCAATGACCTCGCTCACCGACCGCCCATCACCTGGAGGTGGTGCCAGCACCCGCAGTCGCCCCTCAGGTGACAACAACGGTGGGAAAAAAGGCAGGCCTTGCACATGGTCCCAATGCAGGTGGCCAAGAAGACACACCCCATCGAAAGTCCCGCGCGCAGCTGCGTGCCGGGCACCGGTGCCGATATCGAACAAGATGGGCGGCGCACCCGTGACATCCAATGTGACACAGCTGGTGTTTCCGCCATGGCGTTGCACATCGGGGCCGTGGCACGGCGTCGAACCACGCACACCGTGAAAGGTCAGTCGCATCGCTCCCCCATCGATGGCCAAACACTACCCGTGGGGCCGACTCCCCTGCCCACCGAACCCCGGTCCCGCCATCACTCCGCGCACCTCAACACATCACCCTGTTGGCGAATGAGACCATCGGCGATCAGCGAGGCGATGATCCTTGCTGCCACGACATTGGATCGATCCATCACTGCCGCGGCGTCGCCGATCGCCACATCGGCTGCGACAACAGCCCGCAGCAGTTGACCACGCGCTTCGCGGTCACTACCAGCAAAACGCGACTGCGGCCGCGACACGCCTGCGGATCGCGCGGCCGGATCGGGCTCTGGGCCACCGGCCCAACGACACTGCGCAGCAATCGGGCACCCGTGGCATTGAGGACGAGAGGACGTGCAGATCGTCGCACCGAAATCCATCAGCACCTGATTCCACATCCACGACTCACCCTCCGGCACGAACACGTTCGCAAGTTCCTGCGCTTCTGCAGGGCGCAGGGCCCGACCGGTGACCCGCGCGAGAAACCTGCCGACGTTGGTATCGACCACCGCAACATGATCGCCATAGGCGAATACCGCCACAGCGCGCGCCGTATACGGTCCAACACCGGGAAGCTCCATTAACCCCGAAATATCGACCGGCCAACCCTTTGCCGCAATCTGTGTCGCGGCCTCACGCAGTGCTGTCGCACGCCGCGGATACCCGAGGCCTGACCAGATTTCGAGAATCTCAGAGAGGGCGCCTGCAGCACAGTCGGCAGGTGTTGGGAAACGCTCCATGAAGGCCTCCCATTTGGGCACCACCCGATCGACCCCGGTCTGCTGGCTCATTACCTCGGAGACCAGAACCGCCCACGGGTCACGGGTGCGACGCCATGGGAAGTCGCGTAACCGTGGGCCACCCCACGCCAGCACGGCCGCAACGACCGCATCGGTATTGACCTGGTCACTCACCCGAGTGGTCATCATCGAGCCGATCGTCACCGGAAACAGGCCGAGTCGGCCCATTCGGATCGATCACCGACGATGCCTTACGGCGACGCGGAGAACCCCAGGTTGTATGCGCCGGGCGAATGAATTCACCGGTCATATCGCGTGCAGGAAAGCGCAACTGGAAGTCGATCTTCGACTCGCCGCGCTCGGTCTCCTGCTCGGCAAGTTCCCGCAGTCGCATCAGGTTGTCGCGGCGTTCAATACTCCAAGGGCCAATGCGCAACGACGCATACAACACGCCACCCAAGATGATGGGAAAGAAAAACTGCGCGAATCGGTACGACGCCACACCGAGCGTCGCTGTGCGCAAGGGCACCCCGAACACCCCCAGCATGCCGACATAACTGGTGTCGACGTAACCAAGTCCGCCGGGCGTGATGGGGATGGCCGCGAGCACATTGGCGATACCAAACGAGATGAACAACGCGTCAAGGCCCATCGACACGCCGAAGGCTCGAATGAACACCCATAGGGCCAACGCATCGAGCACCCAGTTCACCGTCGCCCAGAAGGCCACGCGTCCAAGCAACTGTCGGTCGGTGATCAACGCCTCGAGGCGCTCGGCGAGTTGATGCACGACAAGAGCGGCGCGTTCCTCATCCACGTTGACCTTCCGTGCAACCCACCGCACGAACCGCTCCGCGCGACCCTGGCCTTCCATCAGCCCGAAGATCAGCGTTCCCGCGAGCCCCATGACCACAATGCCAACGACAGCCGCTGACCCATACAGAGCGTTCACCCCACGAATCGGAATCGACACGATCAGCCCGAGCCACAAGATGAGGTTCAGCACCACGGCAGAGCCCAGACCCACCGTGGCAAGCGCAAAGCCGGCATCAGGCCCCGACACCCCCGACAGGGTCATCAATCGAAATCCGAGTGCTGATGATGCCGCGTTGCCGCCCGGCACGATGCTCGACAATGCCCGAGTGCTCATCTGGATGCGAAACAGACGCCAGCGCGACAGCCCAAGGCCAGCATCACCCAATGAGGCCTTCACCAGCGGGGCGTAACACCACAATGCGGTGATCTCGAGCACAAGGCCGAGCGCCAGCAACCGCGGCTCGACACGCTGCACCTCGTCGAGCGCGGCACGGAAATCCGGCACCAACGGAATGACGAACAAATAGACAACAGCGACGACAACCAACAGTTTCAGCGTGAGACGAAACCGCCGACGCCGTCGTACGGGTGGTGTCGTGGTCGAATCCTCGCTCATGGTCTGCTTGCCGCGCGCCTATCGCATGAGTGGCCGGCAGGCATCACACTAGGCCGACGACACAACCTGATGGACGACACGACGCCTCGTGCGACTCGCCTCAGAAAGAGGTCGCCATCGCACGCACCAGGCGTTCAGCCTGTTCGGCAGCTCGCGCGCGCACCTCATCAACATCAACCTTGGTGGGCATGCCGTTGGCGAACACCACCTCGCCGTCGACGGTGATGTGCCGTGGCGTCACGCCCGTCGTGAATGCAAGGTCCCATGCGTCGCCCATCGGCCGCGACCACTCCACGCGATCGGTCCGCGACTCCGGTACGAGATCGCGCGCTGTCTCCACCCACTGCCACGCAGTTGCGGCGTCAAAGGTGACGTCATTTTCTCGCGCGCGTGCGTAGGCCACACGGAAATCATCGAGAACGTCGGCGCCGATGCCATCGGATCCCAGTGCCACCGGTGACGTAAACCTGACCGGCCGTGCATAACCAACCCCGTTGTTCATGTTGGATCGCGGGTTGTGCACAATCGTGCCCTGCAGGCCGTGGTCATCGGGCAGGCGCACACCGTGGATGAGCAACCACTCCGGTGCGGTCAATCCTCGCAGACGCGACCAGTGCTCGTCGTCGGCCGGGCCCTCCGACACATGGATATGCACACCCGTATTCGCGTCGCGAGCAAGTTCGGCGGCCGCAGCCAACGTGTCGTCGTTGCAGGTGAATGCGGCATGTACGCCCACCATGGCCCGCCCGCCGGCGGCCAAGAACCGCCGGTTTTCCTCAAGTCCACGCCGGGCACCATCAGTGCCGTGTCGATCGGTGACGCCGTACGAGCACACAACACGCACACCGACCTCAGCGCAGGCATCAGCGATCACATCAAGTGATCCCTCGATGCAATTCGGCGACTCGTGATGGTCGATGAGGGTGGTGGTACCGGCCGAGAGCGCCTCAACCGCGCCGAGCATGGCTGACCAACGGATCATCTCGGCATCGAGCGCCGTGTCGAGCCGCCACCACACCGAGCGGAGAATCTCGGCAAAGTCACGCGGTGCCGATACCGGGCCGGGCACCTGTCGGGCAAGGGTCGAGTACAGATGATGATGGGCACACACGAAACCCTCAGTGATTTCAGCAGAGGTGTCGCTGACCTCACTCATCGCCGCTGCACACCCCGACTCTCCACAATGGCGCCATAGACCTCGGGGCGGCGATAGGTCGAGAAGTCGAACAGCGTGTCGGTGTAGTGCCGGCACAGATCAAGATCGCACCGTGCCGAAATCACAAGGTCGCCGCTGACCGTGGCCTGGGCGATGACTTGACCCGAGGGGGCAATGATCTGCGAGTGCGACAGCGACTCGACACCTTCTTCGATCCCGCCCTTGGCAACACCAACAACGAAGATGCCGTTCTGATACGCACCCGCTGCCATAACAAGATTGTTGTGGAAGCTCTGCAACGGGTTCTGATCAGGGTCTGGTGCGTAATACAGCGGCGTGTTGTAGCCAATGAACACCATCTCCGCCCCGAGCAGACCCAACACTCGATACGTCTCAGGCCAGCGCCGGTCATTACAGATCGCCATGCCCACCGACCCACCAAAGGCATCCACCACACCAAACCCATCCGGTGACTCCTCGAAGTACCGCCGTTCGAGATGTTGGAACGGTCGCTCAGGCTGGTGGTCGGCGTGACCGGGGATGTGCACCTTGCGGTACCGGCCGACGATGGCGCCGGTGCCGTCGACAAGAACGTAGGTGTTGTACCGATGCCCGTCGGGGGTCAGCTCGGCGTACCCCAAACAGAAACCGCAGCCGGTGCGTGCAGCATCGTCAAAGAGCGGCTGGACGACATCGTTGGGCATCGAGGTCTCGAAATAACTGTCGTGGCCATCGAGGTCGGGGGTGTACCACCTCGGGAAAAAGGTGGTGAGTGCGAGCTCGGGGAAGACCACCACATCACATCCGACGGCAACGGCCTCGGCGTGCAGCCGGCGCAATCGTTCGACGACAAGTTCGCGTGACTCATCGCGAGCAATCGGGCCCATCTGCGCTGCGCCGACGGTCACTGTCCGGGTCATCATGCAATCCCTTCATGTTCGAGATGACGATCTGCGGCAAGATCCAACATGACATCGGCGAGAAGCTGACACCCCAGCGCTAGGTCGGCCACGGAGGTGTCCTCGGCGGGATTGTGGCTGATGCCCCCGATGCTGGGCGTGAAGATCATTGCGGTCGGGCACATACGCGCCAGCATCTGCGCATCGTGACCAGCACCAGACGGCATGACGACCGGCTCCTCGCCTCGTCGACGAGCAGCCGCCACAACGGTTGCCACCACACGTTCATCGAAGACCACCGGTTCGAAACGGGCCAGCGTCTCAGTGCTCACACTCACACCCTCGTCCGCAGCAACCCGGCGCAACTCGTCATCGACACGTTGTTCGACCTCTCGCAGCATCTTGTCGTCGGTGTGGCGGACATCAATGGTGAATGTCGCCGATGCCGGAATCACATTGATCAGGTTCGGGTGCAGTTCGACCCGGCCCACCGTTGCCACCTGCGGCGCGCCGATCTCTGTCGCGACCGACCGCAGAAACGCAGTCATATGACCAACGACGAACATCGGGTCGCAGCGCATCGACATCGGTGTGGTGCCCGCATGATTTGACACCCCGCGCAGCTCAACCGCAGTCCACGAGATTCCCTGCACACCGGTCACCGCTCCGACACGCCGACCCATCTGCTCGAGCACGGGGCCCTGCTCGATATGCAACTCGACAAAAGCGTGCGGTGCCGGTCCAGGGCAGGGTGCGGCGCCGAGATAGCCGATGCGTTCAAGCTCGGACCCTACGGTCGCACCCGTGCCATCAACAGCCACGATGCGCTGTGCCGCCTCCACCGCCATGCCTCCGGCATACACAAGGCTTCCGAGCATGTCGGGAGGGAAGCGTGCCCCCTCCTCGTCGGTGAAGAAGGCAACGGCGAGCGGCCTCGGCAGTTGTACCCCAGCCGACATGACCGACTCGATCACCTCGAGGCCGGCGAGAACACCCAAGTTGCCATCGAAGCGACCGCCAGTACCCACCGTGTCGATATGCGATCCACACATGACCGGAGCCAGCCCCGAATCGCTCGGCATCTGGCCCACCACATTGCCAATCGCGTCGACTGTGATGTCCAGGCCAAGGTCACGCATCCATGTCATCACCAGATCCCGACCGAGCCGGTCGTCATCGGTGAGCGCGAGCCGTGAACTCCCTGCATGACCCCGCGGACCGGTAATTGCACCAATCTCAGCGAGTTCATCCACACGACGCATGAGGCGATCGGGGGAGATCTGGATGTCGTTCACCACGTGAACCATGGGCGAAGACTACCGATCAGCATGCGCCGACATCGCTGTGGCGCACACCGCCGGAGATATTCAGCCCACCACGTCAAGAACGCGATCTAGGGCGGCGATGAGACCCGGTGCCTGGGACCGAGGTGTGACACCGAAATGCACCAAGGTGATTTCGCGCTCTGGCCACACCACCACGAACTGGCCCTCGAACCCGTGTGCGGCGAATAGGCCGGGGCGGTGCGGCCAGGTCCACCAGTGTCGGCCGTAGCCAAACCCGTCGGGTCCATCACCGTCAGGATCGTGAGCGATAGTGGTACGCGCATGATCACGCCATGTGTCGGGTAACAGTAGCTGTCCATTGCCGGTGACGCCCTTGCGGCGGTACAACTCACCAAATTCGACCCACGAACGCGCGGACATAAACATGAACGACGACCCGATGAGCGTGCCGCTGGCGTCGACACGCACCGACCAATCATCGATGCCGAGCGGGCCCGTCAGCCGCTCAGTGACAAAGTTCGTTACCGCCGTAGCGCGAACATCAGGCGGCGTTGTCGCTGCAGGTCCCGCCAGCAGATCGCCAATCGCTCGGCACACGATGTTCGTTGACCCCGATGAGTAGTTCCACAGCCGACCCGGCTGGTCCACGACATCACGCGCCGCGGCGAATTCGCCCATGTCGGGCACGCCAGAGGCGTCATCGCCGGAGAACAACATCTCAATGCAGTCCGATGGTTGGCCAATCTCGTATTCCTCGATAAAGGCCAAACCGCTGCGCATCTCCAACAGGTTCAACCACGTGATGCCCGAACGCGCACCGCCCGACAGCCCGATCGGCGCGTCAAGGTCCACCCTGGCGTCGGCGACGAGCACTCCCACAATGGCGTGTACCACCGACTTCGCAACCGACCATGACAGCAACGGCGTGGACGCGTCGACAATGCGTTCTTCACGTAGTGCATTGCCGGGGATCACCCCGTACCTCTCCACTACGACCTCGCCCGACACGCTGACGACCACCGCGGAGGACACACCGGCTGTGGCATCACGAGCCATCAACGTTTCAACGGCCGATGTCACCGACTCACTCATGATCGACGATCGATATCGGTCCACTTCGGGGCGACAGCAGGCCCGGGTGCTGCCGCCATCGCCACCGCGACCACCGGATCGGCGGCGGTACGGACCATGGCCCGATGACGTTCTTTCACTAGCCCGTCACCGACGGCCCGATCCACAAGGTCGATTAGGGGCTGCCAGTAGCCGTCATTGGCGCAGAACACCACCGCAGCATCAATGAGTGCCAACTGGTTCCACGTCAAAATCTCAAATGCCTCCTCCAGCGTGCCGAAGCCGCCGGGGAGAACAATGAACCCATCACCGAGAGTGGCCATTCGCGCCTTGCGAGCATGCATATCGGGCACCACTTCGAGCTCGGTCACTCCGCGGTGCCCCACCTCACGGTCAAAGAGTTGTTCGGGGATCACCCCGATGACCTCTCCCCCACCAGCCAGTGCCGCATCGGCCACCACTCCCATCAGCCCCACGCCACCCCCGCCGTACACCAAGCGGTGCCCGGCAGCGGCGATTGCTGCGCCGACATCGGCGGCGAGTGAGCGCTGCAACTCGGTGCCATCCGAGGATGCGCAGAACACGGTGATTGAGCGATACGGAGATGACACCGCCGCGACTCTAGAGGACGACGACAACACCGGATCTGACACGAGCACGGATGGGCGGGAAACCGTCACCGAGGACTACTTTGTATGCCTGTGAGCAGCACAGCGACCGACATGATCACCACGGCCGAGATGGTCGACCTCGCCGATTCCATCGTGCATTCCGCAATTGAGCAGTTGCGTACCGGTGCAGGGCCCGACGTCGACCAGGTGCTCGCCTACGACGTCGCTCACGCCGCATCGGCAGCCGCGACCGCGCGCAGCATGCTCGACTACGGCGCCAAGGGAGAGACCGAAGCCGCTCTGGCCTGCGCCTTCTGCGCCGAGATGCTGGCCGATCTCTCCGCCCGCATCGTTGGTCGCGAATCGCTGTGGGGCGTCGATACGGACGCGCTTCGTCCGGCCGCGTCCTATATGGCCGCCTACCGAGACCCGGCGTTTCTGGCCGGACTTGCCACCACTCCCGGCCCGCTACACCTCAGCGATGACATGGACATGGTGCGTGACACGTTCCGCGCCTTCGCCACCGATGTCGTGGCACCGCACGCCGAACATGTACATCGCACGAACGCCGATGTCCCCGAGGAGATCATCACCGGACTTGCCGACGTCGGCGCGTTCGGCCTGAGCGTGCCCGCCGAGTACGGAGGGTTCAGCGAAGGAGGCCACGACGAATACGTGGCGATGGTGGTTGCCACCGAAGAGTTATCGCGCGCCAGTCTCGGTATTGGCGGCTCGCTCATCACACGACCCGAAATCCTCACCCGGGCGTTGGTGAAAGGTGGCACCGAGGAGCAGAAGCAGACCTGGTTGCCTCGACTCGCGGCGGCCGAGGTCATGCCCGCTGTTGCGGTCACCGAACCCGACTACGGCAGCGATGTTGCCAACATCAAAGTCACGGCCACGCCAGCGACCGGACCTAACGGCGCAGACGGCTATGTGATCAACGGCGTGAAGACATGGTGCACCTTTGGGGCGCGCGCCGACGCCCTCGCGTTGCTGGCACGAACCGATCCCGACCGTTCAAAGACCCACCGCGGCCTCAGTTTGTTCATCGTGCCGAAGCCCCGCGGCGACGCCCACGGCTTCGTGTTCACCCAAGATGCTGTCGCTGTCGATGGCGTTGATCGCGTCGGCCGCATGGAGGGTCGCCCCATCGACACCATCGGCTATCGCGGCATGCACTCCTATGAGATAGCCCTCGAGGATTGGTGGGTGCCCGCGAACCATCTCGTCGGCGAGTCAGACGGTCTCGGGCGTGGCTTCTACTACCAGATGGAAGGCTTTGAGAACGGCCGCCTACAAACGGCCGCTCGTGCTGTCGGCGTGATGCAAGCCGCCTATGAAGCAGCTCGCGATTACGCCGAGAACCGCCGGGTGTTCGATACCTCGGTCATCGATTACCAGTTGACCCAGGCGAAACTCGGCCGCATGGCCACGGCCATTCAGGCGGCGCGTCAATTCTCCTATGCAGTGGCCACATTGATGGGCAAGGGCGAGGGCGCCATGGAAGCGTCGATGGTGAAGGCCTATGTGTGCAAAGCAGCCGAGTGGGTCACACGTGAAGCGATGCAGATCCATGGCGGCATGGGCTACGCCGAGGAGTATGCGGTGAGTCGTCTCTTCGTTGATGCTCGAGTTCTCTCGATTTTCGAAGGGGCCGACGAAACGCTGTGCCTGAAGGTCATCGCACGTCGCCTCATTCAGAACTAACCCCACCAGCACCACGAAGAACGCGCTCAGCTAAAGAGGTCAACCACCTCGAAGAGGCTCGAAATGCAGTGAGCGGCAGCATCGGGGCTGTCGTCAAACGGATCGATCAGGACCGGGCGTAGACCTGCTGAGGTCGACCCGTTGACGTCCATGGTGACCGAGTCACCGACGTAGGCGATACGTGACCGTTCGTGCTCTGTATGAGCGACGGCGGCGAAGTCGAAGATTGCCGGGTCGGGTTTGGCCACCCCGACGACATGGGAATCGATGATGGTGCGCATCGTCACCCCCGCACGCCCATCGACCGAACACACACCGGCATGAGCCAACGCCCACTCGATCTGCCCAGCGGCATTCGACACGACCGACATCGGCACACCACGCGCCGCTAACTCGGCGAGCGCCGTCACGCTGTCGGGAATCGCCCATCGCCATAGATCTGCCGATCGCGTGCGGCCCAACAACCGAGCCGATCGAGACACCAGATCGTCGTCCACACCCACAGCGCGGACATAGGCCAGGTCGTAGATACCCCAGTCGGCTTCGACGGAGTCGGCGCGCGACTTGGCTGCCATGCCCGCGTAATGAGCCCGACGATGATCCTCGACATCAGAGCTACCGCCGTACGGAGCCAAGAGCGGCCCGAGGACCTCGGGATCGGGGAGCACCAGCACCCCACCGGCATCAAACCACACCGCATCCACATCACCCGGGCGCAAGGCCGTCATCGCAAGACCGCCGGACGATCGCGACGCAGGAAACGACCACGTCCCACACGGCCATGCAGACCATTTGCGTCGACAATCACTTCCCCGCGAGAGATCACCGTATCGATCGCCCCGTCCACGGTGATGCCCTCCCACGGTGAATGATCCATCGCCATGTGATGCTTTCCAGCGCGACCCAATGTGGTTGTCCGACGCGGATCAAACACCACGATGTCGGCATCGGCGCCGGGCACGATTTCGCCCTTTCGTGGATGCATCCCGAACACTCGAGCGGGAGTGGTGCAACAGGTCTCCACCCAACGTTCCAACGTAATCTCACCGGTCACAACACCCTGATAGATCAGCTCCATGCGGTGCTCGACACCACCGATGCCGTTCGGAACCGCTGTGAAGCCCTCCGCGATGCGGTCCTTGCCGTCGACCAAACAGAACGGACAGTGGTCGGTTGCCACGACTGCAAGGTCGTCACGGCGCAGTCCCGCCCACAGATCTCTCTGGTGATGCTCATGACGTGACCGCAGGGGCGTGGAACAGATATAGGAAGCACCGTCCACGCCGGGTCGAGCGAGATGGTCCTCCAACGACAGATAGAGGTATTGCGGGCAGGTCTCGGCCAGGACGTTGCGGCCCGCGTGACGTGCGCGCGCAACCTCCTCCAGCGCCTGTGATGCCGACAGGTGCACGATGTACAGCGGGACGTTGCCGGCCACCTTCGCCAACTGCACTGCGCGATGGGTTGCCTCGGCTTCCAACTCTGGCGGACGGGTGAGCCCATGGTGAATGGCGTCGGTATCACCAGCGGCCATGGCCTGTGCGCGCAACACATCAATCGCGATGCCATTCTCGGCGTGCATCATCGTGAGCATGCCGGCCTCTCCTGCCACCTGCATGGCACGCAGGATCTGACCGTCATCGGAGTAGTAGGTGCCCGGGTAGGCCATGAACAATTTGATCGACGAGATGCCCTCGCGTTCGATCAAGGTCGGAATGGCGGCCAGCGATTCGTCATCGACGCCGCCGATCGTCTGATGAAAGGCGTAATCGATGACGCATTGGCCCTCTGCCTCCGCATGGCGCGCCTCCAGGCCGTCGAGCACTCGTTCACCCACCTGCTGCGACGCAAAGTCGACAATGGTGGTGACCCCGCCCCACGCTGCCGCTGCGGTCCCGCTCGCAAACGTGTCTGACGATGTCAGGTCGCCCATGGGCAACTGCATGTGAGTGTGCACATCCACACCACCCGGGATCACGTAACACCCCGTCGCATCGACCTCTGCGACCTCACCAGCGGCGGGCAGCACCGCAGCATCCGGCGCCGCTACTGCCACGATGCACTCATCGTCAATGAGCACATCGGCGCGCCAGCGTCCCGATGGCGAGACCACCGTCCCACCGCGAACCACGATCCGACCCATAGGCGCACAGTACCGGTACCGTCATCGCTGTGGGGTTCTGGAAGTGGGCCTTTGGCCGTCATGAGGTTCGAGGTCCAGATGCCGAGCGCACCTGCGAAGCCGCATGGCTGCCCCTATGGCAGGCGCAACTTGTCTTACACGAACTCTGGGAAGCCGACATCCCAGCAGTGATGGCCGAGGACTTCACCTCGCACCTACGGTTCGGTGCGCGTGAGCCGATGGCGCGCATCTTTGTGATGGAGCCAAGGCTGAGCGAGGCCATCGACATCATCACCGGGGTGATCGGCGAAGAGCCAGCCACCCTCCACGGCCACGACTGGCCAGGCTGGGTGCGACACCGGATTACACCGCCGAGCGACGAAGTAACTCAGGTGCCGGACGACAGCACTTCCCCGGATCACCCACCTTCGTGATGTTCGGCAGCGGCCGAAAGCTCCCGTCATCAGGATCGGCGATGCCGTAGACCTCGCATTGAGATCCCGCTGATCGACGCGAACGAACACATTCGATGAAGCTGACCTCATCAAGGTGGGTGAACGGCATACAGAGAACCACCGCCCCCTCCTCAATGGGCTCGGCAGCCGCCAGCGCGGCGCCACCAGACGACACCGCGAGCACGACAATGGCATCACTGTCGTCCTCCGTGGATGACCCGTTCATGCTGTCGTGGGTACCACGCTCAGCTGCCGCGATCAGTTCCAACAGATCCAGTGCGAGGGATTGCGGATCGATCGCCCCAACGAGTTGGGCACACACCCATCGCAGCATGGCGGCATCACCACGGTGCTCCACCACTCGTCGCCCCACCACCAGGATTTCTGCCGGTGCGAAATGGCCGTCTGCGATCATCGACAGCAGATCCCACGCTTCGCGTCGGCCATCGCCTCCGTGATGCCGCGCGATGGCACGCAAGTATTCGAGCGGATGCACACCGTCACGGTACCGGTGCAGCCGGCGTCGTGTCCTGTCGTTCACAACTCACCTGGACGCGATGGGACTTGTTGGCGATATGGGGTGACCTTGCATGTCGATGGCTACCATCTGGGCTGTGACCACCCAGCTCCCCGATGATCTCGTGCTCACACCGTTGGGCGCTCAACCGCGCCCACTACCGGAGTGGCTCACGACGTTCCATATGGCATCCGTGGTTCTCGACCCGTACACCAACGAGAGTTCCTGGGTTCTGAAGACCGCCGTTCGCATCCTTGAAGCTCTTCGAGGTTGCCATGCGCGCGTGAACTTCATCGTGACCGCAGATGCTGACGACACTCGCCGCTTCCTTGGTCCGATCGCTGATGACTTCTTGGTGTTCTGTGATCCAGATCGAACAATGGTGTCGGCACTCGGTCTGACATCTGTGCCCGCTTTTGCGTTCGTCAGGGTGGATGGCGCCGTCGCCGCGAGCGCGCAGGGATGGAGCCCTGCCGAATGGCGGGCCGTTGCGGACGAGATCGTGAAGGCGACGTCATGGTTGGCGCCCACGATCCCTGTCGCGGGCGATCCGGTCGCCTTCGCGGGAACCCCGGCACAGGGTTGACCCTCACCCCCGATTCCGCGGGACACCTCCCGATCTCTGAGATCATCGACGACGTTGTCGGTGCGACTCTGCGCGAGCGCCGATGTGTGGTGGTGGCCCCACCAGGAGCTGGCAAGACCACGGTGGTTCCCCTCGCCCTCGCCGATGCCATCAACGACGACACGATCTTGGTGCTTGAGCCCCGGCGCCTTGCCGCACGTGCCGCTGCCCGACGCATGTCCGATCTCATCGGTCAGCAAGTCGGCGGCATCGTCGGTTACCGCACCCGCGACGAGGCAGTGGTGAGCAACGCGACGCGTATCGAGGTCATCACCGAAGGCATTCTCACTCGCCGGCTCCACAACGATCCCGGTTTGGATGGCGTGGCCGTTGTCATCTTCGACGAAGTGCACGAACGCCATCTCAGCACGGACCTCGGCCTCGCACTCACGCTCGAGACCGCCGCCGTGTTGCGCACAGATCTGGCGATCGTTGCCATGAGCGCCACACCCGACACCGACCGTTTGAAGCGCCTTCTCGACGATGCCCCCGTGCTGTTCAGCGATGGCCGCCTCCACACCGTTGAGACCCAATGGCGCCCTGCCCCAGCACGCGCTGACATCGCTGCGGCAACAGCTGACGTCACGATTGAAGCGGTGCACAACACCGATGGCTCTCTTCTCGTGTTCCTCCCCGGTGTTGGCGAGATTCATCGTGTCGCCGATCGCCTGACCCCGGACCGGCTCCCCGCAGGCGTCACGGTGGTGAAACTTGCCGGGGCATTCGGCAGTGAGAGCAACGATGCTGCCCTCGCCGATGACGGGCAGCGGCGCATTGTTCTCGCCACCGACATCGCCGAGAGTTCACTCACCGTGCCCAATGTGACCGCCGTCGTCGATTCGGGCCTGTGCCGACGCCCGCGACTCGACACTCGTACCGGCATGACCCGACTGGTGACGGTGGCGATCAGTCGAGCAAGCGCCGACCAACGCGCCGGCCGGGCCGGCCGCACGCGACCGGGAACCGCGTACCGCCTCTGGTCGCAGGTCGACCACGGCGCCCGACCGGCACACACCGACCCAGAGATCACCGACGTCGATCTCGCCGGGTTCATGCTCGATGTCCATCGCTGGGGAACGCCGCTGGACGAGCTTCGCCTGCCCACAGCACCGCCGCCATCGTCAGTTCGCGCGGCAGGCGAGCTTCTTCGCTCGCTCGGGGCTATCGACGACACCGGCAGCGTCACCGATGTAGGTCGTGCGATGGCGGATATTCCTTTGCACCCTCGCCTTGCTCGAATGATTGTGGATCACCCCGAGCACACCAGCGTGGCCCTTGCCGTCCTCATCGACGACCGTGACCCATATCGCGGCCCGGTGGAGCAACGACCGGCAGATATCGCCGAACGCCTGGCCGCACTCAACAGCGACGACCCACGATTTGACCGGCGCGCGATGCGTCGCGCGCAGGACCGCATCGTCACCCTCGGTCGTCGACTCGGCATCGCCACGTCAGGTCCCGTCGCCCCACAGCGTGCCGGCGCCCTGCTGCTCAGCGCATTCGCCGATCGGATCGCCATGCGTCGTAACCGGGGACGTTTCCAGGCCACCACGGGAACGGGATGCTGGATGCCCGCCGACGACGACCTCGCCGATGTGGAGTTCCTCGTGGCCATCGACCTCGATGGTCGCCGTGACCGCGCCAGAATTCGCCTCGCTGCTGACGTAAGCAGCGATGACGTCATCGAGCATTTCGCCACACGTCCCGAGGTGTTCTCGGTGACCGAACGCTTATCGTGGGACGATGACCGCGACGACCTTGTGCGGACTGTCGAGCGCCGACTTGGCGCATTGCGACTGGGCAGCAGGGATGAACGCGCCGAGCCGGGCCCCGCGACCGCCGACGCTCTGCTCGCACGCGTCCGCGATACCGGCCTTGCTGTGTTGGGCTGGACCTCGGCGAGTGTCAACCTTCGCCGCCGCATGTCGTTCTGCCACGCCGCAATGGGATCACCGTGGCCATCGGCCGACATCAGTTCGCTCGTCGCGAATCTCGACGACTGGCTGGCCCCCTACCTCATCACCGCCACATCACGTCATGATCTCGAATCGATCGATCCCGGACTTTTGCTGCGTGCCCTGCTGCCATGGCCCGAAGGAGCAGACCTCGACACGATCGCACCCGCACTGTTGACGCTGTCGAACGGCACGACTCTCCATCTGGACTACCACGATGATCCGCCAGAGGTCACCGCACGGGTTCGCGTTCAGGACCTATTCGGCACGGCTGCGCACCCGATTGTTGCCAGAGCGCCAGTCGTGCTGCATCTCTTGAGCCCTGCCGACCGACCCATCCAAGTGACATCTGATCTGCCTGGCTTCTGGAGCGGGTCGTGGGAAGCGGTGCGGCGCGAGATGCGCGGCCGCTACCCCAAACATCGGTGGCCTGCCGACCCGGCTGCCGCCTCCCCCGGTCGCCTGGGCCGCGACGACTCATGATCGCCTGGGCCGTGGCTGGCATCGACTGGCGCCTACTCGTGGTCGCCGCGTTGGTGGTGATGATCGGTGCCGCCGTCCAAGCAACCGTGGGGATCGGCCTGGGCATGCTCGCAGCGCCGGTGCTCGGCTTGATCGACGAGGCTTTCTTGCCAACGGTGATCATCATCGTGGTGATTCCCTTGAGCGCCGCGGTTGCGTGGCGTGAACGACACGGGATCGCGTGGGATGACGTCGGGGTGGCATTCATCGGCCGCATCCCCGGCGTCACGTTGGGCGCACTCGTGCTGAGCGTGATCAGTACCAGGGCGCTGCAACTCATCGTTGCAGTCCTGGTGCTCGCTGCGGTCTACGCCACCAGCGGCCGCCTGCGCTTTCGCACCACGCGCCGCAACCTCCTGATCGCCGGTACTGCATCCGGGCTCTTCGGCACCGCGGCGGGTGTGGGTGGCCCACCGATTGCACTGACGTACCAGCGCTCCGACCCCGCGGTGTTGCGACCCACCTTGGCCGCCTTCTTCACAATTGGATCGGTCATGTCGCTCACCGCGCTGGGGGTCGCCGGAGAGATCGACCGCCACCGCATGGCCCTCGGAGCACTCATGCTTCCGGCGGTCATCGCCGGCCTCGTACTGTCTGGCCCTGTCATTACTCGCCTTCCTCAACGCGCCGTGAGAACCGGCATCCTGGTGCTCTGCACCGTGTCGGCGCTTGCCCTCGGAATTCGGGGCATCATCGGCTGAGGCCATGTGGGCCGCTGCGGACACCCGGGCGTATCGTGGCCGACATGAGTGACCCCACATTCACCGAACTCCTTCCCCTCGGGCCGGACACCACCGAGTACCGCTGCATCTCGACCGACGGGGTGCGCACCGTCGACACCCCTTTTGGCACGATGCTCGAGGTTGATCCGGCGGCAATCCGGTTGCTCACCGCGGAAGCCATGCGGGAGATTGCGCACTTTCTCCGACCCGGTCACCTGCAGCAACTGCGCGACATCCTCGACGACCCAGAAGCGAGTGAGAACGATCGTTTCGTTGCACTCGACCTCTTGAAGAACGCTGCCGTTGCAGCCGGAGGGGTCCTTCCGATGTGTCAAGACACCGGTACCGCGATCGTCAAGGGCAAGAAGGGACAGCTCGTGATGACCGGGGGTGGCGACGAAGCGGCCATCGCTGCGGGTGTCCAGGACACCTATGCCACCTCAAATCTTCGGTACTCACAGATGGCACCCATCGACATGTACACCGAGCGCAACACCGGCACGAACCTTCCTGCTGAAATCAAGATCGCGGCCACCGACGGCTCTGAGTACAAGTTCTTGTTCATGGCCAAAGGCGGTGGTTCCGCGAACAAGAGCTACCTCTTCCAAGAGACCAAGGCCCTACTCAATGAAGCCACGCTGTTGCCGTGGGTCTTCGACAAGATGCAGTCCCTCGGCACCGCAGCCTGCCCGCCATATCACCTTGCCATAGTCATCGGTGGCACATCGGCAGAGTTCGCGGTGGAGACCGCAAAATTGGCATCGGCCCGGTACCTCGATGCGCTTCCCACCGCAGGCAGTGAAGCCGGTCACGGATTCCGTGACCTCGATCTGGAGGACCGACTGCTCGAATTGAGCCGAGCCACCGGTATCGGCGCCCAGTTCGGTGGCAAGTACTTCTGTCACGACGTTCGCGTCATCCGACTTCCCCGCCACGGTGCGTCATGCCCAGTCGCGATCGCGGTGTCATGCTCGGCAGATCGCCAGGCTCTGGGCAAGATCACCGCTGACGGCATCTTCTTGGAACAACTCGAACACGATCCGGCACGTTTCCTGCCTGACACGTCTGATAACGACCTCCCGGATACCCCTGTGGTCCGCATCGACCTCGCCCGTCCAATGGACGAGATCCGAGCCGAACTGTCACAACATCCGGTGCGCACTCGGGTGATGCTGAGCGGACCAATGGTGGTCGCTCGCGATATTGCCCACGCCAAAATCGCCGAACGACTCGATGCCGGCGAAGAGATGCCGCAGTACATGAAAGATCACTGCGTGTACTACGCCGGTCCGGCCAAGACACCCGAGGGCATGGCGTCAGGATCGTTCGGCCCGACAACTGCGGGTCGTATGGATTCCTATGTCGAACGCTTCCAGGCTGCAGGCGGCTCGATGATCATGCTCGCCAAGGGAAACCGTTCGCAGCAGGTCACCGACTCGTGCCGCGACCACGGAGGTTTCTATCTTGGCTCGATCGGAGGCCCCGCCGCACGACTCGCTCAGGACAACATCACCTCGGTCGAGGTGCTCGAGTATCCCGAACTCGGGATGGAAGCCGTCTGGTGCATCGAGGTGAAGGACTTCCCTGCATTCATCGTCGTCGACGACAAGGGCAATGACTTCTTCCAGCAGGTACGCGCCGACCCAGCTGCCCGCCCGACCCAGGTACGCCTGAGCTGATAACGCATCGGTATACGGCGCGTAGCGCTGGTGATGGGGGCTACGACAGCCCGACGACGCCCAGCCAATCACGCCCCCAATGATCAACATCACCCTCAGGCAGCACGAGCACATGGGTTGGTTCGAGCTGTTCTACAAACCAGGTGTCGTGGCTCACCAAGATCATTGTTCCCGCCCAATCCCTCAACACGTCGGCAACCGCCTGGCGCGATGATGGATCGAGATTGTTCGTCGGCTCATCGAGCAGCAACAGGTTGTGACGTCCGCCGGCCAGCATCGCCAGCGACAACTTGGTGCGTTCCCCGCCAGAGAGCGAACCCGCCGGCTGATGCACCTTGTCGCCACGCAATCCGAACATTCCCAGCACCGACCGACACGTGCCGTCATCGGCGCCGGTCGCACTTCGCTGATTACCAAGCACCGACGTATCGGGCACCAGATTGTCGTGCTCCTGGGCGAAATACCCGACCTCTACCTGATGCCCGAAACGCACATCACCCAACACGGCCGATAACTCACCGGCCAACACCCGCAGCAGGGTGGTCTTGCCGGCACCGTTCAGCCCCAACACCAGCAGACGTTGGCTGCGGCCAACACTGAACGCAACATCGTCGAACACGTGATGGGTGTCGTAGGCCATGCACAATGACGACACCTCGACCACGGTGCGACCCGACGGTGGCGGGTCGGGAAGGCGTAACTGCAACGCCCGGTCGTTGCGTGTCGAACGATCCGACTGGGCCGACTCCAGACGCGAGATACGACGTTCAACGTTGTGAGCCATTGCCGCCTTGGTCGCTTTCGCCCCGAAACGGTCGACCACCCGCTGCAGCCGATCGATCTCGCGTTGACGAGTCCGCGCCTCCTTGGCCGCTCGTTCCTCATCAGCAGCACGCGCTCGCTGATATTGGCTGTAGGTACCGCGGTACTCCACCACAGAACCCTCATCCTCCTCGTCGGGTCGATCGAGGTGCAAAACCCGAGTAATGGCTTCATCGAGCAGTTCGAGGTCATGACTGATCACGATGAGCGCACCCCGGTATTGCCGAAGGAACTGCAGCAACCAATCTCGTGCGTCGACATCGAGATGGTTTGTTGGTTCATCGAGGCACAACACATCACTGCCGGCAAAGAGAATCCTCGCGAGTTCCACCCGTCGACGCTCACCGCCCGACATGGAACCGATAGCAAGCGTCAACCTGACGTCATCAAGACCCAGTCCGGCGGCAATTGATCGCGCCTCCGATTCTGCTGCGTAGCCTCCCGACACTCTGAACGACTCCTCGGCCTGGGTGTACCTCGTGATATTTCGTTCGGATGGGTCACTCTCCATCGCCACCCTGAGCTTTTCGATGCGCTCTCTCTCGGCATCGACGCCACGCCCCGTGAGGATGTGTGAGATTGCAGGACGTGCGTCAAATACGCCCGGAATGCGCGGATCTTGAGGGAGATATCCGTAGGCCCCCGTTGCGCGCACGGCACCGCCATGCGGCTCCAACTCGCCACCGAGCACCTTCATCAGGGTTGTCTTGCCGGCGCCGTTACGGCCGACAACACCTACCTTGTCGCGCGCAGCGACGGTGAAGGTGGCGTCGCGCACAACAGTGCGGCCGCCGATCTCAACACACAGGCCCTGGGCGCGCAGCATGCTCGCAGGCTAGAGGTCGTCGTCGGAGCCCGAGCCGACCACATCATCGGTGAACAGCGTCGGGGCACACTCGGCGTCCACAACCTGCACCATCGCTGGTCCGAGCGCCAGCGCAACTTCGGTGACCAACCGGTTCCCACCGGCGGACGACAGATGCAGGCCATCACGGGCCAACAAACCTGATTCGGCGGCCGTGATCACGGCCCAATCGATCAGTTGCACATTGTCGCGGGCTGCCGCTTCGGCTCGGATGACGTCGTTCAGATCGGACCGGTTCGCGGCGATCTCGGTCACGGTCAGAACCACGACCGGTCGCGGAGCCAAACGGTCGAGAGCATCCACATAGCGACTGGTGAACCTCGCAAGATCACCGTCATGATTCGACCCCAGGAAGATCACGGCTGCATCCCAGTCTGAATCCCCTCCGGGATTGAGCCGTCGATCGAGAACGACATCAGCGAAGGACACAAAACGACCCGGTTCTGCGTTGATCTCGACGTACCACCCGACGTCGGTGAGCTGGTCACACATGCTCCCGCCGAACCTGGGCGCTGTCGCGGCCGTGATCGAATCACCGATGAGCATCACTCGGTTACCCGCGGCCACCTGAGCCACGGTCGGTTCGCCAAGGTCCGCAGGGCGGACCGGCACCGGACCGGCCGGCAGGCTGGTCGTTGATGCTGTCGCCTCAACCGACACCACGACGGTGCCGATCACGCCGGGAATCTCACCGACACCGGCCACGGTTGCCGGCACCGCATCGACATTCGACGCGCACGCCGACAACGTCACCAACGCCAGGACCGCGTTTCGGAGCGACTTCACTCCACCATCATCGCCGATCGCCGGTCAATCGGGCAGGCACCACGGTGCTCCACCGAGTCGACACGTCTCGCCGACGACGTCGGCGCGGTTGCGGAGAACTACGGTGTGGCCGTGGCCCGACCCTTCGATCTCGTCGTGATCGGACTGGGAACTGCCGGCCTCACCGCCACGCGGGTGGCTGCAGCGGAGCTAGGACTGCGCGTCGCAGCGGTGGAGCGCGCCCGTATTGGCGGCGACTGCCTATGGACAGGGTGTGTGCCCTCAAAGACGCTCACCGCATCGGCGCGCGCGGCTCACCTTGTGGGACGCGCACACCAATTCGGGGTCTTTCCCGCGCAAGTCACCGTCGACAATGCTGCGGTATGGAGTCGCCTTCGCGATGTTCGCAACGACATCGCCGCGGCCGACGACAATGCCGACACCGTCACCAGATGGGGTGCCGAACACCTTGTCGGCCAGGCAACGATCACCGGCCCTCGGGAGGTCACCGTCAGCGACGACGATGGCACCACGGTGCTCACGACGCGATTCATTCTCGTGTGCACCGGTTCACGGCCATCGGTTCCCAACATCAGCGGCATCTCCGACGTCACCACACTCACCAACGACACCCTGTTCGATCTTGATCGGGCGCCGCAGTCAGCCATCATCATCGGCGCCGGCCCGATGGGCGTGGAGACCTCGCAGGCGCTGCGACGACTTGGCGTCGCCGTCACCCTCGTGGAATCCGCCGATCGCATCCTGCGTCGCGAAGAACCGGACCTGGCCGACCGTGTCGCGCAGACTCTGCGTGCTGAAGGCGTCGACGTCATCACGGGAACCACCATCGACGCCATCAACGGACGCTCCGCCGAGGGTGACTACGCCGTATCGATCGATATCGGCGAACGGACAATCGGTGCGGAGGCGCTGATCAGTGCGACCGGTCGGACAGCAGATGTAACCGGCCTCGGTCTCGACCGCCTCGGAGTGATCGCCACCGCATCGGGCATCAACGTCGACGCTCGATCACGAACGACAGTTCCCACGATCTACGCCGTCGGCGATGCTGTTGCGGGCCGACCTCGCCACACGAATGTGGCCGCACACGATGCAGCTATAGCGGTGCGCGACATGTTCCTTCCAGGGCGCGGACATGCCGTGACCCTTGCGCCCGTGACGGTCTTCACCGATCCGGAACTTGCCAGAGTGGGGCTCACCACCGCCGAAGCCATCGATCGTCACGGTGAACGCGTGGTCAAGGTGCACGACCATGAACTCGCCCATGAGGACCGTGCGCGGATCGACCGATCGACCTCTGGAGTGGTTCGCATCATCACCGCTCGATCCAAAATTGTGGGAGCCCATGTGCTCGCACCCGACGCCGGCGACATTATCTCTGCTCTCGCCATCGCGGTTCGGTTCTCGATGTCACTCCGAGAACTCGGTTCGGTGCCAATGGTCTACCCAACCCTGTCCACAGCGATATCAAGAATCTCGGCCGAGAACGAATTCGCACGTGTTCGGCGTCTTCGCCAGTTGGCCCGCCTCAGCCGCTGGTCGGGCTGAAGGCATCGCCCGCGCTGGGGTCACCCTCCACGACGTGGACGTCATCGAACGTGTCGATACGACGCAACGACGGAAACACCACCGCGAACATGCCCGCAATCACCACCGTGGCGATGCCGCCTCCGACGATCGCCCACGTCACGCCGAGATACCTCGCTGCCAGCCCACTTTCGAACGCGCCGAGTTCATTTGACGCCCCGATAAACACCCCTTCGACCGCACTCACGCGACCGAGTTGTTCCGGGGGTGTCGCGAGTGGCACCAATGCGCCACGGATGAACATTGACACCATGTCGGCACCCGAGAGCACGACAAGTGATACGAACGCAACTGCGTAGTTCGACGTCACCCCAAACACGATCGTCCCCGCACCGAACACGGCAACAACACCAAGCAGAGTGGGACCCACGCGTCGGCGTACCGGCGCCACAGCCAACACGATGGCCATCGCCGCGGCGCCCACACCGGGCGCAGCGCGCAACCACCCGTACGCAACATCGCCAACGCCGAGTCGATCTGTCGCCACAACCGGGATCAGCGCGACCGCGCCCCCAAACAACACCGCAAAGAGATCGAGGCTGATCGCGGCCAACACAATGGGTGTGCGCCGAATGAACCACAGTCCCTCAAGGGCGCTGCGCAATGTCGGACGTTCGGGTGCGGAGTCAGCCACCGCAGCCACACCCACGCGATAGGTCACCGACAGGATCGCGGGAATTGATGCGGCGGTCAGAGCAGCTGCCGTGGTGTATGCCAGCTCTGCACTGATGCTGTAAAGAAATCCGCCAAGCGCGGGGCCAATGATCGTGCACGACGTGAAGGTGGCCGTCCACAGCGCGACGACGCGCGGCAGATCAGCCGGTGCGGCCATCAGAGGCATGATCGCCCGACGACTGGGCGAAATCATCGCATCCGCGGTTCCAATCCCCGCCGCCGCCACGAAGATCAGCCACACCCCGCCGGCATCGCTCAGGCGTGAGAAGAGAGCGAGCGCGATGATGCATCCAAGACGCAGACTGAGAAATGATGCGCTGACACGCCGACGATCGAAACGGTCGGCGACCAGGCCGCTGGGCAGGGCCAGCAGCAACCCGGGAAGGAACTGGGCCAAGCCCACTAACCCAATATCGAACACGTCACCGGTGCGGTCGTAGATCTGTTTGAACAGCACAGTGATCACGATGTTGATCCCAATGGCTGCGCAGGCGGTCGACAATAGGTACCGCCGGACAGCTGGCACCCGAAGAACCCCCACCGCAGATGACATCGCGGCGACGCTAGCGGTCACGCCACATCATCACCGCGGCACGTCTCCTGCTCGACGCGGCTGCTGTGCGAGCATCGCTGAATGGCAACCAACCCTCGCCCCATCGTGTTGGTCCACGGCGCCTGGCATGGCGCGTGGATCTGGTCAGATCTCATCACCCGACTTGCAGCAGTCGAGATTCCAGCCCAAGCGATCGACCTGCCCGGCCATGGCATGTCACCGCTACCTCCGAGCGATGTCAACGGCGATGCCGACGCGCTGGCGCGCGTGGCCCAGCGAGTGGGGCCCGACGCAATCTGGGTTGGCCATTCGTACGGTGGCGCGGTGATCAGCGCGGCATCTGCGCTCGCGCCGGCCGCACACCTTGTGTATATCGCGGCGTTCGCTCTTGAATCGCGAGAGAGCGTGAATGGTTTCTTACGCGCTGCCCCCCGCCATCACGTCGAACTTGCCGACGCCATGCAACCCGGGGACGAGGCAAGCACGATCAACCCGGATGCCGCTGGCGACTTGCTGTACCGGGGGCTCGACCCCGCCCTCATTGCCAGTCATGTGACCCGACTCGGCCCCCAACCCCATGCGACGATGACCACTCCTATCGAGGCCTCCGGTCTGGGTGCGGTGCCGAGTACCTACATTCTGTGTGAGCGCGATCGTTGCGTGCACCCTGAGCATCAACAGATCATGGCTGCACGCTGCGACCACACGATCGCGGTCGATGAAGATCATTCACCATTTCTCAGCGCGCCTGACACGATCGTTGAGATTCTCCGCGCTCTGGCCACCGCATGAAGGTACGCATCGGGCTTGGCCTCGGCACCCGCACCCGCTTCAACACTGGCGAACTTGGTGATCTCGCAATGGATATGGACGCGCGCGGTGTTGATTCGATTTGGTTGAGCGAGCGCATCAATTCCCAAGCCCCCGACCCGCTGATGGCACTCGGTTACATCGCTGGTCGAACACAGTCGCTGAAACTCGGCACGAGCGTCATGGTGCTACCGGGACGAAACCCGGTCATTGCCGCCACCCAGCTCGCCTCCCTCTCCACCTTGTCGGGCGGACGGTTGCTACCAGCGATCGGCCTGGGAGCGGTCGACCCCGCAGAGCAGGCCGCCTTCGGGGTACGTCGTGGGGAACGCGCCGCCATGTTCGACGAAGCCCTTCACGTCATGCGCCAATGTTGGACCGGTGACGAGGTCAATCATGTCGGCACGCACTACCGAGTGGAGGGTGTCCGTGTGGGACCGGTTCCCGAACGACTGGAGGTGTGGCTCGGTGGCATTGCCGACAGCGAATTACGTCGCGTCGGTCGCTTCGGCGACGGATGGCTCCCCTCATTCATCACCCCCAGCGACGCACAACGTGGCCGCCAGATGATCGAGGAGGCCACCGCACGGGAAGGACGCCAGATCGACGAGGACCATTACGGAGTTCTCATCCCCTTCTCTCTGGGCTCGGTGCCTGCTGCGCTTCTCGATGCGCTCGCACGCCGTCGACCAGACCTTGATGATCCCACCGTGCTCGTCCCCGATGGCTGGGAACAATTGCGCACCCTCATCGCAGAATTCGTCGACGTGGGCACCACGAAGTTCGTGATCTTGCCGGTGGAAGAGCCAAGTGATGTGGACGGTTGGTCACAAATGCTCGCATCAGTCGCCGATGAAGTGCTCGTCATGGAGCGCGACGACGCCTGACGTAACAAAGCCGTCAGTCAGCGGAAGCCGTCGCCGCGGCCAGCGGGGGCCCAGAATTCACCGATGTTGTGTCACTCGCGATCGAGCGACACGTCCATACCATCGAGTTCAACCCATGGCTGGCGGTCGACGCACCACGCCTGCACATTGGGCCGCACCGTGGAGCGATCATTCAGCGTGCCAGCCTTCACCGCAATCACACCCTCGGTGCCGGTGAGCGCCGACACGATCGGCGACCCACAGGTGCCGCAGAAACGACGTTCGACATGCACGGTGCCGGTGGGGTCGTTACCCGGATCGCCATACACAGACAGGTCACCATCCACGCTCAACTGCGACTCGTGAGCCACGAGGTTGACCGAAAACGCGCCACCGCTCTGGCGTTGGCAGTGTTCACAGTGGCAGACAGCGGTGGCGATGATGTCGCCGGACAACTCCCACGTCACCGCACCGCACAAACAACGTCCCGTCATCGACATGATGTCGACGTTACTCCGCCCGGTGACACGCCAAATGACCGGAGACAGCACCATTGAACGCCGAGACACCGCCGCTGCAGATGACCCAGTTCCCGGTGTTGGTTAGTCTCGGCCACATGGGCAACACGATTACCTTCGACGACCGTTCCGGCTACCTCGCGATACCCGCAAGTGGTGGGGGACCAGGTGTCATCGTCGTCCAGGAATGGTGGGGCCTCGACAGCGGCATCCTCACCATCTGCGATGAACTCGCCGATGCCGGCTTCGTTGCCCTCGCACCCGATCTGTACCACGGCGAATTGGCGGGGCACACCGAAATGGACCGCGCGGCAGAGTTGATGACTGCGCTACCGATGGACCGAGCGGCCCACGACATGAGCGCCGCTGTTGACCATCTGCTGTCCCGACCCGAGGTCACCGGTGACGGTGTTGGCGTGATCGGCTTCTGCATGGGCGGCATGCTCACCTTCGCGCTGGCTGCCACGCGTCCGGACGTTGTACGCGTTGCGGTCCCCTTCTACGGGTTTCCGAGCGGAGACGATCAACCCGACTACGCCGCGATCACGGCCGTCGTGCGGGGGCACATGGCAGAACACGATGATTTCTTCCCACCAGACGCTGCAGTCGCCCTTCAGGACCGACTCACCGAACTTGGGGTGGATGCCGAACTACGTGTTCACTCCGGCACAGGCCACGCGTTCATGGCCCCGCACAACGCCCTCGGCACCCGCGATGCCGAACTGGCGGCCAGCATCTGGCCCGAGGTGCACAGCATTCTTCGCAGCACCCTGAACTGAGCAGCGGTGCCAGAAGGCGACACCCTCAGGGTCCTCGCCGACCGAATCCAACGGTTACGCGTCGGCGCGCGGGTCACGGCCTGCCATCTTCGTCATCCCCGCATCGCTGGCGCGGACCTTGTCGGGACCACGATGACGTCCTGTGACGCATACGGCAAACATCTGTTCATCCGTTTCGACGAGAGCACCACGTTGCACTGTCATCTACTTATGACCGGGCGATGGATGTTTGATCGTGCGGACACGGTGTCGGCTTGGCGACGGCGGATCGATCTCCACACCGATCACGGACCGATCGTTGGCGTGGACATTCCCATCGCCGAGTTCATGCCCACGCGTCACGAACGCTTCACCACCGCCCGCCTCGGGCCAGATCTCTGCGCGCGTTCTGGTCCACCCGACCCAACCGTTATCACCGCGAGATTGAGGGAAACACCCGACACCGCGCTCACCGCTGCGTTGTTGGACCAGCGGCGTGTTGCCGGGTTCGGCAATGTCTACGCGGTCGACTTGCCATTTCTCTCGGGCGTGCACCCAACGACACCGGTCGGTGAGATCAATGGACTACAGCACCTCGTCACCACCGGGATCGGCCTGATCCGGGAAAACGCGCGTCGCGGACCGCAGAACACCCTCGGACGCGAGATGAATAGATCTGCTGCCTGGGTGCAGGGCCGGCGCGGCCAACTCTGCCGTCACTGTGGCGACCGGCTGGTGGGACACGATGAAGACGACGTCAAATGGGGTCGGATCGTCACGCTCTGCGCCACATGCCAGCCACTCACAGCCACCACGGTCGATGTTGACCGCATCCGTGCACTGGCTGGTTCGCACCCCGGGATTGCTCTCGGTTGACGTCACCTGCGCGCTACCTGCAGCACGACGGAGGCAAACCAATTCAGGATCGAGGAGCAGTTGCCGGCGTGTCGTCCACCCAGCAGCCGCCGAGGTGGTCGTCAACGAGCCCGTAGGCCTGCGACAGCGCGTACATCGTGGTCGGCCCCACGAACGACCACCCACGAGCGCGAAGTTCACGCGACATCGCCCGCGACTCGTCGGTGGCTGTCGGCACGTCGCGAGATGAGAGCGGCCGCGGCCGGTCACAGGCAAACCGCTCGAAGAAGGCGCCGAGCCGACCGAATTCGTCACGCAGCTCCACCGCTCGACGGGCGTTGTTGATCACCGACGCGATTTTGCCGCGATGGCGAATCACCCCGGGATCGGCCACGATGCGCTCAACATCCACATCGGTCATTGCGGCCACCACCTCGGGGGTGAAGTCAGAAAAGACCGTTCGCAAGTGGTCACGACGCCGCAACACGATCAGCCACGACAGTCCTGCCTGGAAACCCTCAAGACACACCTTCTCGAACCACAGATCATCGGCGGCTGGGCGCCGACCCCATTCGTGGTCGTGATAGGCGATGTAGTCCTCATGCGGGCAACACCAGGCACACCGAGCGCGCCCATCAGCCCCGATCGCAAGCCCCGAATCGACGGTCAGAGCTCCTCCAAACCAGCGGCACCTCGGATCACCGCGAGGGCGTGGTTCGCGGCAGCCACGTTGGCCTCGTCGATGGGAAGTGACGCAAACAACTCGTTCAACCGCGCTGTCGCCTCGTCGACGATCGAGCGACCCTGCGTTGTGAGGCCAACGAGAACCATGCGACCGTCATCAGCACTACGCGTTCGGTGCACCCACCCATCGGCCTCGAGTCGGTCGACGGCGCTTGTGACGCTCGCGGGGTGCACCTGCAACCGGCGACCGACGACGCCCATCGGCAGGGCTTCACGACGGCTGAACGCCAGCAGTCGCAGCACCTCAAAACGGGCGAATGTCAGCCCGAGCGGACGCAACCGTCGTTCAACCGCTGCCACCAGAATCTGTTGAGCTCGCACGACTCCGGTGATGAGAGCCATGCCATCGGCCGCGTCGGACCAGCCCGCCTCGCGCCAGTTGCGCGTCGCAATCTCAATCGGATCGGCGCTGCGATGGTCCAGAGCGGTCATCGCCCGAACGCTACGCCGTCTCGCAGATCATTGGAAATCAAAGTACTGTGTGGGTATGGAGAACGAGTCAGCCACCCCCCGCCAGCGCTACGACGAGGCAATGGCCGCGTCGTCGATGCGCGACGCCCAGTTCACGACGATGTCGGGTATTCCGCTCGAGTCGGTCTACGGCCCCGACGACGGGGACTTCCCCGGCCAATACCCGTACACGCGTGGCCCTTACGCCTCGATGTACCGCTCCAAGCCGTGGACGATGCGCATGTTCGCTGGATTCGGCACCGCCGAAGACACCAACTGGAGGTTCAAGGAAATCATCCGGGCAGGCGGTGGCGGTCTGTCGACTGCGTTCGATATGCCGACCCTGCTCGGTCTCGACTCCGACGACCCCATGGCCCTTGGCGAGGTGGGACGCTGCGGTGTCGCCGTCGACACGTTGGCTGACATGGAGGACCTGTATCGCGACATCGACCTTGGTGAGGTCACCACGTCGATGACCATCAACTCCCCCGCTGCGGTGATCTTGTCGATGTACATCGCGCAGGCCGAGAAAGCCGGCGTACCGCGCTCCCGCCTCGGCGGCACTTTGCAGAACGACATCTTGAAGGAGTACCAGGCGCAGAAGGAGTTCGTGTTCCCGCCGCGCCAGTCGATGCGCCTCGTGCGCGATTCGATTGCGTTCACTGCTGCAGAGATGCCGCGCTGGCATTCGGTGTCGATCTCGGGGTACCACATCCGCGAGGCCGGGTCGACCGCGGTCGAGGAGCTCGCATTCACGTTGGCAAACGGCTTTGCCTACGTGGAGCTCGCCCTACAGGCCGGACTGCCAATCGATGCGTTTGCACCGCGGCTCAGTTTCTTCTTCAACGCGCACATCGATTTCTTCGAAGAGATCGCTAAGTACCGTGCGGCGCGACGCATCTGGGCACGGTGGTTGAAGGATCGGTACGGCGCGACCGATCCCCGGTCGATGCAGTGTCGTTTCCACGCCCAGACCGCTGGAGTGTCGCTCACGGCTCAACAGCCTGAGATCAATATCGCGCGTACCGCGATCGAGGCCATGGCCGCCGTGCTCGGTGGCACGCAGAGCCTGCACACCAACTCAATGGACGAGGCTCTGGCCCTTCCCACCGAGAAGGCCGCCCGCATTGCGCTGCGCACCCAGCAGGTGATCGCTCACGAGACGAACGTCCCTCATGTCGCGGACCCACTTGGCGGTTCCCACTTCGTCGAGGCGCTCACCGATGAGGTGGAACGTCAGGCAGAGGAGATCTTTGCCAAGATCGCCGAATTCGGTGATGGCTCAATGTTGGAAGGAACGATCCGCGGTATCGAGGAGAACTGGTTCCAGGGTCGCATCGCCGATTCGGCATTCGAATTGGAGCGCGCCCTGAACGATGGGCGTCGGATCACCGTTGGGGTGAACGCCTTCACCGAGGGCAACGAAGAAGATCAGATTCCGCTGCTGCGCATCACCAATGAGGACGAGCAGCGCCAGCGCAAGCGGCTTGCCGATGTGCGCGGTCGCCGCGACCAGGCTGCTGTTGACGCCGTCTTGGCCGAGTTGGCCACGCAAGCTACCGATCCCGAGATCAACCTCATGCCGACGCTGATCGCGGCTGCGGAGGCGTACGCTTCGGTTGGCGAGATCATGTCCACACTCGGCGGGGTCTTCGGACGTCACGTCGAAGTGCCCACCATCTGATACATCGGAGGAAGAGATGAGCGGAGAACGCATCCTCGTGGCCAAAGTTGGCCTCGACGGCCACGATCGTGGCGTGAAGGTTGTGGCGCGAATTCTGCGCGATGCTGGTTTTGAGGTGGTGTACACCGGTCTGTTCCAGACCCCAGAGACCGTGGCTGCAGCCGCGGTCGATGAGGATGTCGACGCCATTGGTTTGTCGATGCTGTCCGGCGCCCATATGACCCTCGCTCCCCTCGTTGTTCAGGCTGTGCGGGCCCGCGGTGTGGACATTCCGGTAATCGTCGGCGGCACTGTGCCCGATCATGACCTTCAAGAACTCTCCGACGCCGGAGTTGCTGCAGTGTTGACCCCGGGCGCTACCGCCGAGAAAATTGTCGCCGAGGTACGACGTGTTCTCGACCGTGCCCCGATGACCAGCTGAGGCAATGCCGCTGGACCCCGATGTCGCCGTGCTGGTCGCGGCGATAGCCGACGGGGCAGCTCCCGCGCTGACCGATGGCGATATCTCCACAGCACGTAAGAACTACGACGCCGCTCCTCGCCCCCCAGCGGACGAAATGGCCCATGTCGTTGACCGCCGGGTCGCGACGAATGATCGGTCGATATCGGTGCGCTGCTACTGCGTCGACAGCACGCCGAGCGGCCGGCCGATCATCATGTTCGCTCACGGTGGCGGCTGGGTCCTCAGCAGTGTGGATAGCCATGATCACCTCGCGCGCCGGCTCGCGCTTGTCACCGGCTCACTCGTCGTGTCTGTGGACTACCGTCGCGCTCCGGAGCATCCCTTTCCCGCTGCCCACGATGACTGCTGGGACGTATTTGAGATGTTGCGGACCGACGGCGCAGCGTGGGGTGGCGACCCCACGCGTGTCGCCGTCGCAGGCGATTCCGCTGGGGCCAATCTCGCAGCCGGTGTCGCTCTTCGTTCGCTCAGCGATGGTCCCACGCCGTGCGCCCAAGTGCTGGTTTACCCCTGCATCGATGACGATCCGACGCCGTATCGCTCCATGGTGGACAACGCGAGCGGATACTTCCTCGGTGCCGACGACATGGCATGGTTCTGGTCGCAGTACCTCGGGGCTTCGCCGGACGCACGATTCGACCCCCGCGCCGTCCCCGCCCGCGCAAGTACTCTGAGTGGGCTTCCCCCGAGCCTGGTCATCACTGCCGAATTCGATCCGCTTCGCGATGAAGGAGAGGCCTACGCATCACGTTTGGCAATGGATGGTGTCACGACGACCTGCCATCGGATCCCCGGGGTCGTTCACGGGTTCATTGCCCGCTGGCACCAGATGCGTCGCGCCACCGATGTGCACCAACTCATCGGCACATGGTTTGTCGACGTGGTTGGCAATGGCTGAACTGATACGTCGCCTTGACGTCCGCGACGCGGTGGTGGTCGGCGCCGGATCCATGGTTGGTGCTGGGGTCTTCGCTGTGTGGGCTCCGGCTGCCGCGGCCGCAGGCAACTGGCTACTCGTCGGGCTACTGATCGCCGGCATCGTCGCCACCTGCAACGCCACATCATCGGCGCAACTCGCAGCTCGTCACCCCGAGTCCGGGGGCACATACGTCTACGCCTCGATCCGCCTCGGGCCGTCGTGGGGCCATGTTGCGGGTTGGGGCTTCGTCGTGGGGAAGACGGCATCGATTGCGGCGATGGCCAGTGTTGTGGGTGCGCACATCTGGGCTGACCGCGCGGACCTTATTGCATCCATCTCGATCGTCATCGTCATGGTCATCAACATCGGCGGGCTCGAACGAACCGTGGGCGTCACACGGATTCTCCTCGTCGTGGCATTGGCGACCATCGGGATCTGCGTCGCTGCCGGACTCACCGGTGGACCAGCAACCACGATGGCTGTCGACATCAACATCGACGGCGGCGTGTTCGGGGTCATCCGCAGCGCTGCTCTGCTCTTTTTTGCCTTCGCCGGTTATGCACGCATCGCCACTCTCGGCGAGGAGGTCATCGACCCAGCACGGACCATCCCGCGTGCGGTTCCTCGGGCGTTGGGTGCCATCCTCGCGTTATACGCCGTGGTTGGTGCCGTCGTCATCTCTCATCTCGGCTCGACCGGACTTGCTGCGTCGGCCACTCCGGTTGCCGATGTTGTCGCTACTCGTGGGTGGCGTTGGGCTGAACCGATCGTGGCCGCCGGCGCCACCGTTGCCTCCGCGGGCGTGATGCTTAATCTGGTGCCAGGTGTTGCCCGTACAGTCGTCGCAATGGCGCGACGTGGCGACATGCCCCGCATACTCGCGCACATCGACACCCGCCGATCACTGCCGCTGCGAGCCGAGTTCACGGTGGCGGTTGTCGCCATCATCGTCGTCAACGCTGTGTCGCTCACCTCGTCGATTGCAGTGTCGGGTGTGGCGGTCCTGACCTACTACGCCCTCACGAATGCCGCAGCACTGAAATTGCAACCATCGGAGTTGTTGTGGCCGCGGTGGGTCGCCCGGCTCGGCCTGTTGGGGTGCGTCGGCCTCATCGTCTCGTTGCCGACGTCGTCACTAATCGGTGGCGGCGCGGTTCTTGTCAGCGGCATCGGTGTTCGATTCCTCGCTGTGCGACGGCGCACGTCAACTGTCGCGTAGCTGCGCCTTTTGTACCTTTCCGAGCGCATTACGCGGCAAGGTGTCGACGCGGCGCACTTCCCGCGGCCGCTTGTGAACCGACAAGGTCGCGGCGACATGCGCAATGACACCGGCTTCGTCGACGCCGTCGCCGACCACGAATGCCACAATCCTTTCGCCGAGGTCGGCATCGGGTATTCCGACGACGGCGACCTCGTGCACTCCCGGTACCTCAGCCACCGCTGCCTCTACTTCGCCTGCGCCGACCTTGTAGCCACCCGATTTGATGATGTCCACCGATGTGCGCCCCACGATGCGATGCATCCCATCTGAACCAATAGTGGCCGAGTCACCGGTGATGAACCACCCATCGGACGTTGTTGCTGCGGCGGTGGCGTCATCGCGATTCAGATAGCCATCGCCGATGGTGGCCCCACGTACCTCCAGCGTTCCGATGGTGGTGGCATCGTTCGCCGCCTCGGTGCCATCATCGCCGCGCAACCGCGTCTCTACCCCCGCCAAGGGCCATCCAACATGACCGGGTCGACGCTCACCATCGATTCGTGTCGACAAGGTGATCAGGGTTTCGGTCATCCCGTACCGCTCGAGCGGCGTGACACCAGTCAGGTCCGTCAATGCAGCGAATGTGCTGACCGGCAACGCTGCGGACCCGGACACGATCGCCCGCGCACGCGACAAACTGCGCGCAATCGTCGGCTCGGCGACGATGCGCCCCCACACGGTCGGGACCCCAAAGAACAAGCTTCCGCCTCGTGCTGCAGCAGCTGCATATCGATCCGGGTGAGGTCGCCCGGTGTGGGTGATGCGACACCCCCGACGCAGTCCGCCCAACATGCCGAGCACGAGACCGTGAACGTGGAAGAGCGGAAGTCCGTGCACCAGATGGTCGTCGGGGCTCCATTGCCATGCATCGGCCAAGCCGTCGAGACAGGCGGCGAGTGCGGTGTCGGGAAGCACGACTCCTTTGGGGGCACCGGTCGTACCGGAGGTGTACATGATGAGCCTGCCGGGCACACCGCTCGCGGGCACCATCGATGCTGGCGGGGCGTGCACGTCAACGGTGGGTAGATCGACCTCACCCCAATCATGTGTACCGAGCACCATCTCTGCGGCGGAATCGCGCAGAATATGACCGCGTTCACCAGGGCCGGCGTCGTGGGCGATCGGCACCACTGGCACTCCGGCCAGCAGACCAGCGACCACACCGATCAAGGTGTCCATATGCGCATCGGCACACACCGCGAGGGCACGTGCCCCGTGGATATGGCCGACGAGGCCAGCCGCGTGCGCCAGTAGATCGTCGTAGGACATCGTGACGTCATCCACGGTGATTCCCGCAGGGTCGTCACGATCAATTCCGATCTCGGTCTCACCGACCAGTGCGCTCAGCAGTGCCACCCGCAGAGTCTCCCAAAAACGGCTACGGGATTGACTATCCACATCACGCTGCTTGACAGCACATAACGATGTCGTTATATCCTTATGCCATGGCCGCACTCGATGACGTCGTCACCGTGCTGCGCGCCGTCGCCGAACCCACACGGGTTCGCGTGCTGCGCCTGCTGCAACAGGGCGAACTCACGGTGTCTGATATCTGCGCCATCACCGGTCACTCGCAGCCACGCATCTCTCGGCATCTGCGCATCCTCATCGATGCCGGACTGCTGTCGCGGCATCGCGAAGGATCGTGGGTCTACTACCACCGAGCACCGCAGATCCCCGCGGCGGTTCTCGCGCTCGTCGATGGCATCGACGACAGCGATCACCAGATGAGCGCCGATGCCGCCCGGTTGGACGCAGAGCGTCACCGTCGGCGACGCGAAGCCGACGAACACTTCTCTCGTCTTGCTCCGTCCTGGGACCGGGAACGCTCCCGCATCACACCAGATGCCGGCGTGGAATCCCGGCTGTTGGACATTGTGATGGCGAGCAACATCACCCGCGATGCGGTCGTCGATCTCGGTACAGGAACCGGTCGCATCCTGTCGCTGCTGACGCCGTTGGCGACGCGTGCCGTGGGCATCGACTCAAATCACACGATGCTCCGACACGCCCGGACCGCAGTGGAGCGCACTGACGGTGCGGCAATCGAGCTTCGTCAAGCCGATGTCGCCGCGACCGGCCTGCCCGATCACACATTCGACTTGGCCGTGGCGCATCAACTTCTGCACTTTCTCGACTCGCCGGACATGGCACTGCGCGAGGCTGCACGCATATTGAAACCGGGCGGCACACTGATCATCGTCGACCTCCTCGCGCATCAAGACGAGACCCTGCGCACCGAACACGCCCACCGACGATTGGGTTTCACCAGCGAGCAAATCGAACGGTGGTGCGACGGGGTGGGTTTCGACGGCCTCACCGAGCACCGCATCGATCATTCTGCTGGCGACCTTTTACCGGTCTGCATCTGGCAAGCCACCACAACTACGGGGAACCAATGACCCCTCTTCGTCTCTCCTATGAGGTCTTTCCACCCGCCGATGACGACGGCCGCGCACGACTCGCCGACACCGTGCGCGCTCTGAACGGTCGCGGGTTCGAATTCGTGTCCGTCACCTATGGTGCTGGCGGGGGCCAACGCGACCGTTCATTCGCCGCAATCGAAACAGTGGCCGAACACGCCGATTGTCCCGTTGCCGCGCACTTGACTTGTGTGGGAGTGAGCCGTGACGACGCCACGGCCGTGATCGACCGCTATCTCGACCTCGGAGTCACCCACATCGTGGCGCTGCGTGGAGATCCGCCAGAGGGCATCGATCAACCCTACGTCCAACACCCTGATGGCTTTGCCAGCACCGCCGAATTGGTCGCCGCCATCTGCGCACGCGCCGCCGCGCGTTCAACTCCCGTCGACGTGACCGTATCCGCCTACCCCGAGGTGCACCCGCAGTCACCGAACCTGGGCCATGACCTCGGTGTTCTGGCTTCCAAAATCGACGCCGGAGCCACATGCGCGATCACCCAGATGTTCTTCGAACCAATGCTATTTGATCGGTACATCGCCGCGGCCCGTGCCCGCGATATCGACATTGACGTCATCGCCGGCATCATGGCCCTCCACCCGCTCGAGCGCATCACCGGCTTTGCCGCTCGCTGCGGCGCCCAAGTACCCGCCTCCCTGATCGATAGCATTCACGCTGCCGTCGACAGCCGGGCCGAAGCAGTGGCGTGTGCCACCGAGCAGATCACCACCCTGCGCGATCTCGGCCACAGCCGGTTCCATCTCTACACCTTGAATCGGGCCGGGCTCGTCAGCGACATCGTCACCTCATTGGAGAACCGATGACCACCCCCGGCAACGCGACCCGACATCTGCTCAACGAGCAGGCTCGTGAGCGAATCCTGATCATCGATGGCGCTATGGGCACCCAGATTCAGGAGCGACAACTGACCCCGGACGATTTCGCTCCGGACGGACTTTCAGGTCGCTCCAATGCTCTGGCCGGCAACAACGACCTGCTGGTGCTCAGCCGACCGGACGTCATCGTTGATATTCACAAGGACTATCTGCGCGCAGGTGCCGACATCATCTGCACCAACACATTCTCGTCGACGTCGATTGCGCAGGCCGACTATGGGTGCGAATCACTAGTCAGCGATATGAACCGTGCTGCTGCGAGCCTCGCACGCCAAGCGATCGATGCGGTGGGTGGTGACCGACCCCGATTCGTTGCCGGTGCCATTGGCCCCACGAACCAGACCTTGTCAATGTCACCTCGGGTGGAGGACCCCGGTTTCCGCACCCTTGATTTCGAAGATCTCGTCGCGGCATACGACGAACAGATTCGTGGGCTGCATGAGGGTGGCGCTGATCTGCTACTCATCGAAACGGTATTCGACACATTGAATGCAAAGGCCGCCATCGTTGCCGCCCGCCGACTCCATCGACGCGACGGCATCGACCTACCCATCATGATGTCCGGCACGATCACGGACCGGTCCGGCCGCACACTGTCGGGACAGACAGCAACAGCGTTCTGGCATTCGGTACGACATGCCACGCCAATCACCATCGGCTTGAATTGCGCGCTCGGAGCAGCCGATATGCGACCCCACCTGCGCGACATCGCCGATGTCGCCGACACGTTGGTGTGTGCGTACCCGAATGCGGGTCTACCGAATGAACTCGGTGGCTATGACGAGAGCCCAGAGCACATGGCCGCACTCTTGGCAGAGTTTGCTGCCGATGGTCTACTCAACATTGTCGGTGGCTGCTGCGGAACCACCCCCGCGCATATCGCCGCGATTGCCGATGCCGTGCATAGTGCTCGGCCACGGCCTGTTCCTGAACGCCGCCCGCTATTAGAACTGTCGGGGCTTGAACCACTACGCCTCACCGATGAGATCCCGTTCGTCAATATCGGTGAACGTACGAACGTCTTTGGTTCGGCAAAATTTCGCCGCCTGATCACCGAGGGGAACCACACCGAGGCGCTCGATATCGCGCGCGAACAGGTTGCGGCAGGCGCACAGGCCATCGATATCAACATGGACGAGGGCCTTCTCGACTCGGCCGTTGAGATGACCCGATTTCTGCGACTTCTCGCAGCGGAACCCGATATCTCCCGCGTTCCAGTCGTTGTTGACTCCTCCCGTTTCGAGGTCATCGAAGCTGGTCTCGGCTGCCTCCAGGGTAAATCGGTCGTCAATTCAATCTCGCTGAAGGCTGGCGAGGAGGAGTTCCGCGAGCAGGCGACCGTGTGCCGCGACCACGGTGCGGCGGTCATCGTCATGGCCTTTGATGAGCAGGGCCAGGCCGACACGGTTGAACGCCGCATTGAGATCTGTCGTCGGGCGTTCCGCATTCTGGTCGACGAGGTGCAGATACCACCTGAGGACATCATCTTCGACCCGAACATCTTCGCTGTGGCCACCGGCATTCCCGAACACGACCGCTACGGCCTCGACATGATTGAGGCCACCGCGGCTCTGCGTAAAGAATTCCCGCTGACCAACATCTCCGGTGGCGTCTCGAACCTCTCGTTCGCCTTCCAGGGCAACAACCGGGTCCGCGAGGCTCTGCACTCGGTGTTCCTCTTTCACGCGATTCGTGCGGGCATGCGCATCGGCATTGTCAACGCGGGGCAACTCGCCGTTCACGACCACCTCGATCCAGAACTGCGCGAACTCTGCACCGACGTCGTGCTGGCACGCCGACCCGACGCCGCGGAACGCCTTCTTGCTGCCGCATCCGGTTTCACCGGCGCATCAGGCACCGCAACAGCAGCAGCCGACGACTCCTGGCGCCAGACCGACGTGGTGGCGCGCATCGAATACGCCCTGATTCATGGTGTTGGCGACCACATCGATGCTGATGTTGAAGAGGCACGCCAGCAGTGCGCGGCGGCAGTAGAGGTCATCGAGGGGCCGCTCATGCAGGGCATGAACACCGTCGGCGATCTCTTCGCCGACGGAAAGATGTTCCTCCCACAGGTCGTGAAGTCCGCCCGGGTGATGAAACAGGCCGTCGCCACCCTCACCCCGTACATCGAAGCCGAACGAGGGACCGCCCAGTCATCGACCCACTCGGGCGCCCGGGTGCTACTGGCCACCGTCGCTGGCGATGTCCATGACATCGGTAAGAACATCGTCGGTGTCGTCCTCGGCTGCGCCGATCATGAGATCATTGATCTCGGCGTGATGCAGCCCGCCGATGTCATCGTCGATGCAGCCGTCGAGAACGATGTCGACATTGTCGGGCTCTCGGGTCTGATCACCCCATCACTCGACCAGATGGTGATCGTCGCCCGTGAAATGGAGCGCCGTGAGTTGCAGATCCCGCTGTTGATCGGGGGCGCGACAACGTCGAAGCTGCACACGGCGCTGCGCATCGACCCGGCCTACAGCGGGCCGGTGGTCCACGTCAGCGATGCGAGTCGTGCCTCCGGCGTGATCGCCGCCGTCACCTCCGATCATGACCGCGACTCGTTTATGGCCAACACCCATACCGATTACGAACGCATCACCGCCCGATATGCCGAAGCCGAACGCGACCGCACCCGGCTGCCATTGCCAGTGGCCCGCGAGGCTCGCCACCGCGCCACGTTCGACAGCACCACGGTGACTGCTCCGCGCGAGCCAGGTATCCATGAATTAGCACCCGACATCGCCACGCTGCGGCCGCTCATCGACTGGACGCCGTTTCTTGCCACCTGGGGCGTGCGTGCCCGCTACCCACAGGTGCTCGAAGATCCGAATCTGGCCGCGACAGCGCAGGGCCTAATGGACGACGCCGCTCGGATGCTGGATCAAATGCATAACGAGGCATGGTTGACTCCCCGCGGCGTGGTCGCGATCCTGCCGGCGCACGCCGACGGCGACGACATCATGGTGAGCACCGCCAGTGGCTCCCGTGTCCTTCACGGCCTACGCCAACAACTCGCAAAATCGGACGTCTCCAACCGGGCCAACATGTGCCTCAGCGATTTCATTGCCCCGGCCGATGCCGGCGTCAACGACCACATCGGCCTGTTTGCTGTGACGGCCGGAGTCGAAGAGGACGCCCGCGCCACACGTTTCACTGACGCCGGCGACGACTACTCATCGATCATGCTGAAAGCCCTCGCCGATCGCCTTGCCGAGGCGTTCGCCGAATACGCCCACTATGTGGTGCGTACCAAGATCTGGGGCTACTCCCCCGCCGAGGATGACAACCCTCAACGGTTGATCGCTGAGGACTATCGGGGTATCCGCCCGGCGCCGGGCTACCCGGCACAGCCTGACCACTCCGAGAAGGCCACGATCATCGACATCATCGGTGCCGGCGACAGCCTGCAGATGACGCTGACCGAGTCGTGGGCGATGCAACCCGCGTCATCGGTGTGTGGGCTCTATCTCGCCCACCCCAGCGCAACATACTTCGGTGTTGGACGGATTCTTCGCGACCAGGTGGAGTCGTACGCCCAACGCAAAGGCATCACTACGGCCGATGCCGAGCGGCTTCTTGCACCGAATCTCGCATACGAGCCCAACTGACTACAGGGTCAGCGCACCAGAGTCACTCCGGGTATTCGTGCTCCGGCGCGGGGTACACGCCATTGGTGACGTCGGCGATATAGGCCTCGGTCGCGTTGCGCAACACCCCGGCAACGTCGGCGTACTGTCGTACGAACTTCGGGATGCGACCAGTGGTGAGCCCCGCCCAATCGGTCCATACGAGGAGTTGGCCGTCACAGTGCGGGCCGGCCCCCACGCTGATGGTCGGGATGTCCAGTTCTGCGGTCACCCGTGCGGCAACGGCGGATGGAACCATTTCGAGAACCACCGCAAACGCTCCGGCCTCCGCCACAGCACGAGCATCCGCGATGAGATTCTCCGCGGCATCGCCGCGCCCTTGGATGAGGTGGCCTCCCAGGCCATGCTCGCTCTGCGGGGTGAAGCCAACATGGCCCATCACCGGAATTCCTGCGCCGACAATCCTGCGGATTTGCTTAGCGGAGCGCACACCACCTTCCATCTTGACCGCATGGGCGTTGGTCTCTTTCATGAATCGAATCGCGGTGGCCAATGCCATATCTGGGCCGTTCTCATACGATCCGAAGGGAAGATCAGCGATCACCAACGCGCGCTGTGCCGCTCGCGCGACCGCTCGGGTCAACGGGATCAGCTCCTCCACGGTCACCGGCAAAGTCGTGTCGTAGCCAAACACCGTGTTACCCGCTGAGTCACCCACAAGGAGGAAGTCCACCCCAGCGGCATCGAAGATCGACGCCGTCAGATAGTCGTAACTGGTGAGGCCGGTAATCCGAATACCCTGCTCCTTCGCGCGCCGGAAATGCCGGATGCGGACCCGTTTACGAACCGCTGGATCATCCGGTGTACCGCCGTACGAGCGAATCTCATCGTCAGCACTAGGTGCACCGCCATCGGAGTCGACCATGGGCCCACGCTAGCGAGCAGCACCGCCACACCCGCAGTTCTCGAGGGTGGTTGCATCTTGGTGACGGGTCGGCGAGCATAAATGTATGGACATCCTCCCTGACCGCCTTCCCTGGTACATCACCGGCCCCGCACTTGGTGTGCTGGTGGTTGGCCTGTTCCTCATCGCCAATCAGCCACTCGGTGCATCCGGCGCCTACGTGCAGACCATGAAAGCTGCCCGACGCGATACCGACACCGTCGGGTGGCGCGTGTGGTACTTCGGCGGGATCTTCGTGGGTGGTCTGCTCGCGACCGTGCTCGGGCGCGGCTTCGAATGGCGCCGCGGCTACGACGCAATGTCGGCTGCGGGTTGGTCGCCCGGTGTGATGGCCGTCGTGGTCTTCCTCGCCGCGATCATCATGGGATACGGCGCGCGGATGGCCGGTGGGTGCACCTCCGGTCACGGCATCTGCGGGACCGCTCAGCGCTCCCCCGCCAGTTGGGCCACGACGGCCACATTCGTCGGGACCGCCATCGTGGTCACATTCATCCTCACATCACTCACCGGCCTTGGCGATCTGGTCATGTCCGATGGATCTCTGGGAGTGCAGCCATGAAAAACCCAATGAACGTCATCGGCGGTCTGTTCGGTGCCGGCTTCGGCTTCGTTCTCGCCGCTGCCCAGTTGAACGAGTACGACACGATCCACAAGACCCTCCGATTCGCCGAATGGGACGTGTTTTTGCTGATGGGACTTGCCATTGGAGTATCCCTGCCATTGCTGTGGGTGTTGGAACGCCGCGGCACGACCACCGTGTTCGGTGGGCGCCTCTCGCTCTCACGGTCGCGTATCGAACGGCACCACATCGTCGGCGGCGCGCTGTTCGGTACTGGATGGGCGCTGGCGGGCACCTGCCCCGCGCCCGCCCTGGCCATGATCAGCAGTGGCGCCATGTACGGCACCATCGCCGTGACCGGGCTGTTCATCGGGCTCTGGCTCCGCGACCGCCAGGTCGAGCGTGCGGCGGTCAGCGTGCCCGAAGGCGATGGCGAACACCGCGTCCTCAGCCGCTGAAGCCGCCATCGGCGGACCGTAGACGGGTCACCGACACGGTGTACCCAATCAATACAAGCATCACCACCGAACACACCGCGTAGGCGGTGGTGCGCCCTGCGGTGTCGTACACCACGCCAGCAACCACAGCGGCGACACCTGCCATCAGCGTCTGCACGCCGCCGAGCAGGCCCTGCGCGCTGGCGTGGCGGCCCTCGGGCGTCACAAGGCCAACGGCGACCGAAGTCGACGACACCGTGATGCCATCGTTGACGGCGTGGACAACGCCGACGGCGAGCATCGCAATGCCGGTGGGCATCAACCCGTAGGCGAACATCGCCACCGCACCGATACCAAGTCCGATCGGGCCGAGGCGAAACGGTCCGAGTCGCTGTGCAAGTCGACCACCGCGCTCACCGAGGATGATCAATGGCACCACAAACACGGTGATGCCGATATTTGCGATCCAGTCATCGGCGCCGAGGTCGTCGAGCACCACTACCCAGAGCGCATCGAAGGTGCCGATCATCATCCACATGGCAACTCCCATCGAGACCGCTGCGCGGAAGTGAGGAGACCGGAGGAGATCGAACGATGTCGCCGAGACCGTCTCAACACCCGGATCGTGAACTCGTTGACGTAAGACAATGGGCAAACACACCGAAGCGGCAACCGCCACCACGATGTATGGCGCCGGCAAGCCGAACGGACCCACCAACAATGCCGACAGCAGCGGCCCTGCAGCGAAACCAGCAACATCGCATGCGAGCAGCAGCCCGAGATTGTCTCCCAGACGATCGGGGTCGCCAACGATGACCAACCGACGAAGTGCGGGCATTGTCATTCCAGCGCCGAGGCCCGACAGAGCCCGGCCCAAAATGAGCACCCAAATGGTGGTGCCGAAACCGAGCACCAGCAGGCCGACTACATCGATAGCGACACCGACCACCATCAACCGTCGTGCATGTCCACGATCGGCAATCGGTGCCAGCACGACCTGCGCGACGAATGCCGCCACAAATCCAAGACCGACGATGAACCCGAGCTGCGCCGCCGGAATACCGAATTCATCGCGGTAGTCGTCAAGAACGGTGAACATCACGCCATACCCCATGGCGGAGAGGGCACCGAGGAGCGCCAATGTCATGACCCTCCCCCGGGTCATGCCCGCGGGCCGCTGGGTAGACGTCGGTATCACAGTGGATTGCCGCCGCGCACCCGGATCGACAAGCAAGTCACGCAACCCTCAAGGCGAATGAACTCGGAAATGTCGACCATGACGACATCAAGTCCGCGCGATCGCAAGAGATCTGCGGTGTCCGGAGCGGATGCAGCCATCAACACCGAGTGATCGTCGAGCACAACCACGTGCGCGCCGTCGGGTTCGGGCACCGCGAGAAATCTCTCGAAGGCGTCGACCGAGTCCACATCGGGCGGGTATCCAATGATCGTTCCGTCGGGCAAGGCGGTCACGGCCGACTTGAGATGCAAGACCCTGGTCGTGGGTACCTGCACCGTGCAAAACCCACGCGATGACACGAGTTCGCCAAAAGCACTGGCTCCTGCGGTGTCCGTGCGGCCACCGACACCGACGTACACAGTGTCAGCAACTTTCAACACATCGCCGCCATCCAGGCAGCCGTCGGGCAGGTGCACCACGTCAAGCCCCACCGCCGACAACACGTCGGGGACAGCCACCACCTCGGGAACACGTTCGGGCGCACCGGGTCGACAGACCACAGCCATATCCCCAGCAACGACAGCAGTGTCTTCGACAAATACCGCATCTGGGCAGTCATCGGCGCCAGGAACTTCCACAATGCGCCACCCGCGCTCGCGGAAGACCTCAACATATCGATCCCACTGTGACCGTGCGAGCGCAAGGTCGATTTGCGTACGGTCGATATGGGTAACCAGCCCCTCAGCCAAGCGCGGACCGGGACGTCGGACAATGGCGGTTCGAGGGGTGACCACCCGGGCAGTATGCCCGATGGCTAGCCTGCGGCGGGTGAGCGGCCTTGTGCGCTCGAACCTGGTGGTTGCATCGGGTACCGCGGTCTCCCGGATCACCGGGCTTGGTCGCGTGCTCGTACTCGCATGGGTGGTGGGTCAGAACTCGTTGTCTGACGCCTACAAGCTGGCCAATGAGACGCCGAACATCATCTATGACCTCCTCATCGGTGGTGTGCTCTCGGCAACGTTGGTGCCGGTCTTCACTCGCTTGGCGCACCAGGAATCGTCGGCGTACGACTCAGCAGAACGTCAACGGATTCGGGAGTCACGCGATGCGGTGATCACCATGGCGCTCAGCGCCATTGCGGTGGTCACCATGCTCGCCGTGATCGCCGCACCCGCAATTTTTGCGGTCTATTCACTCACCCCATCGCCCGATGTCGACATTGCGGCATTCCGTGAGGTCGGTGTTCTGCTCACTCGAGTGTTCTGTGTGCAGATCTTGTTCTACGGCATCTCCGGCATCGCCGCGGCCGCGTTGCAGGCCCGCCGCCGCTTCGCTGCTGCTGCATGGTCACCCGCCGCCGCCAATCTCGTCATCGTCGCAGCATTACTGGCATTACCCGGTGCGGGCGCCACAGCCCGAGGCCTCGGCGATGTCATCGACAACACGCAGGTTCGATGGTTGCTCGCTGGCGGCGCCACGGGTGGGATCGCCGTCATGGCGCTAATCGTCGCTGCAGTTGCACTGCGTCACGTGGGCGGTGTGCGGCCACGATGGCGGCCTCACGACCCTGAAGTTCGCCGCATCCTCGCCATGGGTGGATGGACGATCGGATTCGTGGCGGCCAACCAGATTGCGCTCATCGTGATCCGCAATTTGGCCGAACCCGGCTCATCGCTGGCCTCGGCGTACTTTGACGCTTTCACATGGTTCGTGTTGCCACATGGGCTTCTCGCAGTGTCGGTCGCCACAACGTTCCAACCAGAACTAGCGCGCGCGGTGACCGCGGCGGACCCCGCGGCATTCCGGCACCACTTCACCCTCGGCGTCCGCGCCGTGGCCGCGCTCACTCTGCCGGCGTCGCTTCTCCTCGTCGTTCTCGCCGACCCCTTGATCGCTGCGACGATGGAGCGAGGCCTGTTTGACGCCTCCGCGACTGCCAACACTGCCGACGCGCTGCGCGGCCTGGCCATCGGCCTCAGCGGGTTCAGCGTGTACTTGTTCAGCCTCCGAGGTTTCTACGCACACGGTGACACGCGCACACCGTTCGTGCTGAACGCCACCGAGAACACGCTCAATATCGTGCTAGCAGTGCTGTTGGTCGGCCCGCTAGGTGTCTTTGGCCTCGGTCTCTCGCTCGCGATCGCCTACCTCATCACAGCAGTGATCGCGCTGGTCATTGCGCAACAGCGACTTGGAGCTGTGGAGAGGTCAGCCCTCGCGACAACCCTCGGGCCCCTGGTCACTGTCACGATTGCAGCGGCTGTGCCGGCACTTCTGTCTCTGGCGATGTTCGACAGCACCGGTGTCACGTTACTCATCGGCGGAATTGGCGGTGTCGCCTGCGCCGTAGCCAGTGCCCTTCTCACCGATCTTGTGGGGCTGCGCTCGGTACTGCGCAGTATCAACCGGGGACGATCACCAGATCATCACGGTGAATGACCTCGGGAGGCCGCGCAGAACCATTTCCCGCGTCACCCGACAGTTCGGCAGCCGCGCAAGTCACCAGACCTCGCGCAAATACCCTGCCGCTCGTATCGCGGACCTCCACCGTGTCACCAGCGGCGAAATCGCCGTCGACGGCGGTAACTCCTGCTGCTAAGAGGCTGCGCCCGTTGTCGATGAGTGCTGCATGCGCGCCGTCGTCGACGGTGATGCATCCAGACACCTCCGCCGCAAATGCAATCCAGAGTCGCCGTGCCGTCAACCGGCGCGTATGGGCCGCGAAGGTGGTCCCAATGCCATCACCACGTATCGCAGCCCCGAGCACGCCGGCGGTGGCGGCGCGCGCTATGACCGTGCGAATACCTGACCATGAGGCGATTCGAGCAGCGGCCAGCTTCGACGCCATCCCGCCAGATCCACGACCCGACCCAGCGGCGGTGACATCGATGGCCAGCAACGGGTCGTCGGCAGTCACCAACTGAATCAATGTCGCGGCTGGGTCACTGCGGGGATCTGCGGTTAGCAGACCGTCGGCGTCGGTGAGCAACACCAACAGATCCGCGCGCAGCGCATGCGCAACGAGAGCGGCCAGCCGGTCATTGTCGCCATAGCGAAGTTCTTCGCTCGCAATGGCGTCATTTTCGTTGATCACCGGCACACAGCCGAGTTCAAGCAACCGCTCGAGGGTGCGTCGCGCATGGAGGTACTGGCTGCGATCCACAAAATCGTGTGGGTCGAGCAACACCTGGGCAGCGACCAACCCTCCAGCTCCTAGTGCTGCGTTGTACACCTCCATGAGGCGGCTCTGGCCGGCCGCCGAGACCGCCTGCAGGGTAGTCATGTCTGTGGGCCGCTGGTCAAGACCCACCGCAGCCACACCAGCGGCGACCGCGCCGGATGACACGACGAGTACGTCGTGTCCCTCCCCCACCGCGCATACAACCTCGGCACATAGGTCCTCGATTGCGGAACGAACAATGCCACCACGTTCATCGGTGAGCGACGCAGTACCAATCTTGACAACGATGCGCATCAGCGTGGGCTCCGATATTCGAAGGAGAACTCGCCAATGTGCACCACGTCTCCGTCGGCCACGCCTGCACGTGCCAGCAGGCGAAGGACACCGAGACGGTCAAGGCGTTGATCGATATAGGCAAGGGCTTCGGGGGTGGTGACATCGTTCAGCGCCACAACCCGCTCAACGTCACGGCCGAGGACCACGTACTCACCGTCGTCGGTGCGCTCGACGACCGCTCCGGTGGGTTCGGGTCGCAGCACCACCATCCCGTCAACGGCCGGTTCATCGGCGCGCGACGTGTGCACCATCGATGCCATCTGCCCCACGAGGTCACGTACACCGTCGCGGGTGACCGCCGAGATGACGGCGTCGAAGTGGCTGCTGTCCACTGCCTCGGTCGGCACCAAGTCAGCTTTTGTGCCGACCACGATGCGCGGGCGTTCAAGCAACTCTGGGCGGTACTGTCCCAGCTCGCGCAACAGAACTTCTTCTTGCTCCACCGGCCCAACGCCGTCGAGCGGAGCCAGGTCGACCATGATGCACAGCACCCGGGCACGCTCGACATGACGCAAGAAGCGGTGGCCGAGCCCGCGCCCCTCCGAGGCCCCTTCGATGAGCCCGGGTATGTCGGCAACCGTGAACGAGGTGTCGTCGTCGATGCTGACCACTCCGAGATTGGGCTCAAGCGTGGTGAAGGGGTAGTCCGCAATTCGGGGACGCGCGGCGGAAATCACGCTGATCAGGGTGCTCTTACCCACATTTGGAAACCCGACCAGAGCGACATCGGCCATGAGGCGGATCTCCAGTCGGAACCACCGCTCCTCGCCGTGCTCGCCCTGCTCCGCAAAGGTCGGCGCACGGCGACGATTCGACAAGAAACGGGCGTTACCACGACCGCCACGGCCACCCGCGACTGCCATCCATCGATCACCGTGATTGTTCAGCTCGGCAAGGACCTCACCGGTGTACAAATCGCTCACCACCGTGCCCTCGGGCACCGTTACCTCGAGGCTCTCTCCACGTCGGCCGTGGAGATCCTTTCCCTTTCCATGCACACCATCACCAGCACGTCGGTGCGGGTGATCTCGGAAGGCGAGCAAAGAGGCCACATTGTGGTCGGCAACCAACCAGATGTCCCCACCATTGCCGCCGTCGCCGCCATTTGGGCCACCGTTCACCACAGGCCCCTCACGCCGGAATGACACGCATCCGGCCCCTCCGTCACCTCCGCGGAGGTTCAGCTGACATTCGTCGACGAACTGCGACACGTCGACACGCTACCGATCAGCGACCCTGCACGACGGGAGGGTGCGACACCGGGATCGTAGGCTGGGCATGTGGCACCCTTCAGCTCACTCCCTGACGATGAGGCAATGGCCGAGCGTGCAGCTCGGTGGGCGGCCACGATGCACGCTCATCACATCGATGATGTCGCGGTTGCCCACGCTGATTCCCACGCCGTTGCCCACGCTGACCGCGTATTGCGACATCAGCGCGAAGAGTTCGAGCATGCCCATTTGTCGCCGACCGCGACCCGCTCCTGGGGAGCGGGCAATCGCGGTACTGGCGAGGAACCCGACCCGGTGCGCACCTGTTTCGAGCGCGACCGCGACCGCATTCTCCACGCCAGCGCATTTCGCCGCTTGGCCGGCAAGACGCAGGTCTTTGTGTTCCCGGACGATCACCAGCGAACCCGCATGACTCATGCATTAGAGGTTGCTCAAGTGGCCCGGTCGGTGGCCGGCCCGCTCGGGCTCAATGTGGCGCTCACCGAGGCCATCGCGGTGGGCCACGACTGCGGTCACGGTCCAGGAGGCCACGCGAGCGAAGACGCGTTCAGCCCGTATCTCGCGGAGGGGTACGACCATGCCGTCTGGGGAGCTGATGAAACCCTTTCTCCGCTGAACCTCTGTATCGAGACCCTTGACGGTATTCGCAATCACTCGTGGAGTCGACCGGCGCCGAGCACCCCAGAGGGCGAAGTTGTCTCATGGGCTGATCGCATTGCCTATGTCTGCCATGACTTCGAGGATGCTGTTGCCGCCGGCATTGTGGCATCGCACATGCTGCCCGAGATTGTTGCTCGTCGCTGCGGATCTGACCGCAGCAGCCAATTGGGCACATTCGTGCGATCGATGATCGACACCGCGGCCACAACCGGGCGCATTGGCATGCACCCCGACATCGCGGAGGCGCTCGGGGCCTTCCGACGCTTCAACTACGACCAGGTCTACCTACGACCAGCATCACGTCGCCAGGCCGATGCAGTGATCGGCATGTTGCGCGCCCTCGTCGAGCACTACGCCGACCGGCCCCATGAATTAGCGAACGAACGCGACGACATCGCCCGCGATCTTGATGCAGGGTCACCCGAGGCTGTCCGTATGGCCGTCGCATGGGTCAGCGGCATGACGGACCGCTATGCCTGCGGCCGTGCCGTGAGCCTGCTCGGCTGGGAGCGCGACCGTCTACCCGCGGGTATCGACGTCTAGCGAATGAACAGCTAGCAGCCGCCTGCGCACACGCGGTCTAGAAAATGACGAGACGTGCAGTTGGGGTCAGGCGTCGACAACATCGACGACTTTGCGGCCCTTACGCTGGCCGAACTTCACCGAGCCGTCGGCGAGGGCAAACAACGTGTCGTCGCCACCGATGCCCACATTGCGGCCCGGATGGAACCGCGTACCACGCTGACGCACGATGATCGTGCCGGCAGTGATCTTGGTGCCATCGAACACCTTCACCCCGAGGCGCTGTGCATTTGAGTCGCGGCCGTTCCGGGTGGAACCGCCGCCCTTGGTCTTCGACATCTCTGACTCCTCGGTTCAGGCGGTGATCGAGGTGATCTCGATCACGTTGTAGTTCTGACGATGTCCGTAGCGGCGTCGCTGATTCGTGCGGCGCTTGTAGGTGAACCCGTCGATCTTCTCGCCACGCTCCGTACCCACGACCTTGGCTGCCACCGAGGCCAAAGCCGCGTCGGAGCCGGTGAGCACACGGTCGCCGTCAACGACCAGAACGGGCGTGAACGACACGTCAGAGCCATCGTCGACACCGAGCAGCTCAACACGGAGCCGCTGCCCTTCGACGACCTTTTCTTGCTTTCCACCTGTGGCGATCACTGCGTACATAGCTATCCGGACGCTATCGCCGCCATCGGCATGCATCAACTGTCATCTGCGATATGCCGGCGCTCAGTTGAGCAGGCCGTGATCAACGATGAGACCGCGCCCTGCGCAGTCTGGGCACTCGGTGGAAAACTCGGTGAGGAGCCCCTCCCCGATGCGTTTGCGCGTCATCTCCACAAGGCCAAGTTCAGAGATATCGAAGACCTGGGTGCGGGTCTTATCCCGCGACAACGCCTCACGGAATGCATCGACAACCGCAGCGCGGTTCTGCTTGATCTCCATGTCGATGAAATCGATCACGATGATGCCACCGATATCGCGAAGGCGTAACTGATGCGCGATTTCGGCTGCCGCCTCCAAGTTGTTCGCAAACACTGTCGCTTCGAGATTGTCCTTGCCCACATTCTTTCCGGTGTTCACGTCAATCACCGTGAGGGCCTCGGTGTGCTCGATGATTAACGACCCACCAGATGGGAGCCATACCTTGCGATCGAGCGCCTTATGGACCTGTTCGTGAATGTGGTACTCCTCGAAGAGCGACAGTTGCTCTGTCGCACGGTTGTAGAACTCGATGCGATCAACGAGTTCTGGATTAAACGCCCCGACGTACTCGCGGACGTCGTTGTACAGACGCTCATCGTCGATCACGACGCGCCGATAATCGGCATTAAATTCCTCGCGGATCACGCGCACCGCCAACTCTGGTTCGCGATGCAGCAAAGCCGGACGTTTTGCTTCCGACGCACGCGCTTCAATTCTGGCCCACTCGGCGAGCAAGAGCTCCATATCGGCAGTGAGTTCGGCCTCGGTCGCATGTTCAGCCGCCGTGCGCACAATGAGACCGTGCTGGTCTGGCTTGACCCGATCGAGGATCGATCGCAGACGTCGACGGACATCGTCGGGCAGGCGCTTGGAAATCCCATAGGTTGAGGAGTTCGGGATAAGAACCACAAATCGACCCGGCAACGACACCTCTTGGGTGAGGCGCGCCCCCTTGGCCCCAATCGGGTTCTTCGTCACCTGACACAGAATCATCTGTTTGTTCTTGAGTATCTCTTCGATTCGCGCCTCACCGCCGCTGTCGACATCATCGGGATCGAACTGCACGTCACCGCGATACAGCACCGCATTCTTCGGCGTCGCGATATCAACAAACGCCGCCTCCATACCGGGCAACACGTTTTGCACGCGCCCGAGATAGATGTTGCCGTGAATTTGTGAAACATCATCGGCTGGACGTGACACGTAGTGCTCGATCAAGTTGCGTCCCTCAAGAACGCCCACCTGGGTGATGCCGTCGCGCACCTGCACACACATCACATACCGACCGAGCGGCTTGCCGTCACGCTCCCGCCCACGCCGACGCTCAAGGGTCTCTGGGGTCAACTCCTGGTTCTGGCCGCCACGCTGCCGTCGACGGCTGGAAGAGGAACCATTCTTCGCACCTTGTTGCTGTTGACCTGCAGCACCACCGGAGCCACCACCACCGCCACCGCGCGAGCGACGACGACGGTTGCGCGAAGATTTCGACTGACCTCCACCGGCGCCCGCCCCCGCTGAAGGTGCGTCAGATTGCCGTGCCGGCCCGGGCGGCGGCACCGTTGGGATGGGCATGGTGTCGCCAATGCGAGGTGCCGGCGGCGCAGCCGATGAGTCACCGGTGGCGCCATCAGACGCTGGCGAAGCAGAACGTTGGCGGCCCTGCCCCCCACGGGACCCACGCCGGCGGCGGCGATTCGCGCCGCCGTCAGTGGGTGATGAGGGCGACGACGAGTTGTCGGCGGAAGAGGCAGAGGCTCCCGGGGTCGCCCCGGTGCTCTCGGAGGGGAGAGTTCGATCGTCCATCGGTGGAATCCTTCAGTGTGCGGCCGCACGTCTGGCGGCGGACCTCCGCGGGGGCCACGTCGTCGGGGCCCACAGCACGCGGGGGTGTGATGAATTTGGTGATGCCCGCGACACTCAAACCCGCGACAAGGACGAGGAGCGCGACGAACATGACCCGCTTATGTTACCCGCCAGCAACGTCGCACACCGTGACCGCCCGTACACAACTGGGCGAGAGCTCAGCGCATACGGCGCATATGCACGCTCTGCACAAGTCCGAAGAGCGCGCAGTACACGATGAGCGAGGACCCACCATAGGAAATAAAGGGCATTGGCAATCCGGTCACCGGCGTGATGCCGAGCGTCATGCCGACGTTCTGGAACACCTGCCACAGCAACATGGTGAACACCCCAGCCGCGATGTACGTACCGAGCAGATCTTTCGACAGGCTGGCGATTCGCCAGATGCGCACCAACGCCACACAGAACAGGGCGAGTAGGACAGCGCAACCGGCCATGCCGAACTGTTCGGCCACCGCAGCAAATGGGAAATCGGCCCACATCACGGGAATGTCACGCCCGTTGGTGAGAGGGCCCTCGAGCCACCCCTTGCCCCACACTCCCCCAGTGCCTACGGCCCGGATTGCATTACGCACCTGGTAGACGGCGTCTTGCAGGGTGGGGTCGGTGGTCTCTTGATCAAGAAAGACCTGCAAGCGTTGCACCTGGTAACGGTTCACCAATTGCCCCACGAACGCTGCCACCACCGTCATCAACGACAGCACGCTCACCGCCGCGATGTACTTCGGGCGCGCACCGGCCACCAACAACGTGCCCATGGCGAGTGAGACCAGCACCGACGCTGACCCGAGGTCGGGCTGAGCCACGATGAGCACCGTGGGAATCCCCACCAGCACGAGACCACCGAGAAAGCGCGCGTAAGTCACCTCGTCACTGCGCCCTTCTGCCAGATATGCCGCCAACAGCAGCAGCGTCGTGAACTTCGCGAGTTCGGCGGGCTGCAGGTTGAACGGACCGAAGTCGAACGAAATGCGGTCTTGGCCGCGCGCAAGGCCGAGCAAGATGAGCAGGAGCAGCAGCGCAATCGTTGCGGAGTACAACCCGAGGGCTCGCTCGCGCAGTCGTTCGTAGTCGATCGACATGACAACCACCATCGCGACTGCCCCAACGATCGCGAAGACCACCTGCCTGTTGGCGAAAGCGTACGGATCGCCGGGAATCCGGGTGCGCGATGCTGAGAACACGACAAAACACCCGATGACCATCAAGATGGCCTGCACCCCGAGCAGAACCCAATCAATATTGCGGCTCGGATCGCCCGGAGATGACCGGATGTTGCCGAGGCCGCTGTCGGGGCGCCGACTGAGAAATGTCATCGCCATCGTCGCCGCCCGTTCACTCGATCAGCCCGATCGTTCCGGTTCCGCGCCGGTTGAAGCACGCCACGTTATCGAGGTACTCGTCACGGGCTGCGACCGCCATGGACTCGTCCAGAGGTTCTGACACGGCCACCGGTTCAGTAGCAATCGAGCCAGACAACATCATGAATGTGCACTTCACCACCGGGCCCGCAGCAATCGAGCCATACCCGGCTTTTTCCAAGTAGGCGCTCACGACGTACGGATCTGCCGGGTCGAGGGAAAACCCAGTGAACGCCGAGGAGTCATTCCATGGGTAGTTGCCTGCCCCCTGAGCAGTGCCGGTCTTGCCGGCCAACGGGATCGCATCATCTGGATAGTCGTAGAACAGTTTTTCGCCGGTTGTGGAGTGATACGGAATATCGGTACCCGGGGTGCCCGCGCCGGTGGTCACCACCCGTGTCAACCCAGCGATAATCGGGTCGCGCACCTCAGGGTCCATCGGGATAGTGCGCAGGATCGTCGGGGCCGAACTTTCCGTGTCCACCGCCCCACGGCGTAGATCGGCATATCCGACGGACCCATCCGGGGTGCCGGGCTCCCAAATCCGGTCAATAATCGTTGGCTGCAGCACCGTGCCCCCATTGGCCAAGGTGGCATACCCGTTTGCGAGTTGCAGCGGCGTCGCCGACAACAGGCCCTGACCGATCGCCATCTGAATGCTGTCACCGACGTAAAAGCCTCGTCCTTCATCCTCGCTGATGACGCCACGCTCGGCGTAGATGCGCTTGAGTTCACGGTCGGGCACCGTGCCATCAAATTCGAATGGAAGTTCGATCCCGGTGTCGGCGCCAAAACCGAACAATCCCACCTGTTCCTGAAAGACCGGCGCCCCACCATTCTCCACCAGAATGTCCTCGCCGATGCGATAGAAGAAGGCGTCCGACGACACCGCAAGTGCATCTTCAACATCGACATCGCCGTACACGCACGGCGCGCCAGTCCCACAGAGGGCGTTTTTGTAACTACACCGCACCAACCCTGCGTCACACCGTGCGGGGTTCACCGAATACAACTCGTAGTACCCGGTGTCGGTGAAGAGTTCATCAGAGGTGATCAGGTCGGTGGTGAGCGCCGCGTACGCCGTGAACGGCTTGAAGGTTGATCCGAGGTTGTACCGCCCTTGGATTGCGCGATTCACGAGAATCGATTCATCCGGATCAATCGGTGACCCATCGGGCTTAGTCGAGGGAAAGACCTGACGGAACTTCGTTCCCGTCAGATCAGCTTCGAACCAGCGGTTGTCAAAGGTGGGATAACTCGCCATCGCGACGACGTCACCGGTGTCGTACCGCATAACCAGAGCTGCCCCTGCTGGCGCCTTATACGGCACACGCTCAGGCTCGTCAGGATCCAACAGCCCCAGCGTTCCGTCGGGTTGGCGCACAAGTGGATTGGACGTGTACTGGGTACGTCGCGACACCAACGACGTCTGCAGCGCCTGCTCGATGTACACCTGCACATCCAGGTCGATGGTGAGTTGAACGTCGTGCCCGTTGATCGGCGGAACCTCTTCCACCACTCGCACGGGACGATTGCTGGCATCTACTTCGAGAACGCGATACCCCCACGTGCCATGCAGTATCTCCTCAAGGGAACGTTCCGCACCGAACTGGCCAACCCGCTCGTTACGGAGGTAGCCGCGTGTTAGGTACGTCTCCAGTTGCTCGGCGGTAATGGCCCCCATGTAGCCAACGACATGGGCGGCGTGTGGCGCATAGGGGTACACGCGTTCCCATCCGTTGACGATCTCCACCCCGGAAAGGTCCTCCACGCGCTCGAGGAGGGCGATCGCCGTCTGCTCGTCGACATCCTCGGCGATGGGTAGCGGCAGGAATGGTGAGTAGTACCCGGAGGTGTAGCGGTCTTCCATTTCCGAGGCCGGCACCCCGACCCATCCCTCCAAGCGTCGGAACAGTTCGGTGCGCTCGCTGCGGCGCTGAAGATAGTTCCAGTCGATGGCAACGGTCAGGATGCGCCGGTTGTCGGCGAGGATGCGACCGTCGGCGTCAAATATGCGTCCCCGCTCAGGCGCCAGTTGGACCACGCGGGTCTTTGACCGGTCGACACGCTCCTGCAGCTCCTCGGCTCGCACGGTCTGCAAGAACCAGAGCCGGACGCCGAGCAGTGACACAAGAATCACGGCCACCGTGGCCAAGATGCCAAGCCGGATGGCTCGTCGGTCACCGGACATAACACGATTGTGCCGTATCGAACGGCGTGTCAGGCATCACCCGGCACCTTGAGTTCGCTCTCACGCACCGACAACGCCCACCGCGCAACCGGAACCATCACCGGTGACAGCAACGCGGCAGCCACCGTTACCGTCGGCAATACCGCCGCAATCCGCCAACCCACAGGGTCTGCTTCGCCGATGAACACGCGCACAACCGGCACAAGCCCTTCCCCTACCAACGCTCCACCCGCTGTGAACGCGGCGAGAATCCACCACACCGGCTCCACACGAAAGCGGCGGCCGAGCCCGGCAACATGACCCGCCATCGCCATCGTCAATGCGGTCGCCCCAACAGGTGTACCGACGACTAGGTCGTACAGCAAGCCGAGAACGAAGCCGGCTGCAGCACCGCGGTCCGCGTCGCTAGCGGCACCTACAGCGGCAGCGAAGGCCAGCACCACCTGCACCGACACACCGAACGGTCGCATATCAGCGGCCAATGTGGTCTGCACGGCGACGAGAACGAACCCGATCAACACCACACGAGGCAGCCACCCATGCCGCAGCGCGTTAATCACTCGGCCAACTCCGTCGGCGGTTGATACAAGATAATCCTGACGAACTGCAGTCGTTCGAGGTCGGAGACCAGTTCAACCTCCACTTCTTGACCGGCTGTGCCCGGCCTCGTGATGACATTCGCGACTGTCCCGACTGGAATATTCGGTGGTGCGAGCGATGTGGAACCACCTGCGGTGAACACCGTGTCGCCGGCGCTGATACGACCAAATCCGGCGGAGCCGGCGACAAAGCTCACCCGCGGCAGCCGATCGTCGCCCCGCCCGCGGAGCACGCCGGTTTCACGGATGACCTCCGGCACCGCCGTGTCTGCATCGATTGTGCTGCCCCCAACCTCGTCATTACCAGCGATGATCTTCACCGGAACTGCGTACGACGGGTCGGTGACCAGCATGATCACGCTCGACTGTGGTGACACCCGCGTGACCTTGCCCACCAGCCCAACGCCGGTTCCGGTGGCGGCCATTCCCACCCGGATGCCGTGCACCGAGCCGCGGTCGATCTCAACTTGCTGGTCGAAGTTCGTTGGCGATTGCCCGACGAGACGCGCCGTCACCGAGTCATATGAGGCCACACTCTCCAAACCTTCGAGTGCCAAAAGGTCCTGATTCTCGATGATGGCGTTCTGAGCTGCGATCTCGGCGGCACGCTGCGCCTCGACCTGCGACCGGAGATTGGTGACTTCCGCAAGCAGGTCGTCGTAATCGCGGTAACTGCGCACTGCACGACTGATCGGCGAGGTAACGACGTCAGCAGCCGTCTGAAATGGGTCGGCAACTGCACCGGCTGCCGAGCGCACCGCGTCGAACAGGCGGTTCCCACGTAGATCGAGGGTGAGCAGCAACACCGACGTGACCGCCAACAAGATGATGGCCCGGCGACGTCCGGGCGAGTACAGCGCCATGCCGACTTAGATGTCGCCGCCCAGAGACATCAGACCACGCATCGCATCGATGTTCTCGAGCGCTCGCCCTGAACCGATGGCGACCGAGAACAGGGGCTCATCCGCAATGCGAATCGGCATGCCGGTTTCATGAGCCAACCGATCGGCTAGGCCGCGCAGCAGCGCGCCACCACCGGTGACCATGATGCCGTCCTCCATGATGTCGGCCGCCAACTCGGGTGGCGTGCGGTCAAGGGCGGTCTTCACCGCATCGACAATGGCGCTTACCGGTTCCGCAAGCGCTTCGCGCACATGTTCGGTGCTGAGTTGAATCGTGCGAGGAAGACCAGAGATCAGGTCGCGTCCACGGATGTCAGCAGTGAGTTCTTCGGAGAGCGGCCACGCGGAGCCCATCTGCACCTTGATCTCCTCTGCCGTCCGGTCCCCGATCGCGAGGGAGAACTCTTTCTTCACGTATTGCACGACGGCATCGTCAAGCTCGTCACCGGCCACGCGAACCGACTGCGCGGTCACGATGCCGCCGAGGGAAATCACCGCTACTTCAGTTGTGCCGCCACCGATATCAACAATCATGTTCCCGCTCGGGGCATGTACCGGGAGGTCCGCACCGATCGCCGCAGCCATCGGTTCTTCGATGATGTGCACCGGCTTTCGCGCACCGGCATATTCAGCGGCGTCTTGCACAGCACGCTGCTCCACCCCGGTAATTCCCGAGGGCACGCAGATGATCATCCGCGGCTTTGACCACCGCGATGCGTGCACTTTCTGGATGAAGTAGCGCAGCATCTTCTCGCACACCTCAAAGTCGGCGATCACACCGTCTTTCAGTGGTCGGATCGCACGAATGTGGTTCGGCGTGCGCCCCATCATTCGCTTGGCTTCCGTGCCGACGGCCACCGGACGGCCGTCGTTGACATTTATCGCCACGACGGAGGGTTCGTCGAGCACCACTCCGACGCCGCGGGCATAGATCAACGTGTTCGCAGTTCCGAGGTCAATCGCGAGGTCGCGGCCGAGGCCGAGCGGATTACCCCTCACGTTGTCCTCCCTCCACAGAAACCCCACCGCGCCCGAATGGCCCGGTGATCACGGTTGTCGAATGTTACAGATTCGGGAAGAAGATGCCGATTTCGCGTTCGGCGCTCTCCAGCGAATCACTGCCATGCACGAGGTTCTCGGTGAACAAGATTCCGAGATCGCCCCGAATCGTGCCGGCAGTAGCAGAGCGCGGGTTGGTGGCACCCATCATGTGACGAACCACTTCCCAGGTGTCTTCGGGGCCCTCGATGACCATGGCCACCACCGGTCCCCGGCTCATGAACGCCACAAGGTCGGCGTAGAAACCCTTACCGACATGTTCGGCGTAGTGGCGTTCCAACGTGTCGGCATCGAGCGTGCGCAGTTCCATCGCCACAATGTCAAGGTTCTTAGCCTCAAATCGTGAGAGAACCTCACCAACGAGCTTGCGCTCCACGGTGTCGGGCTTCAAGAGGACGAGTGTGCGGTCAGCCATGCGGGCGAGGCTACCGGCCGAGACGACGTCGCAGTCCTGCGCGCACACCCCCGATGACATAGAGCGATCCGGTGATCAGGACGGCGTCGTCCGGATCGGCGCCTCTGATGGCGTGTTCACATGCGGCCATCGGATCATCGATGACGATCACCTCCGGCGCTCCGGCAGCTACGGCCGCCGCAGCCACATCGGCGGCTGGACGACCACGTGGAGTGGGGGCAGTACAGGCGATGACAAGATCGGCATCATCAACACGTAGGGCCGCCACCATTTCCGCAGGGTCGCGCAGTGTGCCAACGACCACGACGCGACGACCCTCGGGACGGAAATCACCGTGGAACACTTCGGCGCAGGTGTCGGCCCCAGCTGGATTGTGTGCCCCATCGATCACAACGAGGGGCTGGACTCCAAGCACCTCGAAGCGTCCAGGTATGTCGCAGGCGGCGAAGCCCTCACGCACCACATCATCTCCGAGCGGAGTAGCGAAGAACGTCTCAACGGCACACAGCGCCACCGCCGCGTTATCACCCTGGTGCGCACCGTGAAGCGGCAGATGTACCGCTGGATACAGCGAGGTTGGGGTGCGCAGATCGACCGAACGGCCACCAAGAGCGAGCGTGTTGTCGCTCACATCGAAATCGTCGCCACGGCGCAGCAGCGTCGCATGCTCCTCGCGCGCGATAATCGACACCAGCTCAGGGTCGGTCTCCCCCACGATCACCGCACTCTGTGCCGTGATGATGCCCGCCTTCTCCGCCGCGATATGGGCTCTGGTAGGGCCGGCAAACTCCATATGGTCCAGACCGATGTTGGTGATCACCGCGACCTGCGCGTCAGCAATGTTCGTTGCGTCCCAACGACCCAGCAGACCCACTTCGACAACCATCACGTCGACGGCAACATCGGCAAACCAGCGAAACGCCGCGGCGGTCAGCGCCTCGAAATACGACGGTCGTACTCCTGCGACCACTTCAGCCGCCGCCACACCAGCAATCTGTTCCGCCAGATCATCATCTGGAATCGGCACCCCGTTGCGCCTGATCCGCTCGTTAACCGACTCGAGATGCGGACTGGTGTACGTGCCGACACTCAACCCGCACTCACCAAGCAACGACGAAATCATGTGGGCCGTCGATCCTTTGCCGTTCGTGCCGGTGACGTGAATTACCGGTGCGGAATGCTGCGGGTCGCCGAGAACATGGGCAAGCGCCGTGATCCGATCGAGGGTCGGCGATTCGATGCGTCCCGTGACGTCGTAGGACGCATGTTCATCGAGGTAGGCCAGCGCGGCCGACAAATCCACGTCAGCGGGTCAGCTCGCTGCGCGACGCTGCCGGGTGGGCTTGCGTGTCACCACCGTGGGCGACTCACGATCGATCACCGTCTCGGCACCGATCACCACCTCGGCCACGTCGTCGCGACCAGGAAGTTCAAACATGATGTCCAGAAGGAGGTCCTCCAGAATCGCCCGAAGACCACGCGCACCGGTACCGCGCCCGATGGCCTGATCGGCAATGGCATCCAAACCCTCAGCCGTGAACGTGAGCTCAACATCTTCAAAGCCGAAGACCTTCTGGAACTGTTTCACCAGCGCGTTACGCGGCTCGGTGAGAATACGAACCAAAGCTTCGCGATCAAGGCTGTTGACCACTCCGGTCATCGGTAGGCGTCCGATGAACTCCGGGATCATCCCAAACATCACAAGATCTTCGGGGAGCACCTTGGCAAACAATTCCCCCGGGTCACGCTCAGAACGAGACCGCACGACACCGTGGAAACCGACCCCTTGTTCGCCGACCCGACGTTCGATGATCTCCTCGAGACCAGCGAAGGCGCCACCCAGAATGAACAACACATTGGTGGTGTCGATCTGGATGAACTCCTGGTGCGGGTGTTTGCGACCACCTTGGGGTGGCACCGACGCCTGCGTGCCCTCGAGGATCTTCAACAGCGCCTGTTGTACACCCTCACCAGACACATCACGGGTGATCGACGGGTTCTCGCTCTTACGCGCCACCTTGTCGATCTCGTCGATGTAGATGATGCCGGTCTCCGCGCGCTTGATGTCGAAATCGGCCGCTTGGATCAACTTGAGCAGGATGTTCTCGACGTCCTCGCCCACGTACCCAGCTTCGGTGAGCGCGGTTGCGTCGGCAACCGCGAAGGGAACATTCAGCATTCGGGCAAGGGTCTGCGCGAGGTGTGTCTTACCGCACCCTGTCGGCCCCAGTAGCAGTACGTTCGCCTTCGACAACTCGACATCGTCGCGACGGCCCAACTGGGTGGACTGCTGATTCTGGATACGGCGATAGTGGTTGTAGACCGCCACCGAGAGAATGCGCTTCGCGTGATCTTGGCCAACCACGTACTCGTCGAGGAAGGACGCGATTTCACCGGGGGTCGGCAGGTGCTCGAACGAGACCTCTGAGGACTCGGTTAGTTCCTCCTCGATGATCTCGTTGCACAGGTCGATGCACTCGTCGCAGATGTACACGCCGGGCCCGGCAATCAGCTTCTTGACCTGCTTCTGGGACTTGCCGCAGAAGGAGCACTTCAGTAACTCTGTGCCCTCTCCAAATTTCGCCACGTGCGTCCCCTATTCGTCGTTGGCCCGCTCGGACGGGTGCCCTAGCGGATAGGCCCGGTGCGGTCGACGCCCGACCGGGACTGAATCACCTCATCGATGATGCCATATTCGAGAGCCGCTGGAGCTTCCATAACAAAATCGCGGTCGGTATCGGCGTGAATTCGCTCGAGCGGCTGACCGGTGTGCATCGACAGAATCTCCTCGAGAATGTCACGCATCCGAAGGATTTCTTTCGCCGCCAGTTCGAGATCGGTGACCTGCCCGTAGCCGACCTGACCGTACGGCTGGTGCAACAGAACGCGACTATGTGGCAGGGCAAGGCGCTTACCTTTGGTACCCGCAGCAAGCAGCACCGCCGCTGCAGACGCCGCCTGTCCGAGACAGATCGTCGCGATGTCGTTACGGATGAACTGCATCGTGTCGTAGATGGCGAACAACGCAGTGATGTCGCCACCGGGCGAGTTGATGTAAATGTTGATGTCCTTGTCGGGGTTCTCCGACTCAAGGTGAATCAACTGCGCGCAGATAAGCGAGGCGATCTGATCATCGACTGGGGTCTGCAAGAAGATGATGTTGTCCTTGAGCAGGCGGCTGTACAGGTCGTAGGCCCGTTCCCCGCGGCTGGTCTGCTCGACGACGTTCGGGACGAGGTAGTTCGTTGCCTCGAGGTCCATCTCAGGCTCCTTCCTCCATGGCTGTGCCATCATCATCGCCGCCATCGGCGTCGGTGTCGTCATTGTGGTCGTGATCGTGACCAAGGACCAGATCGCGGTCGACGGCTGTTCCGTCGGCATCGACCATCTCGATGTTGTGCAATAGCCAGTCGACCGCTTTCCCCTTTGCGATCTGCGCGATCAACTCGGGCACCGCATCATTGCGCTCATAAGCCTTGCGGATCGCGTCGGACTTCTCGTTGAACTGCATGGCCATGCGCTGATACTCAATGTCGAGATCATCGCCTGTGACTTCGATCGACTCAGCACGAACGATTGCGCGCAGTGCCAAGTCGGCCTTGACCGCGGTCACTGCCTGTTCACGCATCGACTCCATCAAATCCTCGACGCTCTGGCCTGTGACCTGCATCCACTGCGCCACATCCATTCCCTGCGCCTGGAACTGACGCAGCAGGTTCTGGACCCGTTGTTGCTGTTCGGCCGCCACCATCGATTCGGGTGCGTCCTCCTCAACGAGTTCAACCAGTGAGTCCGTCACCTTGCCGACGAGGGTCTGACGGATCGTGCCGAGCCGTTCCTCGGTGAGCCGCTCACTGATCGAGTCGCGCCATGAGGCGACGTCCTCGGCATCCATCAGATTTTCCTGCACCCACTCATCGGTGAGTTCGGGGAGCACCAGTTCTGATACCGCGGTGATCTTCACTGTGAAATCTGCGGGAGCATCGGTTCCCTTAGGCGTCGTCGTAAAGGTCGATGTGTCGCCATTGCTGGCACCGCGCAACTGCTCATCGAAGTCCTCCGCGACCCATCCCTGGCCGACCTCATAGGACCAGTCGTCGATGTTCAGGCCCGCAAGTTCCTCACCGTCGCGGGTGGCCGTCATATCGATCGTGACAATGTCACCGTCGGCGATCGGGCGGTCGAGATCGGCCAAGGTCCCATGGGCACGCAACTGCTGGTCGACAGCCTCATCGATCGCGGACTCATCGATCACCGGGGAGTCGATCTCGACGCGGAGACCGCCGTAACCAGGAATGCTGATCTCGGGACGAACCTCACATTCGGCCTCGAACTCAACATCGCCGTCGTCGGTGCCCGCGGTGATCTCCACCTGTGGCGTAGCCACGAGATCAACATCATGCTCGCGCACGGCCTGGGTGAGATACCTCGGGACCGCGTCACGCAAAGCCTGCTCGCGCGCCGGCGCGAGACCGATGCGTGACTCGAGCACTCGCCGCGGCACCTTGCCGTTGCGGAAACCGGGCAACTTCACCTCCTTGGCGATCGTGATGAACGCCGCATCGATGTCGCCGGCGAACTCCGCCGCATCGACCTCGACATAGACCTTGACTTTGTTCCCCTCGAGGGGTTCCACCGAGCTCTTCACAGGGCAACGAGTGTACCGCTGGGCTGTCGTCGCGCCCCGTGAGCACGCATTCGTGCTCGTCGTGTGCGCGCATATGGTGCAACCAGGCACCACGATCGGGCAAGATGGAGGGGTGCCGATCTGGAAACCGCATTCGCTGTCCACGCCACATGAAGGCCAACTCGATCTGAAAATCGGGGAACGGGTGCGTGCGAGTGTTGACCTTCGCGGAGTTCCGGCCGGTACGGAGGGGGTTGTGCTCCTCGCCAACGGTTTCAACTGGCTGCGCCACCGCATTCTGTTCGACAACGGTGTCGAGATCGGCGATCTCGATCACCGCCACCTCGAACCAATCGGTCGTGCGGCCAAGCGCTTGGCCAAGCGCCGCTGAGACACCGCCATACGCCGCTAGTGTCATCGGTACGGGAAGTGGCGCAGCTTGGCTAGCGCACCTGCTTTGGGAGCAGGGGGTCGCGGGTTCGAATCCCGCCTTCCCGACTCACACGACGAAACGTCCGTGTTCGTCACGCCCCCCGACTGCACTGGGTTGTGGCCAGCACCGCTCGGCGATGTCGAGCCGAGCAGCCCGATACGCGCGTTCCACCCATTTGGCGGCCTGCGCGCCGACCGCGGCTGAGGCAATATCGATGTGAGCTCGACGGAACAGCGCCCCGTGAGCAGCATCGAGGCCCGCCAGGGCGTGGGCCATTTCGTGGATCAGGGTCGCCATATCCTTCTGGCCGGCACCGAAGCGAACTTCGATCCTTCCCTCCCGATACCGCGCACGTGAACTGTGCGCATCGGCGCGGGCAGCGACCACCGCAACGTCGACACCTGGCCACCACGGTGAATGGGTTATCCGTGTGGCGGCGGCGCGTAATTCATCGAGCGTTCGAGTCACCTCCAGGCTGGTCCCCGCCGTCGCGGACAGTTCCGCGGCGTACACCTCGCTGCGCGCATCATCACGACTCACCGGCCCGATCCGATCGCACGTCGACCACCCAGGCGCGACCGCCCAATATCGACGTCATTGGCCGCCGCGCGACCGCTCCGCACCGCATCGGCGCCCACCGGAGCAGCGCGACGTGCGGTCACGATCGGGCCGAGCTCGTGAGATGCAAACTCCCGCACAGCGGCGTCACGCGCCCGCAGCGCAGGCAGCAGATCATCGCTGGAGGCGTCGGCGACCGCATTGGCATGAGCACGGCGCAGCATCTCTTCGATCTGGTGCGCGAAACCGAACATGAATGATCGGCGCCAACGCTGAGTCGCCGCACCAGTTGCCCGGTGCCGCTGAGCGGCGCGGGCGGACATCTGTGCGAGCAGCGAGGTGTACAGCACCGCGATGGCATCGAGATCGCTGCGATGCCCGCACACGGTGGCTACGGTGCCCGCATCGGTTGACCTGAAGGTCACGAAACCGCCGTGTGGAGTCGCCACCGCAACGAGCAACGCAAGTCGGGCGCGGACATAGGCACCGCGTCCGATGACGACCTCCCGCAAGGCCAGCTGATCTGGATCTGGAGGACGCAGCGCCTCGGGGGTGAGCCGGTGACGAGCGATCAACTCAGCCGCTTTCGCCGAGAAGGCGTCCGCTTCATCAGGGTTAGTGGTCCGCTCAGCCATCGCCAAGAGCTTCCGCACCCGTTCGGCAATAGAGGCTGAGGCACCGTCGTTGGAGGTCATGCGCGTCTGGATATGCACAGCATCCGTCGCCGGACGCTGCGGGCGATCTCGCCTCTCATCGATCTGCTAGTTCGACAAGCAGCCCAGCCAATTCATCGGGTGCCGTGATGTTCGGACTGTGGCTGGCATCGATCTCACGGTACGTCCACGTGGCGTCGGCCTTCGCCCGCGCAGCAAACGGTCCGAACATGTCGCCCGGACCAGCGCGCAAGCAATAGATGTACGACCGTGGAACACTGATGTCATCGACACCTGTGGCTACCGCGTCGGTGAACGTGGCCAACGGCTGAGTCACACGACGCGATGCGATCCAGGCGAGGTCATCCTCGGAGGTGTCTGGTGGCATCGGGTTGGCCGGTACTCGCCACCCATCACCGGTGGCATCCGCAGCTGCGCGAATATGTGCAGCTGCATCAGCACCGACCATGTCCAACATCGAACAGCCGGCATCTGGCAGCACGGCGTCCAAGAAGATCACGCTGCGCACACGCGACGACAACCGCGGCATCGCCCCGGTGGCCACCATGCCCCCGTAACTGTGCGCGATGAGCACGACGTCACGATGGTCCTCGACTTCCATGTGATGCACCAGATCATCGATGTGGGTGCTCAGGCACACCTGCGGAGATGCCAGATGATGCCGCTCACCGATTCCTGTCCATGTCGGCGTCCACAGTTGGTGGCCGAGGCGACCGAGCATCGGGTGCATTTTGCGCCACGCCCACCCAGCAGACCAGGCACCATGAGCCACCACAAACGACGTCATCGCGTCATTCTCGCATGCTGCTGCCAACGGTGCGGTTGAGCCCTACGGCGCCGGATCATCGAAGACCGGCCCATCGAAGCGGTCGATCGTGGCGAACTCGTGCACCTCACGACGCCGGAGCCGGGTGAGTTGACGCACCGGATAACCGAGTGGCACCAATGCCGCAACGGCGTGTTGTCGTGGGATACCCAAAACATCTTGCACGTCTGACTCACGACCAGCGAGATAGGTGGTGAGCACACCGCCGAGGCCACGGGCGCGAGCAGCCAGCAGGATGTTCCAGACGAACGGGTAGATCGATGCACCACTGATGACACCGACCCGGGCGAGTTCGGAGTCGAAACTCGCGACCACCGCAAGATCGACCGTGATCACCAGCACCACCGGCGCATCCACCATGGCATCAAGGCCGGGAAAAGGTCGGTCGACGTCGCGCTCCGCCACCAGGTCGAGCTCCGATGCCACGACGGTGTTCCACGGCGCCTCCCCCGCTGCGACCTGCGCCGCGTACTGGTTCGTCGTCGGACGAGCCAGTGGCACCAGTGCTGCACGAGTTGCCCGATCACGCAGAACGATTACATGCCAGCCCTGGCGGTTTCCTCCGTTGGGCGCAAAACGGGCAACATCCAAGATGTCGAACACGAGGTCGTCAGCAACTGGTTCGTCAGTCCATTCGCGACACGCAAACGTCGTGCGCATGACCTCATCGAGTTCCATGAGGGTACGGTAGTTCGAAAAGCACCGCGAGACGCCAGATGGAGCCGGGGTTATCGCGCAGTAGAATCGCGGCGTTCTGCGGGTGTAGTTCAACGGCTAGAACTTCAGGCTTCCATCCTGACGATAGGGGTTCGATTCCCCTCACCCGCTCCACGGGCCACCGGATCATCCGGTGGCCCGTTTCGCTATCAGAGACCGCCCGACACCGTGAGCGTTTGGCCGGTCACCCATGCGCCGGCGTCGCTGGCCAAATACACCGCTGCGGCCGCGATGTCGTCGGGTGTGCCCAAGCGCTTCATCGGAATGCGCGACTCGGCCATGCGTTCCAACGCGGGCACATCCATATCGAGCGCGGTCATCATGACCTCGGTCGGTACGTAACCCGGCGCAATGCCGTTCACCCGGATGTCTGGTGCAAGCTCCACCGACATCGTGCGCGTCAGAGCATTCACACCGGCCTTCGCTGCTGAGTAGTGACCACTCCCCGGGGCGGCTCGCTCGGCGGCGGGCGACGTGACGTTGATGATGACCCCGCTGCCATTCATCCGATCGGCAGCGATCACAGATGCCACCCACACCGCTGTCAAGTTCACCGCAATACATGAATCCCAGTCGGTGGTCTCGAGGTTGCGGAGCGGGGTACGTACCGACGAGCCACCCGCGTTGTTCACCCAGATGTCGAGCGACCCGTAGGTGTTGACGGCCGCACCGGCAAGCGCTTCAAGAGCTGCGCGGTCGGTGACGTCGGTCTGCACCGCAATGGCGCGCCCGCCGGCGGCGGTGATCTCATCGGCCACCCGCTGAATGCGGTCCGCATGTCGTGCGGCCACAACAACCGCTGCCCCGCGTTGGGCATAGACCTTTGCGATGCCTTCGCCAATGCCCTGGCCACCACCGGTGACCACGGCAACACGGCCGTCGAGTTCGAATTCGCTCATTCTGTTCTCCTTCATGGTGCTGTTGAGCTGTGAGACGGGATGTCGATGCGCCTGGACTAAGCGTTGACCGTCGCGATCACGTCGGCCCCGAAGCGCTCGAGGCGCTCGGTACCGCCGGGGCCGGCAAAAGCAAAGGCCGGCACCATGATGCGATCCACCCCGATCGCTGCGAGGCGTTCAACTCCGCCAAGAGGATCGGAGAGATGCGCACCAAACATGGCGCTGATCTCCACCTCGGCGGGGTCTCGACCGTTCTCCTCACACGCACGCCGCACCCGCTCGATGAGGGAACCGAGCCGTTCGGCATCGCCCTCGCCTGGAAAGTACCCATCGGCCAGCCGAGCAGCGCGTCGAATCGCCACATCGGTATCGCCACCCACGATGACGGGAATGGTGCCGTTGACCGGGCGCGGGCTGCACGTCACCGGGGCGAAATCAACGAACTCTCCGTGAAACTCAACTTCGGGCCCAGACCACAATGCACGCATAGCCGCGACATATTCATCGTTGCGCGCCCCGCGCCGTTCCCATGGCACGCCGAGGGCCTCGAACTCTTCGCGCAACCAACCCACACCGAGTCCCAGTTCAACGCGTCCCCCAGAAAGCACGTCAAGGGTGGCCAGTTCTTTTGCCAGCACCAGCGGGTTGCGCTGCGGCACGATGAGAATGCATGTGCCGAGGCGCAGCGTTGGCGCTGCTGCAGCGGCGAAGGCCAACCAGATCAGCGGGTCAGGGATCGGTGTGTCGTTCTCCGCAGGAATCTTTCCGTCAGCCCGGTACGGGTACTTGGAGTCGATCCTCGACGGCAAGATCACATGCTCGCCGCCCCACAGCGACTCGAAACCCGATGTCTCTGCCACGCGGCATATGTCGAGTGCCGATGTTCCATCAATGGCCACGCTGCTGGCAAACGCCAATCCGAACTTCATCTTGTTCCCCCTCATCCCGAATCCGCAGGCAGAGTAGTTTGACTCACGGGCGAATATCTACTTGAAGTAAGTTGTCGGCATGAGCGACAAGAACATCGACTATGAAGACCTCGGCGGCATGCAACTCAGCCCGGCGGAACTCGACGATCTGCTCTCACCCGGCGGAGAGTGCGTATTCAACTGGACGAACCGCGATGGCTACCCCGTCGGTGTTGTCGTGGCCTACGTCTGGCGCGACAACAAGTTCTGGACCACCTGCGCGGCTCGTCGTAAGCGGGTACCCGCACTGCGGGCACGGCCACAGTCTGGCGTTGTCGTGAACCGAGGCGGCCGCACGGCATCGTTCCGTGGCGACTCGATCATCCACACACCCGACGATGACGACTTTGCCGACCTGAAGTCGTGGTTCTATCGCGCGTTGTCACGAGTGGACGAACATCCTGATGACCCCTATCGCCAGAGCTTCCTCAAGTTCCTCGACTCCCCCCATCGAGTCATCATCGAAACCGAAGCCAACTTGGTCGTGGGATTCGACACGGCGAAATTCTCGAGTTTCACGAACGATGCCATCAACGCCGGCCACGGCGCCTGAGTCGAGTCCCTCCGGCCGTCGAGGTCCCGGGCGACCGCCCCGTGGCACCGAACTCCCCGATCGGGATGCCATGCTCGACGCCGCCGAGGCCGTGATCGGCCGCGTGGGGCACTCGGCCACACTTGATGAGATCGCCGCCGAGGCGGGCGTGACGAAGCCCGTGTTGTACGACCGCGTCGGTGGCCGCACCGAACTCGCTGATCAACTCGCCGATCGCATGGTTGCTCGGCTGATCGCACATGTCACACCGGGCGACCTCGCAACCACGGGATGGGTGCGCGCCGTTATCGCGGCCACAGTTGGTGCGCTGCAGCACGAGCGTGAACTCTTCTTATACGTCACCCATTCGCACACCCCCGACGCATCGCACCGGCTTGGCCTCGCCAGCCGTTCCGCGCAACCCCTCGTCCGATTACTCCTCGAGTCCGGCCGCGTCGACGATGCTCAGGTGGCAACCGCGTGGGCACATGCCATCGTCGGCATGTTGAACATGGCGGTGCTCTGGTCAGCGGAATCCGATATGACGAACGATGCGCTCATCGCCGCGCTGATCGACTTGGCTGAAAACGGCGTCGGGACGTAGGCCACCCCGCGCGCTGCAGCGGTCATCGCCGCGCGAGCACCGCTGACAACGCCGCATCACCACTCGGTCGCGCACCAGGGTGCTCGATTACCCACTCGGCGACTGCCACCGCGTATTCGGCCGCCACCACGGGATCGGTTCCGTGAATCCAGCGCGAGAGGAAGGCCCCCGCGAAGGAGTCTCCGGCGCCGGTCGCATCCACGAGCTTGTTTGAGGATGGCGGCACATGATGGCCCACGCCGTCACGCCAGACGAGCGCCCCATCCGCATCGAGTTTTACAACGATTAACGCCTCCGGGTACAACGCATCAAGGGCGGCAGCGGCATGTTCGGTATCGGCGCAACCAGACAGAGTTGTGGCCTCTTCCTTGTTCGGCAGAAACAGGCCGACACCGAGATCACAGGTGTGCGCCACAAAAGCATCCACGCCCATCTCATCAATCATTTGGAACGATCCCGGATCAAGGCTGATGGTCAGCCCCGCGGCCGCGGCCGCCCGGGCTGCAGCCCGCACCGCGGTGCGGGGCGGATCCGCGAAGAACGACCACGCCGTCATATGGAGATGATCAGCAGCTGTGATCAGGCTGAGCGGCAACTCGCTCGGGAGGAGATAGAAGTCGGCGCCGTGACCCGACACCATCGAACGTTGACCGGTGTGATCGACGAAGACCGCGACTGACCCGGTCAGGTGCGCATCAGACTCGACAAGATGATGCCGTACACCTTCGCGATCCAGGTCTTGGCGTGCAAGCAGGCCCATTCGGTCGCGGCCGACCTTGCCCACGAACGCAGTATCGGTACCGCAGCGGGTGGCCCATACGGCCACGTTGGCGGCCGACCCACCGGGGAGGAGCATGACCTCACCGAACGTGTCACCACCACGCAGCAATTCGGTATTGGTGCGAATCAGTACGTCCCACGCGAAGTCACCAATGACAGCAAGAGTTGGTGAGGCGACTGAGGTCACGGAGCGAACGGTAGCGCGGTGAGTGGTGGTCCCGGCATGGGCCGGGACCACCACTACGGGTTCAGCTCTCCGACTGAGCGGTACGAGCCTTGGCGATCCCGAGGATCATCAGGCCGTACAACGCCTTGGCGGTGATGTCCGCCACGGTGTAGCCGACCTGGCGGAGCGTTTCGAGGCCCTCGCTATCGGCATCAAACACCGGGAAGAGGTAGGCGATGGGGTACACCATCCAGGTGATCAGCAACACATAGGTCGCTGACTTGATCGCCCCTGCCACGGCGCCAGATTCGCGCTGGCCAGCTGCTTGGAGCTGCCCGTACAACACGAACAAGATGTAGGCGAATGGGATCATCGCCAGCACCCAGAACAGCCACTTGGTGCCGTTGTCGGTTGATACCTCGCCTGGGTAGCCGAGGGCGATCATTGCCACGGTCGCTGGAACCAGACGCCACATGAGCGCCTTGCGTTCCGCACCGGCAACACCGAGCACAATCAACAGTTCAATCACCAATAGGGGCACCGTGATCAGCCAGTCGGCATAGCGGTATCCCTCGTTCATGACCCCTTCAGAGAAGCCCTGCCAGATGCGGTAGTAGTGATAGCCCGCGATACCAACGACGATCGCCGAGACCGCGACGCCAGATTGGAACTGCTTCGACACACTCTTGATCTGGGTGAGGAAGTAAACGAAGGCACCGAGCATGACGGCGGTGCCGAATGACAATGCGTTGTAGACGAGGGTGTAGTTGTCCCCCGTCAGAGTGACGTTATTCATGAATGTTGTCCTTTCGACATGACGGAATTTCTTCCATCGGAAATGACAACCATGTGAACAGCGTGTTTGTTCCCTCGCGAAGGTGAACTTTTAGATTCCTCGCATCGACGTCGCCGAACTAGTTCATCGCGGGGAATTCAGCATGAATAATCGATCGCAGATCTGGCCACGCCGCGGCAAATCCGGCATGCAGTTCAAGGCCCTCGATATCCGCCGGCGTGACCCACGCAACATCGTCGGTCTCGAAATTCATCGACGCCCCAAAGCGTTCGGGGACCTCAACAACGAACGTCGTATACGACCAGTTCGATGCGGGAGCGAACACAACATGACCGCATTCACGCCACCCGTCCGGGATCGCCCCGATCTCCTCAGACGCCTCACGCAATGCGCCCACGAGTGCCGACTCTCCGCTATCGAGCGCACCGCCAGCGCATGACCATGTACCACCTTCATGTGCAAATGCCGACCGGCGCTGCACCATCACGCGAACCCCCTCAGGCTCTTGAGTCACGAAGACCACGCCCGCAGCCCCAAACATGCCCCAGCGCACCCTGCCGTCCGAACATTGAAGGAAACCGTCACCACTGCCACGCACCCGCCCATCTCACCACACCGACGCCGTTCCCACGCTGATCAGACGACTACGGTGACGCTCGTGACGCGCTTTTTGCATCCGTTTGCCAAGCCGAGTCGCGAGTCGTTCATCCAACTCGAACGCGGCGATGGTGCCGTGCTGTGGGATACCGACGGACACAGCTATATCGACGGGATGGCCAGCCTGTGGTACTGCAATGTCGGCCACGGTCGCAGCGAGATCGGCGAGGCAGTGGCACGCCAGATTTCTACCCTCGAGACGTATTCCTGTTTCGATCCGTTCACCAACCCGATGGCGGAACGGATTACAACCCGTATCGCCGACCTCTCCCCCGTCGAGGACCCCAGAATCTTTCTGTGCGGCTCGGGTTCTGAAGCGATCGATACAGCAATGAAACTCGCACGTGTGGCCCACGTCCGCGCCGGCTCACCAGAGCGTCGCGTGATCGTGAGTCGGGAACGCGGCTACCACGGCACCAACTACGGTGGAACCAGCGCCCAAGGGCTTCCAGCTAACAAAATCGGCTGGGGGGAGTTGCTTCCCGATGTCGTCCAGATGCCGAGCGACGACCTTGAGGCAATGGCCTCGTTCATGGCCGAGCACGGCCATACCGTCGCCGCGATCATCACCGAACCGGTTCAGGGTGCGGGAGGAGTGTGGCCCGCACCAGAGGGCTACTTGCAGGGTCTGCGCCGCCTCTGTGATCAGCACGGCGCCTGGCTGATCTTCGATGAGGTGATCACGGGCTTCGGGCGACTCGGATCGTGGTTCGCCGCGGATCGCTACTCAGTGGTGCCCGATCTCACAACATTTGCCAAGGCGGTCACCAGCGGATACCAGCCACTCGGCGGGGTCATCGTCGCGGCCGCAGTTCGCGCACCTCTCGAAGCGGACAGCGATTACGTGCTGACCACCGGCTACACCTACTCGGGCCATGCCGCAGTGTGCGCCGCTGCCGACGTGAACCTCGACATCATTGAGCGCGAAGGACTCCTTGAGCGCGCGATGCACATCGGCGAACGGCTCTCGTCAGGGCTGCGCTCCATCGCCGATGACGGCCTCATCGCCGAGGTCCGCGGCGACGGTGCCGTATGGGCCGCCGGCCTTCACCCCGGGACCGACGCTGCAGCTGTGCGGGATCACATGCTGGCCAACGGCACCATTACCCGAGCAATCGCCGGCCACTCCTGCACGTTCTGCCCGCCGTTGGTCATCACCGATGAGCAGATCGACCGATTGGTCGACACGCTGCATCAGGCCCTTATCGGCGTCGGCTCGAACAGCTGATGGGCCGCCTCGACGACCTCGACATGACGGCGCAGCTGTCACGAGACGAGTACGAGCAGCGACTCCAAACGGCACAACGCCGCTTGCTGGAGATGCGCCTGCACACCGGCGGTCATCTCAACAACCCCGAGCCCGGACCAGGCGTCCTCGTCGTCCTAGAGGGAGCCGACGCTGGCGGCAAGGGCGGCGCAATCAAACGCATCGTTGAACCACTCGACCCGCGCCACTACCGGGTGGCCACATTTGCCAAACCCAGTTATGAAGAAAAACGCCGACATTTCCTGTGGCGTTTCTGGCGTGAGGTTCCCGGCCTTGGAGGTTTCGCACTCTTCGATCGCAGTTGGTACGGCCGAGTCCTGGTGGAACGGGTCGAGGGCTACGCCTCGACCGCTCAGTGGCGCCGCGCCTATGACGAGATCGTGCAGTTCGAACGGAACCTCGTCCTCGAAGGCATCATCATCGTGAAGTTCTGGCTCCACATCAGCCCCGATGAACAGTTGCGCCGGTTCGAACGGCGGCAACGTGATCCATTACGCCGATGGAAACTGACCGATGAGGATTGGCGTAATCGCGATAAAGCCGACCGCTACACCGAAGCCATCGAGGATATGTTCGCTCACACCGACCACCCGCTGGCCCCGTGGCATATCGTGTCGGGAGAACAAAAACGTTGGGCACGAGTCCACGTCATTGAAACCGTCCTCGCAGAGATGGAGCGCGGTATCGAAGAATTCGAACATCCCGATTGGGGAGAGGACGGTTTCGCATGAGCACACCCACGGTCGACCTGACCGGTCGGCGAGCGCTGATCACCGGCGGCGGCAGCGGTATCGGTGCCGCCACGGCGCGGATGCTGGCGGCTGCCGGCGCGACATGCGTCATCGCCGACATCGACGCGGCCTCGGCAGCGAGCGTCGCCGGCGAAATCGATGGCACCGTCGCGATGATGGACGTCGGTGACCCCGCCGCATGGCGCGCCCTCGTCGAACATCACGGGCCGTTCGATCTGGCCGTCTTGAATGCCGGGGTGGCGACGAACCAACTGAAGCCCGATGGAGCATTGCCGGTGCTCGAACTCGACGATGAGCGCTACCGCCGCATCATGTCGGTCAACGTCGACGGGGTCGTGTACGGCGCGCGGGAAGTACTCCGCCATATGGTTGCAACCGGCACCGGCGATGTGCTCGTGACCGCCTCGGTCGCCGGCCTCGCGCCGATTGCGCCAGACCCGATCTATGGACTCACAAAACATGCCGTCGTCGGATTTGTCAGGTCGATGGCCGCGGCCATCGACCAACACCCGGAACCCATCGATGTACATATCTCGGCTGTCTGCCCCGGTTTCGCCGACACGAACATCCTCGCGGACGACGCCAAGGACATGATCCGCACCCTCGGTTTGCCGATCATGCAACCAGAGCAGGTCGCCACCACCATGCTGCGCGCCCTCGCCGAACGGCGCAACGGCGCACAATGGGTTGTCTGGGCCGGCCGCGACGACGAGGCCTATGAATGGACCCCTGTGATCGACCTGATGGATCCGGCATGAGCACCCCCGCCCGGTGGGCCCCGCACCTGGCCGAGTTTCGCGCCGACCCATACCCCTTCTACGCCGCCCTCCGCGAGGCCGACCCGGTGCATCGGGTAGACGACTGGTCGGTCGTGCTGACCCGTTACGACGACGTGCACCGAGTGCTACGCGATCCCGGCTACAGCCGTGATATCGAGTCCAGCAGCGCACGCCCCGTTGATGACGACCCGATCACTGCGCGGCGGCGGCAGCGTCGCGGCACTGATGAAGAAGCAAACGCCGCGAAATCGATCCTGAACCTGGACCCACCTGACCACACCCGCCTACGCCGGCTCGTCACCCAGGCCTTCACCCCACGTGCCATCGATCGCTTGCGCGCCGCAACTGAAACAATGGTCGACGACATTCTCGACACGGCCGCTGAACGCGGGTCGATGGAACTCATTGATGAGCTTGCATTCCCGGTGCCGTTCCGGGTCATCTCGACCATGCTCGACATGCCGATGGACCGCGCCGACGACATGCGTGACTGGTCGCAGGCCCTGACGGCCACGCTGGAACCAACCGCCACGCTCGACGACTTCGATGCCGCGGATGCCGCCATCGAACAGCTGATCCCGCACCTTGTCGAGGTGATTGAACACCGTCGCCACAACCTCGGCGACGACGTCGTATCAGCCTTGATCACCGCCGAGGAAGAAGGCGATCGGCTCTCCCTACCCGAACTCATCAGCTTCGTGGTGCTGCTATACGTGGCTGGCCACGAAACGACGGTCAACCTGATCGGCAACGGCATGCTCGCTCTGCTGGAGAACCCCGACGAGATGCAGCGTTGGCGCTCCGACCCGGCCCTCGACAAGGTTGCCGTCGACGAGCTGCTGCGTTTCAACGGCCCGGTACAACAGACCGTCCGGGTTCCCATGACCCCGGTCACCTTCGCCGGAACCGATGGAACAGAGATCCATGTGGATGCCGGACAGGCAGTCATCACGTGTCTTGGCGCCGCCAACCATGATCCCGCAGTGTTCGCCAACCCCGCCCGTGTACAGCTCGACCGACCCAACGCGCACCGCCACATGTCGTTCGCATCCGGGATCCACTATTGCCTCGGCGCGTCCCTCGCGAAAATGGAAGCGACAGTGGCTCTCTCGCGCATCATTCGTCGTTTCGACACCATCGAGCAGGCCGAACCCGCGTCATGGCGCGATCGACTTACCATCAGAGGTGTCGATCGGCTCGTGATGAACCTCGAGTGAACCCGTGGTCGCTCAGGGCCGTTGCAGCAAGTCGATCAGAGAACTGGTGTCCCAACGGGCGCCACCGCGCGCCAAAACGCGTTGGTACATCTGCTCCACGAGGGCGGTCACCGGTAACGAGGCCCCCTGACGGCGTGCCTCATCAAGGCAAATCCGTAGATCTTTCACCATCCACTCGACGGCAAAACCGAAGTCGAAGGACTGCTCAGCCATCGTGCGGGCTCGATTGTCCATCTGCCAGCTCTGCGCTGCGCCACCACCGATGACGCCAACGACCGCGTCGACATCAAGTCCTGCACGGTTAGCGAAATCGATACCTTCCGAGAGACCTTGCAGCAGCCCGGCAATGCAGATCTGATTCACCATCTTGGTCAACTGTCCTGAGCCCGCCGGTCCGAGCAGCTCGCAACGGTGTGCATATGCCGCAATAACCTCGGCGGCGGCGGCGAACACGTCGGCGTCGTCGCAGCCGCACATCACGGTGAGGCGGCCCTGCTCCGCTCCCGCCTGCCCGCCCGATACCGGCGCATCGACCCATCCGACCCCAGCCGCGGAACACGCCGCCGACATCTCACGGGCGACATCTGCTGATGCGGTGGTGTGATCGATGAGGATTGCACCTGAGGTCATCGATGAGAGGACGCCGCGGTCTCCGGTGACGACTTCTCGCACATCGTCATCTGCCCCGACGCACACACAGACCACATCAGCGCCAGCGGCAGCCTCGGCCGGTGTGGATGCCACACGTCCTCCATGCGTGCCATGCCACGCGCGCGCACGCTCCTCGGTGCGGTTGAAGACGGTCACATCGTGACCGGCCCGTACGAGGTGGCCCGCTATTGGTGCGCCCATGACACCAAGGCCGATGAAGGCAACCCTGCGGCTCTGAGGGAGCGGTTCGTCGCTCACGACACGACCGCGATCACTTCTTGGCGGCTGTTTTCTTCGCCGTTGCCTTCTTCGCAGCGGCCTTCTTCGCTGGCTTCTCCGCGGCAGTCTTCTTGGCTGCGGACTTCTTCGCGGCTGCCTTCTTGGCCGGCTTCTCTGCAGCGACCTTCTTCGCCGACGGCTTCTTTGCTGGTTCCTTCTTGGCAGGTACCGACGCCGATGAGTCGGCATCCCCGGCAGAGGCTTTCGTTGAACCACCCGCCGAGAGAACTCCCTTGGCAAGCGCGTCGTCGAGATAATCCTCCGCCGCTTCAGCGGACACCTTGAGCGCCGGCGCGATCTCGGAGATCAAGTTGACGCGAGCGCGCTCATACATGGTGCGCTCCGCCGCCGACAGAGCGGCATCGCGATTACGTGCTGCGAGGTTCCTGACAACCTCGGCAACCTGGTAGACGTCGCCGGACTTCAACTTCTCCTGGTGGTTCTTGAAGCGGCGACTCCAGTTCGAGGGAACGCGCGGATCAGGCTTGGCGAGCACCGACACGAGGTCTTCGAGTTCGTCGGGTGATACCGGCGGTCGCACACCGACCTCATCGGCCTTGTCGACGGGCACTTTGAGCACCATCTCGTTGATCACGGTCTCCAAGATGAGGTACTCGCGCTTCTCGCCGAAGGCCTCCATTTTCTTGGTCCCCTTCACCACACATGCGCCGTGCTGGGGGTAAATGACCGTCTCGCCCTTGGTGAATTTCACTCGCTGAACTCCCGTTCTCCGAGGCAAACCGCCCCGCTGTGCTGACCCACAGGGTACCGGCACCACCCAGGTAGCACCGCTGTTGGCGCCCCCGGCAGGATTCGAACCTGCGCGCTACGGATTAGAAGGCCGTTGCTCTATCCGGACTGAGCTACGGGGGCTCGCGCCGCAGGCTAGCCGTGCGCCAGCAGATCGCGCCGAAGAAAGTCGAGGGCCGAGATCACCGAGAGCTGACGCATCATGTCGCGGTCACCGGGCATCCGGAGACGAACGCTGCGCACACGACGACCCCCAGCATCGGGCAGAGCAATCCCAACGAACAATGTGCCTGGTCCTTCCCCGTCTTGAGGGTCGGGTCCTGCAACGCCGGTGAGGGCCACCCCCACATCCGACCCGAGTCGTTCACAGACTCCGACCGCCATCGCCTCTGCCGCGTCTGCGGTGACCACGGGCCCAGGCGCTACCCCGAGTAGTTCGAACTTAACCTCGCTCGCGTACGACACCAATCCGCCCCGAAACACGCGGCTCGCACCCGGCACAGCGGTCAGTCGACCGGCGACGAGACCTCCGGTCACCGACTCAGCGACCGCAAGACTCCACCCACGGTCCGTGAGCAGATCCAGCACCACGGATTCCATCGTCTGATCATCTATGCCGAAAATCTGATCGCCGAGGATGTCGCGAATCCGCTGCTCCCAAGGGGCTAGCACTGCGGATGCGTGGTCCACATCGTCACCGGCTGCGGTCAGCCGCACTTTCAGCCCTTCCCAACCGCTTGCCAGGAACGCCAGTGTGGGGTTGCCGACATCATCGAGTGCGGTGATCACACCCCGAAGTCGCTCATCAAGTCCGCTCTCGGACTCACCCCAGGTGCGTAGCGTCCGGCTGACGATCGTGGCTGACCGCCCGGCACGCCGCAACAGATCAGGGGCGATCGCACGGTGGAACATGTCGCGCATCTCATGCGGCACCCCAGGCACTGCATACAGCACCCCGGTGAGCCCGTCGGGCCGATCGACCGGGCAGATCAAGCCTGGTGCAGTACCACGGGTCTGCTCAATGATCGTGGCGCCCTCGGGCACCATTGCCTGACGAAGATTGTTCTCGGGCATGGAGCGCCCACGCGACGAGAACAGATGGCGAATCACATCGGCGACATCGGTGTCGAGATGCAGTTCTACTCCCATGACGCGCGCAATCGCCTCACGGGTCAGATCGTCATGCGTCGGACCGAGTCCACCGCAGACGATCACCGCATCGGCCTCACCCAGCATCCGCTCCATATGCCCGACGATCCGATCGATGTTGTCGCCAACTTTGACCTGGCTCAGCGAATGCACTCCGTGCAACGCGAGGTGCTCTCCCAGCCAGGACGAGTTCGTGTCGATGATCTGGCCGAGCAACAGTTCCGTACCAACGGCGAGAACATCCACCCTCATGGCGACACCACCGATCGATCGCGCCCAGAACGCCCTGCCAGCAGGTACGTCCACCCACTGATCAGCGCGAGCGCCACTGCGATCCACAAGAGGCTGTTCCACAACCACCGATGATCAACGGCGAACCACGGCCACAACGCAAAACCAACCGCGAGCTGCTGGAAGACGGTCTTGTACTTGGCGATTTTCGATGCGGGAACGCTCACCCCGCGCGAACCCGCCAGGATTCGATACACGCTGATGACCACTTCGCGTCCGGCGATCAATGCCACTGGTAACAGCCAGAACACATCACGGGCGACCAGCGTGAACATCGCACCGAGGACCAGCACCTTGTCAGCCAAGGGGTCAAGAAATGCCCCTGATGTGGTGGTGCCGTGCCGGCGCGCAATCCACCCGTCCACCCCATCGCTGACACACAGCACGAACCACAGTCCGTAGGCAAGCCACGACCCACCCGGATCATCGGGGATGACGAGGAACATCACCGGTGAGAACACGAGTCGTCCCGCGGTGATCGCGTTCGCCCATGTGGCGAGTGCGCCTGGATCGACGCTCATGTGTCGACCTCGGCGTTGGCGCCGTCGGCGACCAAGTCGGGGCCGAGGGCATCGACCACGTGAACATCAACGAATTCACCGACAGCAAGGGCTGGATCCACGTGAATGACCCCGTCGATTTCAGGAGCTTCACGATGACTTCGGGCGATGCCAACACTGTCGACGAGGACATGCTGTGTGGTGCCGATCAGGTCATCGCGACGCGAGGCGGTGATGTCGTCCTGCAGCGATCGAAGTTCACCAATGCGTTCGGCAATGAGTTCCGGCGGGACGTGCCCATCGAGGTCGATCGCCGCCGTGCCTTCCTCGGGGCTGAACTCGAAGAAACCGCACCAGTCCAGTTGCATATCCTCAACAAACGACAGCAGGTCATCGTGATGCTGTTCGGTCTCACCCGGGTAGCCGACAATGAAATTCGACCGCAGTGCGGCCTCTGGCGCGATCTCGCGTATGCGTTCAATGCGGTCGCGGAACCTCGTGTCATCGCCCCATCGCCGCATTCGCCGCAGCAAATCACGGTTGACATGCTGTAGCGAGAGATCGAAGTACGGCACCCCTGTTGCAACGATGGCCTCCAGCAGTTCCTCATTCAGGTCGCTCGGATAGAGATACAGCAGCCGAACCCAATCAGCGACGTCTGATACGGCCTCGACCAGCCCAACGATCGAACCCGAGCCCAACTCATCTGGCCGATCTCGCCCGTATGCGGCGAGGTCTTGGGCCACGAGGACAATCTCGCGTGCACCGGTTGCGCGCGCTTCATCGACGATGGATGCGATGTCGCGGCTGCGTTGCGGTCCGCGGAACGACGGGATGGCGCAAAAACCGCAGGAACGATCGCAGCCCTCGGCGATTTTCACATATGCCCACGGCCGCGACGAGCGAGGACGTGGAAGATTCAGCAGATCAAACGCGGGAACCGGTGCTGCAGACACTGGGATCGTGCGACGCGACGGGGCCGCTACCGGCTCCGAGAAGCCGATCACCGCATCAACCTCTGGGAGAGCCGCGGCGAGTTCATCGCCATACCGCTCCGCCATACAACCGGTGACCACCAAGCGCGCACCATCTCGACGACGGTCACCAAGGGCAAGAACCGTATCGATCGACTCACGACGGGCCGGCTCAATGAAGGCACAGGTATTGACAACGATCAGGTCGGCATCGCTCGGATCGGCCGTGGGCTCCATTCCATCGGCGAGCAATTGCCCGATGATCTTGTCGGAGTCAACGTCATTCTTCGGGCACCCAAGAGTCTCCACATGAAATCGCTGAGGACCGACGGAGGACACGACTCGGGAGGTTAGCCGTGTGCGACGATGCACACGTGAGCAGCGCGAACTCCCCCGCAGAGCATCCCGGTGTCGTCGAATTCTGGGTGGACCCGGTGTGCCCCTGGTGCTGGGTCACCGCGCGTTGGATGCTGGAGCGGGTGCAGCCAGCGACCGGGGTGTCGGTCATTTGGCAGCCGATCAGTCTCCTTTTCAAAAACCAGCCCGCTCCCGACAGCGACTACTACCCGCCGGTGGCGGCAACGCACCGGATGCTGCGAGTCATGGAGCATGTGCGCTCCACCGATGGCGACGACGCAACCGCGCGCCTGTACCACCGACTCGGCAGCCGAATCCATCATGACCGCATCCTCGACGCCGATTCCACCGCCGTAAATCTCGGCGCCGAACTGGCAGCGGTTGGGTTGGATGCCGCCTACGCGGCATCAGCCGATGACGACACCCTCGATGTGGTGATCTGCGAACGCATGCAGAAGGGCCTCGATCTGGTGGGAACCGATGTCGGCACCCCGATCATCGCATTGGACGGACCTGACGGTTCCCGTGTCGGTGTCTTTGGGCCGGTGATCACCCGCGTTCCCGATATCGAGGCATCCGTCGAACTGTGGCGGGCAATGGTCACACTGGCGCGCACCGACGGGTTCTGGGAGTTGAAACGCACCCGCACCCAACGGCCTGATTTCGGTGAACGACCGGACTGGTAGAGATTCAGATTTGGCCGCGTTCGCGTAACAATTCGAATTCTTCGACGCTCATCAGCACCTCGCGCGCTTTCGAGCCCTCCGACGGACCAACCACGCCACGTTGTTCGAGCAGATCCATGATGCGACCGGCTCGGGCGAATCCCACTTTCAACTTTCGTTGCAGCATCGATGTTGAACCGAGTTGGCTGCGAACGACCAACTCGATCGCCTGACGCATGATCTGGGTGTCCTCATCGTCGTCACCGGCGCTGAATGCGTTGGCATCTGATGTGACGTCAAGCGACGCGTCGATACCGGTGAAGCTTCGCTGCTCGGGTTCTGCGCCCTCCACCTCATTGGACACGATCGGCTCGGGAGCTTGGGCGCGCCAGTGCTCAACCACGCTATGCACCTCATCCTCGCTCACCCAGGAGCCCTGAATGCGATTGGCAACCGAGGACCCAGAGAGCAACAACATGTCACCTTTGCCCACCAGTTTCTCGGCCCCTGGCTGGTCGAGAATGACCCGTGAGTCGGTCAGGCTGGAAACCGCAAAGGCCATGCGCGCCGGCACATTTGCTTTGATCACGCCGGTGATCACGTTCACCGATGGCCGCTGCGTGGCGACGATCAGGTGGATGCCGACGGCTCGGGCCTTCTGCGCAATTCGGGTGATGGATTCCTCGACGTCACGCGCCGCGACCATCATCAAGTCGTTCAACTCGTCGACCACCACCACGATGAAGGGCATGTGCTCGAACTCATCGGCATCACGGCCCGCAGGTGGCTCGAAACCGGGTGCGGTGACGCGCTTGTTGTACCCACCGATGTCACGAGTGCCGAGTGCCGAGAGCAAGTCGTAGCGGCGCTCCATCTCCTTGACCGCCCAACCCAGTGCATTCGCCGCCTTGCGCGGGTCGGTCACCGGTTGGGTGAGCAGATGCGGGAGGCGCTGATACTGGCCCATCTCGACCTGCTTCGGGTCGATGAGGATCAGGCGTACCTGGTCAGGCGTGGTCCGCATAAGCAAGGAGGTGATGATGCAGTTGATGCCACTCGATTTGCCGGCACCGGTGGCACCCGCGATGAGGAGATGTGGTGTGGTGGCGAGGTTCAAGAACACCGCACGGCCGGCGATGTCCTTCCCGATGGCAACTTCGAGTGGATGCTGCGCCGATGCCGCCTCGGGTGAGGCAAGAAGGTCCCCGAGAGCGACCAACTGGCGTCGCGAATTCGGCACCTCGACACCGATGGCGGACCTCCCCGGAATCGGGGCCAGAATCCGGACATCGGTTGCTGCCATTGCGTAAGCGATGTCCTTTTGCAAGCTGGTGACCCGCGCCACCTTCACCCCGGGCCCGAGTTCGAGCTCGTATCGGGTGACCGTGGGACCAACCGTGGAACCCACCAACTGGGTTTCTACACCATGCTGAGCGAGCGCCTCCTGCAGGGTCTCTCCACGCTCGGTCACCGAGCGCATATCCACGGCCTGCGCACCGACCTGTTCCAGCAGCGCGAGCGGTGGCAAACTCCACGATCCTGGTGCAACAGGTGCCGCATCGGGCGCCGGGGTCGCGCGAGCTGGCTTGGACCGTCGCGCCGGCTTCTTCGATGCCGAAGCCGGAGGCGGATCATCATCGGCAGCGAAGTCGTAGAGCTGCGGGGCGACGAGCGGCTCGCCACCGACCGAGCGTTCAGCCGGCGTCGCTGTTGTGGTATCGGTATCAATGACGCGGTCGTCCCCGTCATGCTCGTCACGTTCCGAACGCAGCGTCGCGAGGTCACTGACGGCTCGACGACCCCACCGACCAATCGGGCGGGCAACGATGACCGAGCCACGCACACCAGCGCGCACCATGGTGCGCAACGGCATGTCAATCGCTAACGATGTCGCTACCACACCCGCGGCGAGGAGAATGAGAACAGCGCCTGCCACACCGGCGAGCGATGCCAACGGTTCACCAACGAGCGCACCGATGGCCCCACCAGAATCAACAAGCGCCGACGGCGACGTGGGCTCAGCTGGACGCCAGATGAGGTCGACCAGGGCAAGAAGAACGACCACGACGACACCTGCACCAATGTCGTTTCGCGGCCGCCGCTGGCCAGATTGCCGCCACAGCAGCACGCCTGCTGCGATCAGCACGACGGGGAGAGCGAATCTCCCGCGACCAACAAACCACCCGAGGAACGTACCGAGCCCGCGTCCCAGTGGGCCGGCCAGATCAAACCACAGGGCAAGGGCGATGAGAACGCCCACGACGACGCTGGCAATCGCCACCACTTCCCGGTCGCGGCCACCGGCGCGATCACGGGTCGTTGCAGCGCGGTCGCGCGATGATGCACGTGATGATCCACGCGGCGATGACCCCCGCGAGGAGGCACCAGAGGAGGACTTCTTCGAGCTAGATCGCTGCGACATAACCCCTCCACGGTACCAATCATGCGCAACGCCCACCGGCGATGCTCGTGGGCGTCGACCTCAGTCAGCCTGCACGCCGAGAACCGTCCCATCCGGGCGTACAAGGACCAAGATACGACCGCCCATGTCACTGATCACTGTGAGATCAATCGCGACCGCGCCATCGGGTGCACCCGAAAGAGCAAGATCGACAATTGTGGGATCGTCGAGTGCATCCCGCACACCGCTGGCCACTGCCGCATCGAGTGAGGGCACTGCAGATGCGGCAAACACTGCGCCTTCGGCCCGAACCGGCTTCGTCGGCTCGGCTAATTCGCCCCCCTCGAAACGGTACGAACGAGCAAAACGGCCGGTGACGTCACCTGAGTCCGTATCGATCTCGGTTTCGGCGACCGTCACCGTGACACCCTCACGGTCCGCCAACACTTCGAACAGGGCGGGATCCCCACCTGTATCTGCCACGACCGCAGCGACGGCCTCGCCGATCAGGTCGAGTCGTGGCAGGCTATCGTCCGCTCCCCCACATGATGCCGCCACGAGCAGGGCCACAACACCCCACCGGTGCATCAGGTTTCCATGACGACGGGCACGATCATCGGCCGGCGACGCGTCCGCTCATTAACGAATTTGCCCGCGGCACGACGGACTTCGCGCTCGAGGGCCTCCACATCTCGCACCCCATCGAGCAGAGCTCGACGCAACGACGCCTCGACGGTCTCACATGCCTCATCAAGAAGATCCTCGGCTTCGGGCGCATAGACCCATCCGCGGGTGATGATTTCCGGCCCGGTGATGACGTCGCCGCTGTGCACATCGACGGTTGCCACCACCACGACCACACCCTCTTCGGCCAGCACACGACGGTCACGGATCACACCGCTTCCGACATCACCGATGATGCCGTCGACGAACACATATCCCGCGGGGACACGCTCGCCCCATCGAAGGCCATCGTCGTCGAGCACCAGCACGTCGCCGTCTTCGCACACCAGCACGCGTTCATCGGGTACACCCATTCGCCGTCCCAGAGCTGCGTTTGCCACAAGATGACGGAACTCGCCGTGAATTGGGACGTACCAGTGGGGCTCGATGATGGAAAGGTACGTCTTGATGTCATCGGCTTGGGCGTGACCTGTGGCATGCACATCGGCGATACCCGAGTGCACAACCTGTGCTCCACGGCGCAACAGGCCGTCGATCACCCGATTGACGTTCGACTCATTGCCTGGAATCGCATGGCTCGACAACACGACAGTGTCGTCAGAACCCACCTTCACGAATCGGTTCTCACCCCGGGCGAGAAGTGCCAGCGCCGACATTGGTTCACCTTGGCTGCCCGTGGAAATGACACAGACCTCACCCGGGGCATAGTGATCGATCTCGGAGATATCGATCAGATGGGAGGGCTCGATGTTGATGACCCCAAGGTCACGCGCTAGGCGGACGTTCTTCCCCATCGACATACCAAGGGTGGCAACCCGACGCCCGGATGCAACCGCAGCGTCCATGATCTGCTGGATGCGATGTAGATGGCTGGCAAAACTGGCGGTGATGATGCGCCGCCCGGCCTGTTGAACAAACAACGCGCGCAGCACTTCCCCTACCGATGACTCACTGGGAGCGTGGCCGGCTTCCTCGGCATTGGTGGAATCGGCGAGTAGAACACGAACCCCGCGTTCGGTAGCGATCTGGCCCAGGCGCGCGAGATCGCAGCGCCGATCGTCGACCGGTGTGAGGTCGATCTTGTAGTCACCCGAGTGGAGCACGACCCCTTGTGCGGTCTCTACACATATTGCATGCGCATGCGGCACCGAGTGTGTGACCGCGATGAACTCAATGGTGAACGGGCCGACCTCCACTCGGTCGCCATCGGCGACAGCGCGAAACTCGACGCGATCACGCAGACCTGCCTCGTCGATGCGATTCGCAGCGATACCAAGGGTGAGCCGCGACCCCAATATGGGAAGGGGCCCGGCTCGGCGATCGCCGATGCCGTGCTCATCGCGCAGGAGGTACGAGATGGCACCGATGTGGTCCTCGTGACCGTGGGTGGTGACCAGGGCCTCGATACGTTCGGCGTTGTCGCGCAGGTAGGTGAAGTCGGGCAGCACCAGATCGATGCCATGCATATCGGCCGACGGGAACATCAAGCCGCAGTCGATGAGGACGATGCGTCGGTCTGGCCCGTCGCCCTGTTCGATGGCCATGCAGTTACGGCCGATCTCGCCGAGACCACCGAGGAGGACGATTCGAACGGGATCAGCCACGCGCGGCCACCAACTCGGCCCACACGCGACGAGCATCATCGGCCACCCACTCCGGTGCCACCCCGATGGGCAGTCGGCACTCGCCGACGTCGACTCCCAATGTTCGCAACATGGCCTTTGCAGGGATCGGGTTGGGCGCGAGTTCGCCAGTCTCGAAAGCGAAACTGGGCAACATTCGCATATTCACTGCGCGCGCACCAACTAGGTCACCAGCAGCGACGCAGTCGAACATCTCCACATGATCAGGAGCCGTCCAGTGGGTTGCCACCCCGACCGTGCCCACTGCTCCCACGCTCAGCAGAGGCAACGTGAGCGCGTCGTCGCCGCTGTACACCTCGAACGACTCTGGGGCAGCGGCGATGAGACGGGCTGTCTCAGCAGGGTTCCCAGCGGCATCTTTGAGCGCCACCACATTGGGCACCTCGTGAGCGAGGCGTAACAGCACCGCCGTGTCGATCTTCCGACCAGTTCGCACCGGGATGTCGTAGATGATCAACGGCAGGTCGGTGGCTGCGGCAACCGCCCGCAGATGCGCCTCGATTCCCGCCTGTGACGGACGCGAGTAGTACGGACACAGCGCGAGAACGCCATGCACGCCGACATCGGCGGCACGGCGGGTGAGGTCCACCGAATGCGCCGTGTCGGAGCCCACCGTGCCCGCGATGACCGGCACGTTTACCGCATCGACTACAGCTGCGAACAGATCCAGTTTTTCCGCATCGCTCAGGGTCGGTGATTCACCTGTGGTGCCTGCAATCACCAGACCGTCGTTGCCCTCGTCCACCAGCCGCCGTGCAATTTGTGCGGCCATGTCCAAGTTGAGTGATCCATCCGATGCGAAGGGAGTCACCATGGCGGTGAGCACGCGACCGAATCGTGGTTGTGCTGCCATCGGCGTTGAGGCTAGCCGTGACCGGGCCCCGGTGCGGGCCCCGTGATCACGCGTCGGCGCCGAGTTCGAACTTCAGGTACTCGGTTCCGGTGTCCTCCCAGTCCTCGAACTGGATCACGCCCATCTCCTCGAACCGGTGACGCAGCCAGGCGTCGTTGCGATCGAGCAGGCCGAGCTTCTTGCAGTTCGGGACGATCTTGGAGAACAGCATCTGCTGGAACACTTCACGGGTCGGGTCGCGCAGCACCAGCGGCACCACGTCCTTGGGGTTCACACCGTGCTTTTCCCATACCTCTTGGGACAAGAAGCGGTCACGCATGCGCACCGCGGCCTCGAAGGCGAACTCTTGACGGTCGCGCATCTCCGCATCGGTCATCTCGGAATAGACCTCCTTCAGCGAGAGCACGCCGAAGGCCACGTGACGGGCCTCATCGCTCATCACGTAGCGCAGCAATTGCTTGAGTAACGGCTCCTCCGTCATCTGATGCATGAAGCCGAATGCCGCGAGAGCGAGACCCTCGACCATGACCTGCATACCGAGGTACGTCATGTCCCAACGCGAGTCTTCGATGATGTCGTCGAGGAGCATTCGAAGGTGCGCATTTACTTGGAAGCCACCGTCGAGTTTCTCATCGAGGTACCGCGCGAACACCTCGACATGGCGCGCCTCATCCACCACCTGGGTGGCCGCGTACAACTTGGCGTCGTACCAGGGAACGGTCTCGGTGATCTTTGCCGTGCATAGCAGGGCTCCCTGTTCGCCGTGAAGGAACTGCGACAGGGTCCAGCGGCGTTGGTCGATACCGAATTCGAGCCATTCCTTGTCGCCCCACTTCTCGACAACGGTGCCCGCGTAATGGTCGGGGCTGAGACCAGCGGCGAATGCGGCCTGATCGGCGGTCACAACCTCGTCGAGCTCGACTTGGGTATCCCACGGAAGGTCCGTGGTGCCGTTCCACTGACCCACCTTGGCCTTCTCGTACAGCTTCCGCAACTGCGGCCGCGCCAGCGAATAATCCCAGGTAAAGATCGCGTCGGCGTTGTCGCGCACGATATGAGTCACCTCATCGACGTCAACATTGCTGACCGAGAGGATCGCTTCGATGTCGTCGACCTCATTGCGACCGATCATCTCATGTGTGGACTGGTGTTCGGTGGTGCTCATGATGCTCCAGTTGTGTTGGCGGTCGCAGCCGCGATGAATGGGGTTAGGTGATCGCGCACCGAGTCGGCATCGGTCATATCGACGATGTCGCTCGGCGCAAGGAAGTGAGACAGAGTCAGGCGCGCCAGCACATCAACAAGTGACAGCGCGGCATGCGAATCGAGATGCGGCGCGAGTAGCGGCGCGAACACGCGCGACGCCATCGCAACTGCCCGAGGAAGCCCGTCAACGGTCAGTCGACCGAGGGTGGCTCCGGGCTCAGCTGCCAGCAAATCGGCCAACGCCTCGTCGTTGCGCAGAGCTGCGCTGGCTGCGACGACGGCCCCGACCACCAGATCGGCGAGATCGTCAATGTGTGCAACCTCGGCATGGACATCATCGAGGAGTCGGCTGGTCTCACGGACTCGCAACGCCTCGAACAACACATCGCGTCCGCCCGGGAACAGCCGGTACACCGTGGCACGTGACACACCAGCGCCGCTGGCGATGTCGTCGATGGTGACGGCGTCAAAGCCACGACCCACAGCACTCGCCGCCGCGGCATCGAGCACCCGATCATCGAGCGATGCCAACGAATTCGGCTCGCGTGTCGAAGTGTCTGATGTCACACGTGAGACATTAGCCCGTGAATTGTCTCAGATCAAGGGGCGCGTGCCCCTGCCAGTCGACAGGCAAGATTTCGATTGATGCATTGACGGGTCTCGCGCTCCAACTTCTGCTGATCCCATGCATTCCAGAAATCGGCGTGGCCACCGAAGATTGACCCTGACGACAGCGCCAATCCCTCGGGGTCGACTGCCGGATGGTCAAAGGCGAGCGCGACCTGCGTGATGTACACCGGATGCGATGCGGGGCACTCCCCCGCCGTGCTGTACACCACGTGACGGCCGATCGGCAGCGGCACCACGTTGAGCCCATCCCAACAATCAGGGAAGACCACGCTGAGACGGAGGTCACCGATGTCGCGGCAGTCAGGAGGATGGACCTGGCGCGCCGCACCATCGCCACACGACCACGAGACGACCGTCTGGGGTTGGGGGTCGTCGATGGTTGCGTCGGCGCGCCCAGCGACGACTTGCAGCCCGGCCGGTGGCGCGACGACCCGCTCAGGATCCACACCCGGACCTGCCCGGTAGTACGCCACCATGCGCGCTGCCGAGACCACATCCCCGTTCGCGGTCACCAGAAGTGGCGCCCAGTACGAGGCGGTATCCAATTTCTGGTCGCATGTCGTCTCTGCGGCGAGAAGTTCGCTGAGCCGGCTTGATGCCGTGACGCCGACAGCACCAAAGAATTGGTGAAGGTGGCTATGGCCGGCCATTCCCGGGTGCAGTATCGGGTCATCGGCCTCAATATGGGAGAGTTCGCACTCCACCACAAACTGCCCGCGGCCCCCTTGTGGCCCAGCGATGATCCGATCAGGTGCCGTCGCGCCCACCGGGTCCGTATCGCCGTCGAGGAGAACCGTCGCCGTCGCGATCGCCGCTGATGCAACAGCAGCAGTGACCGCGACAGCAACCCAGGCTCTCATCTCTGGCGTGCCGACTCAGCTGCGTGGATCCGCCGGTAGTCCGACTGCATCCGCATCCATCGCGGGCATCGATGCGGTCATCGGATCGGTGGGAGCAGTTGCCGCATCGGGCATGTCGGGCTGGGGCACCAGGTCGGGCAGCGGAGCTGTCTGCCAATCGACAGACGGTGGCGCCGACTCGACTTCGGTCAGCCAGGCGATGACATTCAACGCCTCGACGGACCAATCACCCGAGGCGGCAGCACCGCAGGCACCGATGGTCTGCAGGTCCGCGGGACGTGTCGTCGCCGCATCGTTACCGGTAAAACAGTTTCCTAGGGTTGAGGTGTCGGTCAGCACCGAGGCAACCGCGAGGTCGCCCGAGCCGCTGTCGGAGACGACATTGTCGCGAATAGCGTTCTCGTAGGAGTCCCACAGGATGGCGCCGTCGGGAATGGTGATGTCGAGCGTGCGCGAGGTTGCACAGTCGAGTTCCCACTCGTCACGGGTGGGCAGATCATCGCTCGGGGTCTCCTCGAGATACGGCACCGTGCCGATACCGGTGCGGTCATGGCCAAACACCAGGTTGCGCTCGATGACATTGCCGATGCCACCAGCCACCAGAATGCCATTGCCCATGGCGAGAAGCGCCACATCGATCGCGGGAGTATCGGCCTGGTTGTTGTCGTGGACGAGGTTGCCGATGATGGTTGTCTCCCGCTGCGGGTAACACAACTCATAGCTGCCGGAGTTCGGCACGATGCCGACACGGTTGTTCCGGAACACCGAGTTCACGATATACAACTCGCCACCGGAGTTGGTTCCTGAGTAGCCAAGACCGTTGTGCTCGCTGATGATGTTGTCGACCACCGCATCACAGGGGTAGCACTGGCCGATGTACACACCGGCGTCCTTCGACCCCGCGGTGTAGGAATGCTCGATCACGCCGTCGACGGAGTCGAAGGCATAAATGCCGTAGTCACCGGTGCGATAGGTGTTGATGTACGACGCGCGGTAGCCGGTACTTCCAATCCAGAACACCGCGTTGTTCGTGTAGTTCATCCCCGTGAGATTCTCGACGGCCACATTTGACGCACCAAGGACACGGATGCCGTTGTCGAGCTCCATCCCACCGTCGAGCACCACCTCGTTACGACTTTCTCCACGAATGGTGATGCCATCGGTTTCCACATCAACTGATTCGTTATACACCCCTGGCGCGATCAGCACGAGATCGCCATATGACGCGGCGTCGACCGCCGCCTGAATGGTGTCGAACTCCGCCGGGACGGACAACACGCCGTCGCCTGCGGGATCTGGGGCCTCGGTTGTAGTGGTCTCCGCCGCCGTCGTCGCTGGCGCGTCGGTCGTGGCCGGTTCCTCAGCCGGTTCCAGCGCCGCAGTGCTCTGCGGCGCAGGTGCCGCAGTCGTCGCCTCTGATGCGGCATCGTCGCCACCATCGGAACCACAGGCTGCCATCACCATGGCGACACAGGTCACCGCTGCAATACGTTTCATTTTCCCCCCTAAGTGAAACCGCCGGCGCTAGCTGGCGGCGCTGACGCGCACGATGCCGGGCATCCCGATCCGTTCATTGCCGTGCACAGAACAGTAGTACCGGTACTCCCCGGGTTCCGCGAACCGAACGCGGAGGGTTGCCCCGGGCTGGAAGCCGTTGGCGCTTACCCCCCATTCGACCCCGTCGGCTGTCGTACGCGACCACTGCAGGCCGCCCGAGGCCCCCGCCACCGCCGCTGGCCCGACCACCGACACGATGTCGTGCTCATTCATTCCGCGGTTCTCCCACACGACGTCATCACCGACATTGACCTCGATCACCTCTGGCCGGAACAGGTTGTCGATCGCGATCACCCGTACCTCGACACCGGTTGGCTCGACTGTGATCGGAGCCGCGTCGTCATCAACTGGCGCATCGACATCGGAATCAGTATCGACTCTCGCGTCGGCTGCACCCGTTGACTCGTCGTGTGCAGATGCGCCGCTGCTACCCCCCACCGCGGCAACATCAGCACTGCCCGCCTCGATCTGCACGCGTTCTCCCGCGGCAACCCATCCGTCATTGCCGTCGTCGCTACACCCCACCCCGACCACGGAGACCGCGATAGCGACACCGGCAATCAGCACACGACGACCGAACGAACGGTCGTGTGTCGTGCGCTCAGACATCGAGGAAATACCCAGAGAATTGTTCACGCAAATCCTTCTTGGAGAACTTCCCGACGCTCGTCTTAGGAACCTCGGCAATGAACTCGACCGCCTCGGGTAACTGCCATTTCGCCACCTTGTCACGTAGGTGATCCAGCACATCGTCAACCGTCAACATCGCACCGGCAACAGGGACCACACAGGCGAGCGGGCGCTCACCCCAGCGCGGATGAGCCACACCGACGACCGCCGCCTCGGCGATGTCGGGATGCGACATCAATTCGTTCTCCAGCTCAACCGACGAGATCCACTCACCACCGGACTTGATCAGGTCCTTTGTGCGATCCACCAACCGGATCCGGCCCCGCGGGTCGACGGTGGCCACATCGCCCGTGCGCAGCCAGCCATCGGCGCTGAAACTCTCCCCCGCACGCTCATCGTTGTAGTAGGTGGCCGCGATCCAGTTTCCCCGGCACTGCAGTTCACCACTGGACTCACCATCCCACGCCACCGGCGCTTGCGTGTCAGGGTCGACCACCCGCATCTCCACGCCGAACGTGATCCGGCCCACCATCGTGCGGATATCGGCTTGCACATCTGCTGAGGCGTCACGTTCATCGGAATCAACATTGGCGACGGCGCAGATCGGCGACGTCTCTGTCATTCCCCACGCTTGCAGAATCGGCAGGCCCAGTTGCTCACGGTAGGCCTCTGACAGCGCCTTGGGCACCGCCGATCCACCGCAGGGGATGGCCCGCAGCGCTGAGGTGTCGCGACCCCGCAGTTCGGGCAGGACCTGCATCCAGATTGTCGGCACGCCAGCAGCAACGGTCACGCGTTCACTCACCACCAAATCGGCAATCGCAGGTCCCGATAGATCAGCGCCGGGCATCACCAACGTCGACCCAGCGGCAACACCCGCATGCGCCAATCCCCACGCATTTGCGTGGAACATGGGAACGACCGGGCAGATCACATCTGATTCACGGGCCCCGAGTGAATCCACCGTCATCGCCCCCATCGTGTGAAGGAATGTTGAACGGTGGGAATAGACAACGCCTTTCGGGTTGCCCGTGGTGCCGCTCGTGTAGCACATCGAGGCGGCACGGTGTTCGTCGACCTCGTGCCATTCTCGAGGCTGAGCATCTGCCAACAGGTCCTCGTAGTTCAGAAGTTCGTGACCGGCGAGATCATCGGGAATGTCGCCTACACCGTCGTCCATCAGCACGAGGTATCGCACCCGTTCAAACGTGGGCAACAACGGAGCGAGCAGACCGAGAAGGGAACGATCGACGAAGATCACTTCGTCATCGGCATGGTTGACGATGTAGGTGAGCTGTTCGGGAAACAGCCGAATGTTCAAGGTGTGCAGCACCCTTCCCGAGCACGGCGCAGCGAAATACAACTCAAGGTGCCGTGCCGAATTCCATGCAAAGGTCGCCACGCGGCCCTCTGGCGAAATACCCAATGTGTCGAGCACGCCTCCCAGCCGCCGGGTGCGATCAGCCCAGTCGCCGTAAGAACAGCGCTGGCGCCCACCGGCGCTAGCGGTCACGATCTCCTTGTGCCCGAAATAGCGCTCCGCTCGGTCGAACAGATGGGCGATGTTCATCGGCACGTTCTGCATCAGTCCCTGCATGACCAAAACGCTAGCGAGGTGGTTTCCTCCGGTTGCCATCCGGCCGATGGACGGCCGTCATAACGGGGCTAGCGTCGCAACACATGGCGTCCGCATCGGCTTCGGTTCCGCGACCTGCATGGGCGCCATGGTCGCTCGGAGCGTTTGCGGCGTTGGTCGCGGCAACGAATGTGGCCGGCATCTTCTGGGCGCGAATTATCGACGGTTCGCCGGCAGCCCTGCTGGTGCTGTCGTCGCGGAATCGCTGGCTTGCTCTTGCCCTCGGTGCCGATCTCGATCCGGTCGCCTACTGGGTGATCGCCCCAGTGCGACTCGGCCTGGCGTACGCCATTTGCCACCTGATCGGCCGCGCGTATCACGCCACGGCACTGAACTGGTTCACGCGTTATCTCGGAGTGGACCCTGCCGGACTCGACGGCTTCCGGCGCGGTTTCGACAGGGCCGACTGGATTGTCGTGCCGTTCTTCGCTGGGTCAAACCTGGTCGCTGCGCTGACCGGGGTGCAACGTATGCGTCCGGCTCGACTCATTCCGCTGCTCGCGTTCGGCATCGTGGCCCGGCTCGCTCTCATCCAGTGGCTGTCCAACGTGTTCTCCGATGAATTGGACCAGGTGCTCAACTGGGTGCAGCGTTACTCGTGGTGGCTGGTTGGCGCATCGGTCGTGGGCGTATTTCTTCTCAATGCACGCAACGTTCGCCGCGGCGGCCGATGATTCCCACCGGTGTTAGTCTCAGTGCACCAAGTGGAAAGGGCAACAATGCACACGTACGAATGCGCCTCATGTGGAATGACTGTCAACGCGACCTGTGGTCGCTGTGACGCTCCGCTGGTCAATGATGTCCTGACAAAAGACGACGGATCGACAGTTCAGATTTCGAAATGTCCAAACGACCACGGAAAGATCAAATCTCCGCTGTGCTGCGGCGTTGATATGTCGTGCACCCTCGGCTGAAACATCCCTAATGGGTTCATCACCCGTGGTCAAAGTAGGCGATGAAGTCCGACCGTCACTCCTGGGTGATCGGCGATGCGGCGGCAGGCCAACAACACGCCGGGCATGAAACTCGATCTGTCGTAGGAGTCTTGGCGGATGGTCAGCGTCTGCCCGGTTGTTCCCAAGATCACTTCTTGATGGGCGACGGCACCACGCATCCGCACTGAGTGGATGTGCACGCCGTTGGGGCCGCGGCCGCCGCGAGCGCCCTCGACTGTGGTGTGCCGCGTGGGATCCTGCGCCCAGCCCGCCGACCCCGGTCGCATCATGTCCGCCGTTGCCACCGCAGTGCCCGAGGGAGCATCGGCCTTGGCGTCGTGGTGAATCTCGATGATCTCGGCGGTGTCGAAATAGGGCGCTGCCAACTCGGCGAAGCGCATCATGAGCACCGCCGATATGGCGAAGTTCGGTGCGAACACACAGTGCGCCGCCGCATCGGCGAACAGCGACGACATCTCGTCGATTTCACCCGGTTCGAAACCGGTGGTGCCTACAACGAGATGCACCCCATGGAGCGCGCAGAACGGAATCAAGGTTCGCGAGGTATTCACCGTGCTCAGATCGACCACAACATCGCAGCCAGCATCGACAAGCGACCGAAATTCAGAGGTCGGCGCAACGCCGGCGATCGAATCGGTTGGCTCGGCGCGCACCACTGCGGCCACAAGTTCTAGGTCGTCAGCAGCCGCGATCGCCGCGCATGCAGCCGAGCCCATCCGTCCGGCAGCACCGACAACGCCGACGCGTATCGATGCCGTAGATCCGGTGGTGTTCATCGTTCGCAGGCTAGCGGGCATGGGTGCGGGGCGCCGGCGTGGCACCCTCGGCTCATGCAGTCACGAAACGCGAAAGTCGCGGTCATGTCGTCGATTACCAGACGATATGACCGCGACCTCCAGAGAGTTCAGCGTCCGGATCAGCGGTGACGGCGCCGGCCACCGCCGCCACCACGCGGACCCTGCGAACGGCCCGAGTCGGGGCCGAGATCGCCGAGTTCACCAGCGAGTTCGGCATCGAACTCGTCGTCGAAGCTCATCGACTCAACCTCGTCTGATCCGCCTGCGGGAGCGGGTGCCGGCGCGGGGGCCGATGATTCGCCTCCACCATCTCCGCCGGCGAGATCGCCGGTCGGGGTCAGGCTGACCTTGCCCTTGTCGTCGATTTCTTCGACGACAACCTCGATCTCGTCGCCGAGGCTGAGGACATCTTCAACCGCGTTGATGCGCTTGCCGCGACCCAGCTTCGAGATGTGCACGAGGCCGTCACGACCCGGGAGAATGTTCACGAAGGCACCAAACTTGGTGATGTTCACCACGCGACCCATGTAGGTCTTGCCGATCTCTGCCTTGGGCGGATCGACAATCGCCAAGATGGCAGCGCGAGCCTCTTCCATGCGCCACGACTCGACGGCGCCAATGGTCACGATGCCAACGGCCCCGTCATCATCGACACCGATGTCTGCGCCCGTCTCGGCCTGGATCGTGTTGATGATCTTGCCCTTGGGACCGATGACCTCGCCGACCTTGTCGATCGGAATGGTGATGGTGACGATCTTCGGTGCCGTATCGGCAACCTCGCTACGAGCCGACGAGATCGCGGCGTTCATAACCTCGAGGATCTGCATCCGCGCGTCGCGCGCCTGCTGCAGAGCATCGGCCAACACCTGAGCGGGAATGCCATCAATCTTCGTGTCGAGCTGCAATGCGGTGATGGCATCTTCGGTACCGGCCACCTTGAAGTCCATATCGCCGAAGGCATCTTCGGCACCCAAGATGTCGGTCAAGGTCACGTACCGGTCACCGTCTTTGACCAGGCCCATTGCGATGCCCGACACCGCACCCTTCGTGGGCACACCGGCATCCATCAGCGACAGGCTCGATGCGCACACCGAACCCATCGAGGTCGAACCGTTCGACGACATGACCTCGGAGACGAGGCGCAGCGTGTAGGAGAAGTTCTCCTGGCTGGGCACCACGGGCAGAACAGCGCGGGCAGCGAGTGCACCGTGACCGATCTCGCGACGCTTCGGCGAGCCAACGCGACCGGTTTCGCCATTCGCCCACGGCGGCATGTTGTAGTGGTGCAGATAACGCTTCTCGTTGTAGGGGCTGAGCGAGTCGATCATCTGATTCATACGCGGCATGGCCAGGGTGCAGACGTTCATCACCTGGGTCTCGCCACGCTGGAACAGGCCCGAGCCGTGGGCGGTCGGCAAGACACCGACCTGTGCCGAGATCGGGCGCAGATCGGCCACACCGCGGCCGTCGATTCGCACACCCTCATCAACGATGCGGCGACGCACCGCCGCCTTGGTGAGCGACCGCACTGCCTCCCGCACCGCCTTGTCCTGGCCGGCGAACTCGGCGCCGTCGCCACACAGGGCAGCCACGGCCGCATCAGCTGCAGCATCGAGAGCGGCGTTGCGCTCTGACTTCAGAGCGAGACCGGCAGCAACGCGCACCTGATCGGCGACCACACCCTCCACCGCGGCATACACCTCGGGGGTGTAATCGAGAATCGGTGTGAAGGCCATCGGCTCAATCGGCCCGTTCGTCGCAATCACACTGGCCACCAATTGGCGCTGCAGCGCAATCGACTCCTTGATCCAGACCTTCGCCGCCTCAAGCCCACCGGCAAGCACGCCTTCGTCGACCTTGGGGGCACCATCTGCGTAGTACTCAAAGCTGCGCTCGGTTCCACCCGCCTCAACCATCATCACGGCCACATCACCGTCATCGAGTTCACGACCGGCCACGACCAGTTCGAACGTACCCGCATCACCCTCGGCATACGTGGGGTGAGGGATCCACGTGCCCTCGACGGAGTACGCGATACGCACCGCGCCAATCGGCCCCTCAAACGGGATACCCGAAATCATCAATGCCGCCGACGCGGCGTTGATCGACAGCACATCGTGCGGATTCTCCTGATCAGCGCCGAGCACCGTGGTCACGATCTGAGTCTCGTTACGGAAGCCTTCCGCGAACGACGGACGCAGCGGACGGTCGGTGAGTCGGCAGGTGAGGATCGCCTCTTCGGTGGGGCGGCCTTCGCGACGGAAGAACGAACCGGGAATTTTTCCGGCGGCGTACGCCCGCTCTTCGACATCGACGGTCAGCGGGAAGAAATCGATGCCGGGACGAACACCGCTGGCCGCGTTGGCCGTGGTCAGCACACGGGTACCGCCGATGACCGCGACGACGGCGCCTTGGCTCTGCGGGGCAAACTGCCCGGTCTCGAGCGTGATGGTGCGGTCGGTACCCGACACGGGCGCGGACACGCGAATTGGATCAGCCACGATGGGCTCCTTTCCGGGTCGTACATGACCCGTCTGTGAGGAGCAACCGCTCGGCGGTTCCCAGTTGGCGTCCCCGCACCCATGCGCTGCGGAATCGGCAACCGGTAACCGACCCTCGGTCACTCGGTTATCGCGTCGCGTCGGGGGACGCGGCGCCGGAGGTGTCACGAACAGGACGCGACCATCACTCCACGACGAACCCTAGCGCGCATCACGCGCATATGCGCGGACTGCGTCAGCGGCGCAGACCCTGGTCGGCGACGATCTTGCGGTATCGATCGACGTCGAGGGACCGGACGTAGTCGAGCATGCGACGACGACGGCCGACCAACATGAGGAGGCCACGACGGCTGTGGTGGTCCTTGGGATGCGTCTTCAGGTGATCGGTGAGGTGCTGAATGCGCGATGTGAGCAACGCGATCTGCACCTCGGGTGATCCGGTATCGCTGTCGCTCAGACGGTGACGTTCGATGACGTCTGCCTTGGGCTCAATGGCCATGTGTGTCTCTCCTCAATGCCTACCTGTCGGTGGTCGCGGGGAATCCCGCATCCGGCAGAGTCGGAACCCCAACGGACAGCGGAAGGCTACGACTCGACGTCGAAGCCCACAACCCCGAGCACCTCGGCAGCCCGGGAGATATCACGCTGCAGTTGGGCCACCAGAGCGTCGAGCCCGTCGAAGCGTTGTTCGTCGCGCAACCGCTCTATGAACCGCACAGCAACCTCTTCGCCATACAGGTCACCGTCGAAGCCGAGCAGGTGAGCCTCGACCAACGACCGTTCGGCCGTTGCATAGAACGTTGGTCGCCGACCGATATTGACCACTGCTGGATGCACGGATCCATCCGCACGAACAAACTCCGCTGCGTACACCCCATCGGAAGGGATGGCCATACCCGGTCCGGTATCGACATTTGCGGTCGGCACACCGATCGTGCGGCCGCGGCGGTCACCGTCGATCACCCGCCCGCGCAATTCGGCGGTTCGCCCCAACATCTCGGCCGCACGTGCAATATCGCCGTCCGCCAGTGCCGCACGAATAGCAGTCGAAGAAATCACCGCTCCCCCGACATGGCGCGGCACAAGGTCGACCGGTTCCACTTCGAATCCTGACCCCTGGCCCACCTCGGACAACAGGGCCACATCGCCCTCCCGTCCGCGACCAAAGTGGAAATCAGACCCAACGATGACGCGGACCGCCTGCAATCCATCCACAAACACACGCCGCGCAAACGACCGAGCATCCTCGGTGGAGGCTGCCGCATCGAAGGGCAGCACCAGCGTTGCATCGACCCCGGTCGCCTCCAAAAGTTCAAGCCGGTGTCGACGACCGGTGATGACAGCCGGGGCCGATTCGGGCCGCACCACAGTGGCCGGATGCCGGTCGAAGGTCACCACGGCGCTGCGCACCCCTCGCTGATGAGCCGTATCGACAACACGTCGAATGACCTCTTGATGACCACGGTGCACACCGTCGTATACCCCGATGGTGACGACCGCACGGTCATCGGGCCACGGACACGAGTCGACACCGTCGAGTACGAGCACGACGCCTGAACCTATCGTTCCTGCTCGACTGGAAGAACGACGCTGGGTTTTGCCCGCCCAGCGCCGTGCGCGTCGTACACAGCGAGAAGTGCGCCATCGTGGAACACCGCCCACGGGCCAACGTCTGCAGGGGCTGCCAGAACCGCACCGTGACGCACCTGCGACGCCACAGACGCATCAACATCCCAGCGTTCCAGCGCTTCAACGGCGGTGCCGATATCGAGCAGCGGACATTCGTCGGGCGGAGCGGCACGCTGCTCGCCGAAGGTTCCAACCGCCGTGCGGCGCAGAGCCCGCAGATGCGCGCCACCTCCCATCAGCGCGCCGAGGTCGGCAGCGAGCGTGCGCACATAGGTGCCGGTGGAGCAGTCAACCGAGATGTCGATCACGAGTGGATCGTGTGTCGGGACAACATCGAAACGCGACACGGCGACTGCGCGAGCCTCGCGCTCGACCTCCCCACCCTCTCGAGCGATTTCATGCAGTCGACGGCCATCGACGCGTCGCGCCGACACCATCGGCGGAACCTGCATCACCGAACCGATGAGGTGCTCCGCGATACACCGGCGGACTTCGTCGATATCGACCGCCTCCATGTCATGGCGAACGGTGATCTCGCCATCAGCATCGAGGGTGTCGGTTTCGGCGCCGAACACGACTTGCGCCGTATACGTCTTCGTGTCACCAGTAAACGCGAGTAATCGGGTGGCATGACCGACGCCGACGACCAGCACTCCTGTCGCCCCGGGGTCGAGGGTGCCGGCATGACCGATACGTCGTTCACCGAGACGTCGACGCAGCATCGCGACCACATCGTGGCTGGTGATACCGGCCGGTTTGTCCACAACGCAGACCCCGTGCACGGTGGGAGGCCGGCGTCGCGCCATAGGTCAGTCTGTTTCCCGCCGCCGGTCATCGCGCAGGATTTCATCGATGCGCTCAGCAGCACGAAGAGCATCATCAGCTCGAAAATCCAAAATCGGCGTCTTCTTTGCCCGAATCTGGCGCGCGATCGACGACTGCAATCGCACACGATGTTCATCGAGTGCCTCGATGATGGCGTCGTCCCCATCTGGGCCCTCAAGCGAGTCGAAATAGACGTGCGCGCGATTCAACTCATCGTCCACGTCGATACCGGTCACCGTCACGAACTCAAGTCGTTCATCGCCGATTCGCACAAGCTCATCGGCGATGATCTCGCGAAGCGTCTGTCCAACCCGCACCGATCGCGGGTAGCGCTGGGCCCCGCCACGACCGGAGCCCCGACGTGGAGCCTTGCGTGACATATCAGGTGAGCGTGCGCTCGATCTCGCGCTCGTCGAAGGTCTCGATGATGTCGCCAGGCTTCAGATCCTGGAAGTCGCTGAGCCCGATGCCGCACTCAAACCCTTCACGCACCTCTCGGACATCATCCTTGAAGCGCCTGAGCGACGAGATCTCGCCCTTCCAGATGATGGCCCCGTCGCGCAAAAAGCGCACCTTGGAACCACGGGAGATCGTGCCGGTCTGCACGTAGCAGCCAGCGATTGCACCGATCTTGGGCACCCGGAAGATTTCTCGCACCTCGGCATCGCCTGTGACGACTTCTTCGTACTCAGGGGCGAGCATGCCGACCATCGCCTGTTCGATGTCCTCGAGCAGTTTGTAGATGATCTCGTAGGTTCGGATCTCCACGTTCTGCGCATCGGCGAGTTCCCGCGATTTGCGGTCGGGACGGACGTTGAAGCCCAAAATGGTCGCATTGGTGGTCTCGGCCAAGCTGATGTCGTTCGCGGTGATGCCGCCGACGCCTCTGTGGACGAAGGTGACATCGACTTCATTGCTGCCGAGTTTTCGGAGGCTCTCGGTGACCGCCTCAAGCGACCCCTGCACATCTGCTTTCAAAATCAGGTTGAGCGTTGCCGACTCACCGGACTGGATCTGCGCGAAGATGTCTTCGAGTTTCGTTCCGGTCTTCACCCGCGCATCAGCACGTTGATCGCGGATCTTGCGATGGTGCTCGCGGGCTTCACCCACAGTGCGTGCAATCTTCTCGTCAGGGGCAGCGCGGAACTCATCACCGGCAGCGGGCACCGACGACAGACCAAGCACCTCAACCGGGGTTGACGGGCCCGCCACTTTGATCTGCTCTCCACGATCGTTCACCATGGCGCGCACACGGCCCCATGAGGCACCTGCCACGATCGGGTCGCCGACCTTGAGCTCTCCCTTATCGACCAGCACCGTGGCCACCGGGCCACGTCCCTTGTCGAGGTTGGCTTCGAGCACAACGCCCTTGGCGCGTCCCGTTGGGTTCGCCTGCAGTTCTTCGAGCTCTGCGACGACCAGCAACTGGTCGAGAAGGTCGTCGATACCGAGATCGACCAGTGCGGCCATTTCAACGACGATCGTGTCGCCACCCCATGCCTCGGGGACGAGTTCGTATTCAGCCAACTGAGTCAGCACGCGCTGCGGGTCGGCATTGTCTTTGTCGACCTTGTTCACCGCGACGATGATCGGAACCTCGGCAGCACGTGCATGGTTGATCGCCTCGATGGTTTGAGGCATCACACCGTCGTCAGCGGCCACCACGAGAACGACGATGTCGGTCACCTGTGCACCACGGGCGCGCATCTGGGTGAACGCGGCATGGCCCGGGGTGTCGATGAAGGTGATCTGAGCGCCATTGCGCTCCACCTGGTAGGCACCGATGTGCTGAGTGATGCCACCAGCCTCACCGTCGACAACATTCGCGGAGCGGATCTTGTCCAAGACTGTCGTCTTGCCATGGTCGACATGGCCCATCACGGTGATCACCGGTGCGCGTTGACGCAAGGCCTCTTCGTCATCATCGTCGCTGTCGTCGAACAGCGCCTGCAGCTCGACCTCTTGCTGCTGGCCGGGATCGACAAGCAACAACTCGGCACCGACATCGAGAGCGAACAGTTCCATGTGGTCGTCGGACAGTGCCTGCGTGGCGGTGATCATCTCACCGTTGTTCAGCAGGAACTTCACGACGTCGGCGGCCGTTCGGCTCAACTTCGGAGCAAACTCTTGGGCCGATACACCACGCTCGATGACGATGATGCCCTCGGGCACCGGTGCCGAGCGATCGGTCAGCGTCAGATGCTGTGGCTGAAGCTCGTCTTGATCGCGACGACGACGCCGCTTTGATCGGCGAGGCGGCCGACGCTGCCCGCTAGGACGGGGACCACCACCCGGGCGACCACCAGGAGGGCCACCGGGCCCACCAGGGCCGCCACCGGGGCGCGGACCGCCGAACCCACCGGGACGTGGGCCACCACCGGGACGCGGCGCGTACCCACCTGGGCGGGGGCCGCCACCGGGGCGTCCGCCACCACGTCCAGCAGGCGCTGCCTGGCCAGGCGGCGGCGGAATGAGCTTGCCTGACGCCGAGACCGGACGCCCAGGAGGCGGCGGAATCGGTCGCCCTGACGCTGACGTCGGCGGCATCGGTCGTGACGGAGGGGCCGCTGGTGGCGGCGTCGCCGGTGACGGTGGCGCGGCCGCTGGCGGTGCAGCAGATTCGACAACGGGTGCCGCTGCAGCTTCGGGCCCTGGAGACGAGATCACCCTGCTCGGTATCTCCGGCGCCGGGGCGGGCGCCACAATGTCAGCGGCGTCGGCAACTGGTTCGGACGCCAGCTCGGGTGGCGCCGTATCGGCGGGGAGAGCATCGCTCGACTCGGCCGATGTCTCTGCAGCCTCGGGCGCGTCGGCGGGCGCACCAACCACGACGGTCTCGGCGGCCTCGGGAGCCGGCGCTGCGGCTGCTGAGGCGTCGCCAGGAGACTCTATTTCCGAGTCTGGTTCTGCTGCGATCGACGGGGCACCATCAGCAGCAGCGGTTGTCGTCGCCGCGACCTTCTTGGCGGTGGTTTTCTTCGCGGCGGTGGTCTTCGCTGCGGTCTTCTTTGCTGCGGTCTTCTTTGCTGCAGTCTTCTTTGCTGCAGTCTTCGCTGCGGTCTTCTTTGCTGCAGTCTTCTTCGCGGCGGCCTTCTTTTCTGGCTCCGGCGGTTGTTCGTCGCGGGTCAATCCGTCACGCTCGGCACGCCGTCGCAACATGTCGGCATAGGCCTCCTCGAGGCCGGTCTGCGGGCCTTTGGCAGCTACACCCAGTGCGTCGCATAGCGCCAACATCTCGGCATTCGTCATGCCGAGTTCCTTTGCCAGTTCGTTCAGTTTGATCTTCTTCGCCACCGTCAGGTCAACCCTTTCGCCTCGTCGTCATCGTGGGCACCTTCACCCCATCCTGCCAGCACATCTGCCGCAACCCTGCGTCGCCATGCTCGCTCGAACCCGCCGTTACGAATTCCCGCGGCAATACACACCGCGCCGCACACCCACGCACCACGTCCCGGCGCGGTGCTCGATTCAATTGGTCGACCAGCGTCATCGAGTACGACGCGACGCAGGTCGCTACGCGATGCACGCCGGCGACAGCCAACACAGGTTCGGATCGGAACATGAGGGTCACTGCTCGTCGTCACCACCTCCGGTGGTGTCAGCGTCGGCCTCTGCAGGGGCAGCACCTTCGGCAACCGCATCATCGGAGTCTCCTGCGGTGCCATCGTGTGCCGAGGCATCCGATTCCAATTCAACACCGCTCGATTCGGCCCACTCGGACTGACTCACCACAGTGCCATCGGCCGCATGCCATTCCATCTCACCAGTATCCGGGTTGGTCACCCATTCGCCCTCGGCGTACTCGACCGCCGGCTCACCCGCGGTCAGGTATGCCCCAGCAGGCACGCCATCAGCCAACTGGCTCTCGGAACGAATATCGATGCGCACACCGGTCAGGCGTGCTGCAAGACGCGCATTTTGTCCCTCACGACCGATCGCGAGCGACAACTGATGATCAGGCACGATCACATCGGCTTGCGTTGCGTCCTCGGAGATCAACACCTGGGTGACCTTCGCCGGCGACAGGGCCTTCGACACAAAGTCGGCAAGATCCTCGCTGAATGGCACAATATCGATTTTCTCGCCACGCAGTTCGTTCACAACCATGCGCACCCGCGCACCACGGGCACCCACACACGCGCCGACCGGGTCGATGTTGTGGTCGTTCGACCACACCGCAATCTTGGTGCGGTGACCCGGTTCGCGCGCGCACGCGCGAATTTCCACGATGCCGTCAGCAATCTCGGGAACTTCTAATTCGAAAAGGCGCTTGATCAGACCCGGGTGAGTCCGCGACACCACGATCTGGGGCCCCTTGGAGGTCTTGCGGACCTCAACGATGTAGGCCTTTGACCGATCGCCCTGGTTTGGACGCTCGTAGGGCACCTGCTCGGCTTGGGGCAGAAGCGCTTCCACCCGACCGAGGTCCAACAGGGCGTATCGCGCTTCGGTGCGCTGCACGATGCCCGTGACGAGGTCGCCCTCGCGGTTGGCGTACTCCTCGAACTTGCGGTCGCGCTCCACTTCGCGGATGCGCTGCGACATGACCTGCCGCACCGTCTGGGCGGCGATACGACCCATTTCGGCCCGATCAGGTGTGTCGTCGCGCGGGTTGACCCAGTTGCCTTCTTCATCGAGGTCGTAGGCGGTGAAGCTGAAGTCCATGGTGTCGGGATCGACGCCAACAACAACCTCATCGGCGGCATCAGGACGACGCTTGTAGGCGCTTGCCATCGCCTCGACAAGAACCTGCAGCAGCGCCTCTACCGACAGGCCCTTTTCTTGGGCCAGCATCCGGATGGCTTCGCTCATGTCCAGATTGCTCACGCTCGCTCCTCCAACTCCTGTTCATCGGCCTCCGACGTCATATCGGATGCGCTGTCCCCGACGGTACCGGCGTCGTGCGGGGTCGGTACGGTGCTCCGGTCACGCTGTTTGCGTGCCGGGCCGGTCGGTTTCGGGGTGGGTCCCCATTCGAAGATCGTGTGCGCCTTCTCGATCTGGTCGACCGCAACGGTCTCCTCAATCGGTGTTGCATCGTCGTTGACACCGGTGCGCACGGTGATGGTGTCGGCTGTCGATGCCACCAATAGACCACGAATCCGACGACGACCGTCATCGCCGGGGCGCAGGCGAAGAGCGACATCCTTGCCGATTTCGCGTGCGAAATGCTCCGGGAGGCGCAACGGACGTTCCACACCGGGACTGGTCACTTCAAGCGTGTATCGCCCCGGGATTGGGTCGCTGTGATCCAGCTCACGAGAGATAAGGCGCGTGGCTGTTGCGAGCGCATCAAGGTTCACACTGCCAGAGGAACCCGGCGGAGTGTCGATGGTGACACGCAGCGTGCCGCCGCGTTGCTCCAGGTCGTACAACTCGAGCCCGAGGTCCACCACGAGAGGCTCGACGAGTGCGCGAACACGGCTGAGCACGGGCGTCGCCACGGAGCCGTTGCCCGTGCCTCGGTCCTGCGTTGTCGTCATCGTCACCCACTCCTGTTCGCGCCTTCAGTTGTGTGCTCCCAATAAACAAGGCGTGGGGCAAGCCCCACGCCTTTCGGTCGCATCAACCAAACAGCTCACCGGAGTATACCGGCTGCCAGAGGTATCGTGCCGGAGTGCTTCGCCTGTCAACGCTGTTCTTGAAGACGCTCCGCGAGGATCCGGCTGACGCCGAAGTGGCCTCGCATCGACTCCTGGTGAGAGGCGGTTTCATTCGCCGCGCAGCTCCCGGTGGCTTCACATGGCTTCCGCTCGGTTGGATCGTGTACCGCAACGTCGAGCGCATCATTCGTGAAGAGATGGACGCCGCTGGATTCCAAGAGGTGCACTTCCCCGCCCTACTGCCATCGGAGCCCTACGAAGCCACCGGGCGATGGACCGACTACGGCCCGAATCTGTTCCGCTTGCAGGACCGTCGCGGCAACGATCACCTGCTCGCTCCCACCCACGAGGAGATGTTCACTCTGTTGGTGCGCGATATCGCCACCTCCTACCGCGACCTGCCATTGTCGATCTACCAGATTCAGACCAAATACCGCGATGAGGCGCGACCTCGCGCCGGGCTGTTACGTGGACGCGAGTTCGTCATGAAGGACTCGTACTCGTTCGATATTGACGATGACGGCCTCGCGCGCTCTTACCAACGACATCGTGATGCGTATATCTCCACTTTTGAACGTCTTGGATTGCCGTTTGTGATCGTGTCGGCCACGTCCGGCGCGATGGGCGGGTCCGCGTCTGAGGAGTTTCTCGCCCCCATCGACGTTGGCGAGGACACATTCGTGCGGTGCACCAGCTGCGGCTACGCCGCAAACACCGAAGCGGTCGAGTCCGCGATCGTGGCCGTGTCCGACGCCACGACACCTACACCACCAGCATCAGTCGTCGACACTCCGGGCACTCCCACCATTGCCACGTTGGTCGACCATCTCAACGCCCACCTTCCACGCGACGACCGAGAATGGGTCGCCGCCGACACGCTGAAGAACGTGGTCGTCATGTTGCACCAACCCGACGGCAACACCGAACCGCTTGCAATCGGTGTGCCCGGCAATCGCGACGTCGATATGAAGCGATTGGAGGCCGCAGTGGCTCCTGCCGAGGTTGCAGCCTTCGACGAGAACGACTTTGCCGCCCATCCGGCGCTCATGAAGGGCTATATCGGGCCGGGAGTACTGGGGGCCGCATCAACATCGGGTATCCGCTACCTCGTCGATCCACGCGTCGTCGATGGCAGCGCATGGGTCACCGGGGCCGACCAGACCGGGCAGCACGTGATCGGTCTGGTGTCCGGTCGCGACTTCATAGCCGATGGGACCATCGACGTTGCCGAGGTTCGCGAGGGCGATCCGTGCCCGCAGTGCGACGGATCGCTCACCATCGCTCGCGGTATTGAAATCGGCCACATCTTCCAGTTGGGTCGCAAATACGCCACGGCACTCGAACTGCGCATCCCCGCCGAGTCCGGCGAGTTGGTCACACCCACGATGGGTTCATACGGCATCGGCGTGTCACGGGCCGTTGCCGCCATTGCCGAAACCCATCACGATGAGTTCGGTTTGTGTTGGCCGCGCGAGATCGCTCCCGCCGATGTTCACCTGATCATCGCTGGACGCGACGATGGGCCGCAGCGACCAGTTGCCGAGCGGCTCGCGACAAAGTTCAGCGCGGCCGGGTTGAGGGTGCTGTTCGATGACCGCGAGGGCGTATCACCCGGGGTTCGTTTCAAAGATGCTGAGCTGATTGGAGTGCCCACGATCGTTGTTGCTGGGCGCGGGATCGATGATGGTCTTGTCGAGGTGAAAGACCGTCGTTCCGGCGAGCGCATCGACGTGGACATTGACGCCGTCGTGGACCATGTGCGCGCGGTTATCACCAACAACTGATCTTCCGAAGATCATCACCTGCGCAGCAGCATCCGCGGAAGCGCGATGGCCATCGCAATGAGCCCCGCCGCAACCATGACGGCTTCGTGGGCGGTGGAACCGTGGCCAGCCCCACTCATCGGAACGCGTCTGCTAGCTGACCAGCCGACCACTCAAGGGCGTCGGCTGCATCGCTGAGCAGCGCTCGTAGACCTATGAACCCGTGGATCTGGCCCGGATACTGCCGTAGTTCAGTGGCGACTCCTGCCGCGGTCAGCGCCGCGGCGTAGGCATTGCCCTCGTCGCGTAGTGGGTCGAAACCAGCGGTGATCACTGAGGCCGGCGCGCTGCGCGCGAGTCGTGCGATGTCGGCATGCGACGGCGACACCGACGGGTCATCTGGCGCGATCCCGGTGCCATCGAGATAGTGCCCGATGAACCACCGCATTCCGGCTTCGGTCAGCAGGTATCCCTCTGCATTTTCCTTCACCGATGGCGACGAGAAAGTCAGGTCAACCGCAGGGTAGATCAGCAGCTGATGCACCAGACGGTCGGCCTCCTCCAGGGCGACGAGTGCGGCAAGGTTGCCACCGGCGGAGTCACCACCGACCGCGACACGGTTCGGATCCACTCCGATCTCTCGGCCGTGTTCCAACACCCACTCGGTAACCGCCATGCAGTCGACCACCGCGGCCGGAGCAGGGTGCTCGGGCGCGAGCCGATAGTCCACGCTGATCACATCGCATCCAGCGCCTGCGGAGAGGTCCCGACAGACAGCATCGTGAGAGTCAAGGGATCCAATCACCCATCCCCCACCATGGAAGAACAGCAACGCCGGAGAACGGCCGGCGGCGGAGTGCCGGTAGTGCCGACAGGCCACACCGTCGATATGGAGGTCGTACACCTGGGCGACATCGCCACCAGGTCCTCCCATCTCCTGCATCAGAGAAAATCCCAGTCGGGCGTCTTCAGGGGTGCCCTGTTCCATTGGCGGGTGGCCGGCCTCGGCCATCATCGCGAGAAGGCCAGCAGCAGCAGGATCAAGTGCCATCGGTGAAGTCTGTCACATCGTCCATTCGACAAGATCACGGTCGATCTCGTCGATGCTGCGGCGGCCCGATAGCGCCATCGTCCGCTCCATTCCATCGCGGAAGAAATCGAGCAGGTGGGCAACACCACGTTCCCCCGCTGCTCCCATGGCATACAGGTACGGCCGGCCGATCGAGCACATGTCAGCCCCGAGAGCGAGAGCTTTGATGATGTCGGACCCGCGCCGCACTCCGCCGTCGCAGATGATGGTGATCTGCTCACCGACCGCGTTGGCAACGGGTTCGATGATGTCGACAGGGCTGGGGGCGTAGTCGAGTTGGCGGCCTCCGTGGTTCGACAATGCGATGCCCTCAACGCCGGCATCGACCGACCGCCGAGCATCATCGACGGTCTGGATACCCTTCAACACGATCGGGCCATCCCACAGACTGCGGAGCCAGGCCACGTCATCCCATGACAACCGCTGGTCGAAGTTCCGCATGATGTGCTCGGCGAGAACGATCGGATCGGACCCGTCCTCGTCGTGCCCCTCTCGTCCTGCGACATTGGCGAACATGATCGGCGGGTTGGTGATGAAATCGAGCGTCCATCCCGGATGCACGATGCCGTCGATAATGGTCCCCGGGCCGATCTTCGGCGGGATCGTATATCCGCGACGTACATCGCGTTCACGGCGGCCGAGCACAGCGGTGTCAACGGTGAGCCACAGACCTCGGTAGCCCGCCGCCTTCGCACGGCCGACTAGTTCAGCGACGAGATCGCGGTCTTTCCAGGTGTACACCTGGAACCAGTGGTTACCGTTGGGGGCCGCCGCAGCAACGTCCTCAATCGACCGAGTCGCCATCGTCGATAACGAATACGGCAGGCCCACCGATGCCGCTGCGCGGGCCACTGCGAACTCGCCCTCAGAGTGCGTGATACGCGTATATCCGGTGGGTGACAGCATGAGCGGCATCGGCAGGCGAGCCCCCATGAAGTCGACGCTGGTGTCGATCTCGCTGACATCGCGCAGCACATTCGGACGGAATCGGAGCGCCCCGAACCCCTCCGAGTTGCGTCGCATCGTCACCTCGTCTTCGGCACCACCATCGATGTAATCAAAAACTCCTCGCGGTAGGCGACGCTTGGCGATACGGCGCATGTCGTCGACCGTCACGCACCGTGCGAGACGTCGTGACACGGGATCGGTGTCAATTTCACGGAAACGCACCACCGACCGGAAGGTCGCGTACATCTGACGAGGGTCGATTGACATCGTTTTCAACTGTGCCGCAGAAGACCTTGATCGATCACCAACCGGTCACCAACCGAAGTGGTGAACAACGCGGTGGCGCCATCGATCTCCCAAATACGAACATCGAGCGTGTCGCCAGGGATCACCGGTGACGCAAACCGCGCTTCGATGTGAGCGAACCTCGAGGGGTCGCTACCACACACGGCATGCAGCAGAGCACGGCCCGTGAAACCGTATGAGCACAACCCATGCAGAATCGGTGCGTCGAACCCACCCCGCGCGGCGAACGCCGGATCTGAATGCAACGGGTTTCGGTCGCCTGATAGCCGGTACACCAACGCCTGATCCGGCGAGGTCGTATACGACACCACATGGTCGGGGTCGCGATCGGGTGGCACGTTCTGCGCCCCAGAGGGCCCGCGTACACCACCCCAGCCACCGGCCCCACGGATGAACACCGACGACCGCAACGACGCGAGCGGACCATCGGGTGCCACCAAATCGGTCTGGGTGACCACGACAGCAGCCTTTTCCTTGTCGAACATGTCGGTGATCCGCGTGATCAGCGTGGCCGACCCTTCCACGGGTAACGGCCGATGCACCGTGATGGCCTGTTGGCCGTGCACGAGCAAAGCGGGGTCGTATTCGCCAACGGCGCGCATCGGGGAGCCCTGGCCCCATCCGAGCACCACCGGAAACGTCGGCAAGACGGCTTGGTCCACACCGGCGGTGTTCTCGGTGGTGAATGCCAACTCAGCAGTGGTCGCACCGACGCCCACCGCATAGAGCAGACAGTCCTTGGAATCCCACGTGACATCGACGGGATCGCCAACGGCACCGACAGCAGACGGGTCGAGAGCCATGTCAGTTGCCTCCCTGAGGCTGCGGAGCGCCGCCTGGCACACCGTCCATCCCCGAATTAAGCCGCGCGTCGGCCAGCAACGATTCGACGATGGGGCCCAGTGCTTCTGGATCGTCGACGGGCGACACGGTCGGACCGCGCACCCATCCTTCGGCCACGGCGAGGAGGCTGCCGGACGCCTCGAACACCCGCCCGGTGACCCCGGCCGACTCCTCGGATGCGAGCCACGTGGCGATCGGAGCAATCCACCGCGGGTTCTGGGCCTCACGGGCCTCCTCTGTTGCTGGTGCCGGCCCCAGGTTCTCGGTCATGCGGGTGAGCGCTACTGGCGCAACCGCATTCACGGTCACGTCATAGCGCGCCATCTCAAGCGCTGCGATCACGGTGAACGCGGCAATCCCGGCCTTGGCTGCGCCATAGTTCGTTTGGCCAGGGTTGCCATAAATGCCCGATACCGACGAGGTGTTGATGATGCGACCCGACACGCGATCCCCTGCCTTATGACGTTCACGCCAGTAGCCAACTGCATGTCGCGCAGGCGCAAAGGTGCCCTTGAGGTGCACGTTGATCACCGCATCCCATTCAGCTTCGGTCATGTTGACCAGCATGCGATCGCGCAAGATGCCTGCGTTGTTGATCACCGCGTGGAGGTCACCAAAAATGTCGATGGCCTGCGCGACGAGGCGACCCGCACCGTCGAAGTCGGCAACGTTCTCGCCATTGACAACCGCTTCGCCGCCCATCGCGATGATCTCCTCCACCACCGATTGAGCGGGGCTGAGGTCACCGCCCTCGCCATTCACGTCGCCGCCCAGATCGTTGACCACAACCTTTGCGCCGTGACGAGCGAGGCTGAGCGCGTGCTCGCGGCCAATTCCTCGTCCGGCTCCGGTGACGATTGCCACCCGTCCCTCACACAGTCGTGCCATAAGTCCTCCAGGTCCGGGGCTGCGCATCAGCCCGTGCGGGCGTCATCGTAGGTAACGCGTGCCCGGTGACACCACACGGGGCACAACCACCGGGCTCCGTCGACCATCTCTACGCCAAGAGCCGTAGATTCGACGTCGTGGTTCCCCCCACCAACACCGCTGAAACCGACTACTTCGATGCCGGCTGCGAGGCCGCGACCGCCCACCGACCGCCAACGCGCCGGCAGACGGCTCTGCTCATCGTCGGAGCCGGACCGGCAGGCACCGCGGCCGCCATCCACGCCCGCCGCGCCGGTGTGGACTGCATCGTGATTGACAAGGCTGTCTTTCCTCGCGACAAGTGCTGTGGCGATGGCCTCACGACGCTGGCATTGCGAGAACTTGAAGCTCTGGGATGCGATCCCGACGCCGTGCCGAATTGGATGAATGTCGACGGGGCATGGTTGCGAACCCCTGCGGGGCACGAATTCGGCATTCCCTTGCCACCCGATGGCCTCTACGCCGCCGTGGCCCCTCGCATCGATCTCGATGCCGCCCTTGTCGATCGGGCTCGTGCCGCAGGAGCAGAGATCATTGAGGGGGTCGCTGTCACCGGCGTGGACCTCCACGACAGCCACGTCGACGTCTGCTGCGACAACGGGACAATCATCGAGGCCACCACCGTGATTGCGGCCGATGGCATGTGGTCACCAATCCGTCGCGCTCTCGGGCTCACACCTGAGGGGTACCGCGGCGAATGGCACGCATTCCGCCAGTACGCGCGCAACGTGACCGGGCCCGCCGCACAACAGCTCATCGTGTGGTTCGAGCCCGATCTTCTCCCCGGGTACGCGTGGTCGTTTCCCCTACCCGGCGGACGCGCCAACGTGGGTTTCGGCATGCTGCGCGACGACGGCCTCACCGGGAAGCTACTCGCAGCCAAATGGCGGGAACTCTGCGGACGAGATCATGTGCGAGCCGCACTCGGCCCTGATGCGGAGTGGGAGGGGCGCCATACCGCTTGGCCGATCCCGGCACGGGTCGATGAGATGGCTCTCAGCCATGGCAGAGTCCTCTTTGTTGGTGATGCGGCCGCGGCCACCGATGTGATGACCGGCGAAGGCATCGGCCAGGCCCTACTCACCGGGCGCCTCGCCGCGGAGTCGGTGAGCGCCGGTGGCGATATCGCTGCGGCGTACACCCGCGCGGTCGGCGACGAACTGTTCGCCGATCACCGCATGGCGCGTCGACTCGGCCGGGTGCTGGCATCTCGACGTGGCGCCGAGACCGCGCTCGGAGTGGTGCGACATAGTGGCGACTGGGGACGCCGACACTTCGCTCGCTGGATGTTCGAAGACGAACCTCGCGCGATCGTTCTGACGCCACGCCGTTGGCACCGCGGGTTCTTGGCGCGACCTGGCGCGTATCGCGAACGTGTCACAACCTCGGCGTCCTAAGCAACGCCAACCAGCACCAACGCCACGCCGGCGAGCCCCATCCCGATGATCTGTGTGCGCGCAACCCGTTCCCGGTCGATAACGATCGCGAGCGCCACCGTGCTGGCGGGATACAGCGACACCACGACCGCGACGACCGACAGCAGGCCGTCGCGGACTGCACCTAGATAGGCGATATTGGCGGCGAGGATGAACGCCCCCGATGTCACCGCCCACCACAGCGAACTCCGGCGCATCCGCGGGTGATCCGAGCGACGCCGTAGCTGACGTTCCCACAGCATCAATGTGGGCAACGTCAGAATGCGCGACGTCACCAACGGCCACAATCCACTGTCGTCGCCGGCACGCTCCAACCCGATGAACCACAACCCGAATGCCGCACCTGCAAGGAGTGCGAGCGCAACCTGCCGCCGTGAAACGGCCGCATGCGGCACCCCAATAGCTCCGCCAACGAGCGCGACGGCGCCCACGGCGAGCACCACGCCAGCACCCGCGATCATGCCTGGTCGCTCACCGAGGGCAAGACCGACGAGCACGGGCAGTACCGCTGACACCACACCGGTAATGGGCGAGGCCACAGTCATGGCCCCGCTGCGCAATGCCGCGAAGAATGCGACCACACCGACCATCGATCCCAGCCCCGCGATCATCCCCCACCACACGGTGGGCCCATCTAGTGGTGGACGGTCGATTGCGACGGCGATGCCGTAGGCGATCGCAAGCAGGACATCACCGATGAGCGCGACCGTGACCGGCGACAATCGTCGCGCAGAGCGCCCACCGGCATAGTCCGACACGCCATAGAGCAATGCCGATACCGCTGCAACAAGAATGATCACCGCGGATGTGTACCAGCGCCCACTACGCGACACACCTGCGTGTGACTCCTGCACACCAAACGGACGGCGATGTGGACAGCGCGTCGTCGCGCCGCAATGATGCGGTGATGGCTCGCAGCCCTCGTGCATGGTGGGACTGGCTGGTGATTGAGCAACAGCTCAGCCCGCCGGAGGACTCGTGGGTGAACGCACGTGTCTGCGCGACCTGCGACACGTGGCTCGTTCAGCAGTCGTTGGTCGATACCTCTGCTGTGCGACTCAACGCCTCGGGCCGGGAACGCACCGACGTCATCGTTCTCGCCGACGACCCGGATCACGCGTGGGCCGCATGGGCGGCGCAACGAACACCGATCACGGTGAGATGTACCTGTGGCGCTGTGACACAACTGTGGTGATCACCGATTCGCGGTGACCACACGATGCTCAGAACACCCGCCGGCGCACACCGATCACGGCGACACCCAAGCCGAGTAGCAGCACGCCGGGCCAGACGGGGGACGAGCTTCCAGTCGCGGGGAGGCTCACCTGTGGCACCGGTGAATCGAGCACCTCGAACGACGCCGGGCGCACCTTGAGCGTGATCTCGATCGTCTCGTTGCCTGTGGAGAGAATCATTCGCACCTCCGCCACCTCGCTTGGCGCATCAGTGGTTGGCGCCACCGTGGTTGCCGGCGATGCGGTCGTTGATGAGCCATCCCCGGGGGCTGATGAGGTCGTCGGCGTTGTCGACCCTCCAGCCGCGGTCGTTGTCGGTGCAGCAGTCGTTGGCGCAGCAGTTGTCGGTGTCGCAGTCGTCGGGGCAGCGGTCGTGTCCGGTGCCGTCGTCGTCGGGGCCACCACGGGCTTCAGCCGAATGACTACTGGAGGCTTCGGCAACGGCACCGTCGTGGGCGTCGCCGTCGTCGGAGCCGCAGTCGTGGTTGGCGCAGCAGTCGTCGGCGCAGTCGTGGTTGGCGCAGCAGTCGTCGGCGCGGATGTGGTGGTTCCGCTGCCGGTCGACACCGGATTCACACAGAAAATGATGTGACTGATCGACTTGTCGCCCGAACCGCCACCTGGGTCAGACGTCCCGCTCTTGTTCGAATCGGCGAACACAGCCGTTCCGCCCTCGGGCGCCATGAACATCGTGTTCACCTGGAAGTCCGGATCAGTCGACCGAATCGAACCCGCCTTGACCTTCACTGCCGACCATTCGTAGTCCACGCCATCGACACCATTCGGCGGCGACGGCACGTCGTCAAGAACAAACACGTAATCGGCGTCAGTGAAATCTTCGATCTTCCAGCAGATCTCTCCAAAGCCTTCGGCGACCCATGTCTCGGGTTTGTTGTAGTCGGTACCGGTCGACACAATTTCGATCTCGTAACCACTGGTGTTCGTAGTTGCAGACTGAAGCTCGACGCCTGGACCAGACGGCGACGAGCCGATTTCGAGCGTGCCGGTATTGGGCTCTTGTTCCTTCTTGCTGCTGAGCGTCAACTTCTCGACGATCTGCTGCTGACCGCTGGGGCGTCCGGCAGGACCGTCGCCACCCGCCGTCGCCGCCGGGGCACTGGTCGTCGTGGAACTTTCTTCCGCAGGTGACTCCTCATCGGCAGTCGTTTCATCCTCCGCAGGCGTCTCGTCCTCCGCAGGTGACTCTTCCTCCGCAGGTGACTCTTCCTCCGCAGGCGGGTCATCTGCTGACGGTGCACCAACGGTGAACTCAGCCCATTCGCCGACTACCCGCATGTCGTAACTGGAGCCGTGCAGCGCAACAAGCCTGAAGCAGTAGACCGAGGAAACCTCAAGTTCCGCTACATCGAGGGACACGTCCACCGAGGTCGCCCCCGACAAGGTGTCTTCCTCGCCGGCGTCATAGGTGCCGTCATCATCTGCATCGGTCCACACCAACGCGGAATCAATCTGCGCCGAGACGAGGCTCGAACAGGATGCAGAGTTCTTCTTGCCCCATTCAAATTCGGCCCGCGTCGCGGTTCCGTTGGCATTTACCGAACCTTCCAGCGTGGCCGTCTGCGCGTCGGCATCGATTGATGATGCACTGCCCGTCGAGACAGTCGGGGCAGACGACGTCGGCGTCACGAAACTCTCGATCTCGCCATCGATCTCTGCTGCGACAGCGGGCGCGAAAAGCCCCCTCTTCACCGCTGCTCGCGTGCTTGCACCGCCCACAGATGCGCACGCTGAGCGCGGGCCTCCGAAGCGGACCTTGAAGTAATAGGTCGTGCCAGGCTGCAGACCTCCGAGATCGTAGGTTGTGGGAAGTGGGTCGTCTCCGCTCGCGAAGGATCCGGACACACCATTGACCGAGCTGGCGCACACTGTGGTCGGATTCGACATGTCGGATGCGGTGGAATACACGAAACGCACCGGTGCGCGCCGGCGCCCGCGTGGTTGCACCTCTCCGTTCAGAATGGCGGTCGTGGCGGTCAGCTCAGTAGCTGCTCCGGTGTCGACATCGACACGCGAGAACTGCGTCACGGTGGACGATGATGAACCAACAGTTGAGCAATTACCCGCTATGCGCACCCCGGCTTCGGTGCTGACGCTTGCACCGATCTGGATATCACCGACGCGCGCAACAGCGGTCTGCTCCTCAGAAAACTCGTTGCCCGGGTACCCGGTGGCGGAAGTTGCTCCACACGGGATCGAGGTTGTGTAGGTCAACTGCTTGGACGAAGGCGAAGACGAGCCGTCAGGCAGTTCGAACGGCCCAGGGAAGACCCAGTCATTGCTTCCGGTCACATTTGCCGAATCAGGAGTTACCCCGCCGTCAAACTGCGCGCCGGTCTCAAAAGTATGGGTATCGGGAACAGTCACCACGATCTCATCCACCGTGACTGCGGGGCCATTGTTCGTCAGCGTGACCGTATAGTCGATGGTGGTCGCCGTAGAGTCCGTAGAGACGGTCGTGGACGCGTTGATATCGGTCGTCATGTCAAGAGTTGGCTGACTGAGATCAATCGTCGCGTCTCCCGTGAACCCAGCGGCGAGGTCGGTGTGCTTGTACTGCGTGCCACTGGAGATCTGCGCGATGGGGACCGCTGTCACGCTTTGGTCTGCCTGACCGACGATTCTGAACGTGTACGTCGCGGTGTAACACGAAGAACTCATGCCGGTTGCATCGATCAGCAGTACGTCTGTATACGACTCGCGAACGGTTGAATTGCAACCATTCCCTTGTGTGTTAGAGAGTTCAATCAGGGTTGACTCGAGACGCAGGGCTTCGGTAGGCCAAGTTGACCTCGCGGCCGGCGACAGCCAAATTACCGAGTCATCCGGTGAGGAGCCAGCGCCGATCGTACCCGTCTCGCCGTTTACGGTAATGACGTAGGTGCTTCCAATATCTGTCCCCGCATTCACAGCGACCGAACTCACCTTGTTCGCTGACGCCTTGATGGTGTCTGCGACTTCCAAGAACGTGAAGGTGCAACTCGCAACAAGCGTTGATCCATCAAGTGACGGTTTCCCGTTGAAAACCTCCACGAGATGGGTTTGGTCGGACTCGGTGACCTGTGCGGCTTTCACGAAGAAGAAGGCCGTAGCGGCCGCCCCACTCGCGAGATCCCCGATCGGTCGAAGGTCATCGTTTGTATCGGCCAGCGATACCGAGCCCCCGGCGAATGACCCGACCTGCACCCACAGGTCGTCGACGGCAGTCGATGCTGCAATCTTGTAACCGAGGTAGGAAGCGTCTGCATCTTGGCCGTCCCTCAGATCCACGTAAAAGTTCTGGCCGTGCGTTGGGGTCACCGTCAGGTTGTTTTCCGAGTGCGACCCATCCGTCCTGGTGCACGCATCGGATTCGGCTGCCAAACCCACCGAGACCGGAGATGCCGCGACTGCCAACGCGGCGAGCAACCAACCCACGAGACCCAGCGTTCCAACGCGCTTAAACATTTTCACGCGCGGCAGGATATCAATCGGGCACGATCTGACACATCATCTGGCCACCACAACGTGACGGCTGATGACGCCGAGCCATTGATGCCGGATCACGTCAGTCATCAACGACGATGCAGCCAAGAAGCCGCTCAAACACCTCGTCGGCAAGAGCCACCATCTCATCATCGGTGCGGTCCTGAATGGGGTGCGCGACGAAAACACGCTGCATCGACGGGAACCCGAGCGCCAACGACTGCGATTCGGCCGCGCTGACAAACTCGCTTGAGGCGACAAATACCCCGGGAAGTCCCCGTGATTCAAGATCGGCGATGTCGTGCACACTGCACGACGTGCAACTGCCTCAATCGGCGAGTGCTTCGATAACCAGCGTGCACTGTGTGGCGATCTCGTGCCGCAGGTCTACCGGCGCCGGCTTTGTGAACGTTGGCTTGCGGTAGCGCTTCACCGCCCCGCCGGCGGCCACGATGCGCTCTTCCACACGGTTCAAGAACACGTCGCCGCGTGGCTTGGATATATCGAGCAGGGCGACGACGTGCCCATCGAGCGAACGGGGGCGCTGCAACAGGGCTCGTTCGGCGGGGCGTACCTCGCTGGTCGGATCGAGCACTGTCGTCATGGTGTGAGTATGGCAGGTTGCGCGGTTAGTAGGTGACCACGACGGTGACCGGGTCGCTGCCGGTGCCACCGTTCACCCATCCACTGATCAACGTGGAAAACAATCCGGCTCCTCCACCGGCATACGTCACCAGTAACCCGCCGGATCGGTATTTCGCCAACGGTCCCGCATCGGCGAAACCCGCGGGCAACCCTTCGGCGATACCGCCGTGTCCGCGCACCAGTTCCGCTGCGTCTCGTTCTAATCGTGACGACAACTCCATGAGGAGTCGATCACGGTCCCACCCTGCCTCACGGAACAAGCGCCCATGATCGGGGCTGATCACCAGGATCGCATCGAAGCCGAGCACCAGCTTCGGGTGCGGTTGCGACACCATCATCGCGGCGAGCGAGGTCGCCAATTCCTCTGGCGTGCGGGCCAACTGGTCCACCATGCATCGCGGCCCCTCCCCTGCGAAGACGGTGACCGCATCACGGCCATCGGGCACCCCGCGCGACTGCGCCAAAGGACCGAAGGGAGATCCGGCTTCATCCTCGGCAAAACAGAACGACAATTTGCCCGGGTTGCCGTGCGTTGCACGGTCGACCTCGCCCGGCCGCCCACCGCCCACGTTGCGCACCGTGAGCTGCACCGCACGACCGATGGTCGAGTTCGCCCGGTTGCCCTGCCCCAACGCGTTGATTCCAGCGTTCATCCCAATGGCGCGGGTGCCCGGGCCGTTGCACACGATGACGGGGCCCACCGGCATCGTTGTTGCCAACACTCCGTGCATATTGAACTCGTCGGTACACAGCGCCTCGAGAGCGGCGATGACCCACGGCAGATATTCCGGACGGCATCCCGCCATCACCGCATTGATCGCCACCTTCTCCACGCTCAGCTCAACGAGATCGGGCGGTACCACACACACGACATCGGTCGCAGCACGTGACGTGCCGGCCAACATCTGATGCACTCGCTCCGGTGTCGGTGGCACCACCGGCAGACCGTCGGTCCATCCCCGTTCGAACATCGCCTCGAAGGGGTCCTCCGCCGTGGCGAACTCGACACGGCGTGCAGCAAGACCATCGCTGGCGAACCGGGCACGCAACACATGTTCCAGGTCAGGATCGACGCTCATCGACCCGCATCCCGGCCGCATCTCAGGGAGGTCTGCACCGAGATCGTCAATGCCGGTGATGCGCTGCCATTCGGCCCGATGCCACCCAACGGTGCGCTCCACTTCCACACCATCCACCACGCGTATGAGCGTTGGGACGGTCTCGATGTCGTGGTGCCAGCTCACTGCAAGGTCGGCGTCGTGAACCGCCTGAACCGAGGCGGGAAAGGTCGGGTCGTCTTGGGTGTAGACGACCAACGCACCGGTGGCTGCAAGATCGGCGAACAGCGGTGCGACAAGCTCGCACGTCGCGCACTCCCGCTTCACGACGGCCACTAACCCGTCGGGAAGCACCGGCATCTCGGCCACCTCGCTCATCGGGCCATCGTCGCAGGTACTGTGCATACTGGAGGTGTCAGAGCGCCTGGTGGGCTCCGCCGTCTTCAACACGGTTGGGACGGATGACCTCCGTCCGGCGGGTTCGATTCCCGTCCACCTCCGCCATGACCGTCGTCGTCATCGTTGGCGCGGCAGTCGCACATCACCCACGCGTCGCGTCAGACCGACCGCGTCAAGACATGCCGCGAGCGGCATGGCGTGTTTGCGTGTGATGCCCAGTGCCGTGCGAAGGTCCGCAATGGTGAAGCCATTCGGAGCCGACGCCCACAGCGCATCGAGTACCGGTTCGAGCGCAGTCAGGGTGTCGATGTGGAACACCACACCGTCATGTTCCACAAACACCCCGAGACGTACGAGTCGCGCAATGACCGCTCGGTCGACATCGACAAGGTCGGGCGGCGTGACCCAACCATGGGCAACCGCGTCGACGACCGGATGGGACAGCACCGGATCATCCCCGCGTATCGCCGCCCCCGCCACGATGCGCACATCTGGCATGTGGGCGAGCAGCGCGCGTTCCCACTCGACCAGCGGCGCCACATCCACTGGCCCCGCATCGAGTCGACGATCGAGATCTGATCGAGCGGCGTCGACCACACTGCGATCGGCATAGAACCCGCCAATCACCGGCGCGACCGTCACACCCGTCAATTGTTCGGCGAGTTCGACGCCGATCCATCCATGCTGGCTCAATTGCACCACCGGGTCTGCGCTGAGCAGAACCTGCGATGGGCGGCGTCGTGGCGCCACATCACGCACCACTCCCCCGCCCAGTGTCCTGCCAGCGCCGGGGTCGCGAAGGATGAACCGGTCGCCGGGAGCCATTGGAAGTGGACGCTGAAACCGCACACGAACCTGCCGCAACGACCCACCGTCATCGGTGGCGTTGCCTGCACCAACTGGCCGCATCGATGCAAGCCGACGGGCGGTCCCGACATGCACCATCACACCGCGAAGCGACGCCGGTGTCGACACGGAAAGGGCCACCTCAGCATCGATGACCTCGGTGTGATGCCAGCGGTCGACTTCAACCAACACATCACCGCGGCCTACCGAGTCGACTCCCACGTCGGCGAGGTTCACTGCCACGCGTTCTCCTGGTTGCACAGCGCGCACATCCACACCGTGATGCTGCAGTGCGCGCACCCTCGACGTGGCGGTGCCGGTGGTGAGGCGCGCCCCCACCTCGAGCGCTCCGTCGACCAACGTACCGGTCACCACCGTGCCCGCACCCCGAATGGTGAACACCCGATCGGCGAACAATCGGGGCCGGCCACGATCGGGAATCGCGAGGCCGTCAACCAGATCATCAAGTGCAACGAGCAACTCAGGCAATCCCCTACCAGAAACCGCCGACGTAGCGATCACCGGCCGTGATGCACCCGTGGCATCTCCCACGAGAGCCTCTAGCTCGGCGCAGACATCGTGAACTCGCGGCGCATCGACCAGGTCGGCCCGCGTCACCACACCCAGTACCTGACGAACACCGAGGTGGCTGATGATGTCGAGGTGTTCATAGGTCTGCGCCCGCGGACCCTCCACAGCATCGACGATCAGCATCACCGCTGTCGCGCCGCCCACACCAGAAATCATCGTGTTGATGAAATCGATATGACCCGGCACGTCGACGAACCCAATGCGGCGGCCTGAGGGGGCGACACAGTCGGCGAAGCCGAGTTCGATCGTGAGTCCACGTTGCTGTTCCGCCCCGAGACGATCAGGTTCGGTGCCGGTGAGGGCGCGGACAAGCGCCGACTTTCCATGATCGACATGCCCCGCAGTGGCAACGACCGGCATGTCTAGTCCTTGCCCATGGGTGTCATTGCGTCGCGCGCACGGCGTCGACCACAACCGCGTCGTCGTCTGGATGCACACTGCGCAGGTCAATCAATGTCTGCGCATCGCGCACCCGGGTGATCACCGGTGTGGCATGACGACGTAACGCCGATGAGTGGTCACCATCGAGAACAACCGCCCAGGAGTCGATGGTGGTGCCCGGCGCGCTACCGGCACCGATTGCCGCATCGCTGCGCGCGACATCAACTCCACACTGCTCGGCAACAGCACGTGCGCGGCGCTCGAGATCGTCTATGGGTGTGCACACCATTGCCCAGAACGGCACGGTGTCGGCCGCGTCACGGCGCAGATGGGCAAGCAGGACTGACTGCAGCGACATCAGGGTGTGTGACCCGGGACGCAGCGCTCTCATCAGCGGATGACGTGCACATGCGGCCACCAGATCGGCTCGCCCAGCGATGATGCCGCACTGTGGCCCACCGAGCAGTTTGTCGCCGCTGAAAGTGACGAGGCCAGCGCCGTCGGACAGCGCATCGCGCACCGCAGGCTCGTCAGCAATCCATGCCGGTACCGGCTGCAACCGTCCACCGAGGAACGATGCCGAACTGTCGAGGAGTCCCGACCCAACGTCACACACCACCGGCACGCCGAGCGCGGCGAGATCAGCCACATCGACATCAGCGGTGAACCCAGACACCGTGAAATTTGACGGGTGGATCCGCATGATGAGCGCGATGTCCTCATCGCTGACCGCCCGCGCATAGTCGTCGCGGTGTGTGCGATTCGTCGTGCCCACATCCACGAGGCGCGCGCCAGCACGTTCCATCACCTCGGGAATTCTGAAACCGCCACCGATCTCCACACATTCGCCGCGCGACACCGCTACACCACGCCCCTCAGCCAGAGCGGCAACGACCAACAACACAGCAGCCGCATTGTTGTTGACGGCCAGAGCGGATTCGGACCCGACGAGACCCGCAAGCAGCGCGGAAATTGGCTCGTGTCGCGACCCGCGCTCACCGCTGCTGAGGTCGTACTCAAGATTGAGCGGTCGGTCACCCGCTGCGCTGAGCGGCGCTCGGCCGAGGTTGGTGTGCAATAGCACACCCGTGCCATTCACCACACGACGTAACAACGAGGCCTCAAGATCATGCGCACGTTCGTGGGCCACATCGCCGGCACGGGTCGGCGCATCAGCGACGGCCGAGCGCGCCACCTCGACGAGCACACCATGCGGTAGATCAATCGTGATGGCCAACTCACGTGCCAGACGATCAATAGAGGGTGGTCGCTCAGCCATGGCGAGCCACACGCAGCGCATTCACGACAGTTCGAAACCCTCGTAGCCGGCCCCAGCCACCGCCTCGAGTCGCTGACGGAACCGCGGCGCTCCGCCGTTGTACATCATGTGGCGCATGCGATCACGACCCTCAAGATTCGAGTTGTACCCGGTGAACCAACTGCGTGCCTGCCGCAGCAACAGCATCTGGTAGAGGCTCGCGACCTCGTCTTGCCATTGTTGCTCGGCGTCTGCGGTGCACTCCACCGTGGCGGCTCCCACCTCGCGCATGTGAACCAACAACTCGCGCACAAAATCCACACCAGTTTCGATGATGCGAGGGAAGTTCGTGGTCGGGGCCGCTCCCTGTGGGCCCTCGGGCAGCAACATGTTTGGGAAACCAGCTACCTGCACACCTAAGTAGGTACGGGGGTCATCGACCCAGACATCGCGCAACCGCCGCCCATCACGGCCGACGATGTTCATATGGTCGAACGCACCGGTGATGGCATCAAACCCTGTCGCGTAGATGATCACGTCCACGTCGTGCAGGTCATCACCCACGCGAATGCCTGTCGGGGTGATCTCACTGATTGATGACTCGGAGATGTCGACGAGATGAACATGTTCGTGGTTGTAGGCCTCGAAGTAGTTCGTCTCCATCGGCACCCGTTGCACACCGAATCCGTGGTCGGTGGGGATCAGCTTCTCTGCGGTTTCCGGATCATGCACCCGTTCACGAATCTTGTCGGCGATGAACGCCGAGAACTCGGCATTCGCAACAGGGTCCATGAGTACTTCGCGATAATTCGCCAACCAGATCGCGAATCCGGGTTGCCCGTAGAGCTCTTCCCAGAAGGCACGACGTTCTTCGGCGGTGGTGTCGGCGTAGCGGGTGGCGACCGGGCCGTGGATGAACCCACCAGGTGTTTGCGCACACCGCTCGAAAATGTCGTCGTATGACTGCTTGATGGCCGCCATCTCGTCGGGGGTGATGGGCGAGTTGTGCAGCGGAGCGCACCAGTTCGGGCGGCGCTGGAACACTTTGAGCTCGCCCACATCAGCGGCGATGGCGGCAATGAGTTGCACCGCCGTTGCGCCAGTACCGATGACCGCAACACGTTGGCCGGTCAAATCGATGCCGTCGCGCGGCCAGTCAAATGTATGGAATGACGGCCCGGCGAAGGTGTCCATGCCCGGGTAGGTCGGTCGTGTCGGCACCGACAGAAGACCGACCGCAGGGATGAGGAAGCGGCAGGTGCGCAACGTGCCGTCGCCGGTGGTCACCTCCCACCGGTTCGCGTCCTCGTCGTAGATGGCATCGGTGACCGGAGAGTTGAAGGCCATGTGCTGGCGAAGGTCGAACCGATCGACAACGTGCTGGAGGTACCGGTAGGTCTCCGGTTGGGGCGAGAATCGCTCGGTCCAGTCCCAGTCGGCAAGCAACTCACTCGAGAACGAATATGAGTAGCTGAAGCTCTCGGAGTCGAACCGACATCCCGGATAGCGATTCCAGTACCACGTGCCACCGGCGTCGGAACCAGCTTCGACGACGATGACGTCCATCTCCATCTCGCGGAGCCGGAACAGCGAGTAGATGCCGCACACACCAGCTCCGATGATGATCGCCTCATGGTCAACGCTGTCGGTCCATGTGCCACGGGTGGCGGTTCTGGTCACCGTGGATGTCGACATGTGGCCTCCTCCATCACCGTCGGGATACGCATGAACCTAGACAGCAACTCGTCAGTCGACGAAGTCGCGCGATGCAGCCCACGCCACGCCGATATCAATTCCCGGCGACGCGACGGTCATATCCCGCCCAGTAGGGCTCTCGTAATGCTTTGCGTTGCACCTTGCCCACCGGGCTCTTCGGCAACGGTTCGGTACGCACTACGACCTCCGACGGTTTCTTGTACGAACCGAGTCGCTCCGCGCAGAGCGCCACCAGTTCATCTGAGGTGACGGCAGCCCCGTCGGCCACAACGCACACGGCGACCGGGGTTTCGCCCCAGCGTTCGTGTGGCGCCGCGAACACCGCAGCCTCGATCACATCGGCATGGTCGCACAGCACATTTTCCAATTCGGCTGGCCACACGTTGAAACCACCGGTGATGATCATGTCGTCTTTCCGGTCGAGCACGTAGAGATACCCGTTGTCGTCGATGCGTCCAATATCGCCGGTGAGCACAAATCCATCAGCGGTCATCCGTTCGGCGGTGGCGTCTGGGTTCTCCCAGAAACCGGTCATCTGGCCGTCACACCGGATAGCAATCTCGCCTTCATCGCCGATCGGCAACCGCACCGAGGGGTCCTCGGTATCGCGGATCTCAAGACGGGCAAAGGGCAGACACCGGCCCGCCGACCGCAGCGGTTCCGACCCCGGCACTTCGGAGAACCATTCCAATGGCCCCATCATCGACACCGGTACCGCCTCGGTCTGCCCATACCCCTGGTACAGCACATCGCCGAACACGTCACGGGCCAGCAACGCCGTTTCGTCCATGATCGGCGAACCGCCGATCTGGATGACTTTCAACCGTGACCAGTCCCGTCCTCGTGCCGACTCATGCCGGGCCAGGGCATTCAACATCGTTGGCACCGCAAACATGTACTGGATGGGATGTTGCTCCATCACCTCGATGGTCTCGGCCACATCGAAGCGCTCGAGCAACACATTCGTGCCGCCCGACAACCACGTGGGGGTGTACAGGTATCCCGAACCGTGCGAGATGGGGCCGACGTGCAAACAGGCATCGCCTGGGTCCATCGGCGGGAAGTTGTAGAACCAGTCGCGACCGGCGTCGAGCCACGATTTATGGGAGTAGGCCACGCCCTTCGATTTGCCCGTGGTGCCGCCGGTGTGGCGGATCACGCACCAGTCATCCGGAGCGATCGCCACATCGGGGTCGGTGCTGTCTTGGGCAGCCAGCCACTCCTCGTACCCATCATCACGAATCAGGACCACATCGAGATCTGGGCAACGCTCCAACACATCAGCGACCTCACCGTGATGTTCCGCGGTCACAACAAGCCCGCGACATCCGGTGTGCGACAGCATGTGGTGATGGCTCTCGGGTGAATTGCGGGCATAGAGCGGCACCCGCACAAGACCGGCAGCCGCAGAGCCCGCGAAGAAGTCCTGCGCCCCGATCGAGTTGTCTTCTAGGACCCCGACCCGGTCGCCGGGTCGCAACCCTGCGGCCAGGAGGCCGTTTGCCAGTCGGACGGCGCGCTCCCACGCTTCAGCAAAGGTCAGTGCACGGTCGCGATGCACGATCGCTGTGCGGTTCGCGTTGTACTCAGCTGCTTGACGCATGAGGGTGCGAAGGTCCATGAACGGCTCCTCGGTCATCTGTTTGGGGACACAGTGAAACTACTTGGCGGCCGTGGTGGTGTTCCCCTCGAGCCCGCCCGCCTCGGCCGCGCCGGTGCAGTTCAGAACATCGTGTTCAGCAAGTCGATCACCGCATCGGTCCACCGTGTCAGATCCGCAGGAGCGGTGGCGATCATGAGATTTGCCCCGTCGATCGTGTCGCGCAGCGACGTGGCTGTCTCCACGGGATGTGATGCATCCCCGGTCCACGCGCAGATTGTGACCGCCACATCGACATCGGCAAGGAGATGCAGGGCCGGCAGATCGCACATGGCCGCGCCACGCAACGCGGCCGCTGTCCGCATCGGATCGGCGGCACGAAGACGCTCGGCGCCTCGTGCATGCCAGACGTCAGCGAGTGGATCAGGGGGCGCGATGAGGGCACTCGCTGCGATCACCTCGTCGATACGTCCCGCGCCGATCGCCGCAGCCGACGCGAGGTATCGATCGACCTGCTCCGCTCTCGTTGCCCACGCCGTTGGCGGGATGACCAACGCGAGGCCGGCCACACGATCGGGCGCGATCAGCGCAGCATTCAGCGCTGTCGCAGCACCCATTGAGGCGCCTGCGGCCACGAACCGGTCAATGCCAAGAGCGTCGGCGACCGCGACCATGTCGCGGGCAAGTTCCGACCATTCGTACCGACCAGTATCGACAGGGTCGGCGGACTGTCCGTGGCCGACAGCGTCATACCGCACGACGTCAGCAATGGACACAACCCGGTTGTGATCGATGAGCGGTAGGCGGTCCTCGTCGTCCATCGACGAGGTCAAACCGTGAGCCCAGATGATGGCTGGGCCGGCACCGGCACGGCGGCATGACAGTTCCAGCCCGCGCGCGTTCACCTGGCTGCGATCAACCGACTCCATGTCCGTGTCACCCACCCGGGGTGAATTCCCCAGCTGGGCCAGCGAATGTTGCGCGGCAGCCGGCGTCGCCATTTGCGACGTCAACATCAAGCCCGATCGCCTCAAACAAATCAGTAATCGAGCGATTATCAGGGTGGCAAATCTGTAGGCGCTCAAGACGGAGGCCGCCCGTCACGGTCTGCGACGGATGCGGGGTGTCACCCCAGTCGATGAGAAAAGGGATTGCCCCGCCGCCGTCATCCGACGGGAAACTCAGGCGCCATGTCAGCAATCCCGCTGGTGACTGCCGCGACGTTGCCTGCGGGGCGCCATATGTGATGCCGACCCGTGCAGCAGCATCGATCGCGACCTCGAGTGACACTGGCCGGACGCACATCGTTGCCACCCGGGCCGAGCTTGTCGAGCGGATGGTGTCGATGCCGAACGGTCGCGGCGATGCGGGAGTTGGCTGGGTGGGGTCAGGACCGATGATTTCGAGGTACCGACCGTCATCAAACGAGACCAGCCGGTTCCATGTGCCGAGGCCCACGTGGTGTCCCCCAATTTCCGTCGCGATACCAGTCGCCTGCTCCAACTCTGTGGCCGTGATATCGACCTCGCTCGTCGCGAGCACAACGTGATCGACGACAGCGGTCACGAGATATCCCTGAATCGGGGAGCGACACCATCTGGCAAGGGCACGGCGAATGCGTTCAAGGTGAACGACACGCACGAGTAGTAGCCCGCGAGGGCCACCACTTCGACAGCGACAGCATCTCCGGCCAGGCCCTGCAGGGCGGCCATCAGCGTCTCCTCCACATGCCCGGTTGCGACTAGGGCGCGCACCACGTCGTATGCCGCTGTGCCGAATGCGTCACTGTGCGCCACCACAGCATCGCGGTTACCGACCGCGATCGCTTCGATCAGTTCGTCTGCCATGCCCTCGCGACGGCCAATGCCCGAGTGAGCCCAGAATTCGAACTCGCTACGCCAGTGAGCACCCACCGTGAGAATGACCAGTTCACGCACGACCGCCGGCAGACCTGACGAGAACCGCAAGACTTCGCCCGCCGCAGCCAGAGCACGACCAACCTCGGGGATGTGCAGCCAGGCGTTGAACGGGCCTGCAAGAACACCATCGTTTACCATCCACGGCGCAGCTCCGCGAGGACCGTCCATCACCGAGTCCCACAATGCGGCTTGTTCGGCGTCGAGATCACCGACGCGCAGCGCACCAAGCCGCCCAACTCGTTGGCCCTCGGTCATTGCACTTTGGGCAACACATCACTCGCGAGGCGATGCAGTTGCTCGTCAACCTTGTCGTAGGGGTCTCCGGGCATCCCCGGGAACAAGATCAGATTCTCGACACCGAGTTCATCTCGGTAGAACCCGATGGTCTCGGCTACATCTTCCGCGGTGCCCACCGCCCATGTGCGCTGCCGATCCATTGAATCCTCGAGGGTGGGAATGAGGCCGGGAGGCGAGGGGCGGCCGTCATCGCCCATGTAGCCCTTCGACCATCCGTAGGGTCCGAGGAACTTCCAGAACTCATCGTGCCCGTCACGCACCGAGGCCACCGCTGCTTCACGGCTGTCGTCCACGCATGTGCATAACACGAGCGTTCGCTTTTCTCCCGGAGCCAATGCTGTGCCGTGGGTCTGCTCGTACACCTCCGCAAAGTGTTCCCAACGCATCTTGGTAAACGAATGGTGGTTGTTCCAGAACACCCCACCCCACCCGCTGCGAGCGACCTGGTCCAAAGTCGGCGGGGAGGTAATTGCCTGCCAGATCTCGTACGGATAGAGCGGTCGCGGCAACAAACTGAGTTCTTCGACGAAGCCTCCACGGTCCGGGATGCCCGGCACCGGGAAGTCGTACACGTCGCCATGGAACGAGAACGACTCGTTGTCCAGCGCAAGCCGAATGACCTGCATCGCCTCATCGAACATCGCCCGGTTGAGGTCATCGGCATCCTTGCGATCGGGGTTGTCGAAACTGCCAATCTTGGTGCCTAGATTTTCTGCTTCGCGTGGCACGGTCCCCCGGCCAACACCGAGGATGCCGCGGCCGCCAGAGATGTTGTGAAGGGTGGCGAAGTCCTCTGCCAATTTCAGCGGATGCCATTGCGGCACGATGTTGAACGCCATACCTATGCGGATCCGCTCAGTGCGTTCGGCGAGGATCGACCCGATGAGAATGCCGTTCGGCACGACCTCGTAGCCCTCATATTGAAAATGGTGTTCGGTCAGCCAGAACGAGTCGAACCCGAGTCGATCGGCCACCACTCCCATATCCAGAATTCGTTCGGTTGCATGCCAGACGGTTGCAGCGTCGTAGCGGCGTTCTGTCGGCGCAGGCACGCCCGCGCCTGCATCGTCCATCTCCACGCCGCCAAAGAGGAAGATTCCGGTACGCATTTGCTAATGCTGACACAGAACATGCGCGCGCTACGTGGTCGCGATGTGCAACCGCGCGTGCCGCACTTAGTTGACGGCTCAGCGGAGGACCGCATCGATAATCGATGCTGCCGATGCGACAGCAGTCGTCGAGTGCGAGGAGTGGCCCATTGTCCAAAATGAGTCACCGACGACAACACCATTTGAGTCGAGTCCGTTGTCCATGGTGCGCAACACCACATCGTCAATTGCGCTCGATGCCACCGCTGAACGCCACTCCCCCGCGGCCAGACTCTCCGTCGCGGCGATCAGCGGTGATCCGAGATATGCGGCGTCACAGCCAAGCACCAGCGCCGCCTCCAGGCTCGCACGATCGCTGATGCCACCGGCAAGCACGAGTGGTGCATCGGTCATACCTCGAACCGCACGAACAAACGCGAATGGGTTCATCCATCCGGTGAATCCACCGGCACCAGCCGATAGCAGCACTAATGCATCCGCCCCGGCATCAAGGGCGCGACGGGCATGATGCGCGGTGGCAACAACAGCGATGACTGCGCGCCCCGCCGCATGGACGGGTGCCACGATGCCCGATGGTGAACCGACGCTGACGATGACTGCGGCGCAGCGCGACGACAGTGCTGCGTCGAGATGATCATCGCGACGATTACCTGCAAGTCGCAAGGGAATATTCACTGCATATGCGCGGTCGCCCACCACGGCTTCGTCGATGTGCGCGAACCACTCGCGCAACTGCACCCCATCACGAGCATTTGTTGTGGGGAACGAACCGATGATGCCCGCCGACATACACGCCACCACCAGATCGGGGCCGGACACATCGGTCATCGGTGCTGCAATCAATGGCGCGCGTTGGGCGCCCACGATCTCGCGGATGTCGCTCATGACCCGAACCTAGTGGTCGCGTTCACGCGATACCGTAAGCCCATGTCCGCTATTCGGCGGTTTCTTCTTGTAGCCATGGCCGCTGCAGCCCTGGTTGGCCTCGCGGCTTCAAGCGCGTCAGCCGATGACACCCGGGTCCACATCATCGAGATCTCGGGAACGATTGATCTTGGGCTATCAGCCTTTCTCGATCGTGAACTCGGCGACGCCGACAACGTGGCTGCCGTCATCATCGACATGGATACCCCTGGAGGTCGGCTCGACGCCGCGGTCGCGATGCGTGACGCATTGCTGCGCGCGGAGGTTCCGGTGCACACCCTGGTTGATTCCACGGCGCTCAGCGCTGGCGCTCTGCTTGCACTTGCGACCGACACGATTGCAATGACTCCAGGGGCAGTGATCGGCGCCGCCACGCCAATTGTGGGCGGCACTGGGGAAACCGCTGACGCCAAGACGATCTCGGCGGTCCGCGGGTTGTTCGAATCAACAGCCGAGGCCACCGGACGCGACCCGCTCGTCGCAGCCGCCATGGTGGACACCGATGTCGAGGTGGAGGGGATTATCGCCGCAGGCCAACTCCTCACCCTGACAACTACCGATGCTCTCACGACCGGTGTCGCCGATGTCGCCGTGGATGACCTCGATGATCTCATGGCCTACCTCGGACTCGAGTCGGCCGCCATTGAACGCATCACTCCCGGCATCAGCGAGTCTCTGGTGCGCTTCCTCACATCGCCGGCCATCGCCGGTCTGTTGCTCCTCGCCGCCGTGGGGCTGTTCATCGCCGAGTTCTCAACCGGTGCCGGTGGCCTGCTCGCACTCGGCGGCGCCGGTGCGCTGGCGCTGTTCTTGTGGGGGCACCTTCTCGCAGGTCTCGCCGGATGGGAGGACCTCGCCCTCCTCGGACTCGGAATCGCACTCATCCTCGTGGAGATATTCGTCATCCCGGGCTTTGGTATCGCCGGTATCGCTGGCACTCTGGCTGCGGGTGCCGGCCTCGTCCTTGCGCTTCTCGGCCGCGATCTGACCTACGCGCCCGATGGAACGGTGACCACCGCAATCATGACGGTCGCTGCGGTGGCCGCCGGAGCATTGGTCCTCGTGGTCGCGATGATCACGATCATGGGCACCCGGGCACGGCTCATACGTGCCGACCGGGGATTGATGTTGCGCAGCACGGTCACCGGGGGTGTCGCTCCGCGTGACCGACCGCGCCGGTGGCTCGATGTCTTTGGCGGCAACGACCGACTACCTCGCAACGCCCCGGGCGACAGCGACAGCGACAACAACTAGGGTGACCTGATAGGAGGTCCAATGGACACTAGTCAGATCCTCGCCATCGTGATCGCAGCCGTTGCCGTACTGCTGCTGTCACTGATTCTCTACTTCATCCCCGTCGGGCTATGGATCACGGCGATCTTTTCTGGCGTACGCGTACGTATCGCAACCCTTATCGGCATGCGGTTGCGCAAGGTTCCGCCGGGGCAGATCATTCGCCCACTCATTAGCGCCACAAAAGCGGAAATCGAACTGCAGATCGGACAGATGGAAGCGCACTTTCTTGCCGGCGGCGACGTTGGCCGCGTAGTCGACGCGCTGATTTCGGCCGACCGAGCAAATATCGAACTGCCGTGGAAACGCGCCACCGCCATCGACCTCGCTGGCCGAGATGTGCTCCAGGCAGTGCAGATGAGCGTGAACCCGAAAGTGATCGACACCCCGCGCGTGGCCGCGGTGGCTAAAGACGGCATTCAGGTTGTTGCGGTGGCCCGAGTGACCGTGCGCGCCAACATCGACCGGCTGGTCGGCGGTGCTGGCGAAGAAACCGTGATCGCCCGCGTTGGCGAAGGCACCGTGTCGGGTATCGGTTCAGCAGAGACCCATAAATGGGTGCTCGAAAACCCCGAGGCAATTTCGAAGCGAGTACTCGAGCGCGGTCTCGACGAGGGTACGGCATTCGAAATTCTGTCCATCGACATTGCCGACGTTGACATCGGCCGCAACATCGGGGCTGAGCTACAGACCGACCAGGCTGAAGCCGACAAGAAAATTGCCCAAGCACAAGCAGAGCAACGGCGGGCAATGGCAGTTGCCGAAGAGCAGGAGATGCGCGCCCAGGTCGTTGCAGCCGAAGCTCAAGTTCCTTTGGCTCTCGCCGAGGCATTGCGATCCGGAAACCTCGGTGTCATGGATCTGTACCGCATGCAGAACGTGCAGGCAGACACCGATATGCGGCGCAGCATCGCGGGTGAGGAAGGCACGATCGAGCAGTGACCGCCGTTCGTGCAGGCTGGTACCCCGATCCATCAGGCCAGTTCGAAATCCGTTATTGGGACGGCACAGCGTGGACCCACCACACCGCCCGGCCAGTCAACTCGCCGGCCGCAGAAGCGGCCTCCTCGGCCCCCAATCAGCGCATTGACCACGCGAGCGCTGCGGCCCCACGCAATACAGCGACGGCCCACCGAGACGCACGATCGGCGCCCGGTGATCGGGGCGCTGCATCACACCGACCACGTCGTCGCCGCCCTGCTGCCACCATGGTTGTGTCTGATAGCGATCGCAGCGCCGATCGGGAGACATCGTCGGTCGCCGCGCGAGCGGTTCAACAGGGCCACATCGATGCGAACGACGCCGCGCGCATCGCCCGTGCGGCGACACGACCCCGGCAGGCACGCATCACCCACCTCGACCGTGACGCGCTGCGCGATGCCATCGTCCTCAACGAAGTTCTCGGCCCGCCTGTGGCACTGCGACCGCCAGAACGCTGACCGCTCAGCGCGACATGCCCAACACGATGGGCACCCCATCGACGTCGCGCACTCGTAGCGGAGCACCATAAGCCGCCGACAGCACATCGTCGCGCAGCACGTCGGCGGGACTCCCCGAGGCAACGACAACACCGTCGGCGACCAGCACAAGACGATCGGCATACACCGCTGCTGATGTCAGATCGTGCATGGCCGCGACCACCGCGAGATGGTCATTACGGCGCAATTCATCGATCAGAGTCAACACGGCATCACGGTGCCCCAGATCAAGCGCGCTGGTGGGTTCGTCGAGCAGCAGTACACCGGTTTGCTGTGCCAGAGCCCGCGCAATGACCACACGTTGGGCCTCACCTCCCGACAGCGAAGTGACATACCGATCAGCGAAGGCCAGCAGTCCAAGACATTCGAGCACCGACGCCACCACCTCATGGTCGCGGTGTATCTCTCGTCCAGCACGACCGACATGGGCCGTTCGACCGAGAAGCGCATACTCGGCGACGGTCATCCGGTCCGGAAGAATCGGATTTTGCACGACCATTGCCACATTGCGCGCGTTACTCGGTTGGCCGTCGATCAGCACCTGACCGCTGTGGGGGCTGAGGTCTGCAATTGCGCGCAGAAGGGTCGTCTTTCCCGCACCGTTCGGACCGATGAGCGCCACCCACTCACCGGCCTGCACGGCGACATCAACATCGCGGAGGACCTCACGGTGGCCAATCCGTACCCCAACGCCATGTGCTGCGAGTCGGGCCATCACGGGTTCACCGCCTGGCGCCGCCACAGAATCAACGCAAAGAACGGTGCACCGACGAACGCGGTGATCACTCCAACGGGCATCTCAACCGGGGCCACCAGTGTGCGCGCACCCACATCGACACCGGCGAGAAAAGCCGCGCCGACAAGTGCGGACACGGGAATCACGATCCGGTAGCTCGAACCGACCAGAATCCGCACCACATGCGGCACGACGAGACCGACGAACGCGATCAGGCCACTGACGGACACCGCCGCGGCGGTCATCAACGATGCCACCACCACGACACGCAGCCGGACCCGCACCGGGTCGAGCCCAACCGATCGGGCTTCGTCATCACCGAGGCGCAGCACATCAAGGTGACGGCGTTGGGTCATGAGCACGGCCGCACAGATACCAACGTACGGCGCAAGGATCCCTATTTCTTCCCACCCGCTGGTGTTCAACTGGCCGAACAGCCACGACAGCACTTCGCGCGCGCGCGACGCGCTGAGGCGTTGCAATGCATAGGTCTGCACTGCAGAGAACAGCGCCGCCATTGCCACACCGGCGAGCAACAACGTGGCCGGCGAGTTCCATGACCCCCGCGAGACCGCAGTGGCGGCCCCCACGGCAACGACAGCACCGATGAATGCAGCGGCCGGCACCGCGCCGACTGGGCCCCACCCAAGGTCGAGCCCGAAGCCAATGGCGAGCACGGCCCCGCACCCTGCACCCGCAGACACACCGAGCAGATAGGGATCCGCGAGCGGGTTTCGGAACACACCCTGATACGCGGCGCCCGACATCGACAGCGACCCCCCGACGAGCATGCCGAGAACCAAGCGGGGCAGACGGATCTGCGTGAGGATCGCCTCCTCACGAGCCGAGAGCGACGTGTCGATATCGACAAGGGGCAAGCGATCGACCAAGGTGAGCACCACACCGCGAACATCAAGACCCGCTGCCCCGGTGGTCACGCTGATGATTGCCACCAGAACAACGGCGGTGACCGCAGCCACGACGGCGCCGCGCCGCGCGCGGAATGCACGCGCGACGACGGCTACCGATTCAGCAGGAACCGTGGGCTCCGCGTGGCTGAGATCACCGTCGCTCACAGGGTCTCAGTTCGCCACATCGGCCATGGCGGCCGCAACCGCATCGACGAAATCGGGGAGCCTCGGACCCCACCGCGATGACACATCGGCATCGACCTGCGCGACATCACCGGCGGCAATCGCCGTAATATCGGACCATCCGGGACGGCTGAGCACATCCTCGATTGTGTAGCCGACTTGATCGGTGATGACGATGAGCTCGGGATCTGCATCCACGATGTATTCCTCGGTGAGTTGCGGATAGCCGTAGCCGTCGGTGTCGGCAGGGTCGGCAATGTTCACCGCGCCAAGTGCTGCGTACACATCACCAACAAACCCAGCCGAACTCACCGAGAAATACATGTCGTCGAGTTCGTGGTAGACGCGCACTGGGGCCTCGGGCGCGGCGGCCAATGCCTCATCCATCTCGACTTGCATCGTGGCGATAACCGCAGCCGTCTCGGATGAACGGCCAACGATCTGGCCGAGTTTGGCCATCACCGCGTATCCCGACTCGATATCGGTCGGCGCAAACGACATCAGGACCGGGATCCCCAGTTGGGTCAATCCGGCCACCAAATCATTAGCGTCGTAGGCGATAACGACGAGGTCCGGGTCGTAGGCGGCGACAGACTCCACGTTCGGGTCGAAGCCTGACAGTTCGGTGACCGGCGCGTCGACGGGGTAGGTGGAGTATTCGTCGACGGCGACGACCTGATCCCCGGCACCAACAGCGAACAGCATCTCGGTGGCGGTTGGCGAGAGCGACACGATGCGTTCGGGTTGGGCATCGAGGGTCCATTCCCCCGCTGATGAGGTGAACGTCAGCGGATAACCGAGGGATTCCTCGGTCGGCGCGGCTTCGTCGGCCGGGGCGGGGGCTGGAGCAGGTGCCGCGCTGGTTGTGACCGATGTTGATGCAGCCGCGCCGTCGGTCGGCGACGCATCATTACCGTCGTCGCCGCATGCGGCAGTGGTCAACAGACCGGCAATCGCCAGTGCGAGAAATCGTGTGGATGTGCGGTTCATATGTACCTCCTGTCGGTCGAGGACTGCATGCTCGAACGACAGGGGCTGCCGCACGAACCGACCCCATGTCCTCGAGGGTCGTGTGGTTCGTCACGACACGGAGATCGACCGGACTCGCCCACTCGCCAGAGGCGGTGGGACCACCGTTGCGGGACAGTGCCGGGCTCTCACCGGACTTCGTCTCCGTGCCGCGCCGTCACCATAGCCGCGCCATCAGCCGCGAGAGGTCATCGCCGCTGCCGACCTCACACACCCCGCGGGCGCGACGTCACATTGTCAGCAACGTGGCGTATACCTCGCGGGCGCGAACCAACTCGGAGATCTCGACCCATTCCACCGCCTGATGGGCTTGGTCGATCGATCCTGGCCCGAACACCACCTTGGTCACGTCGATCCCGTCGTAGGCCAAACAATTCGATCCGTAGGTCACCGTCGCCGGTTGTTCACCGGTGATATCGGCGAGCACCCCGATGAACGCATTGTCTGAATCCGTGAAAAACGCCGGGAATGCCACACCGTTCGCCAGTGCCACATCGACGGTTGCTGGCCCGGCGGCGCGCGTGACCGTTGCCGTCAACTCGGCCTGAACCACCGTCGGATCCTCGCCCGGAGATAAACGACGACCGATGTACAGGCGACAACTGTCGGGAATGATGTTGCGTGCGGTTCCTCCGCTGATCTCCGTGACCGAGATCGTGCCGGGACCAACCGCCGTTGTTGTGGGCAGTGCGGCCAAACGCTCGTTCTCCGCGTCGACGGCAACGATAATCCTCGCGGCAGCAGTGATGGCGTTGACGCCGAGTTCAGGCTGTGAAGAATGGGCCGCGTGGCCGTGGACACAGACCTCAACACCGAGCCCACCTTTATGGCCGTGCACCGGTGCGCATGAGGTGGGCTCGGCCACGATCATGCGTGCACGATGCGCCACCGCATCGTCGAGGCCGCCATCACCAAGGCGGTCTGCCAACCGCCGGGCCCCGAGCAGCCCACCCATCTCTTCAGACACCGTGCCCACCAGGTGAACCGTGGGCCCCGGTCGCGTCCCGTTGCGATGCAACTCGGCGAGCACGTCCATGACCACCGCAAACGTGGCTTTGGTGTCGACCGAACCGCGACCAAACAGTCTCCCGTCATCAATACGACCATCAAAGGGATCGCCTGACATGTGGTGCACGGCCACCGTGTCGAGATGGGCATCGACGATCACGACATCGTCGTGACGTTGACCGAGAAAAGTGGCTTCAAGGTTTGGCCGTCCATCGAGGACATTGTCGAGGGTGACTTTGGCACCGATCGCTGCAGCATGCTCAGCCAGGTGTTCAGCCAATCGACGTTCACCGGTGATGGCAGAGTCGTCGGACTGCAGTGGGTTCACGCTGGGGATGCGCACGAGGTCTGCAACCGCATCGGCCACCCGCTGGCCAACGTCGCGATGTGCTGCCATGGGTTGACGCTAGCAAGCCCGGGGCCAGCGCTCGAACGGTCAAGGCGTTGGTTCGTCCACCACCGTGTTCGCGAGCACACCCACGCCGCTGATGTCCACTTCGACCCGACTCCCTGGAACAAGCCAGACCTGTGGGTCGCGTGCATAGCCGACTCCCCCAGGGGTACCGGTCGCGATGACGTCGCCGGGTTCAAGAGTTGTGAATGTGGAGCAGTACACGATGATTGCTGTGAGATCGTGAATGAGCTGCGAGGTACTGGCGTGCTGCATGACCTCTCCGTCAACACGAGTAGTGAGGGTCAGTGCATGTGGGTCCGCAATCTCGTCGGCGGTCACCACCCACGGACCCATTGCGCCGGAGCGCTCGAACGACTTACCCGGAAGAAACTGGGAGGTATGTCGCTGCCAATCGCGCAACGTGCCGTCCATGAAGCACGTAAACCCTCCGATCACACTCAGCGCATCAGCCTGGGTTGCGTGCCGAGTAGTCCGTCCGATCACGATGCCGAGTTCGCCTTCATAGTCGAAATTGGTGCTGGCCGATGGACGAAGCAGTTCCTCACCGTGTCCGACGAGCGATGAGGGGAAACGGGTGAAGATCACCGGATGGTCAGGAGCCGCACTGATGCGGTCTGATTCGGCCACATGGTCGGCGTAATTCGTACCGACGCACATGATGCGCCGTGGATTCGGCATCGGCGGCAGCCACGTGAGTTCGTCAAGTGGTGCACGCGCCGCGGCCTCAACTGCCGCATCGATTGCAGGACGCGTGGCCGAGTCATGCACCATCGAGATCAGTTCTGACTGATCGGTCACCGCCCCAGACAGGTCGACGAGGCCGTCGTCAACGACGGCACCGAAGAGAATGCGGCCGGAAGGGGTGTGGCGGGCCGTGGCAAGGCGCATTCCCCGAGTATGTCGGCGTTCGTGCCCACGCCCATCATTCACCGCGGACATGTGTCCGCTGAACGGACCCGCTACGGTCCTGTGCCGAGGAGGTCGTGATGATCGAAACAACCGTGATGGGCAGCTACCCACAACCGGGTTGGCTGGTGGATCATGAACGACTTCTCGGCGATGGCGTGCCCCGGGTACGCAATGCCGAGTTGTGGAACGTTGCCGCCGACCATCTCGCATCGGCGATCGAGGCAGCGACGCTGCTCGCGATCAGCGATCAGAGCGAGGCCGGTGTGGACCTCATCACCGATGGAGAGGTCGGCCGTGAGTCGTACTTCAATCACTTTGCAAATGCACTCGGTGGCGTGTCCAAAGACGAGATCGGCGCCGGGGTGAACCGTCGGGGCGGCACCGCCGATGTACCCCTGGTCACCGGCGACATCCATCGTGAGCACCCCATCGAGCTCTCCGCCGCCAAGTACCTGAGATCGCACACGACACGTCGCACCAAGGTGACGGTGCCCGGCCCGTTCACGCTGAGCCAACTCGCCGACAATCGCCACTACGCCGATCAGCGGGCCTTGGCTCTGGCCTATGCCGCAGCCATCAATGACGAGATCCGCGATCTTGCCGCTGCTGGTATCGATGTGGTGCAACTGGACGAGCCGTACCTGCAGGCAAACCCTGAGGCCGCGGCCAGCTTCGCGCTCGACGCGCTCGCGGTGGCGGTGGCTGGAGTGGACGTGGAGACGTGCCTCCACACCTGTTACGGATATGCCGCCTACGTCAACGACAAATCGGCCGGGTACCCATTCCTCGACCCGCTGGCAGAGTCGCCCACCACCTGGGTGGCCATTGAATCCGCTCAGCCAGATCTACCGCCCTCGACTGTTGCGCGCCTCGCACCGAAAAAGGTTGTGCTCGGCGTCATCGACCTTGGCCGGGACACCGTTGAGACCCCCGTTGAGGTGGCGACACGCATCCGCGGGGCTCTCGACCACATCGCACCGGAGAACCTGGCCGTGTCACCTGACTGCGGCATGAAGTACCTGCGGCGCGAACGTGCACGCGCCAAACTGGCCGCCATGGTGGCTGGCGCAGCAATGGTGCGCGACAGCATCGGCTGATCCGCTCGCCGCAATGGCGTGACAGCACCCCAGGCGCCCTCACGAATCAGGCACCGTCGCGAATTTTGCGGTCCATATTCTCGTGGTAGTGGGCAATCTTGCACTCACGCCCCTGCAACACATGGCGGGTATAGCCACTTGACCGCTTGGTGCGTTCGAGTTGTTCGTAGATCTCGATGTCTTCTCCGACAACCCGCTTGAGGCCTTCCCAGTGCTTCATCGTGCGCCCCCAGTACGCCGAGTACTCGGGGTCGTCACCGGTGTCGCGATAGACGAGTTCCCAGCACAGGAAACGAGTGCGATCAACGTCGATCGGAATCGGGTTGAACACCTGCACATGTTCGGGATTGCAGTTGAACACGGTGTTGGGAAACACCACGTAGTGACAGATCGCGTAACGATGGTGATCGGGATCGTGGGCGAGGTCATCGACATGTTCCGCTCGGGGAACGAAACACATGTAGTTATCGCCGGTGATGTGGAACGAGGTACCGCGGGCTGCCTTCACCCATTCCGCGCTGACGCCGTGCAATTCTTTCGTGTGATAGATCTCGTTGAAGCCGTCAACGATCGCCTTGTAGCTCACAGGTACATCCCACTCGACCACATCGTGGAGCACCATGTTCTCCATGCGGTATCGACCGAGATCAGCGGCGATGTCCGGCCCCAACGCATCGAGTAGAGGTTGGGCTGTATCGGGACCCGCCAGGTTGATCCAGATCCAGCCACCCCATTCATCGACGGCAACAGCGGGCGCGCGAAGACCTTCGAGGTGAGCCGGATCGAAATCGTCACGCTCCGGAACACCAACGAGATCGCCAGTGGTGTCGTACACCCACCCGTGGTACGGGCAAGTGAAACGTCGAGCACCGCAGCCCTGGCGCTCGGCCACAAACGACGGACCGCGATGCTGACACACGTTGTGGAAGGCCGAGAGCGAACCGTCGGCTTGCCGTACGATGACGATCACTTCTCCGTGACCTTCAAAGGTGATCCAGTCACCAGGCGCTGCCACCTGCTCGGAGCGGCCACCGAGCAGCCAATGACGTCCCAGCACCCGCTCACGCTCGAGTTCAAAGCGCACCGGGTCGGTGTAGACGTCGCGTGACATGGTGCTCGGTCCGATCGGTGGGATCAGTTGACCCACACTTGGCCCAAGGCGGACCGGGACATCTCCTCGTGTCGGGATATGAACCATGGTGACGTGCCCCATCTGACGAATCGATTGTACATCTGTGCGATTACAGAACGATCGTTATATATCACTCGGGCTACGCTGCCGTCAATGCCTCGCACCGTTGATGCCGTTGCCCGAAGAGAAGAACTCGCTGCCGCTGCCGCGCGCGTCATCGCCCGGTCTGGTGTCGCTGGCGCATCGATGCGGGAAGTTGCATCTGAGGCGGGATGGACCACCGGCACTCTTGTGCACTACTTCCGCAACCGTCGGGAGCTGCTGCGGTTCACTCTCGAGGCGTCTCTGGAAGGTCGCCGGCGACGACGCGGATACCGCGATACCCACAAGCCCATCGACGCCCTTCGCGCCACGCTGCACGATGCCCTCCCCATCGATGATGCCGGACGCTTGCACTGGAATGTGACGATTGCTTTTTGCGCCCAAGCCGGCGGCGACCCCGAGTTCGCTGCCTTGCAGCGTGACGCGTACCGAGACTTTCGCGCCAACGTCGCCGACCGGGTGCGCGCAGCATGGCCCAACGCGTCCGATCCGCTCACCGAAGCGGAACGTCTCATCGCCGTCGTTGATGGCATTGCCCTCCAGGCCCTCTTCGATCCCGATACGTGGCCGGCCGACCACCAGATAGCCGCTCTCGACACCGCGCTCGCCGCGCGGTAGCTATCAGGCGGAGCCGCCGAGCATGCTCGCAATCGTGCGGTGCAGATGCTGATTCGCGGGTTCGTTCCGACCGAAGATGAAGTGCCGGTCGCCCATAGCGGGTAATGCATCCCCCACCTGGAAGATCGTGGCGCAGTCCTCATCAGCCACCACCTGCTCGTACAACTGACGCTTCTGCTCCGCAACATCGACCATCTCGTCAACGATCGGTTCCCGGTAGAACTGGAATTGAAGCGTGGTGGAGCGAGCGGGCGTGGGCCCGGGCAACAGGCGGCTCATCATCAACGTATCGCCGTGCCCGCCCGACAGCGAGACATTCGGAAACACGTAGTGCACCAGACTCAAGTAGTCCTTGTAGTCGATGTCCGCAGCCGCGGGGTCGAATTCAGGGGTGAGTTTCGATGCGAATCCGATGCGCACATGCGGGCCGAAGAAGTCGTAGGTGTTGCGGTTCGTGATGGCACGGGTGCCGATCGTGTTCCGATGCAGGTAGCCGATGTGATAGCCGTCGAGGTAGCCATCGGCGGCGAGTTTCCAGTTCGGGCTGTCGATGAAAGTCGGCACTCGGTACGGGTAGTACTCATCGAGCCGCAACTCGGACAGTGACTCATCCATGCCGGCGAGCCAGCCTCCGGCATCGAGGTCCCCATCGGGGTCGAGAACCGCAAAGACCGCGCCGGCAACCACCGCGCTCGGCAGCTCGATCAGCCCCGTCACGTCAATCTCTCCGAACGTCTCCCTGCCGGGGACCCCCACGAGGCTGCCGGTCGTGTCATATGACCAGGAGTGGTATGGGCACGTAAACCGACGGGCGCTGCCACACACGGCATCGGTGACCTTTGGCCCACGGTGGCGGCAGATATTCAAGAACGAGCGGATCACACCATCGTCACCACGCACGATCAGCAGCGGTCGCCCGGCTAGGTCATACGCGACATAATCGCCGGCGTCGCGCAATTCAGCGACCAGCGCCACCATCACCGGCGAATTCAAGAAAATCCGATCGATTTCCCGGCGGTACTGATCGGAGTCGGCGTATGCCGATGCGGGGACACGCATCGGTTGTTCATCGCGGTCAGGTTGGCCTTCTTCAACATTGCGCTGCAGGCGCGCGACCAGATCATTCAGCATCGTGCTCATCGGCACCTCTCCCCCGCCACTGCTCGTGACTTCGGCACTGTAAACATGACATATGTTATACAACGTTGCATACGCGAGGTAGAGGGCGGCAATCCATGACAGACACAACCACATTTGATGTTGTCGTACTCGGCTCAGGCGCGGCAGCACTGGCGGCTGCTGCCACCGCAGCTGGACACGGGGCTGCGCGCGTTGGTCTATTCGAAAAAGCCGATGTGGTTGGTGGCACCTCGGCGATGTCGGGTGGCATGATCTGGATCCCGTTGAACCATCACATGGAGGCGACCGGGCAACCCGACGACCGTGGCGCCGTCCTCACCTATCTGGAATCGCTCTCGCATGGGATGATCCTCTCGGAATTGGCGGAGGCGTATGTCGACACCGGGCCCGAAATGTTGCGCTGGTTCGAGGACAACACACCCGTGGTCTTCGACATCGTCGAAAGCTTCCCCGATTACCACCCGGAGCACCCCGGTGGCAGCACAACCGGTGGACGCTCACTTGAATGCCCCCTGTTCGACTTCAACGAACTCGGCGAATGGCGCGACCGCGTCTCCCGCAGCCGCCAGATGCCCGCCCACGTACTGATGAACGAAACCAGCCTTGGTCGTGGTGGCACCACGACGATCTCCACCGACCTCATGGCCGAACGCGCTGCGGCAAACCTTCGCGGATGTGGCCAAGCTCTCGTCGGACGACTACTGCGCGCCTGTTTGGACCTTGGCGTGGAGATCCACACCGGGCACCGAGCGGTGCGCCTTGAGACGAACGCACATGCGGTCACCGGCGTGCGCTTCGACAGCGCGGACGGCGAGGTGACCGTCAACGCATCTGCAGTGATTCTCGCGACCGGCGGCTTCGAATGGAACCGTGAGATGGTGCGCGACTTCATTCGCGGCCCACTTGAACGCACCGTTGCCATCGAGACCAACACCGGTGATGGCCTGAAGATGGCGATGCGCGCGGGCGCATCTATCGGCAACATGCAAGAGGCCTGGTGGGTGCCCATCATGGACGTTCCCGATGAGTCTGGCGACACGTTCTCGTGGCTGGTCAACCGTGAACGGGTCCGACCGCACAGCATCATGGTGAACCGCGCTGGTCGTCGATTTGCCAACGAGGCCGCCAACTACAACGCCTTCGGCGCCGCATTCCACGAACTCGATCCCACATCGTTCACGTACAAGAATCTTCCGGCCTTCTTGATCATGGACCGCCAATACATGTCCAAAGGCGGCATCTACACGTATCGAGGCGAGGGGCCAACACCCGACTGGCTCCACAGCGCCGACACCCTGGGTGAGCTGGCCGAGAAGATCGGTGTAGACGCCCGCGGCCTCGTGGAGTCCGTCAACCGGTGGAACGCTCAGGTTGCCGACCTCGACGACCCTGACTTCGGTCGCGGCCGCAGCATCAACGACACCCACTGGGGCGATGGAAGCCGCACACGTTCAGCCACCCTCGGCACCCTAGAGGAAGGCCCGTACTACGCCGTGCAGGTTCGACCAGGTGCTCTCGGCACCAAAGGCGGTCCCCGCACCGACGGACATGCGCGCGTTCTCGACCTCGATGGCGACGTGATTCCCGGGCTCTACGCCGCCGGCAACGTCATGGCGTCGGCGATGGGCATGACCTATGGCGGTGCGGGCGGCACGCTCGGCCCGGGCATGGTCTTTGGCTATGCCGCAGGTCGCCATGCTGCCGCAGTCCTCACCGACTAGGAAACAGCCCGAGCGAAGTCGCTTATCCGCGCACTCACCGAGGACGGCACCGCAATTGACGGCCTTTACGCCGTAGGAGCCGTTGCAGCCCACCTTCCTCGTGACGGCGACGAATATGCCAGCGGTATGAGCCTCGGCCCGGGGTCGTATTTCGGCCGTCGCGCTGGACGTCATGCCGCGGCCCGCATCTGACGGCTATACATGCTGCGTGATCACCACGCAGAGCTCAGATCACACGCCCCAACGCGGACGCGGCGTGAATGGCCGGCATCACGCCATTCGTTCCGGTGACATCACCGATTTCGTGCACCGTCCACGGGCCATCCATCTCGCGTAGATACTCGCCGAGTTCTCGGTTTGGGTGGCCATAGGTCACCAGCACCACCGTGGCGGCAGGAATCCGGCGCCGCCGTTCGGTGAATGGCACGCCGATATCCACCCCATCAGGTGTGATCCCGATGAGATGGTGCCCGCCGATGTGATCGAAATCGCCGCCCATCAATCGTTCTCGTGCAGCAGCAACCGTGGCCGGCGGATACGGCAAGGTCGCGCCGATCGCTTCGTGGCGGGTCACCATCGTGACCTCCACTCCGGCTGCGAGTAGAACGTCGGCCACAGAGATCGCCTCGAAAGTGCCGCAATCGTCGTAGACGAGTGCTGGGCCCTCGACCACTGCCCGACCGCCGAAGCCGAATACGTCCCACGAGGTGTACACATGCGCGAGGTCATGCCCGGGCACCGGATCGATCGGTGTTGACAGTTGGAAACCATCACGACGCGGCGTCACCCCAGTGGCCAGGACCACATCATCGGGCGCAAGGTCGGCAATGAGATCGGGGTCCGCCCAGGTGTTCACTCGGATGTCGACGCCGAGTCGGGTCACTTCGGCCCCCAACCACTCGGTGATCGCCGCGATATCGCTGCGATGAGGTGCAGCCGCGGCAATCGCTACCTGGCCCCCCAGTTGCCGCGTACCCTCCACCAAGGTCACGTCATGGCCACGCAGAGCAGCGGTGCGTGCGAACTCGAGTCCCGCGGGGCCACCGCCGACAACGAGCACCTTGCGGCGCACCTCGGCGGGTTTGCCCGGTTCGAAACTCACCGCGGTCTCTTTCGCAGCAGCAACGTTCACCACGCAGCCAAGTACCCCAGTCGACATCAACTGGCCGACGCAACCAATGCTCGATCCGATACACGGTCGTACCCGGTCAGCGTCACCTCGCCGTGACTTCTCGACAAGATCGGGATCAGCGATCAGAGCACGCACCATCGACACCATGTCGGCGGCACCATCGGCAACGATCCGCTCGGCATCATCGAGGGTCATGATGCGGCCGACCACCATGGTCGGCACTCTCAGTCGGTCGTCGCCAGATCCGATGATTTGGGCATTTGCCGGCATCTCATTGGCCAGAGGTTCATCCATCGGTGCCAGCAGTTTGTAGAACCGCCAGTACGAACCCATGTGCAGTGACACGTAGTCGACCATCGGTTCGACGAGTCGCGCGATGCGGGCAATTTCTGCCGGCGTCAGACCGCCGGGGATGTACTCCTCGTTCGGGAGTCGGATGCCAACGCAGTAGTCGCGACCCACCTCGGCACGAATCGCATCGAGGATCTCTAGCAAGAACCGCATGCGATTCTCGAATGACCCCCCGTATTCATCGGTCCGGATGTTGTTCGCTGGCGAGAGGAACTGCTCGATCAAGTAGCCAGAACTGGCATGCAGATCGACGCCATCGAGTCCTCCCTCGCGACACCGACGGGCCGCCGCACCGAATGCCTCCACCATCTCGTGGATCTGCGCCACAGTCATCGCCGTGGGGACTCCACCCACCATCGGATTGGCAATCGCGCTCGCTGAGACCTGTGTGGAGGCCTTCTTGGGTCGTGTTGCCGAACCCGGGTGATAGATCTGCTGCAGCATCTTCATGCCGTAGGGCCGCATCCGCTCAGAGATCTCCTTGAAGAAGGGGATGCAGTCATCGGAGTACAGAGGGATCAGACTGGGAGCACCTGCATGCACACCAGTGGCTTCCAACGTCGACAACGCAACCCCGCCAGCAGCGCGGGCTTCGTGGTAGGCGATCAGTCGTTCGCCGGTCATCAAGGTGCCGTGTGCTGACCGCACGATGCGGTTCTTCAATGTGAGGGGGCCCACATCGAGGGGCTTGAACACGTGCTCGTACAGGCTCACCACTTCTCTCCCCGACCGGTGGCGATCCGGAGGGTCCGAATGAGGCTCACTAGTCTGCGTCAGTGATCGAATTTAGTCTCACGCTTCCTCGCTTCTGGAACCCCGACGACACCATCCCGTACCGCCGGGCCTACGAGTTCTGCCAGACGGTCGACAGCCTTGGATACGCCGGAGGGTTCATCGGCCACCACTCGTTTTCTCCCGAGGTCAAAGACGAAGCGGCGCCTTTTGTCTTTCTCGCCAGCGTGGGTGCACACACCGAACAGATGCGTCTCGGTACCGGCGTCTATTTGGCCGCACTGCACCATCCGGCGAACATCATCGAGCAGGTCTCGACGCTCGATCGCATCACCAACGGCCGAGCGGTACTCGGTGTTGGCACCGGCTACCGACCGTACGAGTTCGAGACATACGGCATTCCTTTCAACGAACGCGGGCGTGTTCTCGACGAAGTCCTCAGCGTCTGTCGTCGGGCGTGGACGACCGGCAGTTATGCATGGGACGGTGACTACTACCACTTCGACGATGTCGCGGTCTTTCCTCCGCCGGTGCAGACCCCGCACCCGCCGATCTATGTGGGTGGCACATCGCCGGCTGCGATTCGGCGTGCCGCTCGTCTCGGCGACACATGGTTCACCTTGCCGATGGAAACACTTGACGTGGTGACTGAATTGGCTGATCGCTATCGAGCCGCGTGTGCTGCCGAAGGCCGTACGCCGCGCATCTGCTTGATGCGCGAAGCATGGGTGGGCGCCGATGACGCCGAGGTTGAACGCGAGTGGTATCCGCGGGCCCTCAGTTTCCACCGCTACTACTGGGAGGCCGGTACCAAAGGCGATGAGTCGGACCCGGTGCTGCAACGAGTCGCTGCCGGCGAGGACCCGCCGTATCGCGAATTCGTGCGCGACCGGGCGTTCGCGGGCACTCCCGACGTGGTCATCGACGAGATCCGCCGGTGGCACGATGCAATTGACTTCGATGAGTGCTGCTTGATCTTCGCCACGGGCCGCGAGGCCACCACGCCGGAGGCACTCACCCGAGCCGTCACGCTATTCGCGGACGAGGTCGCCCCACACTTCTCGTAGGAATTTCAGACCAAACGTGTTCAGGGCAATCTGCTCGCTGCGGCTGCGCCGACCATCGAGATCACCGCAGAAAGCACAAACACCCAGGTGAATGACCCTGCGGAATCGGCGATGAGCCCACCGATCTGCGGCGACACCATCTGCGCCACTCCGAAGGCCAAGGTGGCGGCGCTGAATGCCGGGCCATAGGAGTTGGCATCTGTGTTGGCGACGATGTGCGCGGTGATCAACGCCGGGCCTCCCGAGAAGGCGAGGCCCGCACCGATGGATGCCACGATCACCAGCACCGACTGGCCGGTCAAAATGATCAACCCGCACGCTGCAAATGCGGTGAATGACCCGGTCAGGGTGATGCGCCGCCCAATCCGGTCGGACAGTGCGCCCAAGCTGATACCGCCAAAGGCTGCGGCAATTCCGACCAGGGAGAACATCGCGGACGCGCGCGCCGATGAGAAGCCGGCATCGTCTTTCAGGCGTGCGACAAGAAATGCCAACACCAAGATGTAGGAGAAACCAAACGCCGCGTAGGCGACCGAGGTCGGCACCCATCCACGCACTGTCCTCAGCGCACCGATGCCCCCGATGCCGCCCCCACCGGTTGGGCGTTCACCGCGATCCCTCAGCACCGTCAGCGTGCCGATGAGAACGACGACGGCGATGACGAACTCGATGCGGTAGACCAATTGCCATACATCCACCGCGTCGCGACTCCGGCCGAGAAAGGCGGCGAGTTGCCCGGCAAAGGCTGTGCCGATGCCGATTCCCGAGCCCACCAAACCAACGGCCACACCGGCCCGTTCCGCGGGAAAGACACGCGCGGCAATTTTTGGCGCCGGAATCCAGATGATCGCGCCGCCAACGCCCATACCGAACAGCCCAACCGCGAGCACGACGGCACTCTGAGCGACGCTGGCCAGTGCGAGCGACACAGTGGATGTGGTCAAGCCGATCCGCACGAGGGTGACCAACGACAACCGGCCCGATGCCCAGGACACGAACAAGGTGCCCAGCAGATATGCGGTGACGTTGACCGTGCCAAAGAAACCCGCGAGGGTGTTCGACCCGTCGAGGAGGTCGTCACGGGCTCCGGGTAGGACCACACCCCAGGTGAAGCGCCCGAAGGCCTGCGCCACACACGTGGATGCCATGACCACTGCGATTGCAAACACCACCCGCTCGCGACGATCAGCAGCTGCTATCGGCGTGGTCATGTTGGCACGCCCCGTGTGTGCCTACTCGCCAACGCGATCTCGGCTCGCCTATGGGACATCATGGACGGAGCAACTCGATACACCGCTCCAAATGTTCATCGTGACGGCCGGCGAATCGAAGAACCACATGACGGGCGCCCGCATCGGTGAAGTCTGCAATCCAGTCGGCAAAGCCATCATCGGGGCCGGCATAGGTGGCCTGCACCGACCTCATCACCTCCGGAGGCGCGGGATAGTAGGCCGCCATGAAATCGTTCATTTCCTGTTCCGCTGCATCGACGTCGTCGTTCAGAGCCACGGTGACATACGTGGCAGCGGTCACCGCAGAAAGCTCACGACCAGCCGCCTCAGCTGCTGCGGTGACCTCGACGAGCCCATCGCGAAAATGCTCTGACGACCCAATGGGAAACCATCCATCGAAACGCGCTCCCGCACGACGCTGCGCGGCGGGTGTTGAGCCAGCAGCCCACAGCGGCGGACCGCCATCACGGTGCGGGGTCGGGGCCACCGCCACGTCATCGAGATCGTAGAAGTCGCTGTGGTGTGTAACCGCTTCGCCTCCCCACAGCCGCTGGCAAATGTCGAGGTGGGCCACGAAGCGGCCAAGACGCCGCTCGAACGGCACGCCAACGGATGCGTGCTCGTGGCGCGATGTGGGGTTATCACCACCGATACCGACTCCCAGCACCAGTCGACCTTCAGCGATGCGGTCAAGGGTTGCGACCTGATGTGCCATCACAACCGGGTCGCGCAGCACCGGCAGCAGCACCGCAGTGCCGACCGTGATGTTCTGCGTGCGCGCTGCAACAGCGGCCAGCATCGACAGCGGTTCATGCCGAGGACGCGCGGTAATCGAGTCGCCGATCCATACCGAGTCGTAGCCGAGGTGCTCTGCACGCGTCGCCAGATCGAGCATCGGCGGAACGTCGACCTGCCCAGCCATCACCGCTTCACGGGTGGGTAGCAGGTAACCGAATGAGGCCGGGCTGGAGGTCATTGGTCAATCCAACAGTTCCGGGTTCAGCCGCGCGACCGTTTCATAATCGCGTGGTGTCGGCAGCTTCTGGGTGGAGTTGGCACCGTCGACCACGATGGTCTGACCGCTGATGTATGCGGCGTCGTCACTGGCTAAGAACAGTGCCGCAGCCGCAATGTCATCAGGGGTCCCCATCCGCCCGAGTGGGGTCTGCTGCAGCACCGCTTCTACAAGGTGCCGACGGGTGAACACCGCCTTGGTCATCTCGGTCTCGATCAGGTGTGGAGCGATGCAGTTCACCCGCACGCCAGAGGGGCCGTATTCGAGGGCGGCAACCTGAGTGGCGTACTCCACCGCGGCCTTCGCTGATGCGTAGGCGATATGGCCCATCACCGGCCGGTGTGCTGTTGTCGATGAGATATTGATAAGCGATCCACCACCGCTCACGGCCATCGCATTCGCGGCGTGACGCATGAAGTACAGCGCGCCCGTCAACTGCACTTCCAGCATTGGCGCCAGCACCTCGGGGGTGAGGTCCCGCAGCGGGGTACTGTTCGAATATCCGGCATATGAGATTGCCACGTCGACGCCACCGTGTTGTTCGACGGTGGCCGCGACAAGGGCGGCCACATCGGCATCATCGGTGATATCGCAGCGCATCGCGGTTGCGCCGAACTCCGCGGCAACCTCCTGCACAACGTCGATGCGCCGGCCAGCGATCACCAGCGTCGCCCCCTCTGCGGCAAATCGTTGCACCGTCGCGAGGCCGAATCCGCTGCCACCACCGACGACGATGGCTACCTTGCCGTCGAGCCGTCCTGTCATCGCGAGCACCTCCTACACGCCGTCATCATCACCCCATGATGACCGACCGAGTTCGCGATCACGTCACCGGTCAAGCCGAGTCAATTCTGGAGCTTTGCAACCACGAGATCGAGTTGCGTCAGCCCTCGCAAGATGTAGCTCGGTTCGTATTCGAACACCGCCCCCGGAACGAATCCGGGGACCTCGATGCGGGCCATCAGTTCTTCAAAGGCCACCTTGCCTTCAAGACGCGACAGCGGTGCACCGATGCAGAAGTGATGGCCTTTCCCGAACGCAAGATGCTCTTTGAGGTTCGGCCGTGACACGTCGAATGACTCGGCATCGTGGAAGATCGTCTCGTCGCGATTCGCCGCGGCGAACATCACCCAGACCGTGGAACCCTTCGGAATGGGGACGCCATCGATCTCGGTGTCGACGGTGACATGGCGGAACAAACCTTGATTCGGCGACGACAAGCGCAAGCCTTCCTCCACGAGAGAGTGAATATGTGTGGCCGGGTCACCGGCCACGGTCGCCCAGATCTCTGGTTGTTCGACCAGCATGCGCATCGTCTCGTTCAAGAACTTGGTGGTGGTCTCGTTCCCGGCAACCATCAGTTGCCGGATGATGCTGAATACCTCGGGAAACTCGAGCCGCCGCGTCTCACCATCTGGCGTGTCCGGGTCGTCAAAGTCAGCATGGGCAAGTTCGGACAGAATGTCGTCGCAGGGAGCCGACAGGCGGTTCTGATACTCCTCGAACCAGTACTGCTCGGACTCCACCTGCAGCCGCGCAGCCTGAAGTCGGTCCTCATCTGATGGGGCGACGCCCAATGCGATGTTGTTCGCATCAGACCATGGCTTCACTCGGTCGATCACATCAGGTGACATATTCAGTGCATGGTGGATGACACGCACTGGCAGCGCGACCGCGAAATCCGCGTGGAAGTCAACCCGACCACGTTCAGGAAATGCATCGATCAACTCGATAGCGATCCCGCGCACTGTGTCTTCGAGGTCCGCTATCCGACGCGGCGAAAATGCCCGAGCGACCAGCTTCCGATATCGAGTTTGACGAGGGGGATCGACCGTCAACATCGTCTCTGCGCGTGGCCATCCTTCTGACAGGATCGCAGCCAACTGATCAGCGATCTCTGCCGATGGAACCGTCTTACGGTTTGAACCCACCGATGAGAACGTCGTGACATCTCGTAGTACCCGATTTACGACGTCGTGTCGGGCCACGAAGTACATACCGCTCGGCTCATGGTGCAGTACCGGTCCGTGGTCGCGGACCGCCGCGTAGTGAGCGAACGGACACTGCTGCACATCACGATCCATCGGGTCGTAGTGCGTAAGATTGATCTGACTCATCATCGGCGACATTACTCAGGTGGCATCACGGCAGCAGCCCCGCTCACCTCTGTTAGCGGTTCGTCGGCGATGATGGGGCATGCACTTCACATTCTCTGCAGAGGTGTGGCGATGGCCGGCACGACCGGCATGGCACTTCGTGACGGTGCCATTCGATGTTGCCGACGAGATCGAGGACGCATCCAGCGAACGCGGCGGGTTCGATTCGGTCAAGGTTGAGGTGACCCTCGGGCAGTTCACCTGGAGCACGTCGCTGTTCCCGAGCGCAGAACACGAAAGCCTGATCCTTCCATTGAAGAAGGCTGCGCGCGATGCCGGCGGTGTCGCCGAGGGCGACACCGCCGTGCTGACAGTTCGACTGATCGCTCGTTGATGGCGTTCAGATAGGCGTTTCGTCGAAGTATGCGACTTCTAATGGCGACGCCAGAACGGCCTCCAAGAGCTCTCCGAGTCCATTGTCAAGACGCCAGGCCACATACGCCTGATGCTGCTCGACGGAAGCCCACCGCTCGTAGAGAACAACATCTTCCGAACCCTGCGCAACTATGGTCTCGACCCCGCCACACCCGTCAAAAGCGCGGGTCTTCGCCAGCCCGTCGGGGCCGGCGAGCCAGTCAAGCCATCCTTCACGCTGTCCGGGTTGGCATCTAAATGTTGCAATAGCGATAGTCATTTGTAACTCCTTGATAGGTGTTCTTCATTGTGATTTCCAGTACGCAAAGCGTCGCTCGTTACTTCTGGGGTCACGAAACCCAATAGTTCGGTGGCTCGATGACGCCCGCAGCCTGCATAACGGCCCCCAGTTCGGCATCAGCCAACATCTCGGCCATAGTCGCACGGGCGCTCGTCGCATCTGCATCGGTCTCCCACACCACAAAGAAACTGTTGCGATCATCGGTGGCGTGAAAGTGGCCTACGTGGCTCATACCCGCCGCAGTGAGCCGAGCAGGAGCGTCCTGGTCGTAAACGGCGCGCCACGCGTCGTAGTCCGTCACGCGGTGCGACATAAAGACTCTGGTCATTTGTTTAGCTCCCCCATTGATGGCAACAACTTGATCTGATGGTGACGGCTTGATCGTGTCGGCCACAGATTGCGGATTCCTTGCAGGAGTGCCGACCGCAACGTCCGGTACCGACAACCTGCTGCGATCAGCCCGCATGGCAATATCAGTAGATGCTGCACACGACCACACGGGTGATCCTCACTCGCCGCCCCACCGACACCGCCACGCCCGACTGTTTCGAGGTGGTCACTGAGCCGTTGCGATCGCTCGAGTCGGGGCACGTGCGGGTCGATGTGGAGTTCATCTCTGTCGATGCCGGCACGCGCACCATGTTGCGTGGCGAGGGCTTCCACCAGCAGGTCGGTATTGGTGAGACGATCCGCGCCAGCGGCGTGGGCCGGGTGATCGAGTCGGCAGCCGAGGGCTGGGAGGTGGGCCAGGCCGTGCGCGGCGGTCTCGGCGCCCAAACCATCGCCACCGTCGACCCATCGACCCTGCAGCACGTTGACGACACCGGTGGGTCGCTCAGTCGGTATCTCGGCGCACTCGGTGGATCCACTGGCGTCACGGCGTGGGTTGGCGTGCGCGAAATCGGCACTCCGCAACCGGGTGAGACCTTCGTGGTGTCGGCAGCGGCTGGTGCGGTGGGGTCAATTGCCGGTCAGATCGCCAAAATCGACGGCGCACGGGTCATTGGCATCGCCGGCGGACCGACCAAGGCCGCGTATCTCACAGACACGCTCGGCTTCGATGCGGCAATCGATTACAAGTCAGAAGATGTCAGTGCTCGTTTGCGCGAACTCGCACCCGATGGTGTCAACGTCTTCTTCGACAATGTCGGCGGCGACATCCTCGATGCGGTGCTCGACAACTTGGCGCTGCGCGCTCGCGTGGTGATCTGCGGCGCCATCTCCCAGTACGACCATATGGATGCAGTACGCGGACCATCGCTCTACCTGCGCCTCGCCGAACGGCAGTCACGAATGGAGGGCTTTGCCTACTTCCACTTCGCCGACCGCATCCCGGCGGCCCGCGCCGACCTCAGCCAATGGCTCGATGAGGGCCGATTGATCATGGCCGAGGAGATTCTCGACGGCATCGAGCGCTACCCCGAGGCTCTGCAGTTCATGTACACCGGCGGCAACATCGGCAAGTTGATGGTGCGAGCGACCACGGACTGACGCTACGCAGCTCGGCCACTCAGCGGTGGGGGTCAATGGGTTCAGCGTCCCACACCTGCACCTGTGGCGGATCGCCATAGAGGATCTCCGCGGGGCTCCGCTTCTCGATGTTGCCCGTGAGCCCCCGGTACATCCCAAGACCGCAGAGCTGGCGTAGTTGCGGCGAGAACGTTGCCATGACCTCGCGGGGAATACCCAACTGCTGGTTTTCCTGCTGACGGATGAACCCGGCGCAGTAGTTCATTGCCACACCCACGCGCACCTCATCGGTAGTGGTGTTGGCCCCGCCTCCGTGCCAGGTGCTGCCGTGCCACACCAACACACTCCCCTTCGACATCTCCGCAACCACCGTGTCGACGTCTGGCTCCCCATTGAAATAATCCGGACTGTCCCACAAGTGGCTACCGGGCACGACCCGGGTTGCGCCGTTGTCTGCGGTGAAGTCCGTCAGCGCCCACATCGAATTGCACACCGTGGCAACGTGCGGCTTCGCCAGGGGCTGAACCTGGTCGTCGGCATGCAACACCTGACTGCTCTCACCGGGTGCGAGGGAAATCGATGCCAGGCTCGACACCAAGCATTGGGGGCCGAGAACCCCCTCCACCAGTTCGAGCACCACCGGATGCACCGGAACCTGCTGCCAAATTTCGCCGTGGGCCAAAAGGTTGTACGTGCGCGTTGTGCGGTTACCTTCGAAACGGTTGTCTGCCGGTCGACGGTCGAGTTCTGACTCCAACCTCCGCACGTCGCTCAGCAACGCGTCAATGAGTCCGGGCTCAATCGCGTTTTCTACGATGGTGTACCCGTCATCAACAAGCTGCTGATGGTGAGAGGTGAGGTCTCGCGCCATGCGATGATCGTAGACGGGACCGGTATGCGACGTTCTCCCAACTCTGCGGTACACCTGATGCAACTACCGAGGCTTGGCGCCCCCACCGACCCGGAGGATCTCCCCTGTCACCCAACTCGACGCATCTGACGCCAAATACACACAAGCGGCACCGATGTCCTGCGGCGTCCCGAGGCGACCCATGGGGATATTCCATTTGGCAAGTACCTCACCCAGTTCGGACTCATCGTGCCCGATGGCCTTCAGCATGACCTCTGTGGGAATCGCACCGGGCGCGACTGCAATCACCGTGATGTCTGGTGCAAATTCCGCTGACAGCGTCCATGCAAGTGAGATTGTTCAGGCTTTTGCTGCTCCGTTGTGAACGCTGCCCGGAACCGGCCCACTGCCAGCGCCCGAAGTGATATTGATGATTGAGCCGCTCTCCACGTACCCCTTGGCGAACACGAACCCCCGCTAACA
>Ga0255769_10000026_pt1 | contig 150845 bp, 146 predicted proteins | sample 041ome_9_FD_179637 | JGI IMG/M metagenome (GOLD analysis project Ga0255769, IMG submission 179637) | Coastal salt marsh microbial communities from the Groves Creek Marsh, Skidaway Island, Georgia - 041413US metaG (version 2) | ecosystem: Environmental > Aquatic > Marine > Intertidal zone >...
GCAACAGCAACGCCGGCAACGGCAACAACAGAAGCAACAACTCTGGTGACAGCGCAACGAACGCCACGGATGACTAACCCGGCAGTTCAGGTGGTGCCACGCGCGGCAATACATCGCCTGTAGGCGCAGCAATACGTTTCAGCACCGCGCCATCGCGCAGAACCAGCTCGCTCCACCAGACAACTCGACTGCCGCCACACCCGGACATCACGCCAGACGAAACAAGCCAGTTGCTGCTAGGCCCCGGCATCAGATGATGCGACGCGTGTTCATAACAGCCACCGAGGCACCGCTCCCACACCGCGCCCCATCACCGCACGGAGCCATCACGCCACGACACAACACTCACGACGCCGCGACCGTCACCATGCGGAGCCATCACACCGCCGCAACTCGCGCGTCGAAATACCACCACGTCCGACCAAGAGACGAGACAACAGACCCACGACGCACTGCACCCCATCGCCATACGTGGCCATCACACCGCAACACCACCTCCAAGACACCACCCCTCATCCACGCCGCACATGGATGCCACGTTCAGACATCGCACCAAACCAGTTGCCTCCACCGAACTACTCGGCATTCGCATCCCACCACCCCGTGACGTAACCCGATACACCACGACCGAGCCAACAAAGGGTCGCAATCTGTGAACGTCCTCGTCGTGCGACACTGAGCCCCAGACGTGAGCCCGAGTGCTGTCCCCGACTGTGCAACCATTGGCAGCCCACGTGAATAGAGACCAGCAAAATGACTCAATCCACTGACCCAGCAGACAGCACGAGACTCCACCGCGACGCCGTCATCGCCCGCCTCGTTGCTGACGGCCGGCTTACCGAAGCCGATGCTCGCGCCATCGCCGATGCACCGCGATGGAGCACACCGATCGGCGAACTCGTGGGGTATCTGGCCGCGCTCATCGTCGCTGCAGGACTCGTGCGGCTCATCGCTGCGCTAATCGATGGTGTCGACGAGGTCGCCCTGGCCGCAACCGCCGGGCTGGTGGGCCTCTGCCTCGTGCCGGCGGTTCGGCTGCTGGCTCGCCGCTCCGGTGCCCTGCGACGCATGGCCGAGGCAACGGAGTTGGTGGCCCTGGGGCTTCTCGCCACCTCGGTCGGATTGTTCACCCACACTCTCGTCACCGACGATGTGCGACCCGGCGTCGACCCGTGGGAGGTGAACCGCGACGCGGCACCATGGGCGATCCTCCTGCCGGCGGCAATCGCAACCGCATGGGGTTTGTATCGACGGCAGCACACGGCCATCGCCGGTGCGCTCACCACCGCAGCTGCGTCACTCTCGATGATGGGAGCCATCACCGCGCTACTCGACACCTCGGCCACCGTTGGTGCCGCGATGTTCACAGCTCTCGCCTGCGGCCTCATCACCATTGCCACCGGCCGACGCGTCGCCGATGTGACCCTCCGGCTTGTGGCTGCTGTAGTTCTCGTCAGTGCAACCTCGGTGTGGTTCGGCGAACACGATGTATTGGCCGGGACCGCACCCGTGATTGTTGTAGCGGCATGTCTCTTTGCGATCGCGGCTCGACGACAGTGGATCGAACTACTGGTTGCCGCGTCCGTCATGGTGCTGATCGCCGTGGTGGGAGCGACGATGCACGTGGTCGATGAGCCGGTCCTCGAAGGCGTCACCGTGGTACTGATCGGAGGCGCGGTGGGAATCGCTACGTGGTGGGCCGCCCAGCGATCACGGCTGCGCCACACGACAGCACCGCCGATACGGCAGCGTTAACAGCACCTGTGCACGCTCCGACGGTGCGGCTTCCGTGATACTGATCGCGTGACGCTGCCTGCGTGACACTGCTTGACGACAGCCAGGTTCTGGGCAACGCTGCCCCCATGGGCGCCACTTCCTCGAGCACCAACCCGTTCCTTGCCGGCAATATGGCACCGGTCGATGTGGAGACCACCGCGGTCAACCTCACGATCACCGGCACCTTGCCCGCTGAACTGTGCGGCCGTTACCTCCGAAACGGCCCCAACCCCGTCACCCAACCAGACCCAGCGACCTACCACTGGTTCACCGGCACCGGGATGGTGCACGGCATCTCGCTGCGCGACGGACGTGCCGAGTGGTACCGCAACCGTTGGGTACGAAATGACGAAGTCGCAGCAACGCTCGGTGAATCAGCCCCACCAAACCCGTGGCCGGCAGATCACATGTCGTTCTCAGCCAACACCAACGTGATCGGATTCGCGGGTCGCACCCTGGCCCTTGTGGAAGGTGGCGCGCCACCGGTTGAACTCGACGACGAACTGGCCACTGTGGCCATTTCGGATCTCGATGGGTCGCTCCCCTATTCATTCTCTGCCCACCCCAAACTGGATGCAGCAACCGGTGAACTACACGTGATGGCCTACTACTGGGGGTGGGGCAACCGAGTGCAGTACCTTGTGGTGGGCACCGACGGCCGGGTGCGCGCCACACGCGACATCGAGCTTCCGGGATCACCGATGATCCACGACACCGCCATCACCGAACGGTACGCGCTGGTGTTCGACCTTCCGGTGCTGTTCGACATGGAGGCCGCGATGGCCGGCAGCCTGCCGTATCGATGGTTCCACGACTACCAGCCCCGCATCGGGTTGGTGCCCCGCGATGACGCACCCGACGGGGTCGCTGGCAACCCGCACGGCGACGTGCAGTGGTTCAACATCGACCCCTGCTACATCTTCCATCCCCTGAACGCCTACGACGAGATCACCCCCGACGGTGGCCGACGCGTCGTGCTCGACGCAGTGCGGCACCCCAAGATGTTCGACACTGAGCGGCGTGGTCCGAACGAAGGTCGACCGCGTCTCGACCGCTGGGTTCTCGATCTGGACAGCGGATCGGTATCGACGTCAACTCTCGACGATCATCCCCAAGAGTTCCCTCGTATTCGTGAAGATCTTGTGGGACGACGCCACCGGTATGGCTACACCGCAGGGCTCGGGTCGGGACTGAGCCAGGACACGTTGTGCCGGATCGACACCACAACGGGCACCGTGGTGCGCCGCACCGACAACGACCGGATGGGCTACGGCGAACCGGTGTTCATTCCTCGCGACGGCTCCACCGCCGAAGATGATGGCTGGGTGATGGCCCTGCGACATGACCGCGACACCGACCGCTCTGATCTGTGCGTATTCAGCGCTGATGCTCTTGCCGACGACCCCGTGGCCGTGGTGCACCTGCCGGTCCGTGTACCGAACGGCTTCCACGGCAACTGGATCGCCGAGAACTAACGGCACAACGCTCCCGGCCAGCGGTGTAACCGACACCACGGGATAACTGACACCACTGGCTACCGACACGCGTTGACCACACGTGCCGACGACATGGCGTCGACATCGACCGACCGTGCGATGTTGAGCGCAGCATCGGGCACCCCGAGTAGCGGCATGAGGGTGAACCCCTGCTGCTCGCGAGACCCACCGGCGCTGATCATGCAATCGAACATACGTTCGGGGTGTGACACTGGGCGACGCACCCATCCGGCGCGCCCGGGTCTGCTTCAATCGGGTCATGGCCAAACGACGCACCCTCACCGTGGCATCCGTGAACGTGAACGGCATCCGTGCCGCCACCCGCAACGGCATCTCATCATGGATCGCCGATCGGGGTCCCGATGTCGTGGCACTGCAGGAGGTGCGTGCCACCGATGACATCTTCACCACGCACGTCGACGATCTCTGGGGCGCGTCATGGCACCGCATGCACGCCGAGAGCGAGGCAAAAGGGCGGGCAGGCGTGGCCGTGGTCTCACATCTTCCCATAACGGCCGGACGTATCGACATCGGCGGAAAGGCAGACCGTTTCGATCGCACCGGACGCTGGGTTGAAGCCACATTCGACCCCGAGGCAACAGGCCTCGACGCTCCACTCACTGTGGTGTCGGCGTATGTGCATACCGGCGATGCCGACGATGAGAATCGTATGGAGGAGAAACTCGCCTTCTTCGATGCGATGACGACGCGTATGCAATACCTTCGGCGCGGTGGACGTCATGTGTTGATCACCGGCGACTTCAACGTGGGCCACACCACCCGCGACATCAAGAACTGGAAGGGCAACCGCAATTCGGCGGGCTTCCTCGAGGTCGAACGCGCGTGGTTCGACCGCTGGTTCGATGAACTCGGGTGGGTGGATATCGCCCGTTCAATTGCCGGCGATATCGATGGGCCCTACACATGGTGGAGTTTCCGCGGGCAGGCCTTTGACCGTGACGTCGGGTGGCGCATCGACTACCAGGTGGCCACGCCGGAACTCGCCGCACGAGCAACGGCCAGCCACGTGGACCGCGCCCCGAGCTACGCCGAACGCTGGAGCGACCACGCCCCGCTCGTGGTGGACTTCAGAATCTGACGGCGCCGAACAGTCGGTCAGATCGCAGCGAGATCTCCACGATCGAAGAGCGGCGTGATGCCCTGATGAGCGATATCGGACAGCAACTCGTCATCGGTCGGCACATCGCCCACCCGAGCAGACTGCGCTGCCTCCAACACGGCCGGCAACAACGTCGCATCACTGGTCGAATTCAAAAACAGCCGATCACGTCCGAGCACGAACCGAACCGCCCGGTCGATGGCCGCCGGATCCCGCAACGGTTCGTACCACGAATACCGCGGACCCTCATAGGACTCGTCCCAACGGCCCTTCGCAATCGACTTGATGGTCTGCACCGCAACATCGCGTGACGCGCACAGGCTCACCAGTTCCTCCACCTCGTCGGCGTACCGCGAATCGGTCAGCAACGACCTGTTGTACGGAAACAACACCGTGTCGAAATCGAACTCGGCGAGGCTCCGCAGATGCATCGCCGGAATCGACATGCCATGACCGGTCACCCCGATGAACCGCACCAACCCCTCGTCACGCGCCCGCACCACGGCCTCAATGGCTCCTCCCGGCGAAAAAACGGTGCGCCATTCATCCTCATCGGCCAGGTTATGCAGCTGGATGAGGTCGATCTGGTCGACCCCCATGCGACGCAAGGAGTCATTCACTCCAGCCCACGCGGCGTCGGCGGTGCGCTCTCCGGTCTTGGTGGCGAGGAATACCTCCTGGCGATGCTCCGCCAGCCATGGCGCCATCAGGTCTTCGGCACGCCCGTAGGAATGCGCCGTATCGAGATGGTTCACGCCCGCAGCAACAGCAGCCTCGATCGTTGCCAGAGCACGATGGGGGCTCATTTCACCCAGCGCGGCTGCGCCGAAGATGACCCGCGAGGACTCATGGCCAGTGCGACCAAAACGGGCAGTGGGCATGGTGAGCGTCATAACCCGAACCTACAACGCTCCGTGGCGCAGACCGAGCCCAGGGTGGCGCGCGCCCGAAACCGACCGACAGCATCCGATCCACTGCGTGTGTGCCGACAGCCGGAGACACCAATCACGGCCAGCGACAACCTCTAACGACCAGATTCAGTTTCGGCACCCGCAACGTCGTCTGAATCGTCGCCAACGGACTCATCGCGCGCAAGCTCGTCAACTCCGTCAAGTTTGGGGCGCATACGGCGATACACCGCCCGGCCGAGCAGATGCGTACCAACCGGCCCGGTCACCAACTGCAACACGACGATGAGCAATGCCGTCACCAATGCCGTGGTAGAGCGCACCGCAAGGGCCAACCCGACGGCGATTGCCAAGATGCCGAGCGTCGGAGCCTTCGCGGCCGAATGCATGCGGGCGTAGATACCCCACGACCGCACGACACCGACACCGGCCAACAGCACGAGGCTGGAACCGAACACCATCAGCACGCCGGCAATGATGTCCATCACGCACCCTCGCTCTCATCGGCGCGGCGCTCCACATAGCGAGCAAGAACACCGGTCCCCACGAACGCTGCCACGGCAACCACCAGCACCGTGTCGAGCGAGGTCACCGATTCCTCTCGGGTCACCTCGACCATGATTCCGCAGGTCACGGTCATCAAGAAGCCATCGAGTGCAATGACTCGGTCCGCCACCGACGGCCCGCGAAACAACCGATACAAGAAACATCCCGCGCCACCTGCCAACAGCAAAAAAGCAAACGTGATCAACACGAGCATCAGGCTGCTTCTCCGTCTGCCAGTTGCGCCCGAGCGGACCGAGACCCAAATGCCCGTACACAGATGCTCTCAAGCCGGCGCAGATCCACACGTACGCGCTCCACATCATTGAGGTGCAACACGTTTACGTACAGCACCGCGGGTGACTCCTTGGCCTCAATTGTCACCGTCCCCGGCGTAAGAGTGATCACGTTGGCCACGACCAGCATGGTCAACTCGCTGCTGGTCCGCATCGGCACCGCGATGATTCCGGCATGGATCGTGTTCTTGCGGGTCATGATCTCCCAGGCCAAGAATAAGTTGGATCGCACCAACTGCACCATGACATAGCCCACGAAGTAGACGAGATGCAGCGGCGATATTCGGGGGCGATCCCCATTATCCGACCCAACGCACACCGTCGATGCCAAGCGACTCGACGCCAGCACCACAACGGCCAACACCACACCCGACATCACATTGGCAGCCGAGATGTCATTCCACAGCAAAACCCACAGCGTGGTCAGCCACACCACGGCGCCAACGGTCACCCGCCTCATGGTGCCCCTCCGCCGAGGACTGCCTCGATGTAGCCGGTGGAGTCAAGAAGGTCGACTGCTGCACGCTGCGACAACTCGTGAATCGGCCCCGCCCACAATGAAAACACCACCGACACGGCGACAAGACACAACGTGGCGAGCACCATCGGCAATGGCCCACCGAATCGATCATCTGTTTGCGGCGTCCGCTCGGGGACAGTGTCGGGATCGCCCCAGAACACCCCGGTCCAAATTTTAGTCATCGAGAACAATGTGAAGAGCCCCACACCGAGGCCGACAGCCACGATCGCGTGCGAAGACGACGCCAGCCCCGCATCGGTGAGGGAGAACTTCGCCAAGAAGCCGGAGAATGGCGGCAGCCCCGCGAGACTCAAAGCAGGTACGGCAAAGAGCGCGGCGATAACAGGTGCTGTGCGCACAAGCCCGCCCACGGAACTCAACCGCGAGGTACCCGCACGCCGGTCGACCAAGCCCGCCACCAAGAACAGCGCCGTCTTCACCACGATGTGATGAATCACGTAGAACACCGCAGCGGCGACACCGGCGACAGTGAACAGTCCAAGACCCATGATCATGTAGCCGATCTGGGAGATGATGTGGAACGCGAGGATTCGCTTCATGTCATCTTGCGCAATCGCACCGATGACCCCCACAACCATCGTTGCGCCCGCCACCCAGAGCAGCAGGTCGTCACCCCAGTCCGCACCGCCGCGACCAGGTGGGAACATCAGGGTCTGGGTCCGCACGATGGCGTACACCCCGACCTTGGTCAGCAGGCCCGCAAAGATGGCGGTCACCGGACCAGGTGCAGTCGGATAACTATCGGGAAGCCAGAAGAACAACGGGAAGAGTCCGGCCTTAATCCCGAACACGATGAGGAGCATCACCGAGAAACCATGTCGCAGCGCGGGGTCGACCTCACCCAGGCGAATTGCAAGATCAGCCATGTTCACCGTGCCGGTTGCGGCGTACAACAGCGCCAGGGTGGTGATGAACAGCGTTGATGCCACAAGAGAAATCACGACATACGTCATGCCAGCACGCACTTGATCCGGTCGGCCACCGAGGGTGATCAGCACGTATGAGGCTGCGAGCATCATCTCGAAAGCGACGAAGAGATTGAACAAGTCGCCGGTGACGAAACTGGTCGACACTCCGGCGGCAAGCACGAGATACAGCGGATGGAATGACACCCGCTCACGTTCCTCACCGGCCTGTCCCATCGCATACACGGCGACGATCAGCAGCACGATGGTGGAGACCAACAACATGATTGCCGCGAAACGGTCAACCACGAGTGTGATGCCCAACGGCGCCGTCCAGCCACCCGCTCGTGCAACAAGATGTCCATGCTCGTCTACCCGAGCGAGAAGGAGCGCCGCCACCACCACCATCACCGACAGCACCGCGACAGTGACCACTCGTTGCAGTTCACGGCGCACACCGACGAGGACCGTGATCGCTGCACCCAAGATCGGTGCGACGACCGGGACGGCAAGCAGAGAGGTATTCACGACACCTGCCCCTCGCCTACTTCAAACTCGCTGGTATCCGGATCGCCATCGTCGATGGGGCCCTCGGGCCCATCGGTGCGGTGACGGCGCGACACCAAACGATCTTCGATGTCGTCTTCCACCTTGTCGTCGCGATTGATCTGCCAGCTCCGATACCCCAGAGCAAGCAGGAACGCGGTAACACCAAACGTGATCACGATGGCTGTCAGTGCGAGCGCCTGCGGTAGTGGATCGGAGTACTGCGCCGGATCTCCCACGGTGCCGTCCAGCACCGGTGATCGCCCAGCACGTCCTCCGGAAGTCACCAACAACAGGTTTGCCCCATGGCCGAGCAGACCAATACCGATCACGATGCGGGTCAGACGGCGTTGCAACAAGAGCCACGTTCCAGCCGCAAACAACACGGCGACCACGACTGCCAGTAGGAGGCTCATAACCTACTCCCCGCTGCAAGACGTTCACTGACGTCATCGGGGTCATCGCCAAATGCCTCATACGCCATCAACACCAGACCAACGACAACGAGATACACACCCACGTCGAACGGCAACGCCGACGTTGTCTTCACCTTGCCAAGAATCGGGATGTCCAGACTCCACAGTGCGTGCTCGAGTACCTCACCACCAAGCAACATCGGCACGATGGCGGTCACGACAGATATCGCAAGGCCTACGCCGAGAACGATCCACGGCCTCACTGGCAACAGTGCTGCTAGGCGCTGTCGGCCACCGGCCACATATAAGAGGCTGAGCCCGGCCGCGGCTGTCAACCCGCCGACAAAGCCGCCCCCTGGCTGATTGTGTCCGGCGAACAAGAAATACAGCGACAACACGGTGATGGACGTGAAGAGCAGCCGCGCCGATGCATTGACCACGGGCGACTCAGCCATACGGTTGGGTGTGGCTGCTCCGCGGCGGGCCACACGGGTGAGCGCCACAACTCCGAGTGCGGCCACGACGAGCACCGTGATCTCGCCCAACGTGTCGAGCCCACGGAAATCCACCAAGATCACATTGACGACGTTGGAGCCCTTGCCGTCGGGGATCGAACGCTCCAACATCTCCGCCGAGATCGAATCGGATGCGACCTCATCGCGAGCGCCGGTGGCCGCCAGAGCAAATACGAATACGCCGATGCCCACTGCAGCCGAGATCAGCAACCGGAAAGGCGCAGAGATTGCTGTGCGCTCAGCACGGAAGTACGGCGGCAGCGCCCGCATCACGAGAACGAACAAGACGGTGGCCAACGTCTCGATGGCGAACTGGGTCAGTGCGAGGTCTGGCGCTCCCCTCAATACATAAAAGCCCGCCATGGCATACCCGACTGCGCCCAACATCAGCACAGCGGCAATGCGTCGACGGAATGCCGCTGCAGCAAGCGCGGCCGCGATGATCACCGCGTACACCACCACGTTCACCCATGAATCGACAAACACATCAGGGCCATCCACGACGTCGAATCCACCCACGGCACCAACGACAACGATCGTCGGGCCGATCGCGACTACCGAAAGAATCACGGCGAGATAGACGGGAAGTGATCCATTCTGAAGAACACGGGTTACCCGCTTTGCACCGGTCAACGCCCCGGTGACCAGCGCCCAGAACGATCGGTCAGCGGTCGGCAACGACGCAATGGGTCGGTGTAACACATCTTGGGCGGATTCCACCCGGTGGCGCACCGCCACCAGCACCGACCCGGCCGCGATCACCGCCACCGACAACCAGACGGCCACGTTGAAACCCGCCCACAACTTCACCGCTGATGGATGGCTTCCGGGGTGCAGAGCGACCGTCGCAGCATGGACAAGGTCGTCGACGATCACCGGGGCAACACCGGCAACGAGAGAGAACCCGGCAAGCACGACCCCAGGTGCCACGAACCGCGCCGACGGCGGCGCCACCGTGGTGATCTGCACCATTGGATGTTCATCATCGGCGGTTGCGGGTTCGGCCTGTCGGCCGAATACACCGAGCACAAACCGCGCCGAATATGCAAAGGTCAGCACCGACCCGGCCACGATGGCGCCCGCCACCACACCGTTACCCCCGAAATATCCCTCGGCGGTGTAGAGCAACGCCTTCTCCTTGGCGATGAAGCCGAGCAGCGGCGGGAGACCAGCCATCGACGCGGCGCCGATGATCGCGGTGGCATACACCGGCCACCAGCGACGGTCGGTTCCCGAGATGCGGCGAATATCGCGCGTGTGCAACTGGTGGTCGACGATGCCGACCACCATGAACAGAGCAGCCTTGAACGCGCCGTGTGCCAGCAGCACGACGACGAGTGCCTGCGCCAATGAATACGTGCCGGCACCGGCCAACATCATCATGAAGCCGAGTTGGCTCACCGTGCCATGTGCCAACAGCACCTTGAGATCGACCTGACGCAGGGCCCGCCAACCGCCAAAGAACATCGTGACCGCACCGGTGACGAACACGATCGGCCGCCACCCGTCCACGGTGTACATCACCGGAGCCAGACGCGCCACCAAGAACACGCCGGCTTTCACCATGGTGGCTGCATGGAGATAGGTACTGATCGGCGTCGGGGCCACCATGGCACCGGGCAGCCACCCTGAGAACGGCCACTGGGCCGACTTCGTGAACGCACCCAACAAAATGAGGATCACCGACCCGATTCCCACCGCTGCATCGGCGCTGCTATCGAATGCGCCCGCCAACTCGCTCAAACGATAGGTACCCGCGGCCTGGCCCAGCAGGATCAACCCCGCCAACATGGCTAAGCCACCTGCACCCGTGATGAGGATGGCCGATGTGGCGGCATCGCGAGCACGTGGATTGCGGTCGTCGTTACCGATGAGCAGATACGAGGTGACCGACGTGAGTTCCCAGAACACGAAGAGCGCAAGCAGGTGATCGCTGACCACCACTCCGGTCATCGCCCCCGCGAAGATGATGAGCAACCCGCCGAGACGCCCCAGCCCCGGCTTGTCGGGGCCGAAGTAGGCCACCGCATACACACAGACCGCCACACCGATGATCGAGATCAATGCGAGCATGACCGCCGCGAATGCGTCAACTCGCAGGTCGAGCGCCAAGCCGAGCGAGGGGACCCACTCGATGCGCTGGGCGATCGCGTCGCCCTCTCCCCCATCGACGATCGTGCCGATGTTGGCAACCCACCACACGACCGTGGCCAACGGGGCTGCACACCCGATGGCGAACGCGCGGCGTCCCACACGGTCGCCAGAGGCGACCAATCCGGCTCCGAGGAGCAGGTGCACGACGATGAGAGCTGCGATCACGATGTCTGAGGGGTTTGTGCCGACCCGTCTTCCCGGCGCTCCAGTGCGATGGTCAACAGGCTACGACCGCCGGAGCATTCCCACTGGTGATGCGACCCAGTTCACGCCGCATTCACGAAACGTGTGGATGAGCGGTTCCTAGCTGCCGAGACGATCGGCCAGATACCTCACCGACGCCGGGACGACATCGGCGAGTCGGGTCGACGCGGCCGACAAGTTTGCGCTGAATTGCTCGGCGGTCGGAGCCGGATGATCGACAAGATCGGTAATCGTCTTCACCGCAACGAACGGCACCCCGTGCACCTCGCACACCCACGCCACTGCCGCAGCCTCCATCTCTTTCACCTCGCCACGCAGATCAAGAATCCAGTCGCGGTCGATGTCACTCTCATCGAGAGCGTTCGACGTGGTGACCACACCCAACCGGGCACCTACGTGTGCCGCGAGATCTGCAGCGCCGTCCCACACCTCGTGTCGACCGATGCCGTACTCGCGCAGCCCGTCGAGATCGATACGGCGGTCGTGGCGCACCACATGGGGCCACGACACATACACATCGCCCACCTCGGCATTGGCATGCATCCACCCACCAGCTGTTCCCGCCGATACGACCACATCCGGGCTGAACGCCGCGCACACCGCGGTGGTGTTCATCACCGCCGGTTCCGTGCCGATCAGATCGACACCGTGGCGTGCATCAACACCGTTCACCGCGATCACCACCCGTGCGCCGCCGACGTCATCGGCCACATACCACCGATGCGGCAACGCGGCAGGTGAAGAAACCTCATGGGCTCCCAGACCGGCAATCACCGGCGCCGCCTCAGCACGCATCGCCATGACCACGGCGATCGTCACACCCATTGCGCATCCCTCATGATGACGGCCACACCACCACGCCGACCGCAGTCGGTGATGTCGCCAACACTCGGCGCGTGGTCTGACCGAGGAACGCTTCGCCGGCCACCTCTTGGGCCTCCACACCGAGCAGGATCACATCGCAATAATGCGACGCCGCGGCATCGAGAATGGCCTCGGCCTTCGAGTGGTGCTCAGAGAAGATGCGATCGCAGCGAACTCCCGCCTCCCGGGCCGTGGCCATCGTGGCCTGCAGCAGTTGCAGACCGACAGGATCGGCATACGAGCCCACCGTGCGCTCGTGGCTACGGAATGTTGATCGGATGATCCTCTGCACCTGAGTAGGAGCCTCGGTGGGGTTCACGTGCAGCAGTTTCACCACCGCGCCCGACGCCGCCGCGAACGAAATGGCGAGTTCCGCTGCTGCTCGCGATGGCCGGGTGGCCGACACCGGCAACAGCACCCGGCGGAATCCCGACATGGCGGACATCTGCGTGGGAGTTGGACGTAACACCACCACCGGGGCGTCACGATGCGACAGCACCGCACGGGTGACGTCATCGATATCTGGCCACTCCACATCGGGCGGCACGAGCGCCACCGAGAGGTCATAGCCCACCTGTAGTTGCGAAGAGACCGCCGACATCGCATCGCCACTGCCGACCGCACGATCTACTCGCCGGTCACCCAACAGTTCCGCACAGGTTGACATCGCCGTCTCGGACGGTTCGGCTCCCGGCACCGACAACAAGGTGACACCCATCTCGGCCGGGAATCCATGACCAAGGAAACCCATCAGTGGCGGAGTGCAGTTCTCCGAGGTCACCGGCACCAACATGTTGCCGCTGCGCACCAGCAGATTGCCGGCCAACTGCTCTTCACGTTTCAGCCGCGCCTGCTCCTCGGCAGAGCCGGCCCAGCCCGACACCAATGCCCGCAGGGCAGGTGGAGCCACCACGCTGGTCGCAATTGCCATCACCACGACGATCACGTACGACGCATCGTTGAACACGCCGAGGTCGAGGCCGACCGCGGCAATGATGATGCCGAGGGCCCCACGGGCATTGAGCGCCATGCCGAGGGCGAACCCTTCACGATGCTCCAAACCCGACAGCCGGGCACCGGCCCACGAACCTGCGAACTTCGACACCGTGGCCACAGCGATCAGCACCACGGCCCACACCAACACCTCCACATCGGCCAACAGGGCAATGTCGACGCGGAGACCCGCAGTGGCAAAAAAGATTGGCGCAAGCACCGACGACGTGATCGTCTCGATCTGCTCTTCGACATCGCGGCGTGTGTACCGCGAACGCCCGAGCAAGATGCCGGCCACAAATGCACCGAGCACCGCTTCCACACCAAGGGCTTGGGTGATCGCGCCGAGGCCGAGCGACATGGCGATGCACATCGTCACCCATCCGGCAACACCCACATCGCGCCGGCGAAGTCTGAGCAGCACCGCGTCGACGATGCGCTGACCAAGCGCCGCAGCGATCGCCAGAAAAACCAGCAGGCCAAACAGCGTGGTCAAGAACTCGCTCAACACGAACCGGCCGGTGGACACCAGACCAGCGATCAGGCCCAAAGCCACCCAGCCCACGACGTCGTTGGCCATGCCCGCCGCGATGGTCAACTGGCCGAAGTTCCGTCGCAGCAGTCGCAGATCGGTGAGGATCGTGGCGATCACCGGCAACGAGGAAATGGTGAGCCCGGTGGCGAGGAACAGGCCAAAGATCACCCGATCTTCCCCGGCGAATAAAAACGACTCGGGGATGACTGCACCGAGGGCCGCACCCATGGCGAACGGCAACACAAGCGATCCAACACTGACCCACACCGCTGCCCGACCCAACCGGCCGATCAGTGCCAGATCCGTTTCGAAACCGGTCATCACCAGAAGCAGCATCACGCCCAGCCAGCCGATCGTGAACAACATGCCTGATTGCACGTCGTCGGCAGGGAACAGCCATTCGAATGCATCGGGCGCGACGCGACCGAATACCGACGGGCCGATGAGCACGCCAGCGGCCAACTCACCGACCACAGCCGGCTGTCCGAGGCGCTTGCACGCCTGGCCGAACAGTCGGGCCGCCACCAGCAACACCGAAAGTTGGACCAGGAACACCAACACCTGATGTTCAGATGGAGGTACGTAGTTCATGACTGAACCGTCAACGGTAGTCGCCCACGGCAATGGCCGACGACGACTCGCGCCACTAAACGAAGATGTGACACGGTTCGCCCATGGCGCCGATACCAACCACTGACGAACTGCGTGAGAAGTACGCGGCTGAACGAGCCAAACGACTCCGCGCCGACGGTAACGATCAATACATCGAGGCCTCAGGGGTGTTCGCCGACTACGTCGACGACCCGTACACCAATGCCATCTCACGTGCCACCGTGATCGACACCCCCGAGACAGCCTGCGACGTCGCCTTCGTCGGAGCGGGTTTCTCCGGCCTTGTCGCTGGGGCCTCGCTGAAATCTGCGGGCGTCAACCGGGTGCGCTTGATCGACACCGCAGGCGATGTGGGCGGCACGTGGTACTGGAATCGATACCCCGGCGCGCAGTGCGACACCGCATCGTTGATCTACATGCCGCTGCTGGAGGAGACCGGCTATTTCCCGTCAGAAAAATATGTGAAGGGCCCTGAGATCCACGCCCACTGCCAACGCATCGCCACCCATTTCGGCCTTTACGATGATGCGCTGCTGTCGACGCGGGTCACCGGTGCGCATTGGGATGCCGAGCATCACCAGTGGGTGATCACCACCGATCGAGGCGACGAGGTGCGCGCCCGTCACATGGGCATCGGCACCGGGCCTCTGTCGAAACCGAAACTGCCTGGTCTGCCCGGAATTACCGACTTCGCCGGCGCCAGTTTCCATACGAGCCGATGGGACTATTCAGTGACCGGTGGCTCCCCCGATGGCGGCCCGATGGACCTCTTGGCCGACAAGCGGGTGGGCATCATCGGCACCGGCGCCACCGCCGTGCAATGCATCCCTCATCTCGGTCGGGCCGCCGGTGAATTGTTCGTGTTCCAGCGCACCCCGTCGTCGATCGATATTCGCAACAACCACGCTCTCGACCCCGACGAGTTGGCCCCGGACCTCGGGCCCGGATGGCAGCGCCGCTGGCGAGAGAACTTCACCGTGTTACAGACCGGAGGATTTGCCGATCGCGATCTGGTGCGCGACGGATGGACCGATATCGCCCAACGCATCCGCGACAAAGTGCTGGAACATCCTGAGCGCAGCGGCCCTGAGGCACTCGTCGCTGCCTACCACGAGAGCGACGACGAGAAGATGAACGAAATACGCAGTCGCGTGGATGACGTGGTGTCCGACCCCGCGACAGCTGAGGCGCTGAAGCCCTGGTACCGGCAGTTATGCAAGCGGCCCTGCTTCCACGACGACTACCTCGACACCTACAACCGCTCGAACGTCCACCTTGTCGACACCGACGGGCGCGGCGTCGAGTCGGTGACCGAACGAGGTGTCATCGCCGCGGGTCGCGAGTGGGAACTCGACGTGTTGATCTTCGCATCGGGGTTCGAAGTGGGAACCGAGTTCACCCGACGAGCCGGCGTCGACCCGGTGGGCCGTGATGGTCTCACACTGTCGGCGGCCTGGGCCGACGGCATGGTGAGTTTCCACGGCATGCACGTGCACGGTTTCCCCAACATGTACGTAATCGGTCACGCCCAAGGCGCGAACCTGATCTCGAATGTGCCGCACAACCTTGTGGAGGCTGCCGCCACCATGGCAGCGGTGATCGCTCACGCCGACACACAGACCGCCACCGAGGTGGAGGTCACCGCCACAGCCCAAGCCGAATGGGTGGAGCTACTCGACGCTGGTGGGCGCAGCTTCGGGGGAGATCCCACCTGCACCCCCGGCTACTACAACAATGAAGGGCAAGAGGCCTCCGGTGCTCAACGCCGTGCCGGACTCGGCCACCCCGACGGCCCGGTGGCCTATTTCAACTACATCGATCAGTGGCGCTCCACCGGTGAGTTCACCGGCCTGCAGTTCAGGTGAGCAACCGCTCCCGGGCCTGCGGTCAACCGTCACCTCGGGCGTGTAGTTCTCCCATGGCATCGCCCACACGCGATTCGAACTCGGGCGTCTGACCACCCGCGTCCAAGAAGGCTCGCATCGTCGGAGCCGCTTCGGGGTCGCGCAGGATCGACTGGAACAGGAAGGTTTCGCGTCGCAGGCCATCGACGAGCGGTAGTTCTTCCGCCGCCAGCACCGCGCGTTTGGCGTGGCGCACCGCCGACATGGGAAACGACGCAATGCGACGCGCGAGGGCGTCGACCGCCGTGGAGAGTTCCGCACCCGGATAGGCCCGATTCAAGAACCCCCAACGCTCCGCAGTGTCGGCATCGACGTCCACCGCACCGACCACCACCTCCATCGCGCGTCCCGCACCGATGAGGCGTGGCAATCGTTGCGTGCCACCGCCACCGGGAAGGATGCCGAGCGGAACCTCCATCTGGTTCCACGCGAAGGTCTCCCGATCACCAAAACGCATATCGCACGCAGCCGACACCTCGCCACCGCCGCCGCCGACACGGCCGCGCAACTCTGCAATGGTCACCTTGTCCATCGTGCGGAAGGCCTCGCACATCCGGTCGAAGCCGCCGAGGTCAGGTTCCTCCTGTGCTGCGCCATCGGTGGGGAACTCCAATATGGCTGCCACATCGAAATGTGCGATAAAGAAACCGTCCACCGCACTGCGCAGCACCACCACCCGCACGTCGTCATCGTCGGCGAGTTGTGCTGAGCACTTGGCCAACGACCGGAACAGGGTGGAGGTCATCAGGTTGATCGGCGGGTTGTCGATGGTGACAGTGGCAACCCCATCACTGATCTGGACATCCAAAAGGTCGTAGTCGTAGCCGGCCACCGTCACCCTCCCAGACCAACCGCGTCGTGAGCGATCACTCCGCCAACCACGGTCGCATCGACCGGGGTCTCGCCGATGCCATCACGATCGATAGAGAAGATGTCGGCTCCGAGAGCGACGAAGTCAGCCACCATGCCCGGCGCCAACGCGCCCTTGTACTGCTCTTCGTGAGCGGCATAGGCCGAACCACGCGTGTAGGCGTGCACGGCTTCGTGCACGGTCAGCGCCTCATAAGGCACGAAGGGTTCTCCCGAGGCCGTGCGCTGGTTCACCATGTCGTGAATTCCCAGCAGCGGAGCTCCGTTCACCACTGGCCTATCGCTGGAGCCCGGTAGCGGAATGCCCCGGTCGAGGAAAGACCGCTGACGATAGGCATCAGGGGTGCGGTGCACACCGAGCGCTCCTTTCATCCCATCGCCGATCTCGGAGATGAACCGCCCTTGGGGCACGGGCACCACACCCGCTGCAGCAACGCGATCGAGATACTTCTCCTGCAACACGCCGCAGTGCTCAATGCGATGGCGTGCCCCGGCCCGCGGATACAACCGCTGCGCCTCCTCGTAGGCCTCCAGCACCGTGGCGACAGCGCGGTCACCGATCGCGTGTGTGCACACCTGCCAATTCGAACGGTGCGCATCGATGATCAGGGTGCGCAGCACATCGGGATCGGTTTGGAAGAAACCGCAGTTGCATTCGCCACCGGGCCCATCGCCGGTGAACGGGTCAAACATCGCCGCCGTCCGACCGATCAACGACCCGTCCGAGAAGATCTTCGTGCCGCCGATCCGCAGCCACTCATCGCCGAGGCCCGAGTGAATGCCGCCGTCGAGTGCGAACAGCGGTTCCTCACCCTCGGCATGGTGGATGTGACGCAACGCTTCAACCGCCACCAGCAGGTTCGCCCGAATACCGAGCACACCGCGCCGACGAGCCTCCATCCATGCGGCGATCTCCACGGGAGAATGAGCCACGAGACCCGCTCCCACTCCGGCCTCGGTCGCCGATGTGACGCCCTCAGACAGGTACCGGCGCGATGCCTGATCGAGCGCGTCCACGATGCGATCAACCCCGACCGGATACACGAGGTCACGCACCATCGCCTGTGCCTGCTCCATGACGAGGCCGTTCCACTGCCCGTCGGCATCGACCCCCATCTCCCCGCCCGACGGCACCGGTGTGTCACGGATCATGTCGAGCACCGCGGTATTCACCGTGCACATATGCCCTGATGTGTGTTTCAACCACACCCGATGATTCGGTGCGGCCGCATCAAGTTCGGCCGCGGTCGGGTGACGCCCCTCGGCCAGTTTGTTCTGGTCGTATCCCGACCCGGTGACCCAACCACCCTCAGGAGTCTCCGCTGCGCGACGCCGAATCGCGTCGCAGATATCGGCGACCGAATGCATCGGTGGTGACGAACAGTCGACATCAGCGAGGGTCATCCCGAAAAACACCATGTGGTTGTGAGCATCGTTGAAGCCCGGCACCACACAACGACCACCGAGATCGATCACCCGATCGGCGGTGAACCGCTCAACAAGGTCATCGTCGCCGACGGCCAGCACACGGCCCCCGAGAACAGCCAACGAGGTTGCCGACGGCCGTTCAGGATCGAATGTGGTGATGTCGCCACGGATGAACAAGGTGTCGACGTGCATGCGCTGAGTCTGTCAGTCGGCTGTCGTCGGCCCGGAGGCGGGCGACACTGTGCGTCGTTCACCCATCAGCTCACGTGCCGACCGGTGGCATCCACCGGTGGGACAGCCACATCATCGGCACGCCCCATCGGGCGGGTCCACGAGGCGAACTCGAGCAAGATGCCATCGGGATCACGGAAATAGAACGACCGCACGAAGACACCGTCGTGGAAATCGGGCGCGATCGTCAGTTCAGAATCGTCATGGTCGAGGATGGCCGACACCTCCACCCCGGCATCGATCAGACGCTGGCGGTACTCCTCGAAATGTTCGAGAGGCACATCGAAGGCCAGATGATTCATCGAGCCGTGCGCGGTGCGGATATCGGTGCGGTCGGGCATCCCTGGCGCATTTCCCACCCCGGGCGCGGCCGGCGGTGCCCCGGGAAACCAGAAGAACGCCAGGCAGTCATCGTTACCCATATCGAAGAAAAAGTGCTGGCCACCACCGGGCATGTCGATGGTCTTCACCAATTGCATGCCCAGGACATCTCGGTAGAACGCGACGGTGCGCGCCATATCGGACGACACGAGTGCGATGTGGTTCACACCGCGAATCTCGAAACGCTCGTTTGTCATGACCGATCACTCCGACGCCCGTCGGTGGCGAACACAGCCGCATCGAAACCATCGGGAGCGTCCACTTCCACAATCGGATCGTCGCGGTCATCGAACTCGAGCCGCAGTGCCCGCGTCATCACCGCATGCATGAAATACAGCGACGTGATGTAGGTGAATTCCAGAATCTCCTCATCGTCGAGGTGACGACGAAGTTCATCGAACACGGCCTGTGGCACGCGACCATGCTGATCGACCAGGTAGTCGGTGTAGGCCAGCAACGCCCGCTCCACCGGCGAGAAGCAGTCCGCCACCTCCCAATGCGCGATCGCTATGATCTTGGCCTCGTCCATGCCGAGCCCGCGGCAACTCTTGCAGTGCTGCGAATACACGAACTGGCTGGCAACCAGCCACCCGGCTCGGGTCTGACCGAGTTCACGCAACAGCGGGTCGAGACGACGTTCCGGGCTGCGATACAGACCGAACCCCGACACACAGTGCGCGAAGACGTCGGGCACGAGCGCGAACACGGTCCACCAGTCGCCTGGCGTACCGGTCGACGTGCCCGGTTCAGCCACGGGATCTCGATCACCGAATAAGAAGTCGTAGATCGGAACGACGCGGTCGGGATCGGCGTTGCTGCGGGAAACCTGACGGAGGCGTGCCATGCGACGACGGTAGTCGCCCGTGACGCAACCGGTTTCCGGCCGGGGCCTGTGACCTACGCTGCGGCGATGGCCGACTTGCTCGCACTGTCTTCTCACATCATCGATAACAACGACACCGACATACACCCGAATCGGGTCATCAACGAATTGTCGGAGATTCGCAGCGACCTCGCCATCGTCGAGAGTTTCAGCCATTCGGTGGTGCTCGACACTGGTGACGGCCTCGTGGCCTTCGACACGTCCACCGGGTCGAACGGCAGGGCCGTCGTCGAACAGATCGCTGCGTGGCACTCCTCTCCGGTCACCCATCTCATGTACACCCACGGCCATGCCGACCATGTGGGTGGCAGCCGTGAATTCGCCGCCGTCTGGAACAACCCCGTCGTGGTCGGCCACGAAAATGTTGCTGCACGCTTCGACCGTTATGCCTACACCAACGACTGGAATGTGGAGATCAACGCCCGCCAGTTCGGCGGTGTGAATCCCGCGAACAACCTGGCGCTCAGCCCCGATGAGCTCGAGGATGACGACGCTGTGGCCACCACCCAGCCACGCCGGTGGAATTCGTACATCCCAAAGGGCACCCTGCGCCCCACGATCGAGGTGGATCGACATCACTCGATGACGATCGGTGGGACCACCATCGAGGCTCATCACGCCATCGGCGAAACCGATGACCATCTGTGGTTCTGGCTACCGGCGTCACGCACGATCATGGCCGGCGACTTCTTGATCTGGATGTTCCCGAACGCCGGCAATCCCCAGAAAGTTCAGCGCTACCCCCGCGAGTGGGCGGCGGCTTTGCGCACGATGGCCGCGATGGAGCCCGAACTGTTCGTTCCCGCTCACGGGCTTCCCATCACCGGTGCCGACCGGATTGCCCGCGTGCTCGACGACGTGGCCTCTGCCCTTGAACACCTCGTCGACACCGTGGTCGCCATGATGAACGGTGGTGCCACGCTCGACGCGATCATCCACGAGGTCGATCTACCCGCCGATACTCTGGCTAAGCCCTATCTGCGACCCCTCTATGACGAGCCGGAGTTCGTCGTACGCAATATTTGGCGCCTCTACGGCGGTTGGTGGGACGGCGCTGCCAGCCGGCTGAAGCCCTCACCCGATGCGCAACTGGCTGCATGCATTGCCGAGATGGCCGGCGGTATCGGCCCGATTGTCGCGCGGGCCCGCGCCGCCGCCGAAGCCGACGATATGCGCCTGGCCTGCCATCTGGCCGACATCGCCGCGTGGGCCGCACCCAGCGACGCCGACGTGCACACGATGCGCGCAGAGATTTATATGGCGCGTCGTCGCACCGAACCATCGCTGATGGCCAAAGGAATCTTCGCTGCGGCGGCCAGAGAGTCGTCAGTGGCTGCAGGCAACACCTGAGCTCCGCCACCGTCGCCATGGCGCCGAGGCTGCTAACACGGGGATATGAACATGCCCACACCCGGTTCTCAGCAATGGCTTGATCTTGTCGTCGAAGACGTCGTCGACCCCGCAACCGGGGTTGTCGATCCGCATCACCACCTTTGGCCACCAGAGGGAGGGCTGCCCTACGGGCTCGACGACCTCCTCACCGACCTCGGCGATGGCCACCAAGTGGACGCCACCGTCTTTGTTGAATGCGGCGCTGCATACCGTCGCTCCGACCCCGACCCGATGGCACCCGTGGGCGAGACCCGATTCGTTGCCGATGCTGCCGACCAACCCGGCGGTGAGGTGATTCGCGGCATCGTGGCCCGAGCCGACCTCCGCCTCGACAATCTCGACGAGGTCCTTAATGCCCACGATGCCGCCGCCGGAGGACGCTTCCGCGGCATTCGCCACCACCTGGCATGCGCCGACGACCCCGAGGCCTATCGCATTCCGGGGGCCGCCGAACCAGATCTGGCCGCTGATCGCTCGTTTCGCCGCGGCGTACGGCGTCTTGGGGAGCGTGGGCTGACCTACGACGCCTGGCTCTATCACTTCCAGTTGGACGACCTGATCGATCTCGTGCGTGCCTGCGACGGCACCACGGTGATCCTCGATCATTTCGGCACACCTGTCGGTGTGGGGCGATGGGCCGGTCGGCGTCATGAAGTCTGGGAAGGGTGGCGCCCACGCATGGCCGCTCTTGCCGCCTGCGAAAACGTGGTGGTGAAGCTCGGCGGTCTGGCTATGCCCGACAACGGCTACGGCTGGGACACCGCGGAACGCCCGCCCAGTTCCGATGAGATGCTCGCGGCCCAGGGCGACTGGTACCGCGCAACCATCGACGAGTTCGGTCCGCACCGCTGCATGTTCGAATCGAACTTCCCGGTGGACAGGTGGTCGTTGTCGTATCGCACGGTCTGGAACGCGTTCAAGAAGATCGCTGCCGAGTACTCAACGAGCGAAGCTGCTGATCTGCTCGGCGGCACCGCCCGGCGCGTCTACAGCATCTGAGCCGACCGCCTCAGCGGTCGGCACCACACCGTCGCCGACCGCCTCAGCGGTCGGCAATCGCCCGAAACAGGGGGCGTGGGAGCAGCGATAGCACGGCAAAGACCGCACGCAATGCCGACGGCACCCACACCACCCGGCGTCCACGGCGAACTGCTGCCGCCGTCGCTGCACCCACCGCATCCGGTGTGGTGGCGAACGGTGCGGGTGGACGACCTGCGGTCATGCGCCCATGCACGAAACCGGGACGCACCACGGTGACGTCAACACCATCAGCGCTCAGGCCATCGGCCATCGCCAGCGCAAACTGATCGAGCGCCGACTTGGCGGCCCCGTACACCGCAGCAGCCCGACGCACCCGCACACTCGCCACGCTCGACAACACGACGAGATGGCCATGTCCCTGAGCGCGCATCTGCCGCGCACATGCCAGCAGGGTCACCACCGGACCGGTGACGTTGGCGTCGATCATGCCCACGGCGGATGTGGGATCTGCCTCGAGGGCGTCCTGGTTGCCGAGCACCCCGGCCGCCATGATCACAATGTCAAGGTCGCCCACCCGAGCCCCAATCGCGTCGACAACTCCCTGGTGGCTGTCGTGGGCAGTGGCATCCCAGTGCTCCACCACGACCTCAACCGTGTCGGCGACATCAAGCGACTCGGCCACGGCTCGTCCGGCATCAACATCTCGACAGGCCAACACCACCGCGGTGGTCGATGGCGTGATGAGATGCGCAAGCGTGGCCACGGCAATCTCACTCGTGCCCCCGAACACCACGATGTTCTGTACCCCACCGCTTGCATCACGCATGTCTCATCCTTTCGGCCGCCGTTCGCAGCACCATCATGGTCGTCCGACGTGACACCGTTGGATCACAGCCCGAGGCGGCGTGACAGATCGCTGCACCACACCCGGTTGGGGTCCACACGATCACGCACCGAGCGAAACCGTTCGAGGTCGGGGTAGCCAGCACTCACCGCCGCCGGGGATACGAGTGCGTCCTTGGCGAGATAATGGCGCCCTCCAGCAGCCAACACCCTCTCATCCAACCCGCGCAGCATCGATGCAACCTCTGCCGTGGCGGGCAGATCCATGGTGAGCGTCCAACCCGGCATCGGGAACGACAACGGTCGGTCGCTGCCGGGACCAAACCGTTTCAACACGTTCAAGAAGTTCGCCGGTCGCGATGCGGCCACCGTGGCGAGTGCCTCGCGCACCACGTCATCGGCGTCGAGAGGAACGACGAATTGGTGTTGGACAAACCCGCGTCGCCCCCAGACACGATTCCAGCGATCGACACCGTCGAGGGGGTGGAAATACGCCGGGATTGACATCGTCTCGTCGTCGCGCGCTCGGGGTGCACGGCGGAACCACATCTCGCTAAATATCCGACCCGTCACCGAATTCACAAGTGGCACCGCGGGCCCTGGAATGCGCACCGGTGATCGTGGCCGGTACGCCGTCGGATCAGCGCCAGACGCATCCTCCGCATGATCCCCGAAGGTGACGATGCCGCGGCCACACCTCGCGCCCCGCACCGTCGCATCGACCCACGCAACCGTGTATCGGTTGGTGTCCTCCGCGTCGACCATCGTGGACATCACCGCGTCAAGGTCATTGCATCGGCGGGTACTCACCGCCATCTGCGACGACGACACCGGAATTAACTGCACCGTCGCTTCACGAATCAACCCGGTGAGCCCCATGCCGCCACATGTGGCCGCAAACAATTCGGGATCGGACTGCGGAGTCACAACGACATCGTCACCCGATGCCAACAACATGCGGACCGAGCGAACCCAGTCACCGAATGAACCGTCGCGGTGATGGTTCTTACCGTGGATATCAGCGGCAATCGCTCCACCGATGGTGACGAAACGCGTGCCGGCGCTCACCGGCACGAACCACCCGGCAGGGATCACATGACGCAGCAGCTCATCGATCGACACCGCAGCCGACACCCGCACGAGGCCGGTGGCGTCGTCGAGGTCGATCGTCTCGCCGGTGGCGCGCACAACCGTCCCACCGGAGTTCTGTGCCGCATCTCCGTAGGCGCGACCGAGGCCACGAGGAATCGCGCCGCGCGAACCGAAGGCGGACATATCCACCTCGGCATCATCGACAAGGCGCACCCGCACCGGGGTCGTATTGCCCCAGCCGCTCACCCGATGTGTTGCTGCCACACTCACCAGTACACACCCACCGCGAACAACACACACCACACAGCAGATGTGGCCATGAGGCACCGATCGCTGAACAACAGTCGTTCCGGCGACGCCGCGCCACCGCGGTGCGCCACCTGGCGGAACCGGGCGGCGGCCGCAAAGACCGGAAGCGCGGTGGCCCACATCACCCAGTCGGCATCGCCAGCAACCTCTCCCACCCCGCTGGTGGCCAACCACACCAGATACGCGGCGACAAGGACAACTGCTCCCCCGTCGATCATGCCTCCAAGGCCACGAGATGAATACACGCGCAAGGTGGCGCGCCCCGCGTTAGTGCCCACGGTCACTATCTCGCCAAGGCGCTTGCCGGCCACCACCATGAGCGAGGTCACCGATACGACGATGACGAACCAACCCGAGAGGGGCACATCGACCGCCACACCACCGGCCACTGCCCGCAACACAAAGCCTGTCGCCACAATCACAATGTCGGCCAACGCAACCGACCGCAGGCCACCGCTATATGCCACATTCAATGCGACGTACACCGCGAGCACACCCGCCACCGCAAGATCTGCGAATCCACCGATCACCACGCCGGCCACCACCATGACCAACGCCGACCAACGTGCCCCGGCGACCGATATCTCGCCGGCGGCCACGGGACGGTGGCACTTCAGTGGATGAACACGATCCTCGGCGACATCGGCCGCGTCGTTCAGCAGATACACGCCAGATGCCACTGCGGTAAAGGCGGTCATCGCCAGAACGGCATCGACACTGGAACGCACAGACGTAAATGCTCCTGCTGCCCCAGGGGCGGCCAACACCAGCAGGTTCTTCACCCACTGCCGGGGGCGGGTCGCGGCGATCAACGCTTGCGGCGGTGACCGACGCGCGCCGTATGCACCGGCGGCGACCGACTTAGCGGTGTCCATCTGCAACCCTCTCCCGGACGATGTCGAGATGAGTCGCTGCCGCCGCTTCCCACGACAGCGACGATGCGCGCTCACGTGCCGTAGACGCCATGTGGCCCAACCGTTGACGATCATCGAGAAGGGCCAGCACCGTGGCGGTGAGATCGCGCGGAGCGGGAACGAGCAGGCCGGTGTGGCCATCGACAACGGCGCCGCGATGGCCCACCACGTCGGTGACCACCGCCGGCACACCACACGCCGCGGCCTCGGTGATGGTCATTCCCCAACCCTCCGACGACGACGCCGAGACCACCAGCGTTGCCGACTGGTAGATCTCGACGAGTCGTGCGTCGCTCACAACCCCATGGCACGTCACCCACTGCGCGTTGCGCGACCGGCACCAGGTGTCGATCTCGTCACGCATCGGCCCACCACCAACGATGTCGAGCAGCACCGGTCGGCCGGGAGCCTGCATGGCCTCCACCGCCAGCAGTAGCTCAATCCATCTCTTCACCGGTGCCAACCGCCCGACCGCTACGAGGCGCGGCGGCTCCCCTAGGTCCACAACAGCGGGAGCTGCGGTGAGGAACCGTGGAGCGATCCCTGGTTCCACAACCCGTACATCGCGAAAGCCACGGTGGCGCAACTCGTCGGCACCGGGGTGTGACAGAGTCACCACAGGGGTGCCGTACGCGCGGGGAACGATCGTGGATTCCACCCACCGCCCAATGTCAGACATCGGCCGGGGCAATGTCTGTGCCCACATCTCGGTGTGCATGTGATGAAGCCACACCACCGACCTACGTCGTCGCCATAGCGGTGACCAGAACGGCACCCCATTGAGGATCTCCACTGTGACGTCACCCCGTGGCCCGCGGGCCAGCACCCGTGCTGGGGCGCTCGCAAAGACTGAATAGGTGCCACCCGTATGCACCACCGACAGTCCCTCCGATGGCACCGCCACAGCGTCGGCATCCTCGCTCTGAGGCGGGCGACGGGTGACCACGGTGACGTCGACACCCATCTCCACCCAGCGGCGCAGTATCTCTCGGGCGTGCAGCTCCGACCCGCCCGCATCGGGATCACCCGGCCCGCGCCACGACAGCACCACCACCGAGAGCGGGGTGTCTACACTCCGAGTCGCCATGTCACCCACCGGCGAACGCCCTGTCCGAGACCACACTCCAGCGTCGCTGATCGCGTTGCACACCGCTGGCTATCGACTGATCAGTGCCACGGTGGGTTCGGGCGCCGGAACGGACATCGGCTGCGGCACGGGCGAAGAATCGGCCGCGTTGATGCGGGTTGACCGCACTATCACCGGGGTGGACTATCACGCGCTCACCGCCGCCACCGCGGCGCGCCGTTTGAGCGCTGCGGTCTGCGCAGATGCGCGGGTGTTGCCGCTCGCCACGTCGTCGCAATCGTGGGTGAGTTCGTCGCACATCATCGAGCACTTCACCGACCCGGAACGCCACGTGGCCGAGATCGCACGGGTCCTGCACGACGAGGGCGTCGCTGTGGTGCTGACCCCCAACGCCCCCGCGGACTTCGAGAATCCGTTCCATGTGCACCTGTTCACTCCCGACACGCTGCGCGACATTCTCGATGCGCACTTCGACGAGGTGGAGATCTCTGGTCTGACCGGCAATGCGACGGTGAGTGCCGAATTCGCACGCCGCCGCCGCACCGGTCGACGACTCCTCGCACTCGACCCACTTGGGTTGCGTCACCGGCTTCCGCATCGGGCACTGACCGCGCTGCACAGCATCGGGCGACGCCTGCTGTACCCGATTCTCAACCGCGGCGGCGCCGAATCTGCCACCGCTGACGATTTCATCAGCGTGGACGCCGACCAGATCGATGATGACACTTTGGTGCTCGTGGGAGTAGCCCGGCAACCGCGTCGCTGATCTCGACCGATCACGAGGCATCGATGTACATCCTTCGACGTCGTCGGGCCGTCATCAGGTCGCGTAACGCCCAGCCGGTCACCAATGCCATGGCCTCGACCACGATGCGTCGCGACATCTTCGATTCGCCGGAGGCCCGCTCACGAAACTCGATCGGAATCTCCACCACCCGTGCACCGCAGCGAATCGCTCGGTAGGTCATTTCAACCTGGAACCCATAGCCACTGGCGCGCACGCCCTCGAGCCCAAATGCCTGCACGACGCTCGTTCGATACACCCGGAACCCCGATGTGGCGTCATTCACTGCCAACCCAAGTGCCACTGCGGCATAGCGGTTGCCCCACCTCGACAACCGCAGCCGCGACCGCGACCACCCGATGATGCGTCCACCGGGCACATACCGCGACCCGATCACCACATCGGCACCATGACACGCCGCCGACACCAGTGCCGGCAACATCGCCGGGTCGTGGGAATGATCGGCGTCGATTTCCACCAGTAGGTCCATGCCATTCGCGATACCTCTGGTGAATCCCTCCCGATAGGCATCGCCGAGGCCCGCTTTCCGATCCCGGCACACAATCTCGACCTGTGAGTCCTTATCGGCCACGGCCATCACCGCTTCCCGAGTGCCGTCGGTGCTGCCGTCATCGATGACGAGAACGTGTGCCGAGGGCAACGCAGCACGTATCGCCCGCAGCACGGCATCTATGTTGTCGACCTCGAAGTAGGTCGGCACCACGACGAGGATGCGCGGGTTGGTCAACATCTCAGTGATCTCGACATCTCAGTGATCATCGTCGCTCGCGTGTTCTCGTAACTCATCGGCGGGAGTCGCATCGGGCCAACACACCGTCCACACCACGGTCACCACGACGACGATCACCCATGGCTGCACCCATCCGAAGGCTCCTGGCCAGCGCAGGTCGAGCGGCGGATCCCACCGCAGTTCGCGCTGGGCCACCCAGGCCCACGCCGCCATCAACGGCATCCCCAACACCAACGCGGTGCGCCATCGCCCGCGGCGGACCGCAGGGGCGAGCAATGGTGCAGCGAGCCCGAGTGGTCCAGCCGCCAGGCCAATCACCATGAGGGGCATGAGCGTGCCGTGCGCCAAGGGTGGCCGTGGATCTCTCGCCGTGTCGCGGCCACGACAACGAAGCGCCACTGCGGCGACAACCAACGTGGCGAACGCACCCACCAACAGCCCGCGGTTGACCCACCGTTGGGGCTCCCACGTAATGTCCAGCCGCCCTCCACGGCCCGCATCCAGTTGCCACGCCATCGCGTAGCCGTTCACCGCGACGGCCGGGCCAAGATCTTCTCCATCCAGGCGTGCTGTCCACCCCGACGAAAACGACTCAGCAAACACGAGCCACCCGGGTTCCTCGAGAGTCTCGAGATCGGCGCTGACCACCGTGTCGGTACGCGACATATCAACATCTCGCACGACCGTCGACACAGGGCCGGCACCGGTGTCGAGCACGATGCGGTTGATATCGATGCCGCTCAGATGACCGGCCACGGTCGACAACTGATGCGTGCCCGCCGACAGTTTCACCGGGGCGCACCCCACCAGCACGTCGCCGTCGAGGCGGACCGATACCGCCAGCCCATCGATGGCGACCAGGTCATCTACGCACCCCACAGGCCGGTCGCGTTCACCGCTGATCTCCACTGGCGTCACCGACACAATGCCCACTGGCAACGTCCGTGACCGATCGGAGAAGGGGTCGCGGGTGAGCGCGGGGGTCTCCACCACGAAGCCCAGGTGCAACGGTCCGGCGGCGAGCGCGCCACGTTCGATCGTCGCCACTCCATCTGCATCGACGACAACGGTGTGTTCAGAACCTGCGCTGTCGGTGATGACCACCTGCGCGACCGGGCTCACGATCGGCCCGGTCATCGTGACGATACGTAACAGGTCGCCACCCTCAGGGTCTGAGCTGACCACGACGTAGGGGTCCACGGGATCAAAGTCGGAGACCCACAGAACATCTCCCACGCCAATGAGATCAGGCGACGATTCGATGAGCACGGGATGTGGCCGTGGGTCATGCGCCGCATCCGCGACGGCCCCGGTCATGCGGAACGAGTCAGCCGTCGACACGGTGAACTCACGACGCAGCTGCGGTTCGGGATCAAATCGATTGGGGATCGACGCATCGAGTCGGCGGCGATCGAACACCACCGTGGTGCGCGGTGCATCCACGACATCGTCGGGCAGAACGATCCACTCCTGTGTTGGCTCCACCCCGTCGATGATGATCTCGGCGAACCCGACTCCTGGCGAGTTGCCGTAGCCGGGCAATGGGCCAACATTGTCAGCGAGCACCTCGATGCGGAGACGCTCGATGGGCTCACCATCGAGGCTGACGCGTTGACCGGTTGCGGTGCGCGATTCATCACTGAGTGCTGCCTCGACCTCTCGCCACCGGCCACCGTCGACGGCATCTGCCGCAACAGAAACACGTACCTGCGTGATGTATCGATCGCGTTCACCCATGAGTGGCTGCACGAGAGTGACCCCGCCAGGCCGCACAGCATCGTGGAGCGCAATATCGATATAGGTGCCCGCGGTGCCCTCCAGAGCAGCCGCCCGCCATGCGGTGAACAGATCACCGTCGAGGGCGTGCACCGGGCGGTCCTCGGCGGACAGGATCGCCGGCGATCCGTACGACGATGCGGTGACCTCGACCACTGGACCGTCCAGTCGTGCGACCGTGCGACGCGATGGCGCGGCGGTGGTGAGCGACTGCAGCGAGGGGTCGTCACCCTCCCAGTCCGCAGCGCGCGTGGCGCCGAGCGTGGATCCCACCGAGTACCACCGCCGATCCTCGTACCGATTGCTGTCGCCGATAATCGACCAATCGACGTCGACGCCGACGCCAGCATCACTGTCGACCTCGACCAACACCTCCGTGCCGTCGATCAACCCATGCTCTGCGAGTGTGACCAGCGTGGCAGCAGATCCCTGCAGTGCCGCTGTGGCGCCGGATCTCACACTGACCACGGCGGGCGTGCCGTCCACCGCCCAGACCGCTCGTTGGGGCTGGTCACCGATACCGGGCACACCACCGAACGACTGCTCATCAACAAGTGCCCGATCGTGGGCCACGACGGGCCCGGTCCACACCCGGGTGAGGTCAGCCGCATCCAACCGTTCGGTGACATCATCGGGCCGTGCGGTGGCGTACCGCTCGAACTCAATGTCGTTTCGGGCGATAACGGTGTCGACGCCCATCAACCGCGCCACCGGAGCGACCGCGGCTGCAGCCAAGGTGTTCTCTGCAACGCGTCGTTCCACCTCCGACACAACATCGGCCGCACCATCGGTGCCGAGAGGAATCAATTCGCGAGCAACGGTTGCACGGTCGGTCAACCCCGGTGTGACCGGATCGATCGTGCCACCCCAGCGCTGTGATGCGAAGTCGCTACCTGGGGTGATCCACACCCGGGTGCCGTCGGCGGTCGCCATCTCATCGGCCACTGCCGATGCGGTGACGACATGACTCGGCAGCTCGCGATGGGTGATGGCCTCGGTGACGATTCCTCCGGTGAACCACGGGGCCGCCATCACAAGCGTGGCTACGACCGGAATCCAACCGATCGGCGCTGCAAACCTGATCTGCCGGGAGTCTGCAGCCCACCGATCGGCAAGTGCCCCACAACCAATCGCCAGGCCGATGAGCGCAACCGGGGCCGCACGCGGCGTGGATCGCAGCGACATACCCACCTCGCTACTGACCAGTTGCTCAAAGAACAGCCCCCACGGAGTCCAGGCCCCCACCGACGCTGACCCCATCGCCATCGCCAACCCCGCGATGATCGTGATGCCGACAGGGCGACGGTGATCGTCAGGAATGAATCGCACGCCCGCCACGGCCAGAGCCGCGGTTGTGAGCCCCACCGCGACATACCACGGTTGGGTCAAGATCCCCGCGGTGGCTCCGACCCACGGGTCGAGCCAATCGCCACCGTAGGAGAACCAATATCCGGCACCACGCATCAACTCGGTGGGCAACGCCGTCGATGAAATCGTCGCATAGGTCTCGGTGAATCGAAGGATGTCGATGCCATGGCGACCCTGCACCACGAGAGCGGTCATCCACCACGACGACACCGCGGCCGAACACAGCGCCGCGCGCATCACCGGTGCCCAGCACGCCCGCACACCCCATTCGGCAACGACCCACACCACCGCCCCAGCGACCGCAAAAATGATCGCGGTCGCATTCACGGTGCCGGCGATGAGAACCGCCAACGCGAACCGGGCCGGATCACGCCACCCGCCGCGCATCACCGCGCGACGTAGGGCGAGAATCATCCACGGCAACACAGCCCACGGCAGCAAGATCGCCGAAATTCGAGAGATGTACTGAAACAGATATGGCGACAGGCCATAGGCGCAGGCTGCAGTGACAATGCCATGGGCGCCGAGACCCACCGTGGCCGCGAGGCGGTGCGCCCCAACGATGGCCACGGCAACCACGGCAATCCACCACAGCCGTTGGGTCACCCAGTCGGGACTGCCGACCTGATCGGCAATCCACCACCAGGGCCCCTGGGGAAACAGATAGCCAATGGTCTGGTGGGTGACGGTGCCCAAACCCACGTCGGCGTCCCACAGCGACGGTGCCTGGTTGAGAAGAGCACCCGGATCAACGCTGAGATAGATCTTGGTGTCGGCAGCAATGCGGCCGGGCGATGACCACCACGGCGGCAACACCACCAGCAACCACACCCACCACCGTGGCCAACGCGGCGACACCGCAGAGCGTCCCATCACACGGGCCGCCATGGCGATCATGCGCGCTCCTCATCGACGAGCACGACGACACAGGCCGCCACCACGGCGGCCAGCACCGGCACATGCAGAACACCGAAATGACCTGGCCACGCCGACGACAGCGCCGGGCCGTCACGGATCACCTCGGCCACGATCACCGCGCCACTTGCCCCCACCAGTGCCATGCCCCATCGACTGGGTGCTGGCAGAACCATGACGCCGAGAGTGCACACCACGCCTGCCACCGGCGACACCGTGGCAGCCACCACCGCACCGGTCACGACGGCACGCACCCACCGCGGTCGAATCAGACGGCGACGCCGCACCCTCGCCGGTAGGGCACCCGGGTCGATCACGATGACCAGCACCGCCAGCAGCGCAGCCACCGCCGAGACCACCAGAGCGGCGGTGTAGCCACGATCGGGCAGCCACCCAAACTCGATCGCTGCGGCATCATCCACGCGGTCATTCACCACTGCTGTGCCGCCACCAACCAGCGCGAAGGTGTCGACATCGCGGCCATCGACACGTGCCGTCATCACATCGGTATGCGCTCGTGGCGACGTCGCGATGCAACAGCCTCGATCGGGTACAACCACTGGTTCCATCACCACGATGTCGGCCAGTGACTCAATGCGATGCGCTCCCGCATCGAGACGCACCTGTGCACCGTCACAGTGACCACCGGTGGCTGGGTCGATGCCGATATCCACACCATCGATCGACAACACACCGGTGATGCACTCACCGGGGGTCACCGGGCGGCGATCACCGACATCGATCCTGACCGACGAAATGAGATCTACCTCGGTCACCACCTCACGACGCATCACCGGTTCGGGATCGGACCGGCCGGTGTCGGTGCGGCCATGGCGCCACCGTTCCATCACCACCGTGGCATCGGTTGAGGTAATCGTCGGCAGGCGAAGAAACTCGGGCGCCGGTGTCACCGTTACCTCAGACAGACCGACGACCGAGGTGCCCACCGCGATGTCATCCAAGGTGATGGTGACCCGCACATCAGCGTCGGGGACCTCGATCACACCAATTGATCCATCGACGTCAGGGGTGCGTTCGACCACCGTTGGTTCCACACCGTCGCGTGGATCGCCACTGATGCTGACCACGACCCGCCCGACGATGCCATCGGTCACCACCACCGGTGCCAGATCACCAACCCGTCCGTGCACGCTCCACTCGACCTCATCGGCGGGCATCGCTACCCGCCATGCCGTTGCTGGATCACCGTCGAGTGCCATCGCCGGGCGAACCTCGGGGAGCAGGCGTATCGGATCACCATAGGCCGACGCCGATACCGACAGACCTCGATCAAGGACTGCAATCGTGCGTTCGGGGTCTGCGATGCCGAGCGAAGCGGTATCGGTTCGACGGGCGTCGGCATCTACCGACACCGCACCGACCGTGGCCTGAGAGCCACGCCAGTGACGCAGCGCATCTCGATCGCCGTCGGTGATCACCGCCGGTGCGTCCACCGGTGAACCTGGCGGCACGATGACCGTATTACCATCGACAATCCCCGCGGAGGCCGCGGTCAACGCACCACGGCCGCGACCCCACAACTCGACGACGCCACCAGAGGGAGCCGCCCCCGCCACCACATCGAAGACTGCACCCGCAGCGGTTTCGGCGCGCACCGAAAGCCCATCCGCGTGATACACGTCGCCGGGATCGAGTGCTGCCGTGCCATAACGGTCGGTATCCACGTCGGTGGTGACCCACAGACGATCCGCCCCAAGCCATGTGGCAGCAGCCACGATTGCCGACGGTTGTGCGGTGGCCTCTTGCACCGCGTCGTCGAGCGCGTACAGCAGATCCATACGCTCAGGAATTCCAAGCGGCAGCAACTCACGGGTGATAACCGGAGTTGTGGATGTCCACGGCGGATCTTGGGTGTGCCCCCATGTGAACGTCGAGAATTCGGTGCCGGGAACGACCAGCACACGCTCGGCATCCTGCACCGCAGCCAACAGCGGCTCCCATGTCGGTGGAGGGGTCGCAGGTCGATCGAGCGCGGGATCCACCACGCGCGCAAGTGACCACCACGGCGCCGCTATCGCAGCAACAACAAGGCCCCCAAGAATCACAATCGGTCGCGGCCGCAATCGGGAACATGCGCGTGCCACACCGATGGCGGTGATCATCGACAGAATGGGCAGCGCCCGTGTGGACGATCGCAGCGCGGTCAGCGCGCCAGTACCGACGTCGTCGAGCAGCAGACGACCCATCGGTGACGGATCACCGACCGGGTGTACTCCCACCGCCACGAGCACCGACACCAACACCGCAGCGGCTGCGAACCAGCGGTAACGCCACCGCCCGGCGATGCTGGCGGCCAGACCCACCGCCGCCAGCGTGAACGTCGACAGCACCACCCACCATGACCCGGTCAATGACTCCGCATTCGCCGTGGTTGCCACCCCGGTCGGTTCGACGGCATAGGTCAGCCAATACCCGGCCGACCGCAGTACCTCCGGAGCGCTCGATGTAGCCGCGACATCGGTGATGTCCTCGCTGAACCCCAACAGGTCCGGGCCATGAGTGGCCCCGATCACGGCCGACGCCACCAACCATGCACCCGCTGTTGCACTCGCAACCGCAGTTGCAACGCTCATGCCCGCCGCTCGTCGCCACGCCATGTCACCCATCCGGGCTGCCGAGATGAACCACAGCACCGGGAGTGGGCTAATCATCAACAGGGCGGTGGAGTTCACCCCACCGGCGGTGGCGAACAACAGCGCGAGCACCGCGATCCACCGCGGTGCTGGCCGTCGGGTCGCGAGAATTGCGGCCACCAGAATCCAGCCGCACAGCGCCCAGGGCAGCAACATCGCCGATGTTCGTGACAGATACGGGAGGGTGTACGGCGAAATTTGGTAGACGACGCCGGCGACGGTGGCTGCGCCGACTCCGCAGCCGAGGTGGCGTGCAGCAGCGCGAACGCCGAGGCCGGCCACGATCACCAAGGTGGCAAGCCACAAACGCTGTGCAACCCAGTCGGGCAATGGTTGCGCCAGCCAGTGAAACGGGCCACTGGGCCAGAGATACCCCGCATACTGCTGGGGTATCCACCCTCCGAGGCGTGTCTCGTCCCACGTCGACAATGCCACCCGCATCAACCGCCCCGGGTCGCCGACCAGGTCGTATTTCGTATCTGCGTTCAAGCGCCCAGGTTCAGACGCGAGTGTGGCAACGATGGGCCAGATGATGATGAGCCACCACGACCCAACGGGTCGTGAGCGCATCACGGGATTGCCCCCTCCAGTCCGTACACGGCCATCGATGCAGTGAGGCCGGCAGCCAGAGTGCCAACGGCGACCAGCTCAACACTACGTCGATATCGCACGGCCACCTGTGGGTTCTGGAGCCACCAGGCGACCGGGGCGATCAGCACCCCGATAGCAACGAGCACAAACCGTGGCCGCGCCGTGACCGTCGCCGGCGACAGCATCAGTGCCACCACTCCCAGGGTGTAGGCGGTAACGACCGGGTGGGTGCGTGTGCGCCACATCGCCCAGACGCCACCAGCCACATGGATCACTGATGCAGCGGTGAGGGCACGGGTTGGCGATGCCAACGGATCGACGATGAACTCCGCGATGAATCGTGCGGTCGACACCCCGAGGCTCAGTCCTTCATCCCATGCTTCGCGCTGCACGCGGAACCACACCCCTGCCTCGCCAGCGCGCCATCCGATCAACCACTGTGTCGCCACAAACCCGACGGCGATCACCGCCGTGGTCGCCAGTGCTCGCCAGCGCCGGGCCGCGTCGTGGCGCACACACCACATCATCGCCAGCGCAGCCAGTGCGAGCGCTATGGCATTCGGGCGTGTCGCCGTAGCGACGAGACCAAGCACGCCAGCCCATACCCACCGCTCACGGATCAGCATCACCAGACAGCCCGCTGCCAGCGAGAGCATCAACGCCTCGCTGTACCCCATGGAGAGCACGAACGACCCCGGGAAGATCGCCACGATGACCATGGCGGCCGTCGCGACCTCAACACCCCATAGCTGGCGGGCGAGATGCCCACATGCCCACACCGCAACCCACCCGAGCACCAGGTTGAGCACCAGCATCGCCACCGACGACCCGCCGGGTATCACCACGTCCACCACGCGCGCCAGGTAGGGAAATCCGGGGAAGAAGGCCGCCCGCGCCTCCTCCATATAGAAGGTCACGTCGGCGGGAACTGAACGCGGGTATCCGTCCTCAACGATGCGTTGATACCACGCGGCATCCCACGACATCAGGGTGTCACGCACGTGATCCAGCGTGGGGCGACGGTCGAGACCCGCACGGGCCTGCTCTTGGGTACGCGCGACGGCCACCAGTCCAGCACCGGCCAGCACGAGCAGCCGCGACATCATGTACGCCGTGAACCCGACACGAACGGCCGGACCCCACGCCGACCCTTCCCCGGGAGTCGTCACAAAGAATGACATTACTAGTTTCCGTAATTTGGTTACCGCCATGGCGCTCGCCCCATTGCATGGTCGGGCGTCGATATGAGCGAGACAGCTCACGGCCGTCGCCGCTCCGCGGCCGCCGACCTTAATATTGCGGCCCGACCACTCGGCCATATCGCCGAACTCGACGGGCTACGCGGGCTCGCCGTCATCGGTGTGCTCGCCTTCCATGCCGACCACCTGCCCGGTGGGTTCCTCGGTGTCGACCTGTTCTTCGTGTTGTCGGGCTGGCTGATCACGCGTTTGCTACTCATCGAGACATCTACAACCGGCGGGGTGGATCTGATGGCGTTCTGGGGCCGGCGCATGCGACGTCTGCTCCCCGCGGTCCTCGCACTGCTGGTGGTGGTATCGGGATACGCCTGGCTGTGGGGCAATACGGCATCACGGGTCGACACCTCCGACGTCGGGCCGTGGGCGCAGTGGTATGTCGCCAACTGGCACGCCATCGGCGACGCCGGCGACTATTGGGCGCTCTTCAGCGAGCCATCGATGTTCGATCATCTGTGGTCGCTGGCCATCGAGGAGCAGTTCTATGTGGTGTGGCCGGTGGCCATCGCGCTGCTGTGGCAACGCAGCCCTCGCCCTGAACGCACCGGGTGGATTCTGATGACATCGGGTGTGGTGCTGTCGACACTGCTCGCTGTTGTCCTCGCTGGCAGCTCAGGAGCGACACGGGTGTACATGGGCACCGACACTCGGGCCGCCTCAATTCTGTGCGGTGCGGTCGCCGCGATGCCGATATCGGCTCGGGCGATGTCACGTCTGATGCGCACACGCTCTGGCCCGTGGGTGCTATGGCTTGCGGTAGGAGTGATCGCGCTGATGTGGTGGCGCGTTGATGGTGCGACAGCATCGTGGCTGTTCCGCGGTGGCCTCACCGCACATGCGATGTTGTCGGCGATCGCTATCTCGGGTCTCGTGGCACGCCGAGAAGCAGACATTCGGGGATTGCTCTCACGCGTGGTGGCCGGCCGTGGCCTGCAGTGGTGTGGCCGGCTGTCGTACTCGCTGTATCTATGGCATTGGCCGGTGTACATCGTGGTGGCCGATCGCACCGACCTCGACGGATGGCGGCTCACGCTGGTTCGAGTCGCGGCAACCGTCGTGGTGTCGGTCACCGGCTACCAATTGGTGGAGCAGTACGTGCGACGGCGTGCGCAATGGGCACACGGACGTCGCGGAACCATCTCGACCGCTGTAGCGATGGCTGCCGTCAGCATCTGGTGGGTTGCACTTCCCACCCCGGCACGCCTCGTGGCTGGTGTCGATGCGACTCGCGTTCTCGCTGCACCGCCCACTACGTCGACCGCACCTGCTTCCACCACGGATCCACCCGTCGACGGTCTGCTGCCCAACCCCACAGCACCCACCGCGGCCAACGGCGACGCGGTGAACACCACCGCGGTGGCCACGACCGAGTCGACCACCACCACGACGTCTGAACCACAGGCCGAGGTTCGGATCCCATGGGATGTGACCACCGTCCTGTGGCATGGCGACTCGGTCGCTCACGATGCAGCCCCGGCGATCGTTGCGGCCTTCACCGCGATGGGCATCGAGGTCATCGATCTGTCGTTTCCGGGATCACGCCTCACCGAACTGCCTAACGGTGATGACCCGCTCGAGCGCATCATCACCGCCGCGGAGAACACCAATCCACAGATCGTGTTTCATCAACTCACTACATGGGACGCCCTTGCCGAGCCGATCGCGCAACGCCGCGCGACCGAGCGACTCGCTGAATTCGCGGCCTCGATCAATGCCACGCTCGTCGTCGTGACCGCACCGGTCGAGGCGTCCGCTGTCGTGGACGAGATCGATATTCAGCGGCATCTGGCGATCATGACCAACACAGCGGACACAACCGGCGGCGACATCCAGATCTGGGATCAATCTGGAGTGTTCGGTACGACCTTCACCATCGACATCGACGGTGACGGTATCCCTGAGAGGAAACGCGACGGTGTGCACCTCTGCCCGAGCGGTGCTGCTCGTTTTGCCGTCTGGCTCACCGATGCCACCGCAGAGATGGCGGCACATCCTCCGGCTGACCACACCGCGTGGCTCGGCCTTGATTGGGCTAGCGACGACCGCTACGACAACCCACCAGGTGCCTGTGAACCGGTGCCGTCGGACTAGACCACCGCGGCTGATTACCCTCGGGGCATGACGGATCTTGCGAACTCTCGGCCATCACTGGATGACCTCACCGTCGATGGCGAGCGGTTGTGGAGCACGATGCACCAACTCGCCGAGATCGGTGCCACACCCGCGGGCGGCGTCGCCCGCGTGGCGCTGACCGAGGCCGACCGCGCCGGACGTGACCAGTTCGTTGAGTGGGCGACCGAACTCGGCTGCAGCATCCATATCGATCGGATCGGCAATCTGTTCGTGCGCTACGAGGGCACTGACCCCAGTCGCGACCCCGTAGTCATTGGCAGCCACCTCGATTCCCAACCAACCGGTGGCCGCTACGACGGTGCGTATGGGGTGATGGTGGGCGTAGAAATCATCCGTGTGCTTCATGCGGCCGGTGCGCGCCTCTCGGCACCGATTGAAGTGGTGTCATGGACCGATGAGGAGGGCGCTCGGTTCCCACCCGCGATGCTCGGATCAGGAGTCTTTGCCGGGGAAATCAGTTTGGAGGCCGGCCTCGGCTCCACTGCGATGGATGGCACCGTGCTCATGGATGAGCTGGTACGGATCGGTTACTCAGGGTCAGAACCAGCTGGATCACGCACCATCGGCCACTATCTCGAACCTCACATTGAGCAGGGTCCGATTCTTGAAGCCGGCGGCCATGTGATCGGCATCGTCACCGGCGTGCAAGGCATCCGCTGGTACGACGTGGCTATCACCGGCAAGGAGTCGCATGCGGGGACAACACCGATGGATCGACGGAGCGACGCCATGCTGTCGGCTGCGCGCATCGTTGATGGTGTCGATCGGATCGCTCGCACCCATGGCCCAGATGCACGCGCCACCGTTGGGGTGCTCGAGGCGTCGCCCGGATCGCGTAACACCGTGTGTGGATCGGTGCGTATGACCGTGGATCTGCGGCACCCCGACCCAGAGGTTCTCGCCGCGATGGATGCCGAGTTCACGGCAATGGCAGCCGCACTAGACCCGACGCCGACAATCGACAACATCTGGTATTCACCACCGATCGTGTTCGATGCCGACATCGTTGCTGCTCTGCGCCGTGGCGCTCATGCGGTCGGTCACGACCCGGTCGACATCACCTCGGGCGCGGGTCATGACGCGTGCTACATCTCGCGGGTGGCACCCACGGGCATGGTGTTCATCCCCTGCGCCGATGGCCTATCCCATAACGAAGCTGAAGCGATCGAACGGGATCATGCAATCGCTGGCGCCGAGGTGACATTGCGCGCTGTCATCGAACTCGGTGCCTGAGATCTTCCACGGCGTCAACCGTCGGCCACAAAGTTCTCCCAGTTACGCATGTAGCCAATGAACAAATCCGACAGGCCCTCATCGCGCAATGTCGAGACAGGAATTGGCGGGCGCAATGGCTGCCAGGTCGGGTCGGCCGCCACTCGCAGGGGATAGTCGTGGTGGAAGATCGCGGTGCGGCCGATGATGGCGATATCCGCGCCGGCATCAAGAACCGCAGCAACGTCGGCCGGGGTGCGCAACTTGCCGGCGACGCCGAGACGCACCCGACCACGGTCGATGGCTGTGAAATGGTCGATCAGACGCGTGCCGGCATGAGCCTCGTCGACGGGTTCTTTGAACGAGTCCCACAGCGACATATCAATCATGTCGACATCACCGCTGTCGACTAAGCGGGTGAACAGATCAACGATCTCGTCGAGGCGCATGCCGAAGCGTTCAGGCGACAGTCGCACCGCCAGGTGCAGATCAGGCGAGCAGGTCGCACGGATGCCGTCGATGATCTCGAGCAACAGACGGGCACGGTTGTCGAGTGACCCGCCGTACTGATCGGTGCGATGGTTCAACTCGGCCGATAAGAACTGACACAGCAGGTAGCCGTGGGCACCATGCAGTTCCACGCCATGGAATCCGGCACGCTCACAACGCTGCGCTGCTGCAATGAAGTCGTCACGCACCTGCTCGACCTCACCGGTGGTGAGTCCGCGCGCGCCAGTGGCCGGGTCGTCTGATGGGCACACGGGTGCAGTCCCGATGAGGTCGGCGGGTGAGCGGTTGCCGGCGTGGTGAAGTTGTGCTGCCGACACACCACCGTGGGCATTGATCCCCTCCGCAAGACGTCGAAGGCCGTCGAGGTGCTGGTCGCCGAAGCATCCGAGTTGACCGGCAAAACCTCGCCCTATTTCTTGGACGTGGGCGGCGCAGGTCATCGTGAGCCCGAAACCACCCGCGGCGCGCATGGTTAGCCAGCGGTACTCATCGGCGCTCAAGGTGCCGTCGTCATTGCTCTGCTGGTTGGTCAGCGGGGCGAGCATGAACCGGTTCGGCATCGATGGTCCATGCATGAAATCGACGATGTCGAATGCTGCGCCCACATCTACATCCATGACGCCATTGTGGCCGTCGACCTGCCATCGACACGGATTGGCTCCGACATCGCAGTTCCCCGTACGCCAGCCATAGGGTCGGTACATGCGTGCTGACCAGTTCCCCCCGATGCCTGCGGACATGGCCGAGCGTTGGGGGCGCTTTCCCCACTGGGATCAGGAGACGAACTACAACCTGCACCTCGGCTTTGTTGTCGAGGAGATGCGGGCCGGCTACGCGCGCCTGCGGCTGCCGATTCGGCCTGAGGTGATGCAACCAGCCGGCATCATGCACGGCGGCGCGATCGCCAGCCTGATCGATACAGCCGTCGTCCCGGCCATCGGCACGGCAGGGGTGGAACCCACCCGCATGGTCACGATTTCGATGAATATCGATTTCATGGGTGCCATCGCCGACGAGGACGCGGTCTGTGAAGGCTGGGTCACCAAACAGGGGCGCTCCATCGTGTTCTGCTCGGCGGAGGTCAGCGGTGCAGAGTCGGGTCGGGTGTGCGCTACCGGCACGCTCGTCTACAAGGTGTGAGGCTCATGCATCCCTCGCGCCCCACCCGTTCACCATAAATTCACTCAACATATGTTGAGATAATTTGCGGCAGGTGATCGACTACACGCATGTTCGACCTTGCCCGACGTGCGCGCCTGCATGCCGCGGTGAGCGACCCATCTCGACTGGCCATCGTCGACGACTTGGCAGCCAGCGATCGCGCCCCCGGCGAATTGTCCGCGCGTCTCGCCATCGGTTCCAACCTGTTGGCTCACCACCTCGACATGCTGGAACATGCAGGCATCATCCAACGGTTCACCTCGGCGGGTGATCGCCGGCGTCGCTATGTGCGCCTCGCGCACGACACCGCCGTCCGCGCGCTTGCCGCACCCGTGCAACCAGCCGGCGAACTGCTCTTCGTCTGCAGCCATAACTCCGCCCGTTCGCAATTGGCCGCAGCGATCTGGGCGGTGCGGGTCGGCACACCTGCATCATCGGCCGGCACTCATCCCGCCGACCACGTGCACCCCGGTGCGATCAGCGCGGGAGCAACCGCCGGCGTGAACCTCAGCACAGCCGTGCCCCGCGAAGTGGACCGATCTGCACTCGACGATCCCGCTATCCAGGTGGTCACCGTGTGCGATCAGGCCCACGAAGAACTAACCCCGCACGACCGGTGGTGGCACTGGTCGATTCCCGACCCAGTCGCCGCTACCGATGCCGACGCATTCGACGCTGTCGTTGCCGAGATCGGGCTGCGGATCTCGTCACTCATTGATCACCACCCATCCGCTGCTGCGAACCACTCAAGAACTGGAGCCTCATCATGACCACCCCCATCCGTGTTGGCATCAACGGATTCGGCCGCATTGGTCGCCTTGCTGTGCGCGCGTTGCAGCACCATCCCGGACTGCAACTCGCCTACGTGAACGAACCACATGGTGGTGTTGCAGCCGCAGCTCACCTACTCGAATTCGACACCGTGCACGGCCGATACTCCGGCGAGGTCGGCGTCAACGGCGACGTCATGATCATCGATGGCGCACCGGTGACGTTCAGCGACGAGTCCTATCCCGGTCGCATCGAGTGGGACACCCACGGGGTCGACATCGTCATCGAGGCATCCGGGAAATTCAAAGACACCGAGTCGTTACAGCCGCATCTGAACAACGGCGCCCGCAAAGTCGTCGTCGCAGCGCCGGTGAAGAGCGACGGGGTGCTCAACGTGGTGATGGGATGCAACCACACGCTGTACGACCACCACACCCACGACATCGTCACTGCGGCCAGTTGCACCACGAACTCCATTGCACCGGTAGTGAAGGTGCTGCACGACCGCATCGGTATCGAGCGCGGAGCCCTCACCACCATCCACGACGTCACCAACACCCAAGTCATCGTCGATGCACCTCACAAGGATCTGCGCCGGGCACGCTCGGCCCTCAACAGCCTGATCCCGACCAGTACGGGTTCGGCAACCGCGGTCACCATGATCATTCCCGAGCTCGCTGGTCGCCTGAACGGCGTGGCGGTCCGGGTACCGATGTTGAACTCATCGCTCACCGACCTGGTGCTGACCATGACGCGCGACACCACTGTGGACGAGGTCAATGACATCCTTCGTGATGCTGCCAGCACCACACCGCTCGCGGGCATCCTCGGCTACGAGACCCGCCCTCTGGTCTCAGCCGACTATGTGAACGACACACGCTCGGGCATCGTCGACGCGCCGTCGACGATGGTCATCGACGGCCGCATGGTGAAAGTCCTGGTTTGGTACGACAACGAATTCGGTTACGCACACCGCCTCGTCGAACTGGTCGACCTACTAGCGGCAGGGCTGGCGGCATGAAGCTGCGGAACTACGCACTGGTCACCGCCGGGTACTGGGTGTTCACCGTCACCGACGGCGCACTGCGCATGCTGGTGCTGTTGCACTTCAACGAACTCGGCTACACACCCCTGGCCATCGCGTTCTTGTTCCTGGCCTACGAACTCATGGGCATCGTGACAAACCTGATCGGCGGGTGGGTGGGTTCGCGCCGCGGTTTGAACCGCACGCTGGTCGCCGGACTCATCACCCAGATCGTTGCCCTGTCCACGTTGACCCTGCTCGATGACAACTGGTCGACATGGTTCGCCGTGACCTTCGTGATGATCCTGCAGGCGCTGTCGGGCGTGGCCAAGGACCTCACCAAGATGTCATCGAAGAGCGCAGTGAAAACCGTCGCCGGTGACGGTGCGCTCTTCCGAATGGTGGCGATCCTCACCGGTTCGAAGAACGCACTCAAAGGTGTGGGGTTCTTCGTTGGCGCCGCCCTGTTGTCGTGGATCGGTTTCGATGCCGCTCTGTGGTCGATGTCGGCCGCGCTCGCCGTCACCGTCGTTGCGCTGCTGATCTTCTTGAACGAGGACATTGGGAAATCGAAACGCAAGGCACCCCTGCGATCGGTGCTGTCGAAGTCGATGGCTCTCAACCGCCTGTCAGCGGCGCGCGTGTTCTTGTTCGCCTCGCGCGATATCTGGTTCGTGGTCGCCCTACCGGTGTTCCTCGCCGACGAACTGGGATGGAGCCACGAGGGCATCGGCGCATTCCTCGCCGCGTGGGTCATCGGCTACGGCATCGTGCAATCGTCCGCTCCGCAGCTGCTGATCATGACCGGCAGCGCCGGCGATGAGGTTGGGGCGACTCGGCGATGGGCTCTGATCCTCGGCGTGATCACCGCGGTGATTGCGGTGGCGGTCGCCACCGATGTGGGTGCCACCGTTGCCATCGTCGGCGGACTCATCGTGTTCGGGGTGGTGTTCGCCATGAACTCGGCGCTGCACTCATTCCTCGTGCTCGCCTACGCCGATGACGACGAAGTCGCGATGGATGTGGGGTTCTATTACGCGGCGAATGCGGTGGGACGTTTCGTCGGCACCTTGGCCTCGGGACTGCTGTTCGTCGTCGGTGACCTAACCGCGGCACTGACCGGCTCGGCAGTGGTGGTTGGCGCCACCTGGCTACTCGCTCTTCGGCTCCCCCCGATCCCCGCAACCACGGACGTGTCGCTCGCCGGGGTGGACGCCGGCGACTAGCGATCAGTGGGTGGACAACCGCTGGGTGCGACTACTGCAGGCCGTGGGCGGCGCCACCGTCGACCGGAATCGCTGCTCCAGTGACGAAACGTGCGGCATCTGAACATAAGAACGCGGCGATCGCACCGAAGTCATCCGGGTCACCAACGACACCTGCGGGAATCATCGCCCCGAGGTCGTCAACCGCGTCACCGTGAAGATCGACCAAGCGAGGTGTGCGATGCAGACCGGGCTGCAGGGAGTTCACGGTGATGCCGTCGCCAGCGACCTCTCGCGACAGGGTCTTCAAGAATCCCGTCAGCCCTGCCCGCGCAGTGTTCGACAGGATCAGGTTCCCGATTGGTTCACGCACCGAAATCGAGGTGATCGCCACGATGCGCCCCCACCCGCCGTCGCGCATGAGCGGCACGGCTGCGGTGCACATCGCTACCGTCGATAACAAGTTCAGTTCTAGAGCCGGCAGATACGCATCGAGTTCGGTGCTCGCGAATGTGCCGGCTGGTGGCCCACCGGCGTTCGCCACCAAGATGTCGAGCCCACCCAGCATCTGAGCCGCCGTTGCCACCAGCTCGCCGACACCGCTGATGTCCGACACATCGCCGGGCAGCACATGGACATCACCCTCAACCGATGCCGCGGCCCGCCTGAGTCGATCTGCATCGCGAGCCACCATCACCACGCGCACGCCCTCGGCGGCGAGCGCGGCCGCGCTCGACAGACCCAACCCGCTCGATGCGCCGGTGACCAATGCGCGCCGTCCGGCAAGGCCGAGGTCCATCAGGCACCCGCCTCAAACTGCACTGCGGCACGCTCGGCGACGTGGCCTTTGATCAACCGGTCAATCATCGCGAGATGCTCGGGGTGATCGCGATAGGCCACGTAGCCGTCGACGTCATCAAAGTCAGCGGTGACAACGAAATCGAAATTGCCGTCGTTCACCGCGACATCCGCGCCGAAACGGTAGGCACGAATCGACGGAATGCTCGCCGGCAACGCACTCAGCGCCTCGGTGATCGCCGCCACGTGAGCGTCGTCAACATCGTCGGTCCAGCGAAACATCACCACATGTCGCAACACGGCACACCTCCGGTCATCCAGCCGATGATCCGAACCTAGTCGTGGCCGCGCTGGTCACCTCGCACCGCTCACCCTTGTGACCACTCCAGCCCCGAGCACGGCCGTGACGGTTGCTGTCAGTCGACGATGATCGACCCGTCGTCGGGGGCTTGCATTCGTTCGATGACGCTCGACCGCAGCACCTTGATGGTGCCGACATAGGCATCCGGATGCAGTTCGGTCAGTGCCGTGGCGCGTTCGATCGCCACCTCCACCACCCGGTCGGGCTCCACCGCTTCATCGAGGAAGCCCGCGGCCACCGCACCCACACCGTCGTAGACATGAGCATTGGCCACCGCCGACTGCAGATGGGTGATCGCCAGGCGATCCTCCGCGATGGCGAACGCCCAATCCGGCAGAACCATGCCGATCGCCACCTCGTTCAGCCCGATCTTCACGGCGGCGTCGGCGCCCACACGATGGTCGCAGCCCAACAGCATCAACGCCCCCGCGGCGAGTGCGTGACCCGTTGCTGCTCCCACAACCGGGATCGATGCGCCGTAGAGCCGGGTGACGAGTGCACCGCCGGCAGCTACCAGCGACACCACTGCCGACGGGTCGCCACTGCGCATCACCCCGAGGTCGAAGCCAGCACAGAACATGCCCGGCCGGCCAGCGATCACCATGGCCCGGGTCGCATCATCGGCCTCGGCGGCATCCAGTTCGGCCTCGATGGCAGCGATGATCTCAAACGACAGCGCATTGGCTTTCGAGTCGTCGATGGTGACGACGCGGACGGCGCCGTGCTGTTCAGAACTCACATGATCGGACATGGTTCTCCTCGGGTCATCCACCCAGCACGCGGGCACGCGCCGTGCGGTATTCATCATCATCGATCACACCGCGGGCACGGAGATCGTCAAGTTCGGCTAATCGTTGCTCGGTAGATTTTCTGCCGCCGAACCCCTCGGTGGCCAGGCGTGCCGCGATCTGACCACCCGCGGTCATCGGGTCATCAATACCGGCCTCGCGCATGACCTTCAGATTTCTGCGGGTATGCCGCACAATCCCGAACAGCACGATGCCGAACAGCACGAAGGGAACGCCGAGCAGAAACGGAACCCACATGGGGATCTCGATGTCGCCGATGCTCACATCCCCACGGTACTGCACGCGCTCAGACCACGGCGATGCCGTCGGCGCGCACCTGCAGCGAACCAGCAGGGCCGTTCACGGCTCCATCACCACCCACCCACGACGCTGCAACTCGGCGGCGAGCACCTCGTCGGGCAGTGCTCGTGCCGCACGTTCATCAGTGCTCAGACGCGGAGCCGAGGCCGGCGATGGTGCACTGGGATCGTGATCGACGCCTTCGAGGTCGGCAATGAATGCGTCGGCCTCGTCGCGAGTGAAGTTGCCATTGCCCTGGCGTTGCGTGAACCCGAGTGGGCCGCGTGCATCACGAAACCCGTCGTAGCCGGCAGCCTCGAGCAACTCGAGGAGCCGGTCGAGTTGGCGACGCGACGCCGGGGGGCCTGACGGACGGTTAAACGTCATGTCACGAGAGTGGCATACCGGTGCGGCACAACAATGACGCCACCATCACCGATCAGACCAGCGAGTGCCCGGCGCGTAGTACCGCTGGTGCCATACGCCACGGATGTCTTCGCCGCGATACGGCATACGCCAGGTCAGCATCGTGGTGCGATCAGCGTCGAGGTCCACGGCGCAGAGAGCACGGGGCTGGTCGTCGGTGCCATCGACGTAGTCATCGGCGGCACGCTCGGGCACATACCGCCGAGCGATGCGCCGGTACAGATCGCGCCATGCGTCATCGTCACCGGGCGCGTGCACCACGTCGACATGGCCCTGCACGGTGACCTTGCGCCATGGATGGGCTTCCTCGTCGATCGAAATGCCCACACGTGGATCACGACACAGGTTCTGCCAGATCAGCGCTGGTTCACGCGGCGTGAAGAGAAGGCGGCGACCATCGATGATGAACCACAGCGGCACCACACGGGGCATCCCGTCATGGTCGATGGTGGCGATGCGCGCTAGGTGACCGGGCTCGTCGAGGAACCCCTGTATTTCGTCGTTGGTCAAGCGAGGCACAGCACCTACTCCATCACGGTTCCACAATCGGGAACATCGACTCGAAGGTGTCGAGATGGTCGAACACCGCGTGCACCGCCCCCACATCGCCGTCGACGCTCGCGCGACCCGCGTCGATCGCGTCGGCCATCGTCGTCTCTGCACCCGCGAGATCGACCAGCAGAGCGTGATCGACGTGCAGGGTCGCATCAGGAACCGCAGCTGCGCGTGGCACGGCGTGCAGCGTGCAATGCGACAGTTGGACGCGCCACACCTCATCGAGGTCGGCCACCACCATGTTGATGGTGACGTCCACCCCCACCACATCCTCAGCGCGCAGGCGCACGGCATTGGCATCCATGATCTGCTGCACAGTCATCGCATCGAGGTACCCCCGACGCATCGCCGCACGACGCGGTGGGTGGCCGTGCCGCAACTCTTGAGCACCGGTCAAGTAGGCGTTGCGGAACGTGGCCGATTCGGCCTGATACCCCAACTGTTCGAAGGCGGCTGCTTGCAGTTCGCGCGCAGCAGTATTCGCCGGGTCGGTGAACACCACATGGCCAACGACTTCGGCCACCCAGCGGTAGTCACCCGCGTCATAGGAACGCTGTGCTGATGCCAGCAACGCATCGGCGCCACCTGCGAGTTCGACGTAACGACACCCCACCTCCGCCGGCGGCAACCGCCACAGGTTGGCAGGGTTGCCGTCGTACCACGACAGATAGCGCTGGTATACGGCCTTCACGTTGTGTGCGAGATGGCCGTAGTAGCCGGTCGTGTGAGCTTCGGTGCGGAACTCGTCGGGCATCGCGATGCGTTCAGCGATTTCGAGTGGGGTCTCGCCGTGGTTCGCCCACCGCATCGTCTGATCGTGGATGTAGCGGTACATGTCGCGTTGCTTGCGCAAGAAGCCCGCCACATCATCGGCACCCCATCGGGGCCAGTGGTGCGACGCGAACATCACCTCGGTGTGCGCGGCGAACAAGTCGGCGGCTTCGTCGATGTACTTCGACCAGGCCAGCGAGTTGCGTGCGAGCGCCCCGCGGATGGGAATGAGGTTGTGCATGTTGTGTGAGCAGTTCTCGGCCATGCACAGCCAGCCGCGGTCGGAAAAGAAGAAGTTCATCTCCGCCGGAGCTTCAGATTCCGGTGTGAGTTGGAACACGATCCGCACCCCATCGACAACCAGTTCCTGGCCGGTGTAGGTGATGTCCTCGGTGGGGGGAATCAGGCCCGGCGGCGAGATCGGAATGGCCTTTCCCAGCCCACAGTCAACATGACCTCGAGGCCCCGGTGGCACCAGCGGGCCGAATTGGTACAGAGCTCGGCGGGTCATGGCAAAGCCGGCGATCACATTCTCGGCGATGGCCTCATGCAGGAAATGTTCGGGAGCGATGATGCGACACCGGCCAGCCGCAACATCGTCGGGGGTGGTGACGCCCAGCACCCCACCGAAATGGTCGGTGTGCGAGTGCGTGTAGATCACCGCGGTGACCGGTCGTTCACCCAGCGTGTTGTTCGCCAACGCCAGGCAATCACGGGCGCATCCTTCGACGGTCAGCGGGTCGATGACGATCCACCCGGTCTCTCCCTCAACGAAGGTGATGTTCGAGATGTCGTAGCCGCGCGCCTGCCAGATGCCGGGCGCCACCTCGAACAGCCCATGGATGTTGTTCAACTGCGCCTGACGCCACAGGCTGGGATGCACCGTGTCGGGGTTGGGTGCCCCCTGCTCGATGAAGTCGTACTTCGCCACATCCCACGCAACGCCCCACGCACCTTCGATCTGGCCGGTGGGGTGCTGAGCCAACAGGCCGCGGCTGGCGCGCTCGAAATCGGCTGGATCCATGCCAAGGTCGCGTGGCGTGTTGTGAGCACGCGTGAACTCGGTGGCATCGTTCGGCAGGCCGTTCATGGCCCCAGCATTGCCGCTCGGCCTCGGACATCACGACCCGCATCGATAGTGATCGGCTGTGTTTGCCGAGTGCTAGACACGGCAGATATGGCGCAACGGGCGATGTCGTGGTCGGTCAATCTGATGGCGAAAGCACCAGTGGCCGATGTGGTGGCGGCTGCGGTGATGGCCGAAGAACTCGGGTACGACCGGTGCTGGGTGTTCGACGAGGGGGTGATGACCCGCGATGTGTTCGTCACCTTGACCGCCATTGCCGGAGCCACATCACGCATCAGCATCGGGCCTGGCATCACCAACCCCTATGTTCGCCATCCGGGCACGACCGCTGCCGCTATTGCGTCACTCGACGAAGTGAGCGGCGGGCGCGCCTTCCTCGGTATCGGGCCAGGAGGCGGGCTGGCACTGGGACCGCTCGCTCTCGACCGGGTGCGCCCACTGGCCGCGGTGGCCGACACGGTGGCTGCATGTCGGGCGCTGTTCGCGGGAGAGCAGGTAACCATGGAAGGTGCGACATTCGCGCTGGCTGGTGCGCGTATGGCATATGCCCGACCCGATATCGAGATCATCGTTGCGGGCCGCAGCCCACGCATCACCGAACTGGGTGGGCGAATCGGTGACGGCTTCTACCTCAGCTTCCCGCACAAAGACCTTCTCAATGCCCAGGTGGACGACCTGCGGCGTGCAGCCGATGGGCGCCCCTTCCATGTCGTGTGGTCAACAGCCGTGGCGCTCAGCGATGCCGATGTGGAGCAGGTACGCACCCAACTGACATTCCGGCTAGTGGACTCACCGGTGGAGGTTCGCAACCTGCTCGGCCTTGATGACACCCGGCGTGAGAAGTTGCGCAGTGCGATCGCCAGTGGCGGACCACCCGCTGCAGCTCACCTGGTGGACACGGCATGGGTTGAACAGTTCGCGGTTGTCGGTAATGCCGCATCGGCACACGACGAGATCGTGCGGCGATGCGACGTCGCCGGTGTCGACGAGTTCATGGTGCCGGTGAACGACGTTGATGACCTGTCGGCGATGACCGCCCTGGCGCCATCCACGACATAGCCACCGTCCGTGACGTCGCCAGGGTCGAGCGCCAATGGCTGGTCACCGCTCGAGTGGGTGCGCTCACTCAGTCCAGTAGGTGATGTCGCTGCGGCGACCATCCTCGTGCACCCAGGCCAGACCAATTGTCGGACCGCCGCAGGCGACCTCAGGGTCGGGGGATGGCAGCACCGTGATCTCCACCGTGTCGGCCACATCACGAACGTCGAGGATCGCGGCATTGCAGTACCCATCGGAGCCCGACGTCGAGACCTTGAACCGTTCGAGGCCCTCTGGTCGTTGCTCAACGACGATCACCCGCTCGCCACTGCCCGCGCCGATACGCACCGAGCGGATCGACAACATCTCAAGTTCGGCGGAGATGACCTCACCGGTGGCCACGGCTGATGCATCCGTGGTCTCAGGAACAGTCGTGTCCTCGGTAACCGTCACCGATTCGGTTGTCGTGGGTTCGGTTGTCATGGATTCGGTTGTGGGGGGTTCAGCCGTTGTGGGCTCAGCCGTCACGGGCTCGGCCGCGGCGGGCGTCGTCGTCTCTGGCACGGCCGTTGACACCTCAGCGTCCTCGGCGGTGTCATCGGCCACAGCGGCAGCTGTCGTGTCGGTGGTATCCGTCGCTGCGTCATCGTTCGATCCGCATGCAGTGGATCCCAGCGCAAGAGCGGCAAGGACGAGTGCGGTGAGGGGTGTACGTCGTGTTCTCATGCCTCCTAGATGATCGTGAACGCGACATCTCGCACAAATCTGGGAGATGCTTCGCGCCCGTTCTCTGCGATGGCCGCTGCGTGCTCCACCTCCCAGCAGCACGTTGATCCTCAGTACCGTCGGTTCATGCAGATCGTTCCGGGTTCCACTCATGCCATCGTCACTGGAGCGGCCTCCGGGCTGGGACGCGCCACCGCGATCGCCCTCGCCGAGGCCGGTGCACTCGTCAGCGTGTTCGACATCAACGACACCGAGGGCAGCACCGTCGCCGACCAAATCGGTGGCATGTTCCACCACGTTGACATCACCAACGAAGACAGTGCGCTCGCCGGATTCACCGACGCCCGAGCTGCCTTCGGACAAGAACGAATCTTGGTGCACTGTGCAATGACGACCCGCGGTGGGAAAACCGTGGGGCGTGACCGGGCAACCGGTGGCTGGACCCGCATGTCGACCGAGGACTACGCCTTTTCTGCGATGGGCATCTTGGTGGCCAGTTATCGCATGGCATCGATCTCGGCACTCGGCATGGTGGAGAACGCCGAACCGAACGACGACGGCGAGCGCGGAGTCATCACCCTCACCGCCTCCATCGCCGCCGAAGACGCCCAGGTGGGCCAGGTTGCCTACGGCTCATGCAAAGCAGGCGTGAACGGTCTCGTGCTTCCGATCGCACGTGACCTCATGGATCAGGGCGTGCGATGCAACTCGATCATGCCCGGCATCATGTCCACTCCCCCGGTGCACGCTCTGCCCAACAAGGTGTTCCAAGTGCTGAACGACTCGGTGCCGTTCCCGAAACGGCTCGGCAAACCCGAGGAATACGCCTCACTTGTGCTCGAGTTGGTCCGCAACAGCTACTTCAACGGTCAGAACATCCGCCTCGACGGCGCAGTGCGGATGCCGCCACGTTGACCCCCAACTGTCACACCCCGTGCACATACCGCCGGGATCGGATCCGCCATCCGGCCTCGGTGCGCACCACCTCGTCGCTGTAGCGGCCATAGAACACTCCGGTGGGATCGCGCGGATCCGATGGACCGCTCGGGTAGATCCCTCGTGATGCCAGATGCACGACCTCGGTGCCATCAGCGGTGACGTCGACGGACTCGACATAGATGTTCGTCATGATGTGCGCGCCGGGATGCACATCGGACCGACCCATGAACTCCATGATCGCGTCGATGCCCTCAAGCCGGAGCCGCCCGACCATCTCCCACACCGCGTCATCGGTGAACACGCCGCGCAGACGTTCGGGCTGCAGCAGATCGAGTGCATCGGCGTACTTGCCGGGCAGTTCCATGATGTCGAGACGGTCGTCGGTGCTGAGTGCCATGACGTGACCGTAGTAACCACAACGGTCCGACCCCAGTGCTGGAGTCGGACCATTGTCAGATGGTGGCGGGGGTGGGATTTGAACCCACGACCTTCGGGTTATGAGCCCGACGAGCTACCGAACTGCTCCACCCCGCGGCGAAGTTGTCTGTGGGCGAGTGTACGAGGCACGACCCACGCCGACAACCGGTCAGGCGGGAAGAGCCGCCCGGTCGGCGTTGCGGCGGATCGCCTCGACCATCTCTGCCCAGCGTGTGGGTGGCAGGTCATGACCCATGTCGGGGAACATCAACAGGCGTGCGCCGGGAACCGCCTTTGCGGTGGACACACCGCCACTGGGACGCACCAACGGATCCACAAGTCCGTGCATCACCAGCGTTGGCGTGCGGACCGTATGCAGCGCTGTGGTGCGGTCACGACTGGCGAAGATCGCCGCAGACTGCCGCGCCGTGCCTTCCACTCGGATCGACCGAGCAATCGCTGCCTCCACCTGGGCGACGATAAGGGCATCATCGGTGGCGGGGCCTGAAATCCACCGCCATGTCTGCAATGCGTCCTCACGCACCGATGCCGGGTCCGACGGATCAGGATCGCCAAGACGTGCGACTTTCAATGCAAGCTTCGGATCAACTAATCCATGGCGCTTATCCCCGGTGTGCGACATGACCGACGTCAGCGAGGAGACTGCGTCAGGCCATCCAATGGCGAGTTCTTGGGCGATCATCCCACCCATCGACATCCCCACCACATGGGCGGGCCCCACGTCGAGGGCCTCCAATAACCCAGCCGTGTCGGCCGCCATATCCCCGATGGTGTACTGCGAGCGCACCGGGCGTCGCGCCAGTGCCTTCACGAGGTCGCGCCGCGACATACCCGGACCAGAGAACTCGGTGGACAGTCCCGCATCGCGATTGTCGAACCGAATCACCTTAAATCCAGCCGCGACGAGCAGATCGACGAACGGCTGCGGAAAGTCGATCAACTGCATGCTCAGCCCGCCGATCAGCACCAACGGGTCCCCATTGCCTTCCACGGTGTATTCGATGTCGATGCCGTTTGCCTTCACCTGTGCCATGGGGCGATGCTACGACACATGCACCACCGCCGGATCACGGCGATCGGGTACGGTGCCGGTAGCGATATGGCCGGATTCAAAAAGCGCACCAAGAAAGATCTCGACAAGATGGCGGGCTTCCGTTCACGCACAACAAAAGATCTTTCCCAACTGGTTGATCGAGTGGATCGTCTGGCCAGCAGGGTGGACGAGTTGGAAACCGAACGCGCCAATCTCGCTCAGAAACTGGCCGCGCTCACCGACCGTGCCGAGATGATCGATACACGGGTCACCTCTGTGAGCGGAGAACTCGCCCGCCAACTCGATGAACTCGGTCGCGAACTCGACGGTGCGACCGATTCGGCAACGATCACCGCAGCCCTTGACGAAGTCCGCACCGCGCAAACACGTCTTGCTAATGAACAGGCTCGCCATGCCATTGCATTCCGCGCTGACATCGCGATCCTCATCGAACAACTACGCCGCTGAATCCGCTCCTCATCCAGCATTTGGGGCCCCGCTGGTTGCGGCTGTTCTAGTTCTGGAGCGACGCGATCGCCGCTTGGATGTAGGTCTCCGCCAGCCGGATCGTCTCTTGGTAGCCACCGAGGTCACCGTCGCGCAGCAGGCGATCGGCTTCGGCGAAGAGCGCATCGGCCTGCAACAACAACTCCGCCGTGTCGGCCCGCTCATCGGGTGTTGCCGGCACCTCGAGTGATGGAGTGTCGTCGATATCAGGCTCGGTATCAGGATCGGTTGGCGTCGGGGTGGGATCGTCAACTGGCTCCTCACCGTCAGCCACCACCCGGTCGGTGATATCGGCATCAAAACCCGGGAAGAGGTCCGCGAAGGCAGTCTCCAAGTCGGCGGCGAAGGTCGCCTGATCGTCATAGGACACGATGACGAAGCGGTATTCGGTGATGCCGTCGATGGCCACGTAGAACGGCCGGACATACACGAGACCGTCAGCCACAGGCAGCAACTGCATATCGCCAAAGAGCACATCGGTACCCGACTCATCGTTGTCCTGCAGGGTGATCTCACGGCTGATCAGTTGCTCGGATTCCGCCTGTGTCGCCACTCGGAACGGGCCTGCCGGCAGCGGCTCTTGGGTCACTTCATAGGTAATGAGTTGTCCGTAGGTGTCGGGATCGCTCGACGCCGTCATGTACGCCTGCAACTCGGTGCGTTGATCATCGGTGGAGAACGGCACGAAGGGCCGCAACAACACGAACTCCTCCGCGCCGGTCACCCCGTTTCGGAACAGGGTGTAATACGGCACAAAACGCTGGGTATTGGTTTCAGTCGCAAACTCTTCGGTACTCGACGCCACCGATGTGGCGGCCAACGTGTCGCCACGCGGCTGACTCGACGGCGCCTGCGCCACCGACCACGCGCCGGTGCGTTGGAAGAAGTCCTCCGGAGGGATTTGGTACTTCGAATACAGATCGGTCTGAACCCGGAACAAGTCCTCGGGGTAGCGCAGATGCTCCGCTAACTCGTCAGGCATCTCCGACACCGGCGTGAACAAATCGCCGAAGGCCGACGACCAGGCCGCAAGGATCGGATCGTCTGAATCCATCGCGTAGAAGGTGACCTCGCCCGTGTAGGCGTCAACTGCCACCTTCACCGAGTTGCGGATGTAGTTGTCGTCACGATCGATGCCAGTGCTGCGCGTCAACTGCACATTGCCGACCGACTGTGCGTAGGGATAGCGACCCGTCGATGTGTAGGCGTCGAGCACCCAGGTCACCCCGCCGTTGACCGCAACCGGATACGGATCGCCGTCGTAGTCGAGGAACGGCGCAAGCTTGTCCACCCGGTCGACGATGGAGCGCACCAGCAGCAGCTGCGAGTCGCCGTTGATCGCACCCGATCCCAAAATGTTGTAGTCGAGGAACGCCAAGGCCGCGACTGCGCGGCGGAACCCCGACATCTCGATGCCGGCCGTTCCCTCATACGACGCTGACGAGCCCTCACAGGCTGTCTCGGCAACATCGGTGTTGGCAATCGCGTAGCCATCCAACGATGGCGAGAAATACAGAGCGGGTTCGGTGAGTTCGGGCGTGCGATAGTCGGGACGCAACGATGTGGTGACCCGATTCACCGGCGCCATCACAAGGCCGCAACCGCGGGTCGACACGAGGTGGAGACCCTGCCACGACTTGTTCGGGATGCCATCAAGGTCGAGTTCGCGCGCAGCCATCAGCACCTGTTCGCGCTCGCCATCGATCACATAGCGATCGACATCGAGGTCATCGATGCGCAGACCAGCGACCTCGCCACGGTCGATCGCAAAACGCGAGAGCAACAATCCGGGTGTCAACAGCCGTACGTTGTTGATCGCATCGAGATCGCCTTCGACCTCAGAGGTAGTGAGCGAGGAGAACGACACCGGCTCAGTCGCTACTGCGTCGAGACCCATCGCGGCGCGGGTGGCCTCCACGTTGCGAGCAATATACGGCGCCTCGCGCTCTTCCTGGTTGGGACGCACCACCAGCGACTGCACCAACGACGGATAGGCCACGCCGCCACCGATCGACACCACCAGCCACAGCACCGACGCCAACAGAGGGAAGCGCCAGCGATTGGTCCAGACCGTCGACAGGTAGAGAACACCGGTGAGTGCGGCCACCAGGACCAGCAGCATCAGCGCTGGCAGTTGCGCATTGACCACGGTGTAGGTGGCACCTTGAACGAATCCCCGTTGATCGTTGGTGAGGTCGAACCGGCTCAGCCAGTAGTCGACAGCGCGGAGGAACGCCAGCAGGGCGAGCAGCACCGCCACGTGGACTTTCGTCGCGCGCAGCACGGTGGGCAACGCATTGTTCTGGATGATCACGCCACCGTTCAGCAGGTGCGTCACCAATGTGAGCAACAGCACCACGATCATCGCGGCAAACAACCAGTCGAGAACGAACGACAAGAACGGCAACTGGAACACGTAGAAGCCGACGTCGGCGCCAAATTGCGGATCCTCAACACCGAAGTCCTGCGAATTGCGGAACAACAGCCAGTCCTGCCACTGCTGGGTGGCCGGCAGCGACAACAAGATGCCGAGCACCACCGCAGTTGCATAACGCACCAGGCGCAAGCGCCGACCGAACAGGTCGTGGAAACGCTGCACATACGGGTTCGTGCCCACAGCAGGCACCTCCGGAGCAGACCGGTCGGCCAACCACAGATTCACGCCCGCGACGACGACGAACACCATGAAACACATGGCGAAGAGCAGCACTTTGGCGCTCAGTTGGCCCCAGAACACATCAGTGCGCCCAAGGCCGTCATGCCACAGGTAATCGATGTAGAAGCCGGCGATGCCTCGTCCAAAGACGAGCACCAAGAAGAACAGGGCTGCCAAGATCCCAACGATCAACCGAGGGTTGACACGACGAGAACGGCGGGGAAGGTCCGAGGGGGGCCGCATCCCCCATCACACTACCGCTCAGCCGGAATGAGCGCGCATCGACATCCCGAATGTGCCGGTGCCGCCACATGCCCCGTCGGGAACGGGGTCCCCGCTGGTTGCGCCCCCGCGAGCACGTTGTCTTCGCAGTCCGGGCAAGCCCGCGCCTGCGGGTCAGCCACCCAACGCAACGCTGTCCCGTCCGGGCTTGAGGCCACCACCGCCTCGCCATGCACCGCAAGCACGGCATCGGTGACGGCACCTCCCACCACATTGGTCTTCACATCTCGATAGAGAGCACGCAGCCGTTTCGTGAGCGCGGCCGCGTCGCCGTCGGCAGCGGTGATCGACGCTGTGAGGCGCTCGCGGAGAGGGTCGACAAGGCCGGTCACCACCCACCGACTGGCATCGCTGCTCGGTGCCGGGGTCTCGCCACCGGTGAGTTCTGCCGCCACCACGCACACCCGGTCGAACATCGGCGTGACCGCGTTGATGTACCCGGCGGCGTGCTCGTCCGGCCCGGGCACCAGGTCGGCGATATCGCCGACACCGTTTCCGTCGGCCAGCAGCTCCAGCACCGCGTTTTGTTCATCGGCCAGCACGCGCTTGGCCTTGCGCACTGCCTGGGTGAGCACCGAACTGAGCGCCGCGTCACGGGCAGCGACCGGGCCATTATCTAAGCCCTCGTCGGTCTCCCCTGCTGCCGCGTCCTCGCTGCTGGGCATCTCCCCGCCACCAGACGAGCAACTCTCGTTCGTTGCGTCACCATCGGCAATCTCGTCGCGCAACCTCGCGAACAACTCGCCAACCGAGGTCTCGCCGTCGGCGGCCTCATCGGGTTCAGATGTCACCGCTGCGTCAGTGGCAGCCCCGGGCGCGGGTTCGGCACCGAAGAGATGCACCACGTTCGACCCCGCATCGGCACTGCCGCCATCGTCACCCTCGATGTCGACGGCGCTCTCGGCCGCCGCCACCACATCGGTCACCGATACCTCTTCTGCAATGTCGACCCCGGCATCGGGTGAATTGGTCTCGTCGCTGCCGTCCTCGGCCGCGACGTCATACACCGCTCCCCCAGCCACATCCGCGGCACCACCATCGCCGGCTGCGGTGATCGCGGACTCCACAACCGCTCGCGTGTCGCCACGCAGATCGGCATCATCGGTGGACACCGGAGCTGGTCGTAGCCGCGCCACCACATCGTCGGCTACCGCTCGGGCTCGCTCAAACACCTCCAGCAGGCGCCGTTGCTCCACCTCGACCTCTTGAGCCCAGTCGCGAGCGGCACGCCGGCGCTGTTCGAGTGCGGCCGATACCTGATCACGATGCCGATTGGCCTCGGCCACCATCTCGCGGCCACGTTCTTTGGCGTCGGTAATTTCTGCGGCAGCCACTTCGGCCGCTTCTGCACGACGTCGCGCAGCATCTTCTGATGCGGCTTCACGGACCCGATTTGCTTCAGCCGCAGCCTCGTCGAGTAACTCGGTTGCCTTGGCCTCGGCCCGCGATCTCAACGCGGTGGCACCCTCACGAGCCGTTGCGAGCACGGCCGCGGTTTCCTCGCCCACCAAACGCGCAATCTCATCGTCGGGAAGCGCAGACAAATCAACCGCGGCGGGCGTAGCTGCCTCCAGTTCCGCGATTCGACCGTGAGCACGTTGCAACTCGGCCGCCACTGCGGTGAGAAATGCACGCACCCCATCGGGATCCCATCCGCGGCGCACCGTGGCGAAGGCTGCCGACGGAATCCGCGTCGGATCGGAGGGATCGGGACGCTGCGTATCGGACATGGCACAACAGTAGGCGCCTACCAGGCACCATGCGTGTCAACTTCCGATGCTGCGAACCGTGATATCCACCGGATCTCCTCCGGCGGCAACGAGGGCGTCAAGAGCCTCGACGATGTTGGCCACCGGGATGATCTCCAGCCCGGGGGCTGCGGTGCGCGCGGCCTCCACATCGGCTGCGGACTGTGCCGCCGGAATCAGGAACAGACCGATTCCACGTTGCGCCACCGCCGAGGCTTTCTGCGGGAGACCGCCAATCGGGCCCACCGATCCGTCGAGGCCGATCGTTCCGGTGACGGCCACATCGGACCCGCCGGTGAGTTCGCCGGCGGTGAGGCGATCGATGAGCGACAGCGTGAACGCGAGCCCAGCCGACGGTCCGCCGATCGACCCGGTGTTGATATCGACGTCGAAGGGCAACGAGATACGCCGCGTATCGAAGGGGACGAAGCCGACGATGGTGCGGTCCTCACCAGGGGCCGAGGTCAACTCGACTAGCACCCGGAACTCGCCCGTGCCGCGACGCTCCACGAGCACATCGATGTCATCACCGGGCGAGCGGTCGCCGAGTACCGCGGTGAGGTCATCCACCGAGTTGAGGGTCACGCCATCGGCTTCGATCAGCCGATCACCCGGGTCGAGGACCTCGTCGGACGGGGCGTACTCCTCGCACGCGGTGCCGGCCTCGTTGAACACCATGCAGGCCATCTCGGCAATCAACACGTCACCGGGCAGAATCTCTGCGTCGTAGCCCAGCAGGCTGAAGGCCACATACTGGGCAACCTCTTCTGACGTCCTCATCATCTCCAACGAGAAGACCCGTTGCTGATCCGGGGTGCGGATACCGAACTTGTCTTCTCTGGTCAGCGGCACGACCGCAGGTTCACCACGGCCCACCCACCATGACAGCACCGACTGCCGCGGTTCAGTGATGGTGACCAGCATCAGGTCGGCCGCTGGCGGGTACAGCTCGGGAACCGGTTGATCAGACGATGAGATGCTGATGCGATCGGTGATCGGTGACGCGCCTGCGGGAACGCGCGCATACGGCGCGGGTTGCATCACGTCGATGCGCTCGTTGAGTTCTCGCGCCACCAGCGACGCCGGTGCAACCGCGGCGACAGCCACCAACACCACCACCGCAACCGACAGCACCGCCAATGGAATGGCCCACCAGCGATGCCAGCGCGGTGGCATCACCCCGGGCGCCCCCACAGCATCATCGCCGGCCGGTACCGTGGTGGTCGTCGTGTCGTCGGTCATTGCTCTCTCCGTGGAGGTCCTCACCACCAGGGCCGCGGTCATCGCCGCCCTTGCGGTGCTGGCTGCTGTGCTGGCTGGCTGGTCCAAGCCTGCCAGAGCGACGACGCGTTGGCACCGCGGGCTGCGTGAGCCACGACGTGGTGGCGGTGTTCCCGTTGAACAACAACCCGCGCCGGCGCATCGCACCCCCGGCCCGCTGCGCCGCATCATCGCCGTGGGTGCCCTCGGTGGCATCAGCGTGCTCACCGGCACCATCATCGCGATCATCCTCGGCTACGCCGCGGTGTGGGCAGTGGTCGAACTCACCGACTTGTTGACGCAATGAACAACGACGCCGATGTGGCCGACCGGCGCCGTCACGCCGTGATCGCTGGCCACCGCGGTGACCTTGGTGCGGCAACTGCTGCTCTCGACGACGCCGATGCCAGCGTGCGCGAGGCGGCCGTCGGCGCCGTGGTTCGCCTCACTGGCCCTGCACCCGATCTGCTGGCACGTATGGCCACCGACCCCGATGTGGAAGTGCGCTGTCGAGTGGCCGAAGCAATGGCACGTGCACCCCACTCCGATACCTCCGACACCCTTATCGCCCTGTTGCACGACCCTGCCGAGCAGGTGATCGAGGTGGCTGCGTGGTGCGCAGGAGAACACGTGACCGTCACCGATGCGGTGCTGGAGCGCCTCATCGGTCTGGCGCAACATCACGACGATGCCCTGGTGCGTGAATCAGCCGCCGCCGCTCTTGGGGCCATCGGCGATGAACGTGGCCTCCCTGCGATTCTTGCTGCGTGCACGGACAAACCGGCAGTGCGGCGCCGCGCCGTGTTGGCGCTGGCTCCCTTTGACGGACCCGAGGTAGACGCCGCGATCGATGCAGCCCTTACCGATCGTGATTGGCAGGTACGCCAGTCTGCAGAGGACCTGCGTCGCTAGTTGGGTGCGGCGATGCCGCGCCCACGCTCAGACGCTGACGGGTTCGTCTTCTGGTTCGTCCGCTCCCACCACCTCGGCTGCGGCCGAAGATGATGGGACATGGGCGGAGCCCTCCACATTGAGGTGTGGCAGGAGGCGATCCAGCCAGTTCGGAATCCACCAGTTCCGGCTTCCGAGCAGAGCCATCGTGGCGGGGACGAGCAGCATGCGCACCAAGGTGGCGTCAAGCAGGACCGCAACGGCCAACCCGACACCGAACATCTTCACGATGCGGTCGTCTTCGAGCAAGAACGCGCCGAACACCACCACCATGATCGCGGCAGCCGCGGAGATCACTCGAGCGGTGGCGGCAAGTCCGTCGGCCACCGAGTTCACCGCGTCACCGGTGCGATCGAACTCTTCTCGCACCCGCGACAGCAAGAACACCTCATAATCCATCGAGAGACCGAACACGATCGCGAACAGCATCATTGGTAAGAACGGTTCGATCGGGGCGGGTTCCACCCCGAACACCGACGACAGCCACCCCCACTGGAACACCGCCACCACGACGCCATAGGCCGACGCGATCGACAGCACGTTCATGAACACGGCCTTCAACGGCACGAGCACCGAGCGGAACACCATGGTGAGCAACAAGAACGACACGCCGAGCACGGCACCGAAGAACACCAGAATGCGTCCTGCGAGATAGTCGGTGAAGTCGATATTGCTCGGCACGGCACCGGTCAGGCTCACCACCGCGTCCGAGTCACCGACCACCGCGGGAATCACCTCGGCGCGAAGCCGTTCCACGGTGTCGACCGTGACCTCGTCTTGAGGTGACGTGGTGGGAATCACCTGAATCAACCAGGCAGGCGACTCTGCCGCGTTGGTGAGATCGCTGGGAAATGGCTGACCCACCCGCGCGACACCAGGGTCGGCCTCGAGCGCGGCAGGGAGCGCCTGCACCATTGCCACATCATCGGCCGATGAGGTCTCGATCACCGCGATGAACGGCCCGTTGAAGCCCGGACCAAACCCCTCGGCGACCAGGTCGTAGGCCCGTCGCGTAGTGGTATCCTCGGAGTAGTTGCCCTCATCGGAGAAACCGAGTCGCAGCGAGAACACCGGGATCAGCAACAGCACCAACGCACCGCCACCGACCAGAGCAAACGTCCATGGCCGCGCTTGGATCGCGCGGCTCCAGCGATAGGAGGTGGTGGCTCGCAATGGCTTGGGTTTCCGCACCGGAACCTGGGCGCGAAGGGGACGCACCGCAAGACTCGCCACCAACGTGGCGACGGCAAGTAGTGCACCGGCAGCGGCCAGCCAGCCGAGCGACAGACCCGCACCGAGCAGGGCAATGGCAATGAATGCACCGGTGAGCAGGCCACGCCAACGGGTGACCTCGACCTTGGCGTGGAACAACCCGAGCAAAGCCGGCACAAGAGTGATCGATGCCAGCAATGTGACGGCAACAGTGGCGGCTGCCGCGATACCGAGCCCGGCCACGAACTCCAGGCCGATCAACAGCATCCCGAGTAGCGACAGCACCACGGTGATACCGGCGAAGACAACCGCGCGACCCGACGTATCGACCGCTCCTTCGGTTGCTTCCAGCGGTGTTGCGCCCGCACGGGTGAGCTCGCGGTACCGCGTGATCATGAACAGCGCGTAATCGATACCCACGCCAAGGCCGATCATGATGCCGATCAATGGCGCGAACTCGGGAATCGACACGCCATTCGACATCAAGCTGACGAGACCGAAGCCACCGGTGCCCACCCCGGCGAGAGCAACGCCAATCGGGATGCCCATCGCCATCACCGACCCGAATGACACCACCAAGATCACGATGGCGAATGCAAGGCCGATCAGTTCACTCTCCGGAGGTTCGAACTCGGCAAGCACCGCACCGCCGATCTCCACGGTGAGCCCGTCGATGTCGGGGATCAACTCACGGATCTCGGCACCGATCTCAGAGGCCGACGTCTGATCGACGTTCACCTCGAAATTCACGCTGGCGAAGGCGATCTCGCCACCGGGCGCGATCTGGTTCTCGCCGAGTGGTGTGTACGGGTTGGTGACGGCGACATGCTCGATCGCATCGACCTCGGCGAACATGCCGTTCATCGCCGCCGTCACATCGGCTCGGTCGACACCACCCGCGGCGGTGAAGACGATTGACCCTCCGAATGCACTGCCCGCACCGGGGAAGTACTCCGACACCACATCAAATCCGCGTGAGCTCTCGCTCTCTGGGGTGGAGAACTCACCGGAGAAGGCAGCACCGACGGCCCCGGCCAGAGCGTTGACGCCAACAAGAGCAACAACCCAGGCGACGAGGACGACGAGGCCGTGTTGAAAGGCCCAGCGAGCAAGAGAGCGATACATGGGGGTTCTCCGATGCAAATGGGGGGTATATCGGTAGCGGATCGAATGGTCACCGCTCTCCTCAGCGTACCCGTGGGGATCGAGACCGGATGCAGAGTCGGGCGGCACAGAGCCACGACTCGTCATAGCGCCGCACCTACCACTCCTCCCAAGCGCGAACACCACACTGCGTCTTGATCGGCTCGTGCGACGGGGTAATACTGCGATCGTGTTGTCGTATCGGCCTCTTGTCGGGCACCTCGTGCAGCAACGAATCGACTCACCGATGGGTGATGTCATCGTCGTTGCCGACGACGAGGCTCTGGTCGGCGTTCTGTGGAGTGAACAGCCACAGGAATGGCGGAGAGCGGGACTCACCGTCGCGCAGCCACTAACTCCTCTTCATCATCCCGTGCTGCGCACCGCGTCATCGCAGATAGATGCATTGCTCAGTGGGCGACGCACCACCATCGACGTGCCCATGGCCCACAACGGCACCGACTTCCAGCATTCCGTGTGGACGGCACTCACCCACATCGATTACGGCCACACCCGCACGTACGCCGAGGTCGCGGCCGACATCGGTCGACCCTCAGCAGTGCGAGCAGTCGCCGGAGCCATTGGCCGCAATCCGTTATCGATCGTGGTGCCATGTCACCGCGTGATCGGCGCCAACGGTCAGCTCACAGGCTTCGCCGGAGGGATTGCCGCAAAGGCAGCACTTCTCGCGATCGAGGGAACGATCATCCCGCACGATGGGCAAGCCCACCGTCGATCTTGATCACCGCTCCGGTCGTGTACGACGATGCCTCGCTCGCCAGATAGAGCGCCGCGCCAACCACCTCATGGGCCTGCCCACCGCGGCGCAGCGGGATCTCACGCTCGGCTCGTTCGTTGAAGACGTCCATATCCCATGCCGTCGCGATGTCGGTGAGAAAGGGGCCAGGCATGATGACGTTGGCACGCACCGTCGGGCCGTACTCGTGTGCCAAACCGGTCGTCAGCGTGTTGAGTGCCGACTTCGCCCCGGCGTATACCAACTCGCCGGGGCTGGGTGCCACCGCGGCAATCGATGACACGTTGATGATCGAACCACCACCGGCCGCCGCCATCGACGCCCCGAATAGAGCCGACAGCCGAAATGGTCCCTTGAAATTCACCGACATCACCTTGTCGAACAATTCTTCGGACACCTCGGTCAGCGATGGGTATAGCGGCGACATACCCGCGTTGTTCACCAGCACATCACAGCGATCGAATTCGGCGTAGACGAGTTCGTGCAGGGCCGCGCAATCATCCCAACGGCCGGCGTGAAACGCCGTGGCCACCGCTCGGCGACCGGTGCGTTCGATGACCTCGGCGGCAAGCGCGTAGCAGGCATCAACTTTCCGGCTCGCAATCACGACATCGGCCCCGTGCTCGGCAAAGGCAAGCACCATCTCACGGCCTAGTCCCCTGCTGCCCCCGGTGACGACCGCCACCCGTCCGCTGAGATCGAACATGTCCGACATGGCATCCTCCTCTGCTGCATCGATGCGACCGAGGGTAGTTCCGCGACCCAGACACACCCGCGCCGGCCCTGGTCAGGTCCGGTCATGACCGATTCCGGAATGAGCCAGCGATCCATGCGGTTGCCACCGGTATGGAGACTGCCACCACACAGCGCCGCGGCAACCGTGTTGAGTTCTCGCTCTCACGCACCCTCGACCTAACCGCCGATCGGGCATGGGAGATGCTGATCGACTGGCCCGGTCATGCCGACTGGGTACCGATGACCCGAGTGGAGGTCGACCCAGATGACCCCAATCGGTTCACCGCATGGTCAGGACTGGGCCGACTCGCGCTAGAGGACCGCATGGTGGTTCGTGAGATGGACACCGAGTCGACACCACGACGATGCGTCGTCGACAAACTCGGTCCGGTCCTCGTTGGCGAGGCCGAGTTCACCGTCGCACCGGGTCCGTCGGGGGTCACCAGCATCGTCACCTGGCGCGAAGATGTTCATGTGCCGTATCTGCCACGGTTCGCCAGCGGCATCGTCGGCCGCGTTGGCGCTGCTCTGTTTTCTCAGTCGCTGCGGCGCATGGTCCGAACAGGTTGAGTCGTCACGGCAACAGGCCGTGGGCAAGGCGCCCCAACTTGCGGTACTCGCGTTCGAGACCGACACGTAGTATGTCGCGCGAGATATCAGCCCCCTGCTCCACCGCCATGAACGCTGCAGCGACCGCCACGTTGCGGATGCTGCCACCAGCAAGAGAGATCGTGGTGAGTTCGGCGATGTCCACTGATGTGTCACATATCGATAACGGCAAATGCAACCTCCACAGCCGCTCACGCGCATCGGCGTCGGGCACCGGGAACTCCACCATTGCCTGCAGTCGACGTTGGAAGGCGCTGTCGACGTTGCCGGCAAAGTTCGTGGAAATGATCACGAAACCCTCAAAGGTCTCGACCCGCTGCAACAGGTAGGCAACTTCGATATTGGCGTATCGATCGCGTGCATCTGACACCTCGGATCGTTTACCGAAGATGGCGTCACCCTCATCGAAGAGCACCAGGGCTCCACCCACTGACGCAGCGTCAAAGACTTCTTCCAGATTCTTCTCGGTCTCACCGATGTACTTCGACACCACCGTCGACAGATCAATCTTCACCATCTCGAGGCCCAATTCCTTGGCAATCACCTCCGCGGCCAGTGTCTTGCCCGTACCCGACGGGCCCGCAAACACCGCCAATACGCCGGGGGACACGTGACGACCAACAACCGGTTGCTCACGCACCTGCGCAGCGAATCGATACCGGGAGGTCAACTCGTGCAATTCGGTCATCACCTCCTCGCCGACGATCAGGTCGTCCCACCCGCGGCGCGGTTCCGTGCGGTTCCCCAATTGAAATAGGCGATGATCAGCCAAGCGCCGCACCGCACGCGTCACATCGCGATCGACGAGCGGCATCGTGGCATGCACACGCCGCAACTGGTCGGCGCTGAGAGGATGCACCACACCAGCACCGAGGACTGCGGCAACTTCGTCGGGGGTGGCCTGCGGATCGGGAGCGGCGAACTCCACCCAGCCACGGCGCGGCAGAATTTCGGGGTCGACCCCCGCGGTCGTCGATACGCCGATCACCAGATGGTCGGCATCATCGAGCACGGCAGCACCCTCGGTGTCGAGTGAACCGGTGAGTTCCACCACGAGTGCTGCCCGAGCCAAGGTGGCCTCGCGCACGGCAGCGTCCCAGTGACGTCGCTCGGCTGGGTCGCGCACAACCAGCACCGCCGACCCGGCCAAGTGTTCCAGCAGCAGAGTGCGCCGACGCGTCGGGTCGACCCCGGTGACGAGAACGGACGTGTGGTCCCCACGTTGATCACCGCGATCCACCAGTCGTGATCCGGGTGGCAGGTCCGGATCGGGCCGACCATCACCGGCCAATCCCCACATCACCGTTGGGTGCACCAAAACCTGTCGCGACCCGAACGGGCCGGTGATCCCAACCGACACCAAGCGCGCTCTCACCAGGCGCGAATCAGGGCCCACGGTGGCTGCACCGCGATGCTGGTCGGAGGCGATCTGGTCGATCATGCCCACCCGGATCACACCGACGCCGTCACGCGCAATGCCTTCGATCACACGTTGGCGTTCTATGGAGCGTTCCACTCCCACACAGAGCGCAAACGTTGCCACCTCATCATCGGGACATCCGGCCGCTCGTGCGATGCCTACCACCGGATCGTTGTCGCTGGAGAGCAGCGCCGACCATTCAGACTTCAGCGCTTTGGTGTCGCCACGCCCGCCGTCAGCGGCATTTGCCGCGAGCAGCTTCACCGCTGCATCGGCAAACGCTGATGACGCCCGTGTGGGGTCAGCCGAAGAACTGGGCCAACGCATCGCGCGCAGTCGTTGATCCATCGGCCACTGCCGGCACCACGTCGGCCACCATTTGGGTGAGACCAACGAGACCGCCAACGAGGGCTTCGAGAGTGTCGGCAACCGGGGTGGTGTCGAAGACCGGGAAGGCTTCGGCAACGCGGAACGCGCCATCGACAAGAGCGAGAGAGCCCGCGGGGAACCCGGCGTTGAAGCCGTTCAGGAGGCGCAGCACTTCAAACTCGGCGCTGTCACCCTGGGCGGCCAGTACCGGCGCGGTGACAACCACTGTGGCCAGTGAGGCATCGTCGTCGACCCCCAGCATCACCTGCGAACCATCACCTGCCGAGAACACTCGCGACCCACTGGAGCCGCCATCGGACATGAAACCCAACTCGGCAAGCATCTCGACCGCCGGGCCGAAATGGTCGGCGGTGCCATAGGTGACCCCAACCCACACCTCACCGTCGTCGGGCGCCCCCTCAAGGCGGCGTTCCGCACGAGTGATCACAAAATCCTCAGCGTGTGGCGGTGCACCAGTGCCAAGGGCCTCTTCGGCACCGGTTACCACGATTCGGACCGGAGTTGAGTCGGGAACAAGCGTTCCATCAGATGTCCGCGTCCAAGCTGAAAAGAGATTTCCGTCCACAATGTGCGCCCATGTTGCTGCGTCCACAACGCCGTCAACCTCGGCATGGCCGTCCTTGATGCGCACCTCGACCTGGTCGAGGACGATCTGACCATGCTCGGTGAGGAACGGAATCGACGTCACTCGGCGTCACCCGAATCTGTGCCAGTTCCTTTGAAGCTCTTGCCAAGACTCAATGCTTTCTCAGTCTGCTTGGCCTCCACACTCACCACGCCGAGATCCAACGTCTTGGTGGTGGTTCGAGTTAAGTCGAACGACAGTTTCTTCTCTGTGAAGTCGTACCCGATCGAGAAACCAAGTGCCTCCGCGGACTTAATGCCAGCCGCCTCTTCGAATGCCTCCTGCAACTTGCCCTTGGCCTCGTCGATCTGTTCGTTGACATGGGCCTCGAGGAACGCGCCCTCCTTGTCATCACAAATCTCTTCTTTCGCGGCACCGACATAGGTAGAAATTTTGTCGAAGGCAGTAATGGCCAACTCAGCACCGGCATCGCCCAGCAAACTTGACAGCGGAATCTCCTCGCAGACCAGGCCGAGTTCCATACCACTGAGACTCATCACCTTGTTACCACCCTCGGACATCTCAGCGATCCAACTGGCTCCGAATTCCAGACCGACCTCAAAAGGCTTCTTCAAGCCCGCCTTGAACGACAGGCCTCTCGTCTCGCGACCTGTGGATTCTTGCGCCCCACGCGCGCCGCCGGTCAGTGTGTTTGCCCAAGAATCGGCCTTCTTTTTCTTGGAACCGGCCTCCATCCCAGCCATACCCAAGGATGCTTTGTCGGTACGTTTACCTACCGTGCCTCCAATTTCGGCACCCAGCGTTGCGGCACCAACGCCGACATCAACGCCCAAACTCGCCGATCCACCCGACTCCGCATAGTTGTCGTCGTCCGAACCTTCGCCAAACGCGTCCGACTCAACTTTGTTCATCTTGCGCTCAGCACGGCGCTTTCCGCGGTCGCTTGCAGAGCCACCGAAGATGTAGGCCTCAACCTCCCACGGCACCAAGTTTGACTCAGCAAGGCGCCGATACATCGCGTAGCCCATGAGCCCAGCAGCTTGAGATGCTGAGGCGCCCTTGGCTTTGACATAACCACCAAGACCTGCCGCGATCTCGGCCACTCCCACACCGACGCCACCAGTGATCTTGATCTCGGCTTTCAGTTCGTACTTTCCGTCATCTCTGCCGCCCTCAACCGACATTTCGCCACCGACTTTCCCCGGTGGAATCGGGATCTCGATTGCGATCTTGAATGACGCCGACTGGCCGTCATCAGGGAGGAGGGCCTCCATGGCTGCACCGGCCTTATCGAACAACGGGACCGAATCGCCCATGTAGTGCTTTGTGAGATCGGCAACTCGCGTATCAGCTGGTACCGCGCTCGTATCCACATCTCCGTCTGCTCGGTCTTCAAGCGCCTCTACAGCGTCCATAGCTTGGGTGTAAAAGCGGAGGAAGCCCGCGTACCGTTTCGCACGATTCGGATCAGGATTGCCCTTCTCGTCTACATGGTCTGACATGTAGGCCTCGGCGATCTTGATCATTCCCTCGATCTTGGCAACCGCCTGAGCAAGATTTTCATCCGGCACGAAGCCCTCCGGTGCAAGAGCCCGGTACTCGTTGAGCATCGCATAAATAGTCGTCTGGGCACTTGCACGTCGCGCGAACATGCCCTCATAGGTGATGTCGTAGAAATCATCGGGTGACATAAACCGGTGCACCGACCGAGTCGCTCCACCGCTCTCAGTAGCCACGTGCGCGAGTTCGTGACCGATGAGATGGTCTCCGTCAGACGTACCCGGCTTGTACTTCCCACCACGGAAATAGACATCGGATCCCACGGTGAAGGCATCGGCCTGCAAACTTCGACTCAACCGGTCTGCCTCACCATCCACGTGCACGCGGACACCGGACAGATCTACTCCATACGCCGAGGAAAAGGCCCCTGCTTCGCGCTCGCGTAATGCAGATCCGCTGCCACGGGTGGCATCAATGCGGCGCTGCACATCGGTATCCACTTCGGTGCCACCAAGTGGATCGACATCGGAAGTGGCGCGGCGCACCGCTGCGGTGTGGTCGTCAAAGGTGCCCAGTGCCGACATGGCGGCATCGGCCATGCGGTCCGCTTCACGCTCTGCGGGGTGATCCGCATGCCCGACTGTAAGAGAGCGGCGCACAGGTGCTTCTTGCTGCGGAGTCTCTTCGAACAAATCCGCTGCAGCATCCACCAAACCCTGTGGAGACTCTTCGAACGTATGTCGAGCCATGTGGACCTCCTAACACAGCGGTAGTTGGCCGCATATCGACAATGTACACGAAGCCTCTAATGAGGCTGACGGCTTCACGACCAGAATGATCGGTGAACCAGCACAACAAATGCACACTGGAGCGACATCGGCGACCTACGTGGAATTCTGTCGCTCTATTGATGGCTGCATTACAGCGCCTCATGCCGTCCTGTGCGTAGCGTCAGGGCCGTATGAGCGCCCCATCGCCGATTATCCGTATCGCACCGGTGGTGTTCGTGTTCTTGTGGAGCACCGGGTTTATCGTCGCCCGCTACGCCACCGACGGCTCAGGTCCGCTGAGCTTTCTCGCGCTTCGAGTGGTGTGCGCGGCCATCGTCCTCGCCACCGTTGCCGTCGCCAGCGGAAGCCCCCGACCAGGCCGTGCAGCGACCGGATGGTCGATGTTGTCCGGCTTTGGGATGCACGCCGTGTACCTCGGTGGTGTCTTCATCGCCATCGATAACGGGTTGCCCTCTGGCGTTGGAGCGCTGATCTCTGGATTACACCCCGTCATCACCGCCGTCGTCGGCGCCGTCGTGCTCGGCGAAACCCTGCGCCGGCGTCGATGGTGGGGCGTTGCGATCGGCCTCGCCGGTGTCGCACTGGTGGTTGGCGAACGCGCCACCACGGGAATTGACGGCGTCACCGCCGGCCCTGTCGCCGCTGCGGCAATCGGCACACTCGGCATGTCACTCGGCACGCTGCTGCAACGATGGAGCGGGCGCACCACCCCATTGATGTGGGGCACGGTCGCGCAATTCAGTGGAGCTGCCCTCGTGTTGGCACCACTTGCAATGCTGATCGAAGGGGTCAACATCGGCACGGATGCCACCACCATCATCAGCGTGATCTGGGCGGTGCTGGTGCTCTCGGTTGCGGCCGTGTTGATCATGGTGTGGCTATTGCAACGCACCGATGCTGCCGCCGTCTCGAGCCTCTTTTTCTTGACCCCTGCACTTTCTGCCATCGAGGCCGCGATTCTGTTCGGCGAACGACTTTCACCTACGTCCGTGGCCGGTGTCGGTGTGGCTGCAATAGGAGTTGCGCTCGCAACGCGACGATGACCGGCATCACACCGCGTGGCCTGACCTCTACTGAGCGTCTTGTGCCATGCGCCGGACCTTCAGCTGCTCAAGAAGGCCGGCCTAGCAGCGACGTCTTCGCGCGGTCGTCCGACGACTCGTCTGGTTTAGCCAACGACGTCGAGGGCAGCGCTCACCAGTGACTGGCCACGAACGTCGCCGAGGAGGCCGTCATCCATTCGATTCATCATGTAGGTCACCGTCATCTGATTATCGAGATCGTTCACCACCTGGGATCCACCCCAGCCGCCCCAGTAGCACAGCCGCCGCTGTGGCAGGTGCGGCACGGCATCGTTCGGCAGGCCGAAACCAATGCCGAAGCGCACCGGCAACATCAACACCTGATCGGTGCCATCGGCCTGCACCCGGAAAACCTCTTCGATGGCATCAGCTGACAAGAGGCGAACTCCTGCCGCCACACCTCCGTTGGAGATGGCGCTTTGGGCAAGGGCGACAGAACGCGCATTGCCGTGACCGTTCGCTGCGCCGATATCGGCCTGACGCCATTCATCGGTCCACGAGACCTTCGCATGCATGACCGGGCCGGTGAACGTTTTCACCATCACCGATTCAGGGTCGAGCGTCGACGGATCGATCGGCGGGGGTGGCGGTGGGACCACCGCCGACACCCGAGAGAACTCCGAAGAATCAAGGCCGATATGGAAGTCGCAGCCCAGGGGTTCGGCTACCTGACGCCGGAAGAACTCGCCGAGTTGCAGACCGGTGATGCGGCGCACCACTTCCCCGACGAGGTGGCCCTGACACATCGCGTGATACCCACTGGCTGTTCCTGGTTCCCACCACGGCGCCTGGGCGGCCAACATTGATGTGGAGCGTTCCCAGTCATAGACGTCGTCGACGGTGACTGGTTGCGCCCAGCCCGACACCCCTGAGGTATGCCCCAACAGGTGACGCACCAACACGCCGTCTTTGCCTTCGGCAGCAAACTCGGGCCAATAGCGCGCCACCGGGGCGTCGAGATCCAACAAGCCGCGATCCACCAGCATCAACGCGCACAGCGTCATTTGCGTTTTAGTGGATGACCACACATTGGTGATGGTGTGCTCGGTCCACGGCTGGGTCTGCTCCGGATCAGACCAGCCTCCCCAGAGATCCACGACCGACTCACCAGCGATTCGCACCGCAACCGACGCCCCAAGATCTCGTCCGGCATCAAGATTCTCCGCGAGGATCTCCCGCAACGCCGCGAAACGCGCGTCGCATGTTCCATGCACGTCAACCACTGCACACCCCTCAGACCGATCGGCAGACGTCGCACCGTAGCACTCGCTGTGGACCCACCTATCTGGATGCAATGATGTCTGCGGTTGGCCTATGTTGGCGGCCGTGAGCGTGGCCGATCACTGGGACTCCGTGTACCGCAACAAAGCTGACGACGAACTTAGTTGGATGCGCACCGATGCATCGCGTTCGCTGCGCCTGATCGGTTCACCAACAAATTCCGACGCTGCGATCGTCGACGTCGGCGCCGGCACATCGACCTTGGTCGACCATCTCGTCGATGACCAGTGGCCACATATCACCCTGCTGGACCTGTCAGCCGCGGCACTCGAAGCAACCTGTTGCCGACTGGCCGACCGATGCGCCGACGTTGAACTGGTCACCGGGACGATTCTCGACTGGCAGCCACAGAGGCCATACGACGTCTGGCATGACCGGGCCGTGTTCCACTTTCTGCACGGGAGTGAGCGCGAGTGGTACGTCAGCACGGCAGCGCAGGCGATTCGCCCCGGCGGCCGGCTTGTGCTCGCCACCTTCGCCCACGACGGACCGAAGTCATGTTCGGGCCTGCCCACTCAGCGCTACGACACAATCGGCCTCTCCCAGGTATTCGGCGACCACTTCGCCCTGACCCATCATGAGCGCGAGGTGCACGTCACGCCATGGGCCGCCGAGCAGCCATTCACCTGGGCCGTTCTCGAACGGCGTCAGGTGTCGAGGCCGTAGCGATACAGGTTCGTCTCGTACGGGGTGAATCCGAGACGCTGATACAGCCGGTTCGCTGCGGCACGACTGGCGCGCGATGTGAGGCTGACATTCTTCGCGCCACGACGTTGTGCTTCATCGATTGCCGCGCGATTCAACGCTTCGCCGACGCCGTGACCGCGCGCGGCATCGTCGACCACCACGTCTTCAATCCAGGCTTTCACCCCGGTTGGGATGCGGTACAGAGCAAGAGTGAGCGAGCCAACAATCGAGCCGTCTTCCAGCCGCGCGATGAACAACACGGAATTGTCGTTGTTGACAATCGCCGCCAGGTCAGCCGCAGTCGGCGGCGGCGATGAGGATGACAACTGCGGGATCAGACCAGCAAATGCCGCAACCAGTTCATCATCGACAACGCTCGCAGCAGAGATCGTGGCGGCCACGAGCCGTGACCGTACCCGACCGGTAGCGTGGGTGCTGTCATGGAGCACCTCCGCTGGCACGCCGAACCCTCACTGCGCGACCCTGTCATGGTCGCGGCGTTCACCGGTTGGAACGATGCCGGCGATGCCGCCTCGACCGCGGTTCGCACCCTCATTGAGACCACGGGTGCCCAGCCCCTCGCCGAAGTCGACCCAGAAGCATTCACCGACTTCGCCACTGTGCGGCCGCACATCCGTCTCGACGACGGGCGCCGCAACATCGTGTGGCCCACCGTTGGCCTGTGGCACGCCTCGCTACCCGGCACCGATGCAATCTTCGTGCTCGGACCCGAGCCCGCCCTGCGCTGGCGGCTGTTCTCCGAACAGTTGCGCGGCGTTGTTGAACGGTTCGACTGCCCACGGGTTCTCACCCTCGGGGCTCTACTCGCCGATGTGCCCCACACCCGACCGGTGCACGTCATCGGCACCGCCACCGACGACGATCTGATCGAACGTTATGACCTCGAGCGGTCACGCTATGAGGGCCCCACCGGCATTGTCGGCGTGCTCCACGCCGAACTGGCCGACAGCGACGCAGGATGCGCATCGCTGTGGGCGGCCGTTCCCGGTTACGCCTCACAGGTGCCATCACCAAAGGCCGCAATCGCCCTCATGGAACGGGCATGCGACATCATGGGCACCCCCACCCCGTCGTCCGCACTCGCCGACGAGGCAGCGGACTACGAGGCCCGCATTGCTGCACTCGTCGGCGACGATGACGACCTCACCGACCACATCGAGCAACTCGAGTTGCTAGTCGATGAGATGGACGACGACGTCGACACCTCCGGGCCGATCGATCTCGGTGAGTCCGAACTGCTCCTCGATGAACTCGAGCAGTTCCTCCGCGACCGCGACACCGACACCTGAGTCACGTCGCGGCTGCACCGCTCGTCAGTCGGGCTCGCCGATATCGCGCCACACCGGGGCGCGTGGCGCTTCAAACTGCACCGGCAGTTCCTCACCCCGAATCGCTGCAAATGCCATGGCCGACCACCAGTCGGCTCCCGCCGTTCGCTCGGGAAACGCCCCTTCGGCGAACCAGCCGACGTCACTCGTCTCGAGCGGATGGGTGTGCAGCTCTCCCCCGGTTGCCTGGCAATGGAACAACAGCATGTACATCCCAAATCGAGAGAACCCCATGCGCTGGCCATCGATCACGGCGATCAGACGCCGTGGTTCGCAGTGGATACCGCTCTCTTCGGCCACTTCTTTCACCGCGACCTCCGAAGGTGAGTAACCAACATCGGCCCAACCAGTCGGGTACAGCCACACCCCTGAGTCGCGCCGTTGCACCAGCAGCATCTCGCCGTCATCGTTGCCAACGACCGCACCCACCGCAACTTTCGGTGTCACATACCCTGGGACGCCTTCGCCGATATTCGACAGCCACTCCTGTACGAAGTGATCGGTCTCGCGACGGGTCTCGAGACCATCGGCGAGTTCTTGTGCCGCAGCCTTGATGTCCCCGGCGACGTGGAGTACCTCTTCGTAGCGCTCACGCTCGTACAGATTCTCGGTGAATCCCATGCCGGTTCGAGCGATCGCGGCCAAGGTCTCGCTCCAACGCACGAGATCGCGGGGGTCCGGCACCGACGACATGGGGGCTCAACCTACAGCGCGAACCACACCGGCTCAGGCGACAGCATGCAGGACCGCCCGTTCAATCTCGCCGCGATGATGCACATCGGTCACCCGTGACCCGTCTCGGGTGCGCACGTAAAAGGTGTCGACCACCGACATACCCACCGTCTGCACGGTGGCGTGCCGGATGTCGAGCCCCACCTCAGCAAGCGCCGATGTGATGCGATACAACACGCCGATCTTCGAAGCGCAATGCACCTCCACAACGGTGGCATCGCTGGACGCGCCATCATCGAAGACCACCTTGGGCGGACCCGGTGGACGAGCCTGGGTGGCGCGACGCCGACGATACGTGCGCGCCCGCTCCGCCAGTCGCGCCGTGATCGCAAGGTCACCGGCCACCGCACGTTCGACGTCTGCGATCACCGGGCCCCATTCCACGCCGGCGCGTGGAACAACGACTTTGAACTGCGATGCGCCCATTGCCATGCCGGCAGTCGGCTCATCGGAATGCGCTTGGGCGCCGATCACGTCGAGTCCGTGCAGGGCAAGTGCCCCAGCGACACGAGCAAACATGCCCGGTGTATCGGCCGCCACCACGGTGACCACATCGTCATTCGCACGCACCGCGGTCTCCCCCGATGCCATCAACGCCAACGTGTCGGCATCGGGAAACAGTCGCCACACCACCTCGTCGACGTCACCGCCACCGAGTACGTGATCAACGCGGGCCGCGAGTTCGCGGACCAGGCCAGCCTTCCACGACCCCCATGCCGATGGGCCCGTGGCCAACGAATCGGCTTCGGTCAGTGCATGGAGAAGTTCGAGGCGAACACCGTCACCCACCTGCTCGGCGACGCCCGCGATGGTGACCGGATCACTCAGGTCGCGGCGCACCGCCACATCGGGCAGCAAGAGGTGATGTTCGATCATTGTCACCACCACCTCGGTGTCGCTGGCATTCAAACCGAGGCGCGGCCCAATCGAGGTACGCAACAACTCCACGCCGACCTCGGTGTGTTCACCTGGGTAGCCCTTGCCGATGTCGTGAAATAGTGCGCCCAACACCAGCAGGTCCGGACGCCGCACCCGATCAGCAAGATCTGCGGCATTGGCCGTGGCCTCCCACAGGTGCCGGTCGACAGTGAAACGGTGGTACGCGTTGCGCTGTGGACGCGACCTCACCGGCGCCCATTCGGGCAACATCCGCTGCAACAAACCCCGCTGGTCGAGGGCCTCCAACACGCCGATGGCGCGATGCCCCTCCAGCAGCAGGGCAACCAGATCATCAACGGCACCCGCAGGCCATCGCTGTGGCCAATCTGGCATCTCATCGGTCAGACGATCCAGACACCGTCGACCAATGCGGGCCTCGTGCCGTGCAGCGGCTTGAGCAACCCGCAACACCAACCGCGGATCGGTGGCCGGTGAGGCATCGTCGTCGAGTTCGATCTCGCCGTCGACCAAGATCACGCCGGGTGCGATGGGTTCGAACCGGCCGGTGACGCGGCGCCCAAGGCGCCCCCAGGTTTCATCGGCGATCCACGCCACCGTGCGCGCCGCAGCGGCAATGTCAGCCATCAGCGCATCGGCGTCATCGTGACCTGAACGCGCAGCGGTGGCATCTTGGTCTTCGAGTCTCAGCACATCACCGCGGCGTCCGGTCGCGCGATGCAATGCCACTCGGGCACCAAGCAATACGTCGTAGCAGTCGTTGAGAACCTGCGAATCGTCGGGGTGAAGGGCAAGACCGGCGACGGATGCCCACCACAGCGACTGCGCATCACGGATACCGCCGTGGCCATCTTTCACGTCCGGTTCGAGGATGTAGGCAACATCGCCCGCATCGGACTGGCGACGACGGACCCGACCACGAAGTTCGTCCAACCACCGGTCGCGGTGCCGCCGCCAATTGTCCTCACCCGCTGCGGCCACCCGCGATGCAAGGGCAACATTACCCGCAAGGTGGCGGGCTGTGAGCAATGAGGTCGCCGTATCAAGATCCTCAACCGCCAGTTCGAGTTGATCGTCGAGAGTGCGCACCGCATGGCCGAGCGAAATGCCGGCGTCCCAGATCGGGTACCAGATTGCGGCGGCGATCTCTTCGACCGCACCCGGATCCGATTCATGCACCAACAGCACGTCGAGGTCGCTGAACGGTGCCAGTTCACCCCGGCCATACCCACCAATAGCCACGAGCGCACAGGGCGGAGCGCCCGGGTGTGCAGCGACCGCATCGCGGTGCAACGCCGCCAACCAATCATCGGTGGCAGCCGCCAAGCGATGACAGAACGCTCGGCCTTGCTCATCAGCGCCGTCGATCACCTGTTGGCGCACGTTGAGCAGTTCGGCTGTGGAGGTCACCACCGCATCGGACACACCGCGATGCTACGCAGCACAGCGCCCAGGCGCGAACGCGTCACCGTTGACCTTCCGCGCGGCGACGATGCAACACCACCGCAGCCTTCCACGCTCCCCACATCAGCCCGGGTTCGCGTAGATCGGCATCCACGTCATCCCAACCCGCAGGGGCAAGGCCGTACCGGTCGTCGGGAGCGTGCCGAATAGAGAACTCATCACGCACCACTGCACCAGCACCGAGATCGTCGAGTACCTGTGTTGGCCAGATGACGGCGGACCGCAGAATTGCCAGTGGGTTCGTCGACTGGGCATCTACGTCGGTATCGAGCAGATCGACGAGTTCGGCGAGCACCGCCGGAGTCGCTGCGTGCACCATGTCGGTGACAAGTCGATCGGCTCCATCGAGGTCGATGCCTTGCCCTCTCGCTGTTGATGTCACACACCGCGCCAGCCACCGCGGCACACACTTGGTGAGGGCTGCCACCAGATCGGCGACCTGTTCTGGTCGCCCGGAAGTGGCGTCATGGGTCTGGTTCGACACATTGGCGTTCTATCGTGGCGTGATGCCCGCGTCGCATCGAGCCGTGACCCGGCGTCGTCTGGCGCTGTGCGCACTCGGCGCTCTCGCCGTCTCGGCGTGTTCGGAGGCCTCCCAAACCGGGCCCGATGTCACCCTCGCCGTTGCCACATCGACAACTGCGGCTCCGCGCGCGGCGGATGGGACCCTGCGGATTGCCACCGTGATGCCGATGACCGGTAGCGGCGCCCGGCTCGGTGTTCCTCTCGCCACAGCGGTGGCGTCGGCCATCGAGGAGATCAACCTGGGCGGTGGTGTTCTTGGGCGCACCGTAGATCTGGTGCAGTTCGACGAGGTGACCACCGCCGACCTCACCCAGGTGCGCGATGCCGACGTGGATGCGGTCATCGGGCCCGCATCATCACTCATCGCCTTATCGACACTCAGCGAATTGGTGTCGACACCGATGCTGGCGTGCTCGCCAACAGCAACGGCCATCACGCTCGACGACGCACCCGACCAGAACCTGATGTTCCGTACGGTGGGCTCCGACAGCGCACAGATGTCGGCGCTGGCGCGCACCGCATCACGCACCGGCAATGTGCAGGCCGTGGTTGCCCACCTCGACGACCCATATGGCCGCGATCTCGCTGACGAGTTCTCGGTTCAATTGGTGCGTCGTGGCACGGTGACCGTGGTCGACAGAGTCGATTTCGCCGCCGATGACCCGGACCTGTCCGATGAGGCCGCGCGAATTCTCGCCGAGAATCCCGGAGTGGTGGCGGTGCTCGCCGATGGTGACGACGGCGGTCGCATGATCGCTGCGCTCGATGCCGCGATCGGATCGGCCGAAGTGGTGCCGACGATTGTGGTGAACGATGGGTTGCGCACCGCCACCGAGGTGATGGCCCAACTGCAACCCACCACACGAGACGCCATCATCGGTGTCGCGGCGCGGTCGATCGTTCCGGGCATTGATCAGCCCGGAGGTCATTTCGCCACCAACGCTCACGACTGCGCGATGCTGATCGCGCTGTCGGCCGTGCAGGCCGGTACCGACGACCCCCGCGCGATCGCGGCCCGCCTCCCGTCGGTGTCAACCGGTGGACGTGTGTGCACCCAATTCACCGAGTGCCGCGATGCCATCGCAGCCGGACTGCAAATCGACTACAACGGCCTGTCGGGAAATGTGGAACTGTCGGCAACCACTGGCGATCTCCAACGTGCGTGGTTCGTCGAATTCACGTTCGGCGACGACGGGCGAGAAGTCGTCGTTGCGCCGACGGGGGTGGAGATCAGTTAAGGGCGTCAGCCAGCGCGTCGCCGATAGGTGCGAGGTAGCCGATGTAGAAGTCGCCGAACTCGCCGTAGAGCGCCGAACCACGATCGAAGCGCATCGTGTACACCACGTCCTTGATCGTCTCGAGGTTCACAGCGAACAAGGTCACACCCCATTCGTGTGAATCGAGACCGGTGGAGGCGGTGACGAGCTGCACGATCCGACCCGCGAAGTTTCGGCCACTGCGACCATGCTCCATCATCATCTCGGTGCGTTCGTCGAATGGGGTCGCGTACCAGTTGGCGTGAGCCTCGCGTGCCTTCGACATCGGGTAGAAGCAAAACGCAGGCTTTCCTTCAGGAGGCAGTTGCGGATAGAGCCGATCTGCGAGGGCCTCAGCCGGTAGACCCTTGGCGTACTCGCTCACCTCGGTGATGCTGAGATAACTGGTGGTGGGGCACACCCCTGCCGCACGCAGTGCCGACTGCAGACGACGCAACACCGTGAGATCGGCACAGATGGCCATCACGCCGAGGTCGCACCGATGACCGAGCATCGACGCCGTCACCACCTGACACCCGTCTGCTGTGGCACGTTCCACAGCGGTGGAGGCCGCTGCGACGTCCACATTGGGCCCAACGTGGCAGAACAGGTGAAGGACGCAGACTCCGGTCTCCATGCGCATACCTCCACGCTAGCGATGGCATACGCCGAGCACTCCGTGGCTGGTGACGGTTCACCGTGGGCGGCTACGCACCGATCTGTTCAGCGACCGCATGGGCGAAACGTTGTGCCGACCTCGGATCGATGTGGCAGAACAACGACGGCTCCACCGCTTCGACCTCTGAGACGAGTGGGCCATGGGGCCCGGGCAATAGATCCACGCGCAGATACAGCGCGCTCGGGTACCTCGCCGCAACGTTCTCTGCAAGAGCGAGTTCCTCTTCGCGAGCGGCCCGCGATGTGATCTCCTCGGCCGCATACAAATCGTCAGCCCACTCGGTGTGCCCACCGAGCAGTGCCGCTTTGTTGAACGCGTGGCTGAACTGCCCACCGATGAAGACCAACCCCACTTCGCCGGCGGTATCGACCGCGGAGAGATACGGCTGCACGACCACAGCGCTGGTCGCGACCAGTGACCGGGCATGTGCGCGTGCGGTCGTCACATCGTCGACGATCCTGCGCGCGCCGTTCGCACCCGCACCCACTGCTGGCTTCACGACGATGTCGCCACCAAGATCAGCAGCATCGATTGCGGCCACCGTGTCGAGCACCACGGTGGGTACGACATCCACACCATCGGCTGCAAGGCCAACCAAGTACCGCTTGTCGACATTGGCGCGGATCATGGCCGGCGGGTTAGCGAGCACCGTGGCGGATGCCACCATGTCGACCCAGGCCAAGAACTCGTCGAGCCGACGGTGGTAGTCCCATGTGGAGCGAACCACGGCGAGGTCATAACCCGCCCAATCCACATCGGGGTCGTCCCATGCCACCACCTGATGGGTCACACCGGCATCATCGAGAGCTGCGGTGAGCAGCGGAAGGTCGGTGTCGAGGTGTGCAGCGGCGGTGGCAGTGACGAGAGCGATCACCGCGGAAAGGCTATGGCGCCCATCACGACGACGGGCCCGCCCACACGTGGTGGACGGGCCCGCAAGTCATGTGCTGCGCGTGACCGCGCGGCGTCGATGGATCAGAAGTCCATGTCGCCGCCGGGCATCCCCGGGGCGTCATCAGCTGGCTTATCGGCAACGATCGCCTCGGTGGTGAGGAACAATGCTGCGATCGATGCCGCATTCTGCAACGCGGAGCGCGTCACCTTTGCTGCGTCGATCACACCGAGAGCAACGAGGTCTTCGTATTCGCCGGTGGCCGCGTTCAGGCCCTCCGCTCCGCTGAGGGCACGCACCCGGTCGATGACCACGCCACCTTCAAGTCCGGCGTTCTCGGCGATCTGGCGCAGCGGGCCCACCAGCGAGTGAGCGACGATGCGCGCACCGGTGGCCTCGTCGCCGGACAGTTGCGCGGCGCACGCTTCAACTGCGTCGACCGAGCGGACTAGGGCAACACCGCCACCGGGCACCACGCCCTCTTCGATTGCGGCCTTGGTGGTGGACACCGCGTCTTCGATGCGGTGCTTCTTCTCCTTCAACTCGACCTCGGTGGCGGCACCCACGCGGAGCACCGCAACACCACCGGTGAGCTTGGCGAGACGCTCCTGGAGCTTCTCGCGGTCGTAATCGGAGTCGGTGTTGTCGATCTCGGTCTTGATCTGCGAGATCCGACCCTTGATCGCATCGGCATCACCGGCGCCTTCCACGATGGTGGTCTCGTCCTTGGTGATGATGACGCGCTTGGCGGTGCCGAGCAGATCGAGGGTGGTGTTCTCGAGCTTGAGGCCAACCTCTTCGCTGATGACCTGGCCTCCGGTGAGGATGGCCATGTCTTGCAGCATCGCCTTGCGGCGATCACCGAAACCAGGTGCCTTCACCGCGACCGACTTAAACGTGCCGCGAATCTTGTTCACCACGAGGGTGGCCAAGGCCTCACCTTCGATGTCTTCGGCGATGATCAACAGTGGCTTGCCCGACTGCATCACCGACTCGAGTACGGGGACCAGGTCACGCACGGTCGAAATCTTCGAAGAGACCAACAACACGTAGGGGTCGTCGAGCACGGCCTCCATGCGATCGGTGTCGGTCACGAAATACGGCGAGATGTAGCCCTTGTCGAAACGCATGCCCTCGACGAGATCCATCTCCATGCCAAAGGTCTGGCTTTCCTCAACCGTGATCACACCGTCTTTGCCGACCTTGTCGATCGCGTCGGAGATCATCTGACCGATCTCGGTGTCGGCAGCCGAGATGGCGGCCACCTGCGCGATTTGTTCCTTCGAATCGACTTCCTTGGCAAGACCGCGGATCGAATCGACGGCGGCGACGACGGCCGCTTCGATACCGCGCTTCACGCTCATCGGGTTCGCGCCGGCGGTCACGTTGCGGATGCCCTCGCGCACCATGTTCCAGGCGAGCACCGTGGCGGTCGTGGTGCCGTCACCAGCAACATCATCGGTCTTTTTGGCGACCTCTTTCACCAGTTCGGCACCGATGCGCTCATAGGGATCTTCGAGTTCGATCTCCTTGGCGATCGACACACCGTCGTTGGTGATCGTGGGGGCGCCCCACTTCTTGTCGAGTACGACATTGCGGCCCTTCGGGCCAAGGGTGACACGTACCGCATCGGCGAGCTTGTTCATTCCCGCCTCGAGACCACGACGGGCCTCGGAATCAAATGCGATCATCTTCGACATCTGCAGTCCTCCGTTGGACGAAAGTCGTGTAGGGGTTTTGGCACTCGGCAATGCCGAGTGCTAGCACTCTACACCGGAGACTGCCAGACGCCACGTCGAGCCCCGACGGGCTCGGATCACCCGCCGGCGACCGCAGGAATGATGCTGACGGTGATGCCGTCGGCCACATCGGTGGCCAACCCGTCGAGGTACCGCACGTCATCGTCGTCAACGAAGATGTTCACGAACTTGCGCAGGTCACCTGATTCGTCCAGAAGGCGATCGGCAAAACCGGCGTGCGCCGACTCCAGTTGTGCGATCACGTCCGACAACGACCCGGGAGCCACCTCAACTGTCTTGGCTCCGCCTGACATTGGACGCAAGGTGGTGGGGATTCGCACGGTCACAGCCATAGGTCGAAATCTAACCGGACAGGTCGGCTTTTACCCACCCTGCGCCACAGGCACTCCCACGACGACCGTCGCGCCCATGCAACGCCAGTACTAGGTTCGACCCGTGCGCATCGTGGCCGCCGTCGACAAGTTCCGAGGAACTGCGGATGCTGCTGCCGTCGCCGCCGCCATCGGCCACGCCGCATGGGAACGCGACCTCGATTGTGATGAGGTCGTGCTGTCAGACGGCGGCGAAGGAATGCTCAATGTGTTCGGCGGCGCCAACCGCACCAGCATCGTCACCGGCCCCGACGGGCGACGCATCGAGGCTGGATGGCGTCTCGACCGACGCACGGCCGTCATCGAAATGGCCCGAGCGGCCGGCCTCACCCTCGCGGGAGGAATTGACCACAACGACCCGATGGTGGCCACCACGGCCGGGGTCGGGGAACTGGTCGCTGCCGCCGTCGGCGCTGGAGCCCGACGGGTCATCATCGGGCTCGGCGGCTCCGCAACCACCGACGGCGGACATGGCGCCATCGAGGCTCTGGGCGGCACCGCGCGCCTGCACGGTGTCGAATTGCTGATCGCCTGCGATGTCACCACGCCGTTCCGTGATGCGGCCGCCGTCTTCGGCCCCCAGAAAGGCGCGAGCCCGGCGCAGGTACGCATGCTCACCGCCCGGCTCGATGCTCTCGCAGCGGACTATCGCGATCGCTTCGGGGTGGACGTCACCGCTCTGCCCGGTGCCGGTGCAGCCGGTGGGCTTGCCGGTGGGCTCGCCGCCATCGGTGGGCGCATCGTGCCTGGATTCGACCTGGTCGCCGACGAGGTCAACCTTGCCGTTCGGATCGATGACAGCATCGCCGTGATCACCGGCGAGGGACACCTCGATGCGCCATCGTTCAACGGAAAGGTCGTGGGCGGGGTCGCGGCATTGGCTGCAGACGCCGGCATCCCGGTCGGTGTTGTCTGCGGAGTAGCCGACGACGATGTCGCCGAGCGACTACCGATGCGCTCACTCGTCGCAGATCACGGCCACGACGCCGCAGTGGAACGCACCCTGTGGTGCATTGAACGCTCCGCCGGGAGCCTGATCGACGAGTTGCTCGCCAGGTAGGGCCGTCGTCAGCCAGCAACCGTGGTCGCGGTGGCACCAGCTGGCACCGTGGCCACCGTGGTGGGCACGAGTTCAGCGAGGGAGCGGCCGGCTTTGTCGAGCCCGAGGAGAACCAACACGCCGGCACCATCCATGGAACCGGTTTGTGTCGGTGCGGGCGTAGCCACCGGAGCGATGGATGTGACACCACCCAAACTCGCCGCGACCGACTCCGCAACCGCCTGGGCACTCGGAATGCCCGGGTCGTAATACACCACAGTCTCATCGAGACGACCGATCGACGCCGACGCGTTCGTGGCGGCGCCCATGTTGTACCCAGCGGACGCCAACTGATCGGTCATCGATCCCGCCGACCCGTTGACCGAGTTGGCATTCGCAACGATCACTGAGGCACCCTCGGTCACAAGGGCTGGCTCGGTTGTGGTGGGAGCAGCCGCGACCGTCGTGGTGACCTCGCCAACCGGTTCCTCCGCCACCGTGGTCGTCGCTGCCACATCGACCGACTCGGTGGGCGATCCCACCACATCGTCACCCGAACCAGAAATCGACCGGAGCACGACGAAGCCGATCACCACAGCCACCACGGACAGCACGATGGCGAGTCCACCAGCGATCTGTCCCGGCTCATTACGCGGAACTCGCCGCGGCACACCACCACTTGGGTCACTCATGATCCTGCTCCTGCATCGGTATCGGTACGTTCACGACGACGACGACTCCGCTGCCGCTGCAAACGACGTACGAGTAACGGATCGATATCGGCCGTGCCTTGGGCATCGAGCAATTCGTGGAGTTCGGTGCGGTACTCGTCCACCGAGCACTGGAATCGTGCCCGAATGGCGAGATCCCGCGGCTCGTCAAGCGTCCACCAAGAACGCTCAAAGTCGAGGATCGCACGTTGGCGGTCGGTGATCACCCGCACACCTTTACCGGTTTCCGGTAGCCGATACAAGCACCACCGCTGTCGTGGCGGGTCACAGCTCGCCTAAAATCCTCCCGATGCACGACCGGCCCTTCATCATCGGCGTCGCCGGGGGCACGTGTTCGGGCAAGACGACGATCGCTCAACGACTGGCCGACATCGTTGGAGCGGACCATCTCGGCCTGATCCGACTCGATGCCTATTACCTGCGTCGCACCGGCCAACCCATGGAGGAACGGGCCGCGGTCAACTATGACCACCCCGATGCATTCGACTGGGATCTCCTCGGCACCCACCTCGACGAATTGCTCGCCGGACGCCCCGCGCCCGTGCCGGTGTACAACTATGCCATCCACGACCGCACCGACGACATCGACTGGGTGCGGCCCTGTCCGGTCATCGTCATCGAAGGCATCCTGGTGCTGTGGGCGAGCGAACTGCGCGAACGATTCGACCTTCAGATCTTTGTTGACACTCCCGCCGATCTGCGCCTCATCCGCCGACTGCGGCGCGACGTCGTCGAACGTGGCCGCACGCCCGACAGCGTGATGGACCAGTACATGGCGACCGTTCGGCCCTCGCATGAAGACTTCATCGAACCCAGCCGAGTTCATGCCGATGTGATCATTCCCGAAGGTGGCCTGAATCGCCCTGCCATCGACGTGCTGCTCGCTCGGGTGCGCGAACTGGCCGGTGTGGCAGCACCGACCAACCACGACCAGTCTCAGCCGCCAACCGAGACGGTTGGATCCTGATCAGCGAAATCGTCGCCGAGCGTCAACAGCACCGTCGCCGGACCAAGATCTGACGACGCCACCGGCGGCACCGTCGGCAGTTCGAGCAACTCGACCGCTCCGCCGAGGAGACGCACCAGCGACTCGGCGACCGCAAGCGCGGCCTCGTCACCCGCGGCGAAATACACCTTCGTCGCCCCGAGCTTCCCTTCGGTGGAATTCGTCGGCGTCCCCATCTCGAAACCAGCGCCTGCCAAAATCTCCGACATCCGTCCTGCCGAGCCGTTCACACTGCTGGCGTTGGCGACGACCACCGTGGCTCCATCGGTGACCGTGGTCGGCACCGTGGTGGTTGTGGTGGGTGCTGCGGTCGTGGCAGGCGCCGCTGTCGTTGCCGGTACCGGCACCGTCGTGGTCGGCGCAACCGTGGTGGTCGCGGCTGCCTCGTCGTCGCCACCACCGCAGGCAGCGAGGACGAACGGCACCACAGCAAGAACGGACAGAAATGGACGCCGTGTGATCGCCATGGGCGCATCGTAGTACGTGTTAACCGTGCATGTTTCTCGCGCGAAACCCCTGCACCACCATCATCGCGGGTAAGAACATCCGCGCCGATCAGAGCCGGGTGCGGGAATCGAACCCGCGACCACATGATTACAAGTCAAGTGCTCTACCAACTGAGCTAACCCGGCGCATTGAGCAGGCTACCGACCCCGCTGCGTAGCCCCCACGACGACCCGTCGACGACAACCGGCACCGCTCGAGCGACAACTAGTGTGTTGCTGTGGACGTCGACCAACTGCTTCGCCGACACCTCGCAACCGTGCCCGACGTGCTCACCCAGGTGGATGCCGCCCACCGAGGCGCACGCGACACCGTTGATGCCGACCTCCTCACCCAGTGTGAACGACGCATCTGCGAACTGCTCGGTGTGGCCTCAGCGCCTGCCGATGCCGGAGATTCCGCAGCCATTACGGCATGCCTCGCGTTCGTCGACGGCTACATGCTCGATGTTGCAGGACTCGACGATGACACCGTCACCGCGGTGCAAGATCACCTCGGGGATCAGGGCCTGGCGGACTTCGTCGCTGCATTGCTCGTCGTCGAGCAGCGCTATCGCATGGCGTTGGCCATCCAGCAGGTCCTCGAGGTCGCATCGTGACGGACAAGTCACGCCGCATCGCATCGGGGGTGCACCCCCACCCCGACATTCTCGGACCTCTGAGCGAATGGCAGGCCGCCGTGGTGCGTCTGCAACATCTCGATCCGGTCACGACGGAACTGGTGCGGATGCGATGCGCCGTCTACCACGACTGCCACACTTGACTGAGTGTTCGCTTGGCGGTCGCTGAGCAGCAGGGTCTCGATGAACCAACCATCGACAAGGTGCGTCGGTACGAATCAAGTGATCTCGCCGAGCACCACCGCGTCGCGCTGCGATTCGCCGATGCGATCATGACCCAACCTCGACTCATCGACGACGGGCTACGGGCTGATCTGCACCGCTATTTCACCGTGGAGCAGATCGTCGAACTCACCGTTGACGTGATGAAGTGGAACTACCAGAAGATCCCGGTCGCGCTCGGCACTGATGTGGAGGTGCGACCCGGCGAACTCACTCCCCTGGTGTTCGACGATGACGGGCACTGGGTCCGTCCCGGGTGAATCGCTGATACTTCCGTGCCTGCAGCCTCGGCCGCGTGCTGACCTAATCTGCGTCCATGGGGGCACCAACGACTGTCGAACAAGCACGGAACATGATCACCCCAGACGTACGCGAGACGTATGCACGAGATGGAGTGGTCATCCTCCGCGAGGCTCTTCACCCGGAATGGCTCCTCCTTCTTCAGTTGGGACTCGACCGCGTCATGGGCGATGCCGGCCAGCGGAAGCATCTGTTCTACGACGGCACCGACCGCGAGTTCATTGAATTGGTTCGCAACACTGACATCTGCCCCGAGTTGCAACGCTTCATGTTCGACTCCCCGATCGCCGACATGATGGCCGTGCTACTCAATTCTCCTGACATCTGGCTGTACTCGGACGAGTGGTTTGTGAAGGGTCCGAACGGAGGGCGCACTCCGTGGCATCAGGACATGCCGTACTGGCCGATGGAAGGGTCCATGGTGGCGTCAGCCTGGATCAGTCTGGATCCCCTCCCAGCTGAGGAATGTCTGGAGTACGTCCGGGGAACGCATCGCGGAGCCCGCTACGACGGATTCGATCCTCGTCGGGTGAATGAGGACCCGACGCTGCCGTACTTCGGGTCGGAATATCCCCCGCTTCCCGACATCGAGGCTGACCGGTCCGCGTGGGACATCGTCTCGTGGGACATCGCACCAGGCGACGTGATCTTCGCCCACCCAGCGACACTTCACGGCGGTGGGCCCACAGGGCCTCAGAGCACCCGACGCGCTATCACCGTTCGGATGTACGGCGACGACATCGTGTACGCACCACGACCGCCTGGTAAACCAACGGTGCCGCTCACACCCGGCCTCTCGCTGAATCTCCGACACGGTGACCCACTGAGGAGCCCGTGGTACCCGCGGTTGAGACCTGTCCCCCCATGGCAGCAGGCACACTAAGACCGTGGAGTAGCAGCCCCTAGAACTCAGACCATTCGACGAGACGTGCATTCACCACGATGCGCCAGTCCAAGCTCGTCGGGCTGAAGTCACGTTTCGAACAGGCGATCAGCGACACCGTCGCCGATCCGTCGCGACGCACCGCATCCAAGATGTCGTTGCGTTCATCACTGGTGAGATGCCGCTGCACCACCTCGTAGACGAACAGACGTCGGTCGTCGGTCACAATCTCCACCGTGTCACCAGCGACCAAACGGTCGATGTAACGGAACACTCCGCCGGCGTCGGTGCGGTGGGCGAACAAGGCCACGTTCGCCGTCTGGCCCATGTCGCCCGTTCCAGTCCAATGCCACGTATCGCCGGCATCGGTGACCGCGACCGAGTCACCGTCGTACACCTGTGACACAACGCCGAGGCGCGGGATCCGCAGCGTCCACGGTGGACCTGCTGTTTGCGGTGCCGGATTCGACGGCGCCGAGGTCGCCGCCACACCAGGAGTGCCAGTGAAATATCCGGCGTAGTCGACTAACACATGTGCACCTTCAGAGGCATACACCGCAACACCGTGGTCGGCGGTGATCCGGCTGATGACCTGGTTCGCGACGGTTTCACCGGACGAGGTGTGGTTCACCGACGATGACGCCGGTACCGCGCCTCGTGACCAACGAAACGTTCGCGCGGGCAACACCGACAAGAAACCCCACCCAAGAGCATCCACCGCGGTCACGTTCATCGCCGCGGCAGCCCCATTGGAAGTGGGCACTGCGGTCTCGAGCATGTGGTGGCGCCACAGGCGACCAACCGGGGTGCGGGTATCCACAATGCGCACGGGGTCAGCGGGCACGAACAAACCGTCGGTGGACTCCGGCGATGACGGTCCGGTGAGGTACCCGATGACGTCGACGATCACGTGGCCACCCCCGTAGGAGAACACGTCGAAGGCAGCCACCCCGTCCACATTCGCAATCTCTGCAACCGCCAGCGCTGCGCGGGTCTGGCCATCAGCATCCACGTTGAGGTTGGACGTGTCAGGACGCACAGAGTCTGCAGGGTGACAGGTCAGGAACCCCCACCCAAGAGTTCCGGTGGTGGTGAGGTTCACCACCACCGCGGCGGCATCAGCAGGAACGCTGGTGCCTAACGACACCCGCGTGGTGCCCCCTGGAGCAACCACTGCGGTACCGCGGGTGTCATGCACCCGTCGCGGCACATCAAGCGACACCATTCGACCGGCCGCCACCGCGGCATCGGTGGGCACGAACGACCCGGCGACATCGATCATCAGATCAGCATCGTCATGGGTCACCACATCGACCGCACCGTCGTCCCCGAGACGAACAAAGGCCAGATTCGCCATGATCTGGCCGGGGTGGTCCAAATTGACATTCGACACCTGTGGGGTATCGAGGCCACTGGGGAAGACCGACACGAAGTTGCCGCCTGCGCGCGCCGCTGCCGTCACCACAAGGGCAGCCGCAGTGGCGTCAGCGGGCACTCTCCCGCGGCCTGCCACCTGCACCCGGATGGCCCGCGGGCGTCGCGGGGAGGACGGTGCCGTGTCGAGATCGCTGTACAGGTTCGTGCCCCCCGTTGGTCGGCGGGTGTCGGCGAGGCGTACCTGCGACCCCAACGCAACAAAGCGAGTGGCCCCGGCCGGAACCGATCCCGCAGCCGCCAGTTGAGATGACCCCCACGGGGCCGCCGCAACCGCCGGAATCATCACTGCGGCGGTGGCTGCGGCAGCTCCCAGAAGGAATCGGCGACGATCAACACCGAGGTCGACAACTTCGTCTGACGGGCCTAGGTCAGCATCGTGATCATCACGGGAGGTGAGTAACACGGCGCGATCCTAGGAGATCACCCTGCGTACACCCCACTACCCAACCGGGCGTTCACCCATTGTTCAGGCGATGGCGATGCACTTCGTAGGTGGCCAATGCAGCGGCTGCTGACACGTTCAGCGACGACACCCGACCACGCATCGGAATCGATACCACCATGTCGCAGCGCTCGGCCACCAAACGTGACAGCCCGGCACCCTCGGCACCCAACACCAGACACAACGCATCGTCGGCGAGGCGGTCAAGGTCGAACAGGGTGTGATCGGATGCGTCATCGAGGCCCACCACCCAGATGCCTTGTTCGCGCATCCGTGACAACGCGGCCGGCAAACCCGGCACCACGGCGATGGGCAGATACTCCACCGCACCAGCGGCTGCTTTGGCCACCGTGGGGGTGACGTGCACGGCGCGATGCCGGGGCACGATCACGCCGTCAACGCCGGCGCCCTCGCAACTGCGCAGGATCGCACCGAAGTTGCCGGGATCGGTGACCTGGTCGACCGCAACGAGGAACGGCACATGTCCCGGCCGGCGTCGAAGCAGATGACCGAGTTCCGCCTCGGGTAGCTCGCCGGCTCGTGCGAGCACCCCCTGAGGCGCTTCAGAACGGGCCGCCGTGTCGAGACGTTTCCGCGCCACATACTCAATCAGCACGCGGTTCGCACGGGCGAGGGCCACGATGTCGGCAACGGCATCATCACCTTCGAGATCCGTGACGATCCAGATCTCATGCACTTTGCGTCGCTGCGCGAGCAGCAGTTCCCGCACCGCTTGGCGGCCCTCAACCTGTGTGCCGCCTAGGGAGCGCCGCCGCTGCGGGCGGTCCTCTCCGTCGCGGCGCACACCTCCGGTGCGACCTGCGCCACGGCTCCGTGGCGGACCGGGTCGCGATCGGCCCTGGCCGTTGCGACCGCCACCACGGCGAGGTCCAGATGGGCCACGTCGAGCGTTCATCGCACGATCACCGCCGATGCGATACACGCAATGCCCTCCACCCGGCCGATGGCACCCAATCCCTCCGCGCGCCGCCCGGTCACCGTGACCGGACCACCAGCTGCCGCGGACAGGTTCACCGCCATCGTCGCTCGATGCGGAGCAAGACGCGGGCGTTCGCAGATCACTGCTGCGCTCACATTCGATACCCGCCAACCAGCTGCACGCACGCGCGACGACACCTCAGTCAGCAAGCCAATGGAGTCGGCGTCGGCCCACTGTGGATCATCATCGGGGAACAGGGCGCCGAGGTCACCAAGGTCGGCTGCGGCGAGCAGCGCATCGGCCACCGCATGGGCCGGCACATCAGCATCGGAATGCCCGGCCAGAGGTCGTTCACCGTCGAAGACCACTCCGCCCAGCACCAGTCGACGACTCTCGTCGTCGCAGAACCGATGGACATCGAAACCCTGTCCCACACGCACATCCGTGATCGCTGTCACCGCATACCTCCGTCGGTAACGATGCCACGGGCCCACGCCAGATCCTCCGGGGTGGTGATCTTGCGGTACAACGGGTCGCCCGCGACGACCACGACCCGACCACCAGTCGCTTCGACCATCGATGCATCATCGGTGGCTTCACCGTGGGCATCGGTGTCGTGCACACGACGCAGAACCGCGGCGTCGAATGCCTGGGGTGTCTGCACCGCCACCAATGACGAGCGTGCCGGGGTCGACACCACATCACGCACGCCATCGATCACGTCGGCCACCACCTTCACCGTGTCGGTCACGGCGACCCCCGGTACCGCACCGTCGGCTCCACCACGCACCGCTGCAATAACCGCTGCGAACACCGCTGTGTCAGCGAAGGGCCGGGCGGCATCGTGCACACACACCACGGCGGCGTCATCGGGCACGGCCGCGAGTCCCGCTCGCACGCTGGCCGCACGAGTTGCACCACCGGGGATGGCCTGCTCGCAGTCGGCATCCTCGGGCCGCACTACGACCACCACACCATCGCTCGCCGCAGTTGCCGCGGCTACCGCATGGTCGATGACACGCATCTCGCCCAGCGATTCGTACTGTTTCGGGCCGCCGAACCGGGTTCCGGCGCCCGCACCGACCACGATCGTCCAGACCGCGCCGCTACCTGCCACGGCGCCCGAGGGTAGTACCGTCGGGCATCAAATGAGTTCCAACGCGCCATCCACCTCTGATATCACCGACGTCTTGGCGGAGATTGATTTCTTCGCCGATGCCACCACCGCCGATCTGCGGGCTCTCGCGGCCGCCGCGACGCGCCACGACATGGTGCGCAACGACGTCCTCTTCGATGAGGGCGACGAGCCCGATGCTCTCTACGTGGTGCTGAGCGGCCGCATCGCCATCGTGAAGCACTCCGAGAGCGACGACCGCGAGAGCGTCATTGCGCTCATGGAACCTGGTGACCTCTTTGGGGAGCTGGGCATGCTGGATGACCAGCCCCGATCGGCCACCGGCCGCGCCCTCGAGGCGTCGACGGTGATGACGATTCCGTTCACGCCGGTGCGCGAGTTGTTCGCGGCCCGCCCCGAACTGGTGTGGAACGCTGCGCGCCTACTTGCACGTCGCCTCCGCACGATGGACGGTGTGCTGGCCGACTCGGTGTTCCTGGACGTCACCGGTCGCACCGCCAAGCGGCTCATCGAGATGTCCGAAGGAGCCGATGAGTTCGCCCTGCCGGTCACCCAAGAGGAACTCGCTGGCATGGTCGGCGCCTCGCGCGAACGGGTCAACAAAGCGATTTCCAGTTTCGTGCGCCTCGGGTGGTTGGAACAGCACGACCGCCGTTATCGCATCGTGCAACGCGACCGCCTCGAACAGCGCGCCCGCTGAGGCTCAGCCCAACAAGTGTCGCCGGGCACGTTCGAAGGCGTCGGCGGCGTCATTGGCGCGGTGCGCCGGACGGCTTGCGTCATGGGCAAACCCGTGTTCGGCCTCCGGGTAGATCACCACTTCGGCACCGGTCGCTGACAGCTCTGCGACCGCATCGGGCGGGGTGTAGGTGTCGCGTTCACCGATGATCGCGAGCAGGGAGGACGGTGCGGTCCCCACATGCGACAGCGGATCGCTCTGGCCTGGGCCATGCCAGGCATCGGGCAGGTGAATCATGCCGTAGAAACTGGCAATGCGATCGAAACGCCCACTGCTCACCGCTTTGAAGCAGTGCATTCCACCGAGGCAGAACCCCATGAGGCCGACATTGGGGACTCCGGCGAGATCTGCCGCGCCCACCAAGTCACCGATCACGCGCGCATCGTCGAGGCGAGCCACCTCAGCGAAGCGAGGCTCGATATCGGGTCCAAGATCAACCCCTGGGAAGGGCTCCACAGCCACCACGGTGACTCCCCATCGTTCGGCCAGATCAGCCACCATGTCGTCGTACAGGGGTCGCAAACTGAAGATGTCGGGAGCGATCACGATTGCCTGATCGCCATCGGCCCGAACGATCTCGATCGGGGTGCCATTGTCAAGGGTTGCACGCATACCGTCGACACTAGACCCGCGCGATGGGCAGGCCCGCGCCTCAGGCGTCGCGGCGGTTCTCGAGCACCATCCCCACGCCAACCAGCACGGCTGCCAGCGCCGCGAAGTACAGCGGGCCCCATGGGCGACCAAGACTGTCGCCTCCGCCGTCGTCAACGACAGCGGTGATTGCCGCCTGATAGGGCATCCAGCGCTGTGCCTCGTCAACGCCTGCCAGGGTGAATGCCAACGACACGAGGTTCTCGATCAGTAGCGGCCACAACAATGTCACCACCACGGTGGCTGGCGAGTTGCGAATGATGAGACCGAGACCCAGCGCGAACCACGACACCACCACCGACAACGCGATGAGCGCAGCGAATGTGGCCCAGATGTCGCGCACCTGATCCAGCGACGCTGACGATCCACGCGACGACAACACCGCAGTTGAGACCCACCATGCAACCCAAAAGGTGACGGCGACCACAGCAGCCGTCACCAGTGACCCAATCGCAGCCTTTGCGGCCACCACGCGCCAACGCGATGGCACCGCGGCATAGGTCACCCGAATGGTGCCGTGGGCGTATTCAGCGGTCAGGTTGATGGCCCACAGACATGCCAACAGCAGCAGCGACACCACCGATGTACCCGAGATGAGGTCGATGACCTCGTTACCGAAGACAACTCGCGGCTCGGGAGTGAATACCGCCACGAGCACCGCGACCAGCACTGGAAACGCGAACGCCACACCGACGAGAACGCGATGTACGCGAATGGTGTGGACCTTGATCCACTCTGCTGCCAGCACAGCGCCCGTCACGATCCGCTCCGGAATTCAGCGGCCTCACCGGTGACGGACAAGAACGCGTCCTCAAGGCTGTCAGTCACCTCGGTGAGCTCATGAAGCACGGCTCCGAATTCGGCAGCGATTTCACCCACATCAACAATCGCCAGCCCGGTAATCACCGCCGCATCGCTGAACGCGAGATCACCAACGATGTCGGCATCTGCGCCCCGAGCACGCACCTGGCGAACGATCTCGCCGATATGAGGGCTGCGCACCCGCACCCGTGTGGTGGTGTGCCGCCGAATGAACTCACCGACCGGACACTCATCAATGAGTCGGCCACGACCGATCACGACCAGATCATCAGCCATCAGCGAGATCTCACCGAGTTGATGAGAGCTGACCAGAACGGTCCGGCCGTGTGATGCCAGATGACGCAACATGTCGCGAATCCACCTGATGCCTTCTGGGTCGAGACCGTTCGCCGGTTCATCGAGGATGACCACCGCAGGGTCGCCAAGCAGGGCCGCGGCAAGGCCGAGTCGTTGACGCATGCCGAGCGAGTAGCGGCGCACGCGCGACCGCCCCACCGACACGAGACCGACCATCTCGAGCACGTCGTCGACCCGACTGCGCGCCACTCCTCCGGCCACCGCCACCGTGCGTAGATGGTCTACTGCGCGGCGCGCCGGATGCACGTATCCCGCATCGAGTAAGACCCCGACATGGGTTATTGGTTGCGACAGATCGTGATAGGGCGACCCGTCGAAGGTGACCTGGCCTGCGTCGGCGCGATCAAGGCCGATCATGCACCGCATGGTGGTCGACTTCCCCGACCCGTTCGGCCCGAGAAATCCGGTGACGCGCCCGGGAGCAGCACTGAACGACAGATTGTCCACCGCGACTGAGCGGCCAAACCTCTTCGTCAGGCCATCAACACGGATCACGTCGCGACGTTAGCCCGCTGCCGCAACAGCAGCAGCGGCACGTGCGGCACGTTCGGCCACGTCGTCAAGCACCGCATCATCATGACCAAGCCCGACGAATAAGGCCTCGTAGGCACCAGGGGCCATCGCCACACCCTCGGCGAGCATCGCATGGAAGAACTGTGCATACATCACCTCGTCGGTGGTGCGCGCCGAGTCGAAATCAATTGGTGAGGGGCCAGAGCCGCAGAACACCCCGACCAGTGTCCCGACACGAGGGAATGACATGTTGAGCCCGGCGGTGACGCACGCATCCGCAAGAAGGTCGGCCAACCGAGCCGCACGCCGTTCGAGTTCGCTGTACACCACGTCATCGAGAAGATTCAGCACTGCAAGACCTGCCGCGGTCGCCAACGGGTTGCCGGCCAGTGTGCCGGCATGGAACACCGGCCCCAGAGGCGACAACGACGACATGACCTCTGCGCGCCCACCAACAGCTCCCACCGGAAGACCACCGCCGATCACCTTGCCGAAGGCGGTGAGATCAGGTGCGACACCGAAGCGCTGCTGCGCGCCGCCGGTGCCAAGACGGAAACCGGTGATCACTTCGTCGAACACCAACAGCGCGCCAACGCGATCACATTCCATACGCAGGCCTTCGAGGAATCCGGGGCTCGGCGCCACCACCCCCATGTTGGCCGCGACCGGCTCCACCACCACCGCCGCCACGCCCTCATCGAGCGTTGGCACCTGGTTGTAGGGCACAACGAGTGTCTCGGCGACCGCACCGGCGGGTACGCCTACGGTGCCGGGAAGGCCAAGCGTGGCCACACCGCTGCCACCAGCGGCGAGAAGCGCATCGGTAGCACCGTGGAAATTGCCGTGGAAGATCACCACCCGGTCACGACCGGTGTATCCACGCGCCAGTCGCACCGCGGTCGATGTGGCCTCGGTACCCGAGTTCATGAACCGCACCCGCTCGCACGACGGCACCCGCGCCGCAACCGCTTCGGCCAGTTTCATCTCGCGCGGTGTGGGGGCCCCATAGGAGGTACCTGCTGTCGCTGCCTCTGATACCGCCGCGGTCACCGCCGGATGCGCATGGCCAAGGATGACCGCGCCGTAGCTCTGCACCAGGTCGATGTACTCGCGACCTTCCACATCGATGACGTGTGCTCCCTCGGCCCGTGCCACCACATAGGGCCGACCACCCACGGAGCGGAATGCACGAATCGACGAGTTGACCCCACCGGGGATCACCGCTTCGGCACGGTCGAACATTTCTGCATTCGACGCGATGCCCGCGCCAACACATGTGGCGGCTCCACAGCCCGCAGCCTCACATCGCAGCGGATCGCACAGGGCAATCATCGCTGGCCTCCCGCACCTTCGGCGAACCACCGCGCGAAGTAGGTCATGATGATGCCCGCACCGGCCCGACGGATCGCCGTGAGATGCTCGAGTGCAACCACATCGCCATCGATCCACCCATTCGCTGCGGCAGCGGAGATCATCGCGTACTCGCCACTGACCTGATAGGCCGCCACCGGAATGTCGACCATGTCGCGCACCTGTGAGATGACATCGAGATAGGCCACTGCGGGTTTCACCATCACGATGTCTGCACCCTGGGCAACGTCGGCTGCAACTTCAACCAGGGCCTCACGACCGTTGCGCCAATCCTGCTGGTACCCCTTGCGATCGCCACCATCGGCGATGGTCACGTCGACGGCATCGCGGAATGGCCCGTAGTGGCCGCTCGCATACTTGGCGGCATAGGCCATGACCGGAATGTTGTGATGACCGTCGGCATCGAGTGCGGCACGGATCGCCGCAACTTGGCCATCCATCATCCCGCTCGGGGCCACCATGTGTGCACCGGCGCGGACCTGGGCAACCGCTGCGGCCGTGTACAACGCGAGAGTTGCATCGTTATCGACCCGACCCTGGTCATCGACGATGCCGCAATGCCCATGATCGGTGTACTCATCAACACAGGTGTCGGCGATGATCACCACATCATCACCAACATCAGCCCGCAGGGCGGCAATCGCACGTTGAGCGATGCCGTCAGCCGCGCACGACTGTGACCCAGTCGCATCTTTGACCGCGGGCACGCCGAACACCATCACACCACGAATCCCTAGTTCAGCGAGTTCGCCAACTTCTCGCCGCAGTGACTCCACCGTGTGTTGTGACACCCCGGGCAGCGACGTGATCGGGGCAGGGGCATCAATGCCGTCGCGCACAAACAGCGGAGCCACCAGATCGGTGACCGACACCTCGGTCTCGGCGACGAGGTCGCGCAGAGCCGGTGTGGCGCGCAGCCGGCGAGGGCGATGCGACGGGAACGGAGCAGGTGCCATTACCGGCATGGTACGAGCAGGTGCAGCGCTCGGCACAACGCCGCACGCCACAACCCTTCAGCGAGCGTCGGGCGCGGAACCAAACAACGCACAGGTCGCCGCCACCAACCCGTCGACGCTGTGGGGGTCGGCCACTGCGTCCACGTCGAGCCCGACACCCGCAGCCACGGCGGCGGTGGACGGGCCAATGGCCACCAGGCGTGGGGCCACGCGGTCGGAGGCGACGGCGGCAAGCGCCCGCGCCGCCGATCCGCTGGCAAGGGTGATCGCATCGCATGCCAACAACGCGCCGAGGTCCCCCATCGACGGCACCACCGCTCGGGTGCCGTACACCACGCGGACGTCCGCCTCATAACCCCTCATCCGCAGCCGGTCGCGTACTTCCATCGAGGCAAGATCGCCCTGAACCACCAATGCCGAATCTGCGCCGGGTGCGGGCTCGGGTAGCGCGGCAACGAGCTCCGCGGCGGTCTGCACCTCTGGCACCACATCGACAACCACACCGATGGTGTCCGACAACACCGCGGCGGTTTCTGTGCCTACTGCTGCCGTGCGCACACTGGGTTGCCACCACGCACCGGCACGCTCGGCGCCATGGCGCGATGTCACGATCAACCACTGATACGGCCGATCCGGGGCATCGGCGGGAATGTCGACGGTGGAGATCAACGGCACATGAACGACGCGAGCCCCATGGGCTGCCAATGCATCATCGAGAGTTCCCGGCGTCTCCCGGGTGGTGGCGATCACCCGACCGTCGAGCACGCCGACCATCGGCGTCACCGCACCATCGCTGCATCGCGCATTGCGCTGGCAAGCGTCGCCGCTGCGGCACGGTCCACCCTGGGGTCTCCCACGAGGTCGATCTGGCGGCGTTGCACGCCCGTGTCGCCCGCAAGAAATGCCCACAGGGTTCCATCCACGACATGGGCACCCACCGGAGAGGAACAGCCGCTGCCGAGCTCTCCCAACCATGCACGTTCCACGCTCACCGCGTCATAGGTGGCAGGGTCATTCACCGTGGCGAGTGCGTCACGTGTGGCGTGGTCGTCAACGCGACATTCCACCGCCACCGCTCCTTGGCCAACCGCCGGAACGAAATATTCGGGGTCAAGAACCTCGTCGATGCGGTCGGACAGTTCAAGGATCTGCAATGCCGCGACCGCCATCACGATCGCGCCACCGGCGGGGATGCGATCCAACCGCGTGCCGATGTTCCCCCGCAGCTCAACGAAGTGCAGGTCGGGCCGCACCTCGTGCAGTTGGGCTCGCCGTCGCACAGAACCGGTGGCCACCGTGGCACCGTCGGCGAGGGTGTTGCGGCGCGCACCGATGAGCGCATCACGAGCATCACGTCGCGCACCGATGGCGGCGATGCACAACGCCGGATGGGTGTCCGTCGGAAGGTCTTTGGCCGAATGCACTGCGGCATCGGCGCGACCGTCGAGAACCGCGGTCTGGATCTCTCGGGTGAACACGCCGAGCCCGCCGATGCTGTGCAGGGGAACCTGCGCGGCTTGGGTGCGATCACCCTCGGTGTCGACAAAAACGAGTTCGGCAGCGATTCCGGCTTCGACCAATTGAGCACGAATCGCATTGGCCTGAGCGGTGGCCTGCGGGCTCGAACGGGTGGCCAATCGCAGCGGCGCGCCGTCACGGCTGCTCATTGTGACACCTCACTCGAGATCGAAGAGGTCGGCCACGGCGGCGGCGTTGCGTTCACCGCGCGGCGTGCCGGCATCGGCACGAAGTCGCACCGATGGCTCATGCAGCACCTTGTTGACCACACCGTTCACCAGCGAACGCACCGCGTCGAGTTGCGCCTCATCGAAGTCAGCGAGGCGTGCGGCGTGACGCTCCCACTCGGCGTCGCGCACATCTTCCACCCGGCGTCGCAGGCTGGTGATGAGCGGTGTGGCCTGCATAGCGATGCGTTCACGCGAGAACCGGTCGGCTTCTTCGGCAACGATCGCGCGCACGGCGTCCACTTCGCCCAGTCGGCGGTCGCGACCCACCGCAGCCCAGCGGTCGAGGTCACCGAGGTCGATCACCGTGCTGGCGTCATCGTCGGCCACATCGTTCGCGATGTCGCGTGGGACACTCACGTCGATGAACAGTCGCTGGCGCTGCCCGGCTGCGCTCACCATTGCCCGGTCGATCAAGGTGGACGGGGCCCCGGTGCATGTGAGCACCACATCGGCGTCCGCGAGTGCGTCGATGAGCCCATCGAGACCACTGGCCGAGCCACCAATACGGGCGGCCAGGCTGTCGGCGCGATGCCGACTGCGGTTCACCACGGTGATCGAGTCGACGTCGGCATCGGCGAGCGCCACTGCGATCTGCTCACCCATCGTGCCAGCACCCACAACGGCTACCCGGCAGCCGCTGAGGCCACCGAGATGATCGGCCGCGAGCTCGACGGCTGCGTGGCTGATCGACGCGGTTCCTCGCGCAATGCCGGTCTCGGTGCGTGCCCGCTTGCCCGCCGCGATCGCACGACGGAACAGCAGTTCGAGGGTGGAGCGCACGGCACTTTCAGCGCGCGCGACGTCGACCGCGTGGCGGACCTGACCGAGAATTTCGCTCTCGCCGACCACCAGCGATTCAAGACCGGCCGCAACTGCACAGGCGTGCTCCACGGCAGCATCGTCATGGAACGAATAAAGATGGCCATCGAGTTCTGCACGGTCGAGTCCCGAGATGTCGCACAAGGTGTCGTGAAGGGCGCCGTGTGCGCCATGGAACCGTTCGGCAACTGCGTACACCTCGGTGCGGTTGCAGGTGCTGAGCACCACCGCCTCACGGACGACATCGCTTGTGATCAGGCCGTGAACCAACTTGGCCGCAGATGCATCGTCGAGGGCCAAGCGCTCCAGCACCTCAATGGGTGCACTGCGGTGATTTACACCGAGGACGAGCACGCTCATGACGGCTAAACCCTACGCCGACCGACCGCTCGGAGCCTCGTCCGCCACAGGGCGCAGCCCTGTGGCAGCTGCTACACGCCGCTGCTCGTGGTACGACAGGATCTGCAGCTCGACGCCGAGGTCAACGGTCCGCACGGTCACACCAAGGGGCACCGACAACACCACCGACGCGAAGTTCAAAATGCTGGTGACACCGGCGCGGACGAGTCGATCGGCAGCATCTTGGGCGGCCTCGGCTGGGGTGGCGACCACACCGATCGACACCTGCTGCTGGGCCACAACTTTTGGCAGGTCATCGAGGTGCTTCACCCGCACGCCACCGACCACAGTGTCGACTTTGGTTTCGTCAATATCGAACATGCCTGCGACCGGATATCCGCGCACGTTGAATCCGCCATAGCCACCAAGAGCCTGGCCCAAGTTGCCAGCGCCCACGATGACGACAGACCACTCGTGGTCGAGGCCGAGTTCACGCGAGATTTGATACACCAGATATTCGACGTCGTAGCCAACGCCTCGGGTGCCGTACGTGCCGATATACGAGAGATCTTTGCGGACCTTCGCCGCGTTCACTGCGGCGAGGGCAGCAATGTCTTCCGACGACAGGTTCGTCACCCCGGCGGCCATCCGTTCGTTGAGCAACTGCAGGTACACCGGCAGACGCGCCACGGTGGCATCGGGAATTCGACGGCGGCGATGTTGGGGGGACATCAAGCGTCAGACTACGACGCTCGTGCGCACATTCACAAAGTCGTGCGACGAAGAAAGTCCGGCGTGCGACCGGGCGCCGACACGCCAGCGACCGGCTACAGACTGAGCAGAGAGATCGTGCCAGCGACGAGGATCGCCAGCAGCAATAGACCGAGGGCAAGTGTGGTGGCGGGGCGCACGAGCCGAACCTACCGTGTGAACGACACCGGTGTCGCCGCCGGCTGAGGCGCATCGCCCGGGCAGATCGTGACCTGATCCCCCACCCCGATCGACAGTTCAACAGCGGCGGATCGTCGATCGCAGCACAGCGCAAACATGCCGTAGGCATCAAGCACGAGGCCCACGCCTGCGCCGACTGCTGCGAAGTGATCCACCGTGGTCACCGCACGCACCACCGTCGCCGACACCTGATCGGGGTCGGGCAGCATGGCGCGCAGATGCGCATCCCAGGTGGGTGGGAGATCGTCGGGGCCAACATTCAGTTGGCAGTTGCCGAACCGGTCGACCCACAGCACCTCGGCCACCACACCCGCCACCGGGTCGTTGTCGTCCATCGGACGCGGCAGCGGAATGGTGGCGGGGGTGAGCAACGCGGGGTCGACCTCGGGCCCGAACTCGGCAATGTCCACGCCGTTGCAGAGATGAGCGGCCACCGGGGCGAATACATCGCGACCATCGAAGGTCGCCGCTGGCGCATCGAGGTGGTACGCCCTATTCGACAGTTCAACAGCTCGATCGGCACCTCCGGCCATGGCCACGGCCGGTGCGAGTAGGCCGTTGTCGGGGCCGATCAACACACCGGCACCACCCGCAACTTCCACAGCGATGCCACGCCGCGTCGAACCCACACCCGGGTCGACCACCGCGAGCACCACGCCCTCGGGCACCCACGCGATGGATCGGGCCAGAGCCAGCGAACCAGCTCGCACATCACACGGTGCGATGCCGTGGGTCAGATCGATGACGGCGGCCTGCGGTGCGAGATCACGAATGACCGCGTGCACCACACCGACGAATTCATCGTCGAGGCCATAGTCGGACAGGAACGAGACGGTGTTGTGGCGGCGCGTCACCCCTCAGACGCTAACGCCGCGTCGACGGCAGCACGGGCGTGCAGCTCTGCAGTTGGGAAGTAGACCCCGTCCACATCATGCGGACGCACCAGCAACTCGATCTCGGTGCAGCCGGCGATTACCCCAGTGGCACCGCGTTGACGGAGGCCGTCGATCACGGTCAGCATCTGCGCTCGCGATGCATCGTTCACCACGCCACGCACCAACTCGTCGTAGATGATGCGATGCACCACATCGCGTTGGTCGGCCGGCGGCACCACCACGTCGAGTCCGTGGCGATCGCGCAGGCGACCGGCATAGAAGTCGGCCTCCATCGTGTAGCGCGTGCCCAGCAGCCCGACCGTGGTGACACCGGCAGCGCGCACAGCGTCCGCTGTGGCATCAGCGATGTGAATGAATGACACCCCGATGGCCGCCTCGATCGCATCGGCGACGCGGTGCATGGTGTTCGTGCACAACACGATGATCTCGCAGCCCGCTCGCTCCAACAGCGCGGCCTCGGCTGCGAGCAGCTCGCCGGCGTCCGTCCATCGATCGGTGGCCTGCAACTTCTCCACCACCGAGAAGTCGAGCGATCTCACCACCAGGTCTGCCGATGCAACACCTCCACATCGACGCTGCACCTCCCGATTGATCACCCGCTCGTACTCGACGGACGATTCCCACGACATGCCGCCGAGCAACCCGATGCGCTTCACCGGTTCTCCCCCACCACCGGCAACAAATGTGCCGTGAAAAACGACGAGGGCTGGTGCCAACCCCCCGATGGCACCAGCCCTGTCGGCGCGTCCCGGTTGCCCGGTGCGTCTTGGACACATGTTAGGCACGCCGACGGCGCTGTGACAAGGGGCACACTCGGGATTCTTTTCACAAGCACGCTCACCCCTGCGCGGCCCGACCCAATTCGGCGCCGCGCGCCGCCGCAGCAGCGACCGCCGCTGTGAAGATGCCATCGATATCGGCCCCGTCGAGCACCTCGAGTCCGGCCGCTGTGGTACCGCCCGGTGAGGTCACCGCAGCCCGCAAACCCGCCGGGTCGCCGCGTTCGGCGAGCAAGGCCGCCGACCCCACCAGCAAGTCGGTCACCATGGATTCCAACAACTCGACTGGCAGCCCCGCAGCGGCGCCTGCGCCAATCAACGCCTCTGCAACCCGAAACACATAGGCAGGTCCCGACCCGGTCAGCGCGGTGACCGCATCGAACACCGACTCATCGAGAGGCACCACCGACCCCACCCCACCCAGCATCGTTTGTGCCCATTCCAGCGCCGTTGCCGATGATGCGTCGTCGGCACACACTGCGCTCACACCGTGTCGCACCAACGCCGGGGTGTTGGGCATCGCCCTCACCACATCGACCCCTGCTCCCCCATCGGGCAATGCCGCGCGAATCGTGGCGGTCGTTACTCCTGCGGCAATCGACAGCAGGCGCGTCGCTCCGGCGGCCACCGCATCGGCGGCAACGGCGGGAATCGCCGGCGGTTTCACGGCGAGAAGCGCCGCTGCACAGCGAACGTCGGCAACTGCGGGTACCACCGTGACCCCAGGAAATTCGTGGGTGAGGCTGCGGCGACGATCGACGTCAGTTTCGGCTACCGCCACCGTGTCGGGGCGAACCACCTCCGAGTCGATCATGCCGCGCAACAGCGCCGCACCCATGTTGCCCCCACCGATCACTACCACCACAGCGTCATCTGACATGTCGCGCACGCTAGTGCCGCGTGGTGGTGCGCCGCCCGGGCTCGGGACACCCGACCTCCCGACATGGCCCGGACGACGCGCCGGGCAGATGTGGAGCACCGGTGCCGACGACGGGAAACGACGGCTGCGCGCATATGCACGCGCATCGGGTCAGTCGTCGGTGAATCGGCTCGCGAAGCCCACCCGCAGCAACGGCTGGAACACCTGCTCAACCGTTGCGTACAAGGTGCCCAGCACTCGGTCGAGTTCGTCGCCGTTCAGTGCATGGTCGGCAAGTTCGCCTCGCAGATACACCGCATCTTCAAGCCCGATGGAGAAGTGAGCACCGACAAGGCGATCGTTACGCCGCAGCAACTGCTCGTACAGTTCGGCCGCGTTCTCCTCCGGGGCCGGCATCACATAGGTCTCGTACCGCAGGGTGCGCTGGCCAAGCGTCAACCAGACGGTGATCACGTCTTTCGAATCGCCACGCATACGGACGTACCACCGGGGCTCACCAAAACGTGTGTCGTCGCTGGTGCCACGATCGATTGCCGACACCACCTGCGACGACGCCGCAAAGTCTGCGAGCCACCCATCGATCAGATCGGCGAGGCTGGCGACGCCCTCAGGACCCTGGAGTTCGCTCACGAACAGCTCACCGGTGCCTGGCGCATCAGATCGGTGTACACATCGCGCAGATGCCGTCCAGTCGATGCCCAGGTGTACGAGCGGGCACCGATGGCGGCTTCCATCGACATCGATGTGGCCACCGCCGGATCAGCGAGCACCGTGTCGATCGCTGCCGCAAACGCAGCCGGTGTCCGCTCGGGCACCAAGAACCCGTTACGGCCATCATCGACGAGCGACAGAAGCCCACCGACGGCCGACGCCACCACCGGCGTGCCACAGGCTGCCGCTTCCAGCGCGACCAGCCCGAAACTTTCACTGCGCGACGGCACCATCACCACGTCCGCGGCCCGGTACCAAGTGCCGAGCACATGGTGCGGCACCGGTTCGACGAACCGCACCCGGCCAGCCACGCCACAGTCGTCGACCAGGCCATGCATACGGGCAGCCTCGGCTGCGCCCTCGACACCGCTCGCACCGCCGATCATCACCAGTTGTGCATCGGTGTGCTCCATCTGGGCCAAGGCGCGAATGGCTACATCGGGGCCTTTCAGCGGTTGGATACGGCCCGCGAACAACACCACGGGAACGTCGTCTGGAAGCCCCACTGCACGACGCGCACCGCCGCGGTCGCCGGGCGCGAAGAACGCGTGCTGCACCCCCGGCGTGACCCTGATGATTGCACCGGGTGGCTGGCCATGATGACGCACCAAGTCGTCGGCTTCGGCAGCACACGACACACACACCGCATCCGCGCATCCGATCTGGGCGGCTTCGGCGCGCTCGCGATAGTCGGGCTCGGCATCGCCGGCGGCCCCTTTCACCCGCGCCAACGTGTGGAAGGTGACCACAAAGGGAACACCGAGCGCATGTTTAATGCGATGCCCGATCTCGCCACTCAACCAATAGTGGGCGTGCACCACATCGACTCCGCCACGCTGTTCGATGTCGGCGAGGATCGCCGCGGTCGCCTCATCGAGCACGTCGACGAGGGCTTCTTTCGGCAAGTGATACTCGCCAGCCTCAATATGAACAACGGTGTGGTGCGGTTCAACGCGTACCTCACGCGGCAGGCCTGGGCGATCGGCACGCACATAGGTGATGCATTCCACGCCTGACTGGGCCAGTGCAGCGGCCAGTTCGCGCACGTACACATTCATCCCGCCACTGTCGCCCGCGCCGGGCTGCGCCAACGGCGAAGTGTGCAAAGAGATGAAGGCCACCCGTTCCACGAGGAGTCGAACCCTAGCGGTGGACTCCAATATTCCCCGGGCCGTCGCCGGCGGTGATCAGCCGCGAACGTCGTCGGCGCTCAACCCGTCGACACTCACCGACCCATCGCGGTAGCGCCGCACCAGTTCGGCAGACAGCGCATCGATGCGCTCAAACCGTTCCCGTCGATCAGCAGACACCTCGGATTCCAACCTCGACAGATCGGCTTCCAGGGCGGCAACAGCGGCATCATCGAGTTCGGCAAGTTGCGAAAAACCCCCAGCCGCGCACACCTCATCGAGTCGACGGATGTCGGCCGACTCGCCAATGGCACCGTCATCATCGCGGGGCGGACGAGCTGCCCCGCCGGTGAGCTGGCGCGACAGAACCCGCCGCAGCCCACCGGTCACATCGGCATCGTCGTCGTCGATACCTGTGCCCTCCGCGCGTCGTTCCTGTTCGGCACGAACCAGATCGAGGCGGCTCTGCACTGCACGGCGTGCGTATGACACCCGATCGTCATCCGCTTGCAACCGGGCACGTTCGGCGCGCAAATCGTCGAGGCTCATCACGTTGAGATCATCGCTCATCGCGTCACCCGCCCGACACCGGTGGCAGCACCGCCACCTCATCGTTGGCAGCCACCGCGGACGTCATCTCGGCCGGCTCGCCATTCACCCACACCTTGCACGTTGTGAGCACCTGCGCGAACCCGTCGCCGTATCGGGCAACTGCTGCGTCGAGAACCTCGGCCACCGTCACCGCATCTATCTCGTCGGTACCGGTTCCCGCCGCCTGACGGGCCGCAGCGAACAAGCGCAGGGTGGCCATGGGCCAATGGTAGACCTCATCTGGGTCACCACCGGAGGCACGCCGGTACCCTCGTCACCATGTCCGACGCCACCACCATCACCTCATCGGTGCTGCTGGTCCGTCACGGACAAAGCCTGTGGAACGCCCGCGCGCGATGGCAAGGCACCGCTGATATTGCCCTCAGCACTCGCGGACGCCGTCAAGCCCAAGTCGCGGCCGAGGTGCTGGCTGACGGCGACGTGATATTCGCAGCGGTGTACACCTCCGACTTGAAACGAGCCGCCGAAACCGGGCGCATCATCGCCAGCCATCTCGGGCTGACTCCGGCCCATATTGATCATCGTTGGCGTGAAGCGCATGCCGGCGAATGGGAGGGAATGACCCCCGACGAGATCAAGCGCGAATGGCCCGGCTACCTCGAACAGAACCGCCGGCCGCCGGGGTTTGAACCAGCCGACACCGTGGCCGAACGCACCATGGCGGCAGCAGCTGATGTGCTGCGACGACACGCCGGTGGTGCACCGGCTCTGGTCGCCACTCATTCCGGGGTGATCCGAGTGATCCGACGGCATCTCGGTGGCCACGGCGACCGGACCCCGAACCTTGGTGGGCTCTGGCTGCACGACACCCCCGCCGGCATCGTGCTCGGCGACGCCTTCGATCCCGGTGCTGCGCCTGCGTCGAGCGGGTTTGCTGAGGATCCCGGTCCCGAGACCACCACGCGCTGAGCACGACTGCACACGGATAGTCTTCGGCCTCGTGGGAACCGCGAAACGCGAACGCAAAAAGGCCAACCGAACCGCCCGCCAACAGCGCGAGCAACGCCAGGCCAAAGTTGCGTCGGTGCGACGCCGCGGTGGGCGTATCGGTGCCCTCGTCGGTGTCGGTCTCATCGTCGTGTTGATCATCGCGGCCATCGGCGGTGCGTTCTCCGGTGACGATGACACCGCCGCTCCGAGCGACCCCGCCACGCCAACCACCACGGTGACCACAACCGCTGAGTGCCCGCCCGAAGAGGGCACCGAATTCCCCGAACGCGACTTTGATGCTGCGCCACCGCTGTGCATCAACCCCACAGCCACTTACACCGCCGAAATCGTCACCTCGCTTGGTGCGTTCACCGTGGAACTGGACGCGGCTGCGGCGCCTCAAACGGTGAACAACTTCGTGACCTTGGCGCGCTACCGCTACTTCGACGACACCGAATGCCACCGGATCGTGACCGGCTTCGTGGTGCAGTGTGGTGACCCCACGGCGAGTGGCGTCGGTGGCCCGGGGTATCAGTTCGTCGATGAACTTCCCGAGCCCGGTTCGTACAGCATCGGGTCAGTGGCGATGGCGAACTCAGGCCCAGACACAAACGGCAGCCAGTTCTTCGTGGTGACCGGCGATCGTGGTGCCGCCCTCCCGCCGAACTACAGCCTGTTCGGCCAGGTCATCGACGGCCTCGATACCACCGTGTTGGCCATGGACACTGCGGGCGACCGTTCGACGGGTGCCGCCGAGGGCCAAGATCCGCTCATCATCGAGTCGGTCACCATCATCGAAGCCTGACCAGCCGGTCAGCCCCGGATCTGCTGCTGGGGCTAGCGGCCGGAGTGGCCGAAACCACCGCCGCGGTCGTCGCCGTCGAGTTGATGGACTTCGCGCCACAGCACTCGGCCCACCTGTTGGATCACCAACTGGGCGATGCGGTCGCCGCGTGACACCGAATAGACGTCGGTGGAGTCAGTGTTGCACAGCACCACTTTCAATTCACCGCGGTAGCCCGCATCGATCAGACCGGGGCTGTTCACGATTGAGATGCCGTGACGCAACGCCAAACCTGAGCGTGGCAGAACGAAACCCGCCCAACCCACGGGAATGGCGACGGCCACACCGGTTGGGATGAGGGCGCGCCCACCACCCGGGGCGAGGTCGACGTCGATGGTGGCGTGCAGGTCGATGCCTGCATCGCCCGTATGGGCATAGGAGGGCAGTGGCACACCGTCGTCGAGATGGACGACATCGATGGTGACCTCGTCGCTCCCACGGCCGGCAGTGCGCGCGTCCGCGTCGCCGTGTGGATCAGCGTCGGTAGTCACGTGCTGCGCCCTCGAGTGGTTCCACCTCGAGCGTGATGCCATCAATCGACGCCACCCGGACGGTGTCGCCAGCGTGCAGGGGTGTTGCCCGGTTGGCGCGCGCACGCCACTCGCCATCGCCCACGCGCACTACCCCGTCGGGGGCTACATCGCTGATCACCTCGCCGGTGGCTCCCACCATCCACTCCCGACCGATAGTCGGCGTCGCGAAACGGGTGCGCGTCATCGATGGCATGCCAACGATGAACGACAACATCACGCCGCCGATGCCCGCCACGAGAGTGATCCACGACAGACGCAGCGACGCCCCGGGCAACGGTTCAAACATCCACAAACTGCCGACGATCGTGCCGACGATGCCCAACCCAGTCCAGGTGCGTGGCAGGCCGACCTGGACATCGATGGCAAAGGCGACAAAGGACACGACGATGAGCGCGACGGCCCACCATCGCGCCGGTAGGGCCGCAAGGCCATGACCCGCCAATAACGCGCACACGGCACCGACCACGCCGGCGACGCCCACACCGGCGGTGAAGAACTCGAAGATCAGCAGCCCAATACCGATCAGCAACATGAGATAGGCAACGGGCGGCGATGCCACCGTGTGGAACAGCTGGTCGACCAGGCCGAGTTTTGTGAAGCGCGGCACCGCGATGGTGTTGCGCTGCACGGTGCCTTCCTCAGTGATGACTTCGGTGGTCGTATTCAGTTCAACCACGGTGTCACCGATTTGTTCGGTGTAGCCGTCGAGGGCGTCGAGCATGTTGGCGATGGTGGCGATGCCCTCATCAGTGACCCGCTGATCGAACACGCCGAGTGACCTGGCCTCCGTCAGACCGACCGTCTCACCAACCAAAGGTGCGATGCGAGCGGCTCCGTCGGCATCGGGTGCCACGATCGACGTGTCGAGGTAACCCACTTTGGAACCAGGCGCCATACCGCTGACGTCGGCGACCGCAAGCAGATGCACAGCGGCACCCAACAGACGGGACCCGCTCGGGCCGACCCATACCGCCACCGGCACGGGTGCCTCGTGCAGGGCGCTCAACACCTCACCCAGTGACGCGTTGTCGACAACGGCGCCATCCACATCGACTTGCAGGACAAGTGCTTGCGACCCATTCGTGCGGGTGCGCTCCACCGCGTTGATGATCTCGTCAGCCACCACCCCATCGATCAGCCCGCTCACCTGCAACACGTCAACCGGTGCTGCGGCCTCGGCTGCCGCATCGTCTTGTGCTGCTGCTGGCGCAGCGAACCCGAGCAGGGCGATGCCGGCGAGCATTGAGATCACTAGTGTCCGCACAGGTGCCTCCGATTGATGGATCCGTCGAGGAGTCCGCCACCGATAACACGTCGGCGGGGCTTCCCTGGTTACTGCCAGACGGCACCCTACCCACGGGTCGTGCCCGCGCTCTCGTGCTGCTCGTTGTCGGCAAAGGTGGCGTTGGTCGCACCAGTGTGAGCGCCGCCATTGCGACCGCGGCCTCTCGCGACGGTCTGCGATGCCTGATCGTCGGGCTCGATGGTCGACCGACGCTACGCCAGTTGTGCCCGGTGGGCGACGGCCCCGAGGTGAAGATGGTGTCGGCGGGAACAGCACTGGAGGATTACCTGCTCGATGTGGGCTTCGGTGGGTTCGCACGTCGGTTGGCTACCAGCGGTGTGATCGAGGTGGTGGGTGCCGCAGCACCGGGGATTCACGATCTTGTGGTTCTGGGGCGGGTGAAGCAGCTCGCAAATGACGGCGCGTGGGATGTGATTGTGGTGGATACACCCGCCGCGGGTCACGCTGCATCGATGCTCACCTCGGTGGATGGCCTGCTCGACATTGTGGACGGCGGGCCGATTCGAGAACAGGCGCTCGCTGTGCGCGACATGTTGAGTGACCCCACCCGATCGGCGGTGGTGGCGGTGACCCTCGCCGAGACCACGCCGGTGAACGAAACCACTGAACTGCTGCAGACCTGCACCGAGGTGGGTGTGCGCATCGCGGGCATTGTGGTGAACGCGGTGGAGAGCGCACCCGCGTCACCAATTCCATCTGGGGTGCGCGGTGCTGCACTCTGGCGCGAGTTGCATGATGAGGCACAGTCGCGGGCGAAGGCTGCGATGGCCGAGATCGATCGCGTACACGCCATCGCGGGTGATGTCGCCGTGGCGGTTCTTGCGCGGCGTCCGGTAGCCGGCATGGATGCAGCCACGGTGGGTGCGCTCGCCCGTGATCTTGCGGGGGGCAGCGCGTGACGGCGGCACCGTTCACCGCAGTGATCGACACCGCGCAGGTCATCGTGTGTTGTGGTGCCGGCGGAGTGGGCAAGACCACGATGTCGGCTGCCGTGGCCACAGCGGCCGCGCAGCGTGGACGACGGGTTGTGGTCGTCACCGTGGATCCCGCACGCCGTTTGGCCGATGCCTTAGGCCTAGTGGACGGGTTGGGTGCCGACCCTGAGGCCATTGATCTCGCCGACCGCATCGAAGGTGACGGCGAACTGTGGGCAATGATGCTCGACGCCGACGTGGAACTCGAACGGGTGATCCGCACTCATGCAACAACTGAGGAACAGGCGCGCCGGGCACTGGCGAACCGGTTCACCCGCACCATCGGTGATTCTCTTGGTGGCACCCAGGAGTACATGGCCACTGAGGTGGTGCACCGATTGGTGAACGATGACCGCTTCGATCTGGTGGTGGTGGACACACCGCCGAGTGCGCAAGCACTCGACGTTCTGGATGCACCAGATGTGCTGGTGCGTTTTCTTGAACATCCGGTATTCGGGTTGTTGATGGGCTCGGGTGGTCGGCGGATGCGCCTGCTGTCGGCAGCCACCCAACCGATCGTGCGCGCCATCGGTCGTGTGATCGGCTCAGATGTTCTGGCCGACGTGGTGGAGTTTCTTCGTGAGTTCTCGGGGATGGAGGCTTCATTCGCAGCGCGGGCGCGAGAGGTACGCGCCATGTGGCGCGATGACAGCACCGCGTTTGTGCTGGTGACCGCGCCCCGAGTCGACACCGTGGATGAGACCCTGTGGTTCGATGAACGACTGGCCGACCACGGGGTGTCAACTGCCGGCATCATCGTGAATCGGATGGCGCCGTCGCAACCTACCGGCATCCCCTCGGGATTCGACAATGACCTCACCGGTTGGTCGGAGTGGATGACCCAGTTGGCCACAGCCGAGGCCGATGCGGTGGGGCCTCTTACTGAACGCGCTGAGGCTCTCGGCGCGCCGTTGGCGCTGGTACGCCGTCTGGGCGCCGACGTGCACGACACCACCGGACTGTCGGTGTTGGCCGAGTATCTCGTCGCGCCCAGTTGACCAGCGATGCCGGGCTCACACCGCTGAGGACGGCACCCACCGACATCGGGCGGTATCGTGCCCATCGTGCACGTGCTGCTTGCCACCGATGCCGACTGGATTGTCGATGAGGTCACTGCCGCGCTCGGCGGGCCCGACACCTCGTTCACCGTGTGCCGCGAGGGCCGACTGGTGTCGTCGCTTGTGGCCGACCGAGATCCAGATCTGGTGATTGCCGACTTGCAGATCGGCTCCATGGGTGGCATGGCGGTGTGCATGGCGCTGCGACTCGATGAATCGGCCGGCGCGCTCGATCATGTACCGGTGATCATGCTGCTCGACCGGGTGGCTGATGTGTATCTGGCGAAGCGCAGTGATGCCGAGGGATGGCTTGTGAAGCCACTGGACGCGCTGCGTCTGCGTCGCGCCGTCGATGCCGTGCTCGACGGCGGCACATGGACCGAGGGCGTCACCGCTGATGATGCACCGCCTGCTGTGGTCGCCAATGACCTCGCGGCCGACGACGCCACCGATGACGGCTCTGATGTGGCCGTCACCGATGGCGAAACCGTCGATGCCGGATAGAGTCGGCGTCCGCTACGGGGTGTAGCGCAGCTTGGTTAGCGCGCCACGTTCGGGACGTGGAGGCCGGAGGTTCAAATCCTCTCACCCCGACCAACCACGCGGTGCGACGCGACAGCGGTGAGTGTCAGCACTTGTAGTCGCTGTCGAGTGACACGTCGATGCGAGCCAGTTCCGCGCCGTTGCTCTTCATCATCACGATCGAGAAGTACCGCTTCGGGTTGCCGTTGATCGGACGCTGGCATTTGACGGTCCAGTTGTAGCGCGCATCGACATACGTGCCCTGGGTGCCGGGGCTGCATCCCACCGAGGCACCGCGTTTGTTGTACTTCTCGATACAGACGTACATCTCGCTGCTGTCGAGATACCGGCCGTCGTATGAGGCACGAACATTCCGCTGCAGACTCTTCTTCGACACCAGTTCGATCTCCGCGAGTGGATCGCTGATGGTTGTCAGCGTGCCATCGTCAACCGCGTCGTCCTCCGCGTCGTCCTCCATGGGCTCGGCGGTCATGGCATCGGCGTAATCGGCGGCAGTGGCCTCACCCTCGGCATGTTCGCTGCACATCATCCACTGATCACCCATCTGATGGGTCCCGGTGCAACCAGCTGCAGCCGCAGCCGCCAGCGCTTCGGCCTCGGTGTCGTAGATCCCGTCCTCAGTCACCTGCAATGGGCCAACCTCGTCGATCATCTCCATGTTCTCTTCGTACTCACCGTGCACCTCACAGGGCATGTGCATGCCGTCCATCTCGTGGGTGCCCTCGCATGCGGCCTCCTCTGCGGCGCGCTCGGCCTCTTCAACTGTGTCGTACACGGCCCCCTCTGGGTAGGGCTCGGTCAATTCCTCAAAGTATTCCTCAACCAATGGGGCGCCCTCGCCGTGATCAGCGCACGGCATGTAGCGGCCATCCATCTCGTGTGATCCTTCACAGCCGAGTTCCTCGGCAATTTCCTCCGCGACGGCTTGGTCGGCCACGGTGCCCATCTCATCGATCTCGGGCTCGGGGATGTACGACGAACGCAGTTCCGCTGACCCGCTGGTATCACCCGACGAGGAGTCGCTCGAGGACGACCCACTCGACGATGAATCGGATGACGATGAATCGGATGACGACGAACCAGACGATGACGAATCTGACGCTGAATCGCTGGACGACTCTCCAGACGATGACGAATCAGAAGACGATCCAGATGACGACGAATCATCCGACGACTCACCCGATGACGACTCACTGTCGGACGACGCGTCTGGTGTGTCGTCGCGCTCAGCCTCGAGGTCGTCGATCTGTTGGTTCAGGGAATCGATCTCGTCGGTCAGCTGACCGATGGCATCGGCCAGCGCGGCATCGGCATCGTCTGACGAGTCGCCACCGCCGCATCCCGCAGCGATCATCGCAGCGGCCGCCACACCCGCCCAGATTTTCTTCGACATCTTTCGATTCGAGCGTGTCATCTCCATCAATTCCTTCTCTGACGTGATTGGATGCGCGCACCGTACACATCGGCACCCCGTTCCTGTAGTCAATTTAGGACATCACGACCGCCGCGTCTCGCTTCGGGGCCTTGCCCCACCGTCATTGGTCAACTCGGACCCACCACCGGCGCGATGACAGGATGGGTGGATGACCACCGACTCGCTCCACATCTCCTCGCTGTTCTCCGTTGCTGGCAAGGTGGCTGTTGTCACCGGCGGTTCACGCGGCATCGGCGAAATGATCGCGGCCGGACTGCTCGCCAACGGAGCCAAGGTGTACATCTCCTCGCGCAAAGCTGAGCAGTGCGACGCCACCGCTGCACGCCTGAGTGCGACCTACAACGCCGAGTGCGTATCGATCCCCGCCGACCTCTCCGGCCTCGACGGTGTCAGTGCGCTGGCAGCAGCCGTTGCCGAGCGGGAAAGCGCCGTGCACATATTGGTGAACAATGCTGGCGTGTCCTGGGGTGCCCCCATCGCCGAGTTTCCGGAAAAGGGATGGGACAAGGTGTTCGACACCAACGTGAAGGGCGTGTTCTTCCTCACCCAACAGCTGCTGCCGCTCTTGGAGGCCGGAGGTACCGCCGACGATCCGGCACGCATTGTGAACATTGGGTCCATCGATGGGCTGCGCACACCGATCTTCGATACCCACTCCTATGGCCCGTCCAAAGCCGCTCTGCATGCAATGACGCGTGAGATGGCAGCCCGACTCGCGCGTCGCAACATCATTGCCAATGCCATTGCGCCGGGGCCCTACCCGACATGGATGCTGTCGACTGGTGTCGGTGGCGGCGGCGACGTCGACAACACCGATTGGTCGGCGGTGGCCACCAGCAACCCGCGAGGACGTGTGGGCACGCCCGAAGACATCGCGGGGCTCACCATCTTTTTGTGTTCACGCGCCGGCGCGTACACCGTCGGTGAGGTGATCACCAGCGATGGCGGCACCGTTGCCTCGTAACCCTGAACTGGCGCCCCTCACGGTCAGCCCGGGGTGAGACGCGCCACGCGATCCACAAGACGCTCGGCACCGAGGTCGGCGCACATGGCAGCGAATTCGCTGGTGGGGCCGCGCCACTGCCAGTCATCCACCGTGCCGACGGGCACGTCGCGCACCACCGTGGCCAAAGTGCGGTACAGAACTGCCGCCTCGCGATGCGAGGCGAGGTTCGCGCCCAGGCGTGCAGCACCGCGCAACCCGGGCACATCCCACAACGCGGGTTCTGCCGGAATGTCGTCGAGGTGGCCGTAGCGGGCCAGAACCGCGGCCGTCGACTTCGCTCCCCAGCCCGGCACCCCCGGGATGCCATCGGCGGTGTCGCCCACCAGGGCCAGGTAGTCCGCAATGGCATCGGGGCCGATACCGAAGCGCTCGCGGACCGCGTCTTCATCGACGATCTCGCGTTTGCGTCGGTCGAACTGCACCACGCGTCGACCCTGCACACATTGGCCGAGGTCTTTGTCTGGCGTAACGATGAGCACCTGCTCCACGCGATCATCGGCGGCGGCCACCACCGAGGCGGACGCGAGCGCGTCGTCGGCCTCGTAACGCTCCATCGGCCACACCGTCACTCCCAGCGATGACAGCGCGGCTTCCATCACCGGTATCTGCACCAGCAACTCGTCGGGCATTTCCGCATCGTCTTTGTACCCATCGAAGAGTTCGTTGCGGAAACTGGTGATGGTGTGGTCGCTGGCCGCCCCCACATGAGTTGCGCCATCGGCCAACAGTTGGATGGTGGACGACAGCACACCGACCGTTGCGTCGAATTCACCCGGGGTGCGGCTACCACCCGCACTCGCGCCGAAATGCTGCCGGAACAGTTCATAGGTGCCATCAACTAGGTGGACCTTCATGAGGGCAGTCTTGCCGCTCGCCACCAGCACGACGCACGCGGGGAATGTGAACCAGCTACCCGAGGTTGATTCTCTGCGCCCCCAATTACGAAAAGGTCTCCCCATGCCTGCTGTTACCGCCGACACCCTCACCCTTGCTCGCATTAGTCAGCCGGCCACACCCGAGGCCCGGCCGCGGCCATTGAAGGCGATCTACTCCGCCCCGAGTGGCCACGAAGGCGAAGGATTCCCGGTGCGTCGCGCCTTCTGGGGTGTGCCCACCGAGGACCTTGACCCGTTCATTCACATGGATCAGATGGGCGAGGTGAACTACGCCCCCTACGAACCTCGTGGCACCGACTGGCATCCACACCGCGGCTTCGAAACCGTCACCTACATCATCGACGGTGCGTTCTTGCATCAGGACTCTCACGGTGGTGGCGGGTCGATCACCAATGGCGCAACCCAGTGGATGACAGCGGGAAGCGGCATTTTGCATATCGAGACCCCACCCGAGGCTCTGGTGGTGCGCGGCGGCCTCTTCCACGGGCTGCAGTTATGGGTGAACCTTCCCGCGGCATCGAAGATGGCCCCGCCGCGCTACCAGAACCTGGAACCGGAACTGGTCACACTGATCACCACGCACGATGCCGGCAGTCTCATTCGGGTGATCGCCGGCGATGTCGATGGCCATCAGGGCCCGGGCGGCACACACACGCCCATCACCATCGCCCATGCCACCGTTACCGCTGGCCACCGCATGACGCTGCCGTGGAACCCGGCCTACAACGCGCTCGGCTATGTGCTCGCCGGTGCGGGCACCGCCGGTGTGGAGGATGTCCCCGTCGGCGTTGGCAATCTTGCTGTGTTCGATGCGGGCGACACCATCACGTTCACCGCCGCCGATGACCAGGACCTCGACCTGTATCTGCTGGGTGGGCAGCCCATTCGTGAACCGGTCGCCAAATATGGGCCCTTCGTGATGAACACCCGCGCGGAGTTGCAGCAGGCCTTCGAGGACTTTCAAGCCGGTCGTCTGGGCACCGTGCCCGCTGATGGCCTGCGCCCCTTCCGCGGCTGAGGTCGCGTTGTTGTCCTGACACGACAACGCCGTGACGAATGAGGTGACGGCCAGGCGATCTGCGGCGCACGAACGATGCCGCTGAAGGCTGCTCCCTTCCGGGCCTGACCTGGTTCACGGGCGCCCGTCGCACAGGACCCAACCGCCACCTCACCCGCCACGGCGAATGCGTTGACGCCTCGGACGCTACCTGCCGATAGCGTGGGCACCCACATCGGGAGAGGTGCGAGAGCGGCCGAATCGGCACGCTTGGAAAGCGTGTGAAGGGCAACCTTCCGTGGGTTCGAATCCCACCCTCTCCGCCACGGGGATGCCCGTCTGCTCCGCGCGTAACATCACGTCATGGCTGCGGCAGGCACACCCGGGCGTTCAGGAGACAAATCGTTGTCGGTGCGCGTCCGCCTCCTTGAGGCCGCTATCGCTGCCATCGGGGAATCCGGCGAAGCAGGTGTGCGCATCGACCGCATCTGCGACGACGCCAATGTTGCCAAGGCCTCGCTGTACCACTCCTTCGGCGACCGCGACGGCCTCGTGACCGCTGCTCAGGCCGAGCGTTACCGGCGAGCCATGCGCGGCCAGATCGATGAGTACGTGCTGTCGATCCGCCAATGCCATACCCGCGACGAGTTCGCCCAACTGCTTCGCGACTGGGTCGACGGTCTCACCGATGAGCGCGGGGTGGCCCGACGACGAATCCGAGTGGACGTGCTGGGCAGTTCGGTGTCACGCCCATCGTTGCGCGACCAACTCGCCGAAGTCGACCAACAAGTCGCCCGCGAAGTGGCTGCCCTGTTGCTGATCGCCCACGACCGCGGATGGATCAACATGCCCTTCGATCTCGAGACCGCTGCGATGTGGTGGTACGGCATGTTGAACGGTCGCTACATGCTCGAACACACCGCCGACGCAGCACGACTCGCCGAGTGGGATCGCATCGCCACCACCGCCATGCTGGCCGTGGTCTTCAGCGAGTCGCCTCAACCGGATTGACCTCAGTCACCGTGCCCGACGAGCACGGGCCACACGCCTAGCATCGCCCCCGTGACTGACGACCCATCCCACGACGATCATCTCGTGTGGATGGCACAGGCACTCGACGAGGCCCGCGCCGCGCTCGCCCATGATGACGTGCCGGTGGGTGCTGTGGTGGTGCGCAACGGCGAGGTGATCGCCGCTCGTCATAATGAACGCGAACTCACCGGTGACCCCACCGCACACGCCGAAGTGCTGGCGCTACGCGATGCAGCACAGGTGGTGGGCCATTGGCGTCTCGATGACTGCACGCTGGTCGTCACCTTGGAACCATGCGCCATGTGTGCCGGTGCACTGGTGAACGCACGTGTCGGTCACCTCGTCTACGGCGCAACCGACCCAAAAGCGGGTGCGGCCGGTAGCTGTTTCGACCTTGTCGATTCTCCGGTGTTAAACCATCGTGTCGGCCGCACGGTTGGCGTGGCCGACGACGAATGCGGTCGCCTGCTGCGCGAGTTCTTTGCCGCTCGTCGACGGTGACACTCTCGTTCACCATTGCGAGCAGCACCATGGTCGGGTCGCCATCGCGATGCGCGCCGATAGCCTCCGCGGACGGAAGGATGCCAGAGCGGACGAATGGGACGGCCTCGAAAGCCGTTGAGGCCTTCGGGTCTCCGTGGGTTCGAATCCCACTCCTTCCGCCACACCGGCGGGTCACTCACCCGCAATCGGTGTTGTCGTCGGGAGGCGACAGGTCGACCAGATAGTCGTTGACCACGTCAATCACGCATGAGTTGAGCCCGTACCCGGTGTGCTCCTCCGCGTCGACCACCACCAATCGCCCGTCATCGAGCGCTGCAGCCATCGCCCGGGTCGATGCCAACGGCGTGGCCGGGTCGCCGGTGGTGCCGATCACCACGATGGGCCCGGCACCCACACCGCTCACCTCGGCACGATCATCAGCTGGTGCGGGAAGAAACCCACAGAACGGCACCCCCACCGACCCGTCGGGCACCAACCGAGGAGCTACCTCGCGGTAGCGCTGCACCAATGCATCCTCGTCATCTGGGCTGAGTCGTTCGGTGGTGTCGGCACACGAAATCACCTGAAACGCTTCGAGTTCGTTACCCCATGTGCCATCGGCCGCGCGTTGGAAATACGAATCGTGCAGCGCGAGCAGACCCGACCCATCACCGCGTGCTGCATCAGCCAGGGCACGTTCGAGCCGTGGCCAGAAGCTCTCTGAGTACATCGCTTGGATCACTGCGTTGATTCCCACCGCGAGATTCGCTGGCGGTCGCGACGGATCGGTGGGCACCGGATCGGCATCGAGTTGTGCCATCAACGCATCAAATGCACCTTCAGCGTCACCGTCGTTGTGGAACGCACACGCCGAGCGAGCGCTGCATGAGGCCAGAAACCGGCCGAGCGACGCCTCGAAACCGGTGAGTTGCTGCAATGTGGACTCCACCGGGTCGGCATCGGGATCGGCGGCGCCGTCGAGCACCGCGGCCCGCACCGAATCGGGGAACAACGTGGCCCAGGTGGCACCCAGTTCGCTGCCGTAGGAGAACCCGAAATAGGTCACCTGCTCTTCGCCCAGACCACGCCGCAGCCAATCGATGTCGGCTGCGGTGTGATTGGTGCCGAGAAAGGCGATGAGGTCGCCAACCTCGGTGGTGCAGCGATCGGCGAACTCTTGAGACCGTGCCAACAACGTGGCTCGTTCGTCGTCGGTTTCCGGTGTGATATCGATCTCGGCGAAATACGGGTCGTAGTCATCGATGCAATCGACCACCGGGCGGCTCTCACCGGTGCCGCGCGGATCCCACCCGATGATGTCGAAACGCTCAATGATCGCGTCGTCCCACACCTGATCGGCGTACTGGGCGTAGATCGACCCGCCGAACCCCGGCCCACCCGGGTTCACGAACATCACACCGATGCGATCATCAGGTGATGTGGCCCGGTGACGAGCCACGAACAACTCCAGCGTGCCGGCACCGTGATCGGTATGGTCGATCGGCGCCTCCACCACCGCGGTGTCCACTCCCCCACCAACCTCCACCCAGTCGATCTGCGGCGACAGCGCATCATCGAACATGTCACGAACCGACGTGGCCGCGGGCACCGTGGTCGACGACGTATCCACTGTTGATGGTGCTGGGGCGGTGGTGGTGACCACCGTCGTTGCTGCAGCTGAGGTGTTGTCGGTGTCGGTCACATCGGCGTCAATCACCGTTGGGGCATCACCCCCGCCACAGGCCGCCATGACGGCCAGCGCCACACACATCGACACAACCGGGCGCCACCGCATCGGGTCATCGTAGGTGGGTCGTAGCCTTGGGGTCATGCGGATGGGCCCCCACCACCTGATGCCTCGCGACACCGACGCCGTGCGCGACGCACATCTCGCCGACGGCACAGCGCGTCGCGTGTGGGGATTTGCACGCCCCTACCGCGGCACCATCACAGTGTTTCTGGCGTCAATCCTGATCGCTGCGCTCGCCGCTCTGGTGCCACCGCTGGTGGTGCGCGCCATCTTGGACGATGCGATCCCCGATGGCGACCGCGGCCTCATCGTGATCCTCGCTGCCGTCGCCGTGCTGGCCGCACTCGGCGATGCCGCGCTGCAGATCCTGCAACGCTGGTGTTCGGCCCGCATCGGCGAAGGGCTCATCGCCGACCTGCGCACCACCTTGTACGACAAGGTGCAACGCCTGCCGATCGCATTCTTCACCCGCACGCCAACCGGGTCGATCACTGCGCGACTGAACAACGACGTTGTCGGCGCTCAAAGCGCCCTCACCTCCACCCTCGGGTCGGTGGTGTCGAACGTGGTGGTGCTGCTCACCACCTTGGTCACTATGGCCGCGCTCGAATGGCGCCTCACCGCCATGGCTCTGGTGGTGCTGCCGCTGTTCATCGTGCCGGCCAAACGTGTGGGTCGACGACTGCAGGACATCTCACGCGAACAGATGACCCACAACGCGTCGATGAACACCCAGATGACTGAACGATTCAACGTATCGGGGGCCCTGCTGGTGAAACTGTTCGGTGATCGCCAACGCGAACTCAACACCTTCACCGCCCGCGCCCACGCCGTGCGTGACGCCGGTGTGCGCTCGGCCATGTTGGGCCGCGTGTTCTTCGTGGCCCTCGGTCTGGTGGGTGCGGTGGGTACCGCAGCGATCTACGGCGTCGGTGCGCTGATGGTGGTGGACGGCAGTATCTCCACCGGCACTCTCGTTGCACTCGCCGCGTTGGTGACGCGCATCTATCAACCCCTCACCGGGTTGACGAACGCCCGGGTGGACCTGATGACCTCTCTGGTGAGTTTCGAGCGGGTCTTCGAGGTGCTCGACGCACCCGAGCCGATTACCGATGCACCATCGGCGATCGATCTGGTGAACCCAACCGGAGCGATCACCTTGCGTGATGTGGTGTTCCGCTACCCAGCGGCCGACGAGGTTGCAGTGCCCACCATGGAACAACAGGCCGTGCCCGGCGCCGACCCAGACCGCGACGTGCTGTGCGGCGTGTCGCTCGACATCACCCCGGGTGAGACCGTGGCCATCGTCGGTGCGTCCGGGGCAGGAAAATCCACTCTGGTGTCGCTGATTCCTCGCCTCTACGACACCACCGACGGCGCCGTGAGCATCGACGGCACCGACGTGCGCCGCCTCACCCTTGACTCGTTGCGCCACGCGATCGGCGTCGTCGCCCAAGACCCACACCTGTTTCATGTGTCAATCGCCGACAACCTGCGGTTCGCGCGACCCGATGCCAACGATGACGACCTCGTGGCGGCCTGCACCGCAGCGCGCATCCACGACACCATCGCCGCCCTCCCCGACGGCTACGACACCGTGGTGGGCGAACGCGGCTATCGCCTGAGCGGCGGCGAGAAACAGCGCCTCGCCATCGCCCGACTGCTGTTGAAGGACCCCGCGATCATGATTCTCGACGAGGCCACCAGCCATCTCGACAACGACAACGAAGCCCGGGTGCAGGCTGCGCTCGACACCGCGTTGGACGGTCGCACCGCGATCGTGATCGCCCACCGGCTGTCGACGGTGCGAGCCGCCGATCGCATCGTGGTGCTCGACGCCGGCCGGATCGCCGAAGAAGGCACCCACGACATGCTCGTGGCCGCCGGCGGGCTCTACGCCCAGCAATTGGCTGCCGGCGAGTTGTTGTCGTCGACCTAATCGGGTCGTCTGTCACGCACCGCCACCGGTGGCGTTGGCTCAGGTGGCTGCTGGAAATGCCACCTGACAGAAACCGTGGTTGCAGTATCCGCGCGGGTTCTTATGCAGATAGCCCTGGTGGTAGTCCTCGGCGTAATAGAACACCCCGTCACCCGCAGCTGATGCGTCGCAAATCTGTGTGGTGATCGTGCCGTGGCCACCTGCGGTGAGCGCCCGTTGGTACATATCGGCCGATGCCTGCACTGCGGCAAGTTGCTCATCAGTGGTGGTGAACACCGCCGAGCGGTACTGGGTGCCAATGTCGTTGCCCTGCCGGTTCGGCGTGGTGGGGTCGTGGTTCTCCCAGAACGCCGCCATCAAGGTGGGCACATCGACAACCGCAGGGTCGTAGACCACCAGCACCGATTCGGTGTGGCCGGTGCGCGCAGTGCACGTTTCTTCGTAGGTGGGGTTCTCGGTCCACCCACCCATGTAACCCACCGCGGTGGTGTGCACCCCGGGGATCTGCCAGAAGATGCGTTCTGCACCCCAGAAACACCCCATTGCCACGTACAGCACCTGATGCCCCTCGGGCCACGGGCCAACAGTTGGGGTGCCCAGCACCACGTGCGTGCCGTCCACCGGCATGGGCGTGTCGCGACCCGGCAGCGCCTGTTCGGCAGTGATTATCTCGGTCTTTGACCCGAACAACATGGCGGCGACACTACGACGCCAATCGGTGCAGTGCCATGCGGTGCGCACGACGGCAGAATCTGCCCATGGCCGCCGTCAGCATCCGCGATATGACTCCGAGCGATCTCGAGTGGGCACACGATCTGAACCAGGCGAACGTGCCCGAGGTCGGCGCCGAGACACCCGCCGCATTTGCCCATCTACTCGATGTTGCAGCCGTAGCACTCGTCGGCGAGCTCGACGGCGCACCCGCAGCGATGGCGATCGCCATGCTGGCCGGGGTCGACTACTCCAGCACCAACTACGCCTGGTTCTGTGAGCGGTATGCCCATCCGCTGTATCTCGACCGGGTAGCGGTGGCGGCCACCGCCCGACGACACGGCCTCGGCCGAGCGCTGTATGCCGAAGTGGAACAGCGGGGCCGACAGGTGGCGCCCGACGTGGAAGCGTTCTGCTTGGAGGTCAACACCAACCCGCCGAATCACACCTCGATGGCATTTCACCATGCTCTCGGATTCGTCGACCTCGCCGAACGCGATACTCCCAAGGGTGTGCGGGTGATGATGATGTCGCGACCGCTGGCCTGACCACCTCAGGCAGCGAGAACTGCCAGGCGTTCCACCGCTTCGACAATCACCTCGGGGCGTTTGCAGCAGGCGAACCGCACCAGGTGACGGCCGCGCGCCGGGTCGACGTAGAACACCTGATCCGGCACCGCGACCACACCGCAGCGATGCGGCAGCTCCTCACAGAACGCCATGCCGTCACCGTCGGCGCGTAGCGGGGTGATGTCGACCGTGGTGAAGTAGGTGGCTTCTGACGGGTACACGACGAACCCGGCGGTGCGCAGCCCGTCAGCGAGCAGGTCACGGGTGTGCTGCAGACCTGCGGCCAGGCTGGTGAAGTACTCATCGCCAAGACGCAGACCGACCGCCATCGCTGGTTGGAACGGCGCACCATTTACATAGGTGAGGAACTGTTTGGCGCTCATCGCCGCTCGCACGATGGGCGCCGGACCGCACATCCATCCCACCTTCCAGCCGGTCGTGTGGAAGGTCTTGCCGCCCGACGAGATAGTGAGGGTGCGCTCCGCCATACCCGGTAGCGAGGCCATCGGCACGTGACGGCGACCGTCGAAGAGCAGATGCTCGTACACCTCATCGGTGATCACCATCAGATCGTGGGTGCGCGCCACGTCGGCGATGTCGTCCATTTCCTCTGCCGTGAACACTTTGCCGGTCGGGTTGTGCGGAGTGTTCAACAAGATGGTGCGGGTGCGTGGCCCCACCGCTGCGCGCAGCTGTGCGGGGTCGTAGCGGTACCCGTCCGGTGTGGGCTGCAAGGTGACGGGCACCACCGACGCACCAGCCAGTGCGATGCAAGCGGCATAGGAGTCGAACATCGGCTCGAACACGATCACCTCATCGCCGGTTTCGAGCGTGCCGAGCAGCGCACCGGCGAGCGCCTCAGTGGCACCGGCGGTGATCAGCACCTCGGTGTCGGGGTCGAACTCGAGGCCGTGGAACCGCAGTTGATGCTCGGCCACAGCGTGGCGCAGATCGGCGATGCCAAGACCTGGCGGGTACTGGTTCTGGCCCGACCGGATGGCATTCACTGCAGCGTCGAGCACCTCCGATGGTCCATCGGTGTCGGGGAAGCCTTGGCCGAGGTTGATGGCCCCAGTCTCCGCAGCGAGCGCGGACATCCGCGCGAAGATCGTGGTGCCGAACCCGGCGAGGCGAGAGGTGAGCGGGTCGCGCACACCGCGAGCCTAGGTGGCAACCATCGGCGGGCCGCGCAACCAGATGCCGTCCGATGCACTGGCAGATCACAGAAAAACTGCGAGGTGGCCCGCGGTGGGTGATCTAGATGGTGGCGGCGGGGGGTCCGTCGCGCCACAACACACGGGGGTACACAATGAAGATCACGGCTATGGGTTGCGGTACGTGATGCAGCTCTGTTGAGTGCCGTGCGGGTGGTCGATGGCGACGGCAGCGGTGTGCATCTGCACCGCCAGATCTACACCGCGCTCACACCGAACGGGTGGTGAGCGCCACCGAGTGAATTGCGGCGGCGACCTCATCGGGATGCGAGAACACCAGCAGGTGCGGGCCGTCGACCTCAACGATGCGCCAGTCGGGGCGTGCGCGCACAGCAGCGGCATAGATCTCGAACGGTGCAGCATCGGGTCCGGTGGCGCGCACGTACACGGTGGGCACATCGGCCGGCAGGTCCACATGCCACGGCGCGGTGGTCGTGGCCAGCGAGTGCTCCACCAACCCGGCGCGAATCCGGGCGAGTTCTTCCTCACCACCCACCATGTCGGCATCCAGTCGAAAACCGTCGAAGGCCACCATGCCGTGAGCGGGCGTGCCCACGGTGGTGCCGCCGCCGTCGAGCACCGGGGCGTGGGCATCCACGTAGACCATCGCGGCAATGCGATCGGGCACCTCGGCCCATACCCGGGTGATCACGCGGCCGCCATAGGAATGCCCGACCAGCACAACATCGTGCAGGTCGTTGGCATAGATCGCATCGACCACGTCGCGCACATGGTCATCGAGCGTGATGTGCGGGCCCGACTCTGCGGCGCGCGTCCCGTGGCCCGTGAGGTCGGGGGCGACCACGCGGTGACCGCGTGCACAGAGCCGCTCGGCCACACCGGCCCAGCTGTCGGCTCCGAACCAGGCGCCGTGCACCAGCACGATGTCGCGTGGCAACACAGGATGTGGGCGCTCAGTCATTGCACAACATGAAGGTGACGGGCATCGCAGCGCAGGGTACGGCACAAGATTGCATCTACGCGGCCAATGTGCTCATGTTGAGCGACTGCGGCGCGTACCGGTAGCGTACGCATAGCGGCAGTTTGTCCGTCAGTCGGGCGCCAGCCCGTTTACGTCACTCAGGAGCACACCATGACCGACACCAGCGCACTCCCGCAGCGGCTGCACCACACCGCCTACTGCACCAAGGATCAAGAGGCCACCCGCGCTTTCTACGAGGGCATCATCGGGCTGCCGCTGCTCGCGACCTGGTCGGAACAGGACGAACTGTTCGGGGCCGTGCGCACCTACTGCCACACGTTCTTCGGCCTCGGCGACGGCAGCGCACTCGCCTTCTTCCAATTCGCCGACCCCGAAGATCAGGCCCTGTTCGACCCCGAACTGCTGCCCTCACCCTTCCGCCACATCGCACTGAAGGTCAGCGCCGAAGTGCAGGCCGACATCGAGTCACGCCTAACCGAGGCCGGCTGGCTGCCCGAGCAGACCTTCGTACTCGAGCATGGGTACTGCCGCTCGCTCTACACCACCGACCCCAACGGCATGGTGCTCGAATTCACCGTTGACCACCCCTCTGCCGACGAGATCAACGAAGACCGCTTGGCCGACGCCCACCAGGTGCTCGAGCGCTGGCTGGGCGGCGATCACACGTCGAACAACAACTACCGCTGAGTCGACGTGTTCGGACGCTGCGCGGCTCCCGGTCGCACGACCGGGAGCTGTTGCACGTACGACCATTCCTCGGTGATGGCCTCCGACGCATCCAGCAACCGCGGCAGATACTGCCCGAGCAGCGTGTCCATCGACGTCTCCGCCGCGTGCACCGTGACATTCAACGCTGCAACCACCACACCCGATGCATCACGCACCGGGGCCGCCACCGAGCGGATACCCACCGACAACTGCTCGTCGGACACCGCGAAACCCTGTTGGCGCACCTCGGTCAACATCCGGTCGAGATCAGCCCGAGCCGGATCCACTCGTGGCACCACACCCGACTCCGATCCGAGCGCCAGCACTCGATCCAGTTCGTCTGGGTCGAGATCCGCGAGCAGCACCCGCCCCATTGACGTGGCGACAGCCGGGAAACGAGTCCCGATCGTCACCGCCAGAGCAATGATCTTGGGCACCGCCACCCGCGCCACATACACGATGTCGCTGCCATCGAGCTGGGCCATCGACGACGACTCGCGGGTGACCGCAACAAGTTCTTCCATGTGCGGACGCGCCGCATCCCACATGCCGAGCGCCGAGATATACGACGCACCTAACTCGAGTGTCCGCGCTGTGAGCGAGTACACACCGTCGGTACTGCGGGCATATCCCAACTCTTCCAGAGTGATCAACAGTCGGCGCGCTGTCGGCCGCGCCAAACCGGTGCGGGCCGCCACCTCGCTCACGGTCATCGCCATGGAGGTCGGCCCGAATGCGCGCAGCACATCGATCCCGCGCGACAGCGCTTCGACGAAGTCCCTGCTGCGTTCCACTTCGCCCATCGCGCCTCGCCTCCGTCGTTCAACCGGCGACCACTGTAGGCGCCCCGCCACCCCCTGGTGACCCGAGGAGACCAATATGACCACCCCCCAACCACACCGACCACTCGAGGGCCTTGTTGTGGCCGACCTGTCCCGTGTGCTTGCCGGCCCCTACTGCTCGATGCTGCTGGCCGACCTCGGTGCCGATGTGATCAAAGTGGAAAGCCCCGCCGGCGACGACACCCGCACGTGGACGCCTCCCGCCACCGACGACGGCACCTCCACCTACTACTTGTCGATCAATCGCAATAAGCGCTCAATCGTGCTTGACTTCAAGGACCCCGACGACCTCGAGGTGGCCCGTACCCTGCTGCGCCGTGCCGATATCGCTCTCGAGAACTTCAAGCCGGGCGGTATCGACAAATTTGGCCTCGGCTACGACGCGGTGCGCGACGACAACCCCGGGCTGATCTACCTGTCGATCAGCGGGTTCGGCACGGGCGCCGGTGCGTCACTGCCGGGTTATGACCTCGTGGCCCAAGCCGTGTCCGGACTGATGAGCCTGACCGGCGAACCAGATGGTCCCGCTCTACGGGCTGGCATCTCGGTATTCGACGTGATGACCGGCCTGCACGGCCTCATCGGCATCCTCGCTGCCCTCGAACAACGCCACCGCACCGGCGAAGGGCAACACATCGAGGTGAATCTGCTGGCCTCGGCCATGTCGGGCCTGGTGAACCAGACCGCGGCCTTCACCGCCGGTGGCGTCGTGCCCCAGCGCATGGGGAACGCCCACCCGAGCGTGTACCCGTACCAGACAATGCCCACCGCCGACCGCGACGTGATCATCACCGCGGCAAACGATCGCCAGTTCCGCGCCCTCTGCGGGGTGCTCGGCCTCGACGGCATCGCCGACGATCCACGGTTCGCGCTGAATGCCGACCGCACCGCCAACCGCGATGAACTCCATCCGATTCTCGTCGATGCCCTGTCGCGCTGGAGCGCCGACGACCTGTTCACCGAATTGAACGCCGCCGGTGTGCCATGTGGCCCCATCAACTCGATCGCCGAGGGTGTCGACCTCGCCGAACGTCTGGACCTGGCCCCACGGGTGCGGGTGGGTGACAACGATCGTGGCGTGGACCTGGTACGCAACCCGATCGGGTTCTCCAACTCGGAGATCCGCTACGACCTACCGCCCCCACGACTTGGCGAACATTCCGACGAGATCCGCGCCTGGCTGGCCAACTGACCTATCCCCCAAGGAGACCTGATGAACACCACCCCCACCTTCCGCACCGGCCTCGGCACCTCCGATGCCGACTCCATCACCCTGCTCGGGCGCAGCCTGGCCGACGAGATGCTGGGCGAAGTCACCTTCGGTGAACTGGCCTTCTGGCTGGTGGCCAAGCGCCCCCCGACCAACGACGAACGCGTGATGTTCGAAGCAGTGCTGGTGGCCTTGGCCGATCACGGCTTCACCCCGACCGCCATCGCGGCCCGCCTCACCTACCTGAGCGCACCCGATTCGATCCAGGGCGCAGTGGCCGCGGGCATCCTCGGCGGCGGGTCACGTTTCCTCGGCGTCACCGAAGATTCCGCCGGTTTCCTCGCCACCACCATCGCCGGAATCGACACCCTGCCAACCGATGATGCCGGCTGGGACGATGTGGCTCGCGCGGTCGTGGCCGACACCCGCGCCGCAGGCCGTTTCGTGCCCGGCCTCGGGCACCCGGTGCACAAAGTGACCGACCCGCGCACACCCAAATTCATGCAACTCGCCCGCGACCACAACAGCTTCGGGCCACACCTGTCGCTGTTCGCGGCCATCGGCCGTGTGCATCCCGAATCGCTCGGACGCACCCTGCCGCTCAACGGCGCCGGCGTCTGCGGTGCGGTGCTGGCCGACCTGGGTTTCTCACCGGCGATCGTGCGCGGGTTTGCGCTGCTTGCCCGGTGCGCTGGCGTGCTCGGACACATCGCCGAAGAACAGCTCGACCCAATCGCAAACGACATCTACCTCAGCGTCGACCGCAACATCGACTACGCGCCGCCGGCGTGATGTGACCCCCGCCACCAGAATCCACCCCCGAGTGACCGCATGTCGGTACTGTGTCCGCTGGCCGGACACAGGAGTCCGGTCAAGGAGGTCCCTACCAAATATGTCATCAACTCCAGGACAGACAAGTAATCGATGGCGCGCCTGGTGCAATGAGCACCCGGTCGGCTCCATCGCCCTCGTCGGCGTGATCGCCACCCAACTCGGCACCTACTTCGGGTACGTGTTCCCGGCGGTCGGCCTTCCGACCCTGCCATGGCCGCTCTACAACGGCCTGCTCGGGCTCGGACTCTCCGAAGGCGCCTACTTCGGTGACGACGGCAGCATCGTTGGACAGGCTGGTGTATTCGGCCAGTACGAGATGTTCCTCAACAACCCGACCGGCGTGTTCTTCGTCGGCCAAGCCCTGCACTTCGTGAACGGCATCGTGTTCGCGATCCTGTTCGGCTTGATCGCACGGCACTCACTGCCCGGCAACTCCAAGACCAACGGTGGCAACATTCAAAAAGGCCTGCTGTACGGCGTGATCATGACGATCATCTCCGCCGGCATCCTCGTGCCCTACGCCTACGTGCAGGGCAACGGTTACGGGTTCTTCCTCTTCGACGGACCCGACGGATGGAAGCTGCCCGCCGGCATCTTGGTGTGGCACCTCATCTACGGCTATTTCCTGGGTGCGCTCTACCAACCCGACGACGACTGACATCAGCATCTGGCTTCAACGGCGCACGTCGTTGAAGCCATCGCACACAGCGAGGCCCGGGCGCATATGCGTCCGGGCCTCGTCGCGTGATAGGTCCCAATCCAGTTACCCGGTGCGCGGCGGAATGCGAATCACCATCGCCACACACAACAACACCAGCGCGCCACCGATGGCCTGCACAACGGTGACCGGCTCGCTATGGATCGGCCACGACAGGCCCACCGCCACCACGTGCATGCCCAGCATGTACAACGACGACCGAGCCGCTTCCACATAGGCATGCACCCAACTCATCATCACGTGCCCGAGCGCTCCCGTGAACAGCGCGATCATCACGATCCACAACCAGTCGAGGCCTCCGAAACGCGACCAGTCGTCACCGTTCGTGAACAACATCACCGGTGGCACTGCCGACACCACAGCCCAGATGTTCACACCCGTCATCCACCCAATCGGGTCCACATCGGTGTCGCGCCGCGCAGACCGGGTGAGCACCCAGTACGCGGTGAAGGTGGCTAGGGCCAACAACGCCAGCACGATGCCGAGAGCCGAGGCGCGCACATCATCGCCCGCACCCAGAATCACCACCGCCGCGCCGACCACTCCGCCCAGCGTCCACAGCACATGACGGGTGGTGGGGCGCTCGCCGAACAACGGGCCGGCCAGCACCAATAGCACCGCCGGTTGATTCGCCACCACCGTCGACAGCACCGACACCGTGGTCTCCTGCACGGCCGCGAACACGAAGATCAGGTTCGTTCCAAAGGCGATGCCCGGCAGAGCAGTGGCGCGCAGAAGCCGCCGATTGATGCGGCCACCGCGTGCGGTGAACAACAGCAGCAGAATCGGGACCGACACCGCAAACCGCATCAGTGCGCCCACCAGTGGCGGTGCCGTCACAAGTTTCGTGAGCACCGGGCCAAGCCCAAACAGCACCACCACCACAGCCATGACCGCGAGCGGCAAATCCACCCGACGCGTCGGGCTCACGGTGGGGGTGCTCACATGGTCAGTCTGACCACCGTGCTCGTCACGACCGGTGTCGGAGTTGGGCGGGGCCCGTTCAGCGCGACCGCACCCACGGCCGATCGAGCACGTACACCCCCGTCGGGTACTCCTCGATCGCGTCGAGCAGGAAATAGATGTCATTCGGATGCACGCGGATGCAACCTCCCGACACACCCGGCCGGCCCAGGATCGACAGCCGGTTGGTGCCATGGATGTACACGTTGCGTTCCCACGAATAGCGGTTGCGTTCCTCGAGTCCATCGAGCGCAATCAGTCCGGTCGTGACCGCCGGCTCACCGAACACATCAGCAAAGCGTCCCGTGGGACGACGCCACTCGAGGATTTCCTGTGGTCGCGCCCGTGCCAGCATTTCGATGCGGTGCGCCCCCGCCGGCGTGCCACCCGACCCGGGCACCCCCGACAGGCCTCCGTACCCGGTCGACACGATGAAGGTGTGCAGCACGCGATCGCCATCGCTGAGATAGCCGGTGCTCGTCGACGGATCGATGACGATCAGGCGTTCCCAGGAAGAATCGATAGCCGAATGAGAGGCAATGCCGGCCGATACCGGTTCGGGAAGCACCGGCGATGCCACCGTCACCGGTGTGCCCGGCACCACCGCGCTCACATCGAGCAGCACCTCGGCACGGCCGACGACATGCACACACACCGTGCCTCGCGGCGTCAATGGCACAAGTGCCGCTCCGGCCACCGTGCGCCCAGTGATGAAGTTCACCGTGGAGGTCGTGGGTGTTGCGCCACAGGGAAACACCGATGCGTACCCACCGAAGGTGCCACCAACAGTCTCGGCAACGGTCAGGTTTACCATGGCGGCTGCCACGGTGCCCGGAGCACGACCGAGGGGCCCGAGAACATCCACTTCGATCACTCCATTGCCGCGCACCGCCGCACCGGGTGTGGCCCGGGTGTCGATCACCCTTGTTGGCTCCACCGGTGCAACCCCGTCAAGAAACGATCCGGAGACGTCGACCAGCACGTCGGCTACCCCGTACACATAGACACACACCGCACGATCCGCCGACACCGGCGCCACCACCGCATTCGCCACCGTGTCACCCGACCGGAAATTCAACGACGACACATCCGGACGCACGCCACAACCGAACACCGTCACAAACCCACCCTCAGGCGGCGCCACCGCCGACACCACCGTCACATTCGCCGCCACCGCCACCGCACCCACCGGCACCACCGACGACACATCCACCCGCAACGCCGCACCCGACCCATCGAACGCCCCCACCGGAGACGACCCACGCGTATCCACCACCCGCGTCGGCAACACCGGCACCACCCCGCCACCGGCCGCCGATGACACGTCGGGCGACGACACCGCCACGCCCACCACGATGAGGGCCGCCACGGCGAGCAGCCTCATCACCGAGGCAGGACGCGACGGCAGATTCAGGCTGACTCCTCGCAGGTGCCGGGCGTGGATCCGTCGGTCAGACCGCCACAGGTCGCGCCGAATTCCTCGTCATCGGTGCCGATACCGCTCGCGAAGTACAACAGATCGCACGAGGCCATATCGCCAGCGGCGCAGCCAGCACGGAACTCCTCAAGCGCGATCGTCGATGATGCACACATGCCCGGGGTCTCACCATCTGCGGTGCCGCCGCAGGTGGCAGCCAACTCGACCAGATCAGGGTCGTCGGGGGACATCGCGTACAGCAGATCACAGGCCACCAGGTCGTCATTTGCGCAGTCGCTCGCGAGTTCGTCGATATCAATGGTGCACATGCCGGCCTGTGATGAATTCGCGGTGCCACCGCAGGTGGCCCCGAACTCTTCATCATCGGAGCCATAGGGCGACATCCACCAGAGCTCGTCACATGCCGCCATGTCACCCGCAGCGCAGGAGTCGCGCGCAGCAGCGATCTCCTCGGGGGTTCCCGGTGCTGCACCACCGGAGTCGACGTCGTCACCGAAGTCACCAAGATCACCGAGTTCGTCCATCGAAATACCGCACGTGGCAAAGGCGGTGAACAATTCGCCCATGCCGGCCATCATCTCGTCCTCGGTCATCGACGGGTCGCCCAACCCGATGCTGGCAAGCACCCCGCCACCATCCATCTCGCCGAGGAGGCATGCAGCTTCGTCAACGCCGAGGCCGGTGTCGTCTGCCAGCGATGCGGCCATGGCATCGGGAGCGCAGGCAAACATCTCTGACATCAGCGCCGCCGGGTCGTCGATTACGGCATCCATCAACTCTGGGTCGTCGGCAAAGACCGACACCATGCACAACGCCTCGTCATCGCTCATCGCAGCAAAGGTTGGGTCATCGGACAACAAGCTGAGCACGGTCTCGGGTGAACACTCGGCAAAGATCCCCACCATCGCGCCGTCATCGCTGACATCGTCGGCGAGCACCTGTGCCGCAAGTGACGGATCAGCGGCAATCTGTTCCACCATGCAATCGAGGTCACCGGCCGGCATCGATTCGATGTCCAGCTCCGCATCATCGGCCGACTCGATCAGCGCAGAGCGAATTGCCGCGGCGCTGATATCGGCACCATCTGATCCCCCATCCGACGCATCGTCAGAGGCATCGTCGGACGCGGCATCGTCTGCATCCACGGTGTCACCACCAGCAAAACTCTGCTCATCGGCCGCCGGAGCGGTGGTGTCTGTCGCGGTGTCATCAGACCCGCCACATGCCGTCATCACTAACACGGCCACAGCCATCACGCCTGCTGCTCGGATCCGGATCATCGACATCACCTCATCGGTTGCCATGGGCAGCCCACCGCCGCCTCATCGGATCACCGTAGTTGGCCGAGTCGCGCACACCCCGTGACGTGCATATCTCCAAAGTGCCACCAGCCCAGCGCAAGCCGACCGGCGGTGGCCACACAGCACAACGGCCGGGCGAATGCCCGGCCGTGTGGCGCGCCAGTAGGGACTCGAACCCCAAACCTTCTGATCCGTAGTCAGATGCTCTATCCATTGAGCTACTGGCGCTTCGCCGAACATGTTACGGGCTGCCAACATCAATCGGCACCCCCACGCATGAACCCATCAGCGCCACTACCGTGGGGACATGCAGAAGTTGATCGACGCCTACCGCCGCGCCGTTGTGGAGAACTACGCGAACTTCTCCGGCCGCGACAACCGACCCGACTTCTGGTGGTTCGTGCTCGCCAACTTCTCGTTGTCGATCCTGATCAGCATCCTGGCAACCGCGATCAGCGTGCCCGTGATCGGCACCGTCTATTCGCTTGCTGTGCTGGTTCCGGGTGTGGCGGCGGCTGTGCGCCGTCTGCACGACACCGACCGCACCGGTTGGTGGCTGCTGCTGTTGCTCGTTCCGATCATCGGTGCGATCGTCGTGATCGTGTTCTTGGCCACACCAGGCCACACCACGTCGAACCGGTACGGCACCGCCACCATGGACACCGCTGGTGATCCTGATTACCCACCGGTGGGTGGCACCCCACCGCCACCGCCGCCACCCCCACCGGGTGACATGCCGCCGCCACCGCCGCCCACCTGAGGTGGCAGCAGCGCGCTTCAATTAACCCCGCACGAGGTCATCCCAGCGCCCAGGGGCTCCACCCGTCGCCGTATGCGGCTTCTGCCCGCTGATACAGCGCGTAGGCCGCACGCACGTTGGTGCGCGCATCGAACAGCTGTGCCCGGTCGGTGATCCCAAGATCGTCGAGCCAGGCGTCGTGCACTTCCCAATAGATCTGGAACAGTCCAACGCAGCACCAGTTCTGTGCGTTCGCCCACAGGTTTGACTCGCGGATCGCAATGCGCACCGCCTCATCGGCAAGTTCGGCAGGCCAGATCTCGCGGATGATCGCCTCGGCGGTATCGCGTGACGGCGCGGTCGGCAGGCGCACCGGCGCGGCCGTTGTTGTTGGTGCAGCCGTCGTTGTTGGCGACTCGTCGGCTGCTGAGGCAGGGGGCGAACTGGTGACTGGCGCATTTGTCGTTGCCGGCGCGGCCGTTGTGGGCACCACGACGCGCACCCCTGCTGGCAGGCAGATGTCTTCTCCGGCGTAGATCACCGTGTCGATACCGGCGTCGTTGAGCGACAGAAGTTCATCCATGTCGACACCACTGCGCTCGGCCAGTCGGCTCCACGAGTCGCCGCGCGCAAGTGTGTACTCGTTCGCGCAGGACACCGCAACGGCACGCACAACCGGCGCGGGCGACGTTGTAGCGACCGAAGCTCTTGCTGCCGGTTCGCTGACCACTGCGTCCGCCGGTGGCGCAACCGGCTCCGCCGATGCCCGGTCGGCAAGTCGCACCTGCGCGGCTGTGGCCGGTGCCGATGCTGTGGTCGCGCCGCCATCGGCCGTCGGCATCGTGGTGTCGACCAGTGCGCCCGCCGCCTCGGAGGAAGCCGACGCCACCTGCATCTCGAGATCTGCGCTACTCGCACTCGCGGCCATCCTCACGTCGGATGTCGGCGATGCATCGTCACGCAATGCCCACGCAACCGGCACGGCGGCGAGGGCAACCACCACGATGACGACCAGACGGATCAGCAGCGGATCACTCGATGTGCAACCCCTTGTCGCGTTGGCACGGCACCGCATCATCGTCGCCCACAACGCATCGGCGATCTGCTCTGGCTGACGCGTCGCCGGCTGGTGTGGCGCTGCGGGTCGTGAGGCACTCACCGTGGGGTCATCTGGTCGCAGGATTGGGTCGATCGGCTCGCAGACAGCATCGGCAGAACGGGGCACATCATCATTTGTGTCGTCGCTCAGGGTCATCGATTTGCGGGCCGCCGGTTCATCGCGAGTGTCGTGATGACGTTCGCCCCACGGGGCCGTGCGGACCCAGAAGTTGTCGGCCCTGCCGGTGGCATCGCGATGTCGACGCCCACCCTCGAACATGACGACATTCTGTCGTTTTCGTCATCATTTCGCAACATTGCGAACCAGGAGACGCAATCGGGGCGCCGGACTCATGCCCGACGCCCCGACGGCGAATGGCGGAGAGGGTGGGATTTGAACCCACGGACCGCTTGCGCAGTCAACGCCTTAGCAGGGCGTCCCATTCGGCCGCTCTGGCACCTCTCCAGCACGGGCGAGTGTACCGCTGCACCTGCAGGCGGCCACAGGGGCCGCCACGGCCATGACGTATCTATACAGCCGATGGTCGAACGGACGCGAGCAGCGCGGCCGGGGCCGCTGCCAACGCATCGGTGGCCGGGCCCGCGGGCAGATCTGCACACAGACTTTCGGCGCGCACCACATATTCCTCGGCCACGGCCACAGCATCGGCAACGCCATCGCCGCCACGGACCAACTCCAACGCCTCCGACCGGGCACCATCGTCGAGCGGGCCGCCCAACAAGTCGCGCAATCGATCGGCGCGATCACCACCTGCATTGAGCGTGCACAACACCGGCAAGGTGTACACGCCTTCTTCCATGTCGTGACCCGCCGGCTTGCCCAACTCGGCATCGGTAGAGGTGAGATCCAGCACATCGTCGACGATCTGGAAGAGCATCCCGTACGCATCGCCCCACGCGGTGAGCGCATCGACCGTGGGCGCAGAATGGCCTGCCACCAGCGCCCCCACGCGTGCCGACGTGCCGTACAGCGAGGCGGTCTTGCCGTGGATCGAACGAAGGTAGCTGTCGCGTGGTCGATCGACGTCGTAGGTGTGGCGCAGTTCCTCAATCTGGCCCTCGCACAGCCAGCCGATCGTGCGGGCCAACAACCCGGCCACCTCGGTTCCGAGCGACGCCGCGATTTCCGATGCGCGCGCCAACAAGAAGTCGCCCGCGAGAATCGCCTGCAGGTTGCCCCACCGGGCATTCACCGTCTCCACGCCGCGCCGGGTCGCCGCCTCGTCCATGACATCGTCGTGATAGAGCGACCCCAGGTGCACCAACTCACAGGCCACCCCACCCGACACCACGTCGTCACCGACACTGGCGACATCGCCACCACCGACCGCTCCCGACACCATCGCCAGCACCGGGCGCAACCGTTTTCCGCCCGCAGTGATGAGATGTGATGCCAATTCGGTGAGGTGGTCATCGCTGGTGCGGACCGCAGCCAACATCGCGTCCTCGACACGCGACCGCGCATCACCGGCGGCCACGATCAATGGAGATGCCGGGCCAGCCACGCGCGCAGGCTACGCGCATTACGCCCCGCGCCAGAACATGAGCGACGATCGCTGCACACCGGCGGTCACACGACACGTGCCAGCCCCCGTTAAGCCATCGTGACAGCAGCGTGACATTCGACGATTGGTTGGCGGAGCGTCGGACGTCCGCCACAACCCACCGGTAGAGTGAGAACACGTACTCGCCCGACCAGACGAAAGGCGACACATGTTCGAACGATTCACCGACCGGGCTCGCAGAGTAGTGGTCCTCGCCCAAGAGGAAGCGCGCCTGCTCAACCACTCATACATCGGCACCGAGCACATCCTGCTCGGCCTCATCCATGAGGGTGAGGGCGTGGCGGCCAAGGCACTCGAGAGTCTGTCCATCTCACTCGAGGCCGTGCGCAGCCAGGTCGAGGAGATCATCGGCCAGGGCGGCTCGTCGCCATCGGGCCACATCCCCTTTACTCCCCGCGCCAAAAAGGTGCTCGAGTTGTCGCTGCGCGAGGCGCTGCAGTTGGGCCATAACTACATCGGCACCGAGCACATCCTGCTCGGCCTCATCCGCGAAGGTGAGGGCGTGGCCGCCCAGGTGCTGGTGAAGCTCGGCGCCGATCTGTCACGCGTTCGCCAGCAGGTCATCCAACTGCTGTCGGGCTACCAAGGTGGCAGCAGCTCCGGCAGTGCACCGCGCGGCGAGTCCGGCGGCCAGGCAGCTGGTGTCGGCGGCTCCTCAAAGGGCGACGACGACAAGAACAGCCAGATCCTCGACCAGTTCGGTCGCAACCTCACCCAGATGGCGCGCGACCGCGAACTCGATCCGATGATCGGCCGCGACAACGAACTCGAACGGGTGATGCAGATCCTCTCGCGGCGCACCAAAAACAACCCGGTCCTCGTTGGCGAACCCGGCGTGGGCAAGACCGCCATCGTGGAAGGTCTCGCTCAGCGGATCGTCGCCGGCGACGTCCCCGAAACCCTCACCGACAAACAGCTCTACACCTTGGACCTCGGGTCGCTGGTGGCCGGGTCGCGCTACCGCGGTGATTTTGAAGAACGCCTGAAGAAGGTGCTCAAAGAGATCAAGCAGCGTGGCGACATCATCTTGTTCATCGATGAGATCCACACCCTGGTGGGCGCCGGTGCAGCCGAAGGTGCCATCGATGCGGCATCGATTCTGAAGCCGATGCTTGCTCGCGGCGAACTGCAGACCGTGGGGGCCACCACCCTCGACGAGTACCGCAAGCACGTCGAGAAAGACCCTGCCCTCGAGCGCCGGTTCCAGCCGGTGAAGGTCGACGAGCCCACGCTCGCCCACACCATCGAGATCTTGAAGGGTGTGCGCGAGCAGTACGAGACGCACCACCGGGTCACCATCACCGATCAGGCCCTAGTGGCCGCCGCGAACCTGGCCGATCGCTATATCTCCGACCGCTTCCTGCCCGACAAGGCCATCGACCTGATCGATGAAGCCGGGTCACGACTGCGCATCAAGCGCATGCAGACCCCTCCGGATCTGCGCGATCTTGAGCGACGTCTCAGCGAGGTGCAGTCAGCGAAGCGCACCGCTGTTGAAGAGCAGCGTTTCGAAGATGCCGGGCGACTCCGCGACGAAGAGAAGCAGATCCTCGAAGAGAAGTCCGCCAAAGAGGCCGAGGTCAAGGCCAGTGGTGTCGACCTATTCGATGAAGTCGACGAAGAAGCCGTAGCCGAGGTGCTGTCGCTGTGGACCGGCATCCCGGTCTACAAACTCACCGAAGAAGAGACCCAGAAGCTCCTCAACATGGAAGGTGAACTGCATAAGCGCATCATCGGCCAGGAGAACGCCGTGGCCGCAGTGTCGCAATCGATTCGGCGCACCCGCGCCGGGCTGAAAGACCCGAAGCGGCCCAGCGGCTCATTCATCTTCCTCGGGCCAACCGGCGTCGGCAAGACCGAACTCGCCAAGACCCTCGCCGAGTTCCTCTTCGGCGACGACTCCTCGCTGATCACGCTCGACATGAGCGAGTACATGGAGAAGCACACCGTGAGCCGCCTGATGGGTTCGCCTCCGGGGTACGTCGGATACGAAGAGGGTGGCCAGCTCACCGAAGCCGTGCGGCGCAAGCCGTTCTCGGTGGTGCTCTTCGACGAGATCGAAAAGGCTCACCCCGACGTGTTCAACTCGCTGTTGCAGATCCTCGAAGAGGGTCGCCTGACCGACGCGCAAGGTCGATCGGTCGACTTCCGCAACACGGTGGTCATCATGACGTCGAACCTCGGCACCGCCGACCTGCGCAAGGCCAATGTCGGCTTCACCACCGACGACTCGGCCATGTCGTACGAGCGGATGAAGGACAAGGTCAACGAAGCGCTCAAGCAGCACTTCCGCCCAGAGTTCTTGAACCGTGTCGACGAGACGATCGTGTTCCACGAACTCGGCAAGGACGAGGTCGTTCAGATGGTCGACTTGATGCTGCGTCGACTCACCACGCAGCTCGAATCGCAGGGCCTCGGGATCGAACTCACCCAGTCGGCCAAGGAACTTCTCGCCGACGTCGGATACGACCCGCAACTCGGTGCCCGTCCGCTCCGGCGAGCAATCCAGCGCCAAATCGAAGATGTGCTGTCGGAGAAACTGCTGTACAAGGAGTTCTCCGCGGGTCAGATCATCGTGGTCGACGTGGAAGACGATCCGGACCGCCCCGGGTCACGTCGCTTCGCCTTCTCTGCCGTGGAGGGCTTCGTGCCTCCGGCCGCAGTGGAGATGGCCACCACCACCGTCACCGACGATCCGCCCGAGACACCCGCCGAATGATGCATCGGGTCGCGCTCAGCGCGGCCCCGGTCATCAGCACGGCCACCGTGGCTGGCCACAGCAGCGCCGTCGCCACGAGGGCCACTATGCCGTCGCGGCGAATGGGATGCCATGTCGATCCCAACGCTGCCGCAGGGATGGCCACCACCGGTGGCCACCACGCACCTGCGCTCAGCACGGTCACCACACCGGCACCCACCACCGCAGCCATGGTGCACGGCACCCACAGGCGCATCCACGGCCGATGACCACCGGCGACCGCGGTTGCAACACCAACTGCGGCCACCATTAGCCATCTCGTCACCGGATCGACGCCGTCACGCCGTAACAGGTCGGCGAACACCCGATCGGCATCGGCTCGCGACACGGCACCACCATGGCCGCCCTGATGAATCAACCAGTCATGCACCACCGCAGCGCGAAGGTGCACACCGACACGGCCCACCACCCATCGCCAGAACCACGGCACCGACGCCAAATCGGTGGAGAAGCAACGGTGATCCGCGGGCACCCGCACCACGCCGCACAGGCGATGCCACACCACCAGATCACGGGCCACCGCAATGTGTTCATCAATGCGCCCATGCCGGCGCACCACCACATGCTCGAGCACCACTGCAGCGTGTGGTCGCGTGTCACCCGTAGTGGCCTGCCTCGCCCCCATGTGAGGATCGTGCCCGACGAGACCATCGCCATGCACTCATATTTGCGATGATGGGTCAATGCCGATCGGTCGCCGTCTTATCGCTGTTCTCTGCTGCGTTGTCGCGATCATCGCGACCGGCTGTCGCCTCGATATGGACATCGCTGTGGTGGTGAACGGTGACGGCAGCGGTGAAGTGACCGTGCGCGCCGTCGCTTCTGCCGAGGTGATTCGCGCAGCACCAGCGGTGATCGAATCGCTCGCTGTCGATGACCTCACCGAACGGGGGTGGATGGTGGATGGCCCGCGCGTTGCCGAGGACGGCTCCGCCACCGTCACCTTCACCGCCACTTTTGACGATGCCGCCGGACTCGCCACCCGCCTGGGCGACATCGGGCCTCCGATTGCCGCAGCGCGTGCCACTCGCACCCTGAACGAGGACCGCACCCGCGCCGACAACACCGTGTCGGTCGATCTTGGCGTCGTGGATGGATTTGCCGCATTTGCCGATGCCGAGCTCGTGAACCTTCTCGGTGGGCAGCCCTTTGCCGATGACCTCGCCGATGTCGACCCAGCCACCGCACTCGACATCACCCTCACCATGACCCTCCCCGGGTCGATCAGCGACACCGACGGCACCGTGGACGCATCGACAGCGGTCGTCACGTGGGATGTCCCCGCCGATGGCTCCGCCACAACCGCCAACCTGTCGAGCGTGCAGGACACCTCCATCAATCCCGGGGCCATGGCCACCGTTGCCGACGTTCTTGGTGTTGTCCTCGTGCTGTGGGTCGTGGCCTCGGCCGGCTTCATTGGTTGGGTGGTGCTGGCGCGGCGGCAGCGCGCCACCGCGCGGTAGTGTCGCGGCTGATGGACGAGCTCACCGGCGAGAACCAGGTGCACGACGGCGCCCCGACCGACGACACATCGGACACCCCCGACCCCATCGACACCGCTCACAACGCCGATCACAATGCAGATGCCGCTGGCTCCGCTCTTGCCGACGATGCCACCGTGGGCGTCGCCACACCAGCCATCGTGGTTCCCGGCGACGATGTCGATCTCGATGAGATCGCCGCTGGCCTCGACGCCGTTGCCGCCGCCCTCCAACGCCTCGACGACGGCTCGTATGGCATCGATCACGTCACCGGCCAACCGATTGACGACGCGGTGCTCGCCGCTGACCCCACCGCCACTCGCACGCCATGAGCGGACGGGGTGATGCTGCCGACATCATCACCTTGGTTGCCGCATGCGACCGCGGAGCCGCCGAAGCCCACGCCTGGTCCGACGTGATGGCCACGGCAGCAACGACGGCTGCAGCGAACCCGCGCCTGTGCATCGCTGCCACCCACCGCCTCGACGAGATCGCCACCTTGTGGGCGACGCGTCGCCCCGGCGTGCCTCTCAACGAACCCAGTCACACCGCCGAGCCGCAACCCAAGCACGACGTGATCGAGGCGCTGTGCACCTGGATCGACGCCGAGCTCGCGCGGGTAGCCGATCTCGTGGCTGGTATCGATGTGAGAGTCGACCCGTCCACCATCGATACCGCGCGGCGCCTCAGCTCAGAGTTGACCGACCTACGCGACCGCTGCCGGGGGGCCACATGACCCAGCCCACCGATCGCGTCACCGTGGCCGACGGCGTCGACCTCGACGCGAAGATTGCCGGTGACCGCGGCGCACCCACCGTGATCTTGCTGCACGGATTCCCTGAGTCCGCCTATTCATGGCGACATCAGATTCCTGCTCTCGCCGACGCCGGATGGCGAGTGATCGCCCCTGACCAACGTGGATATGCCCACTCCGCGCAACCCGAGGGTGTGGCCGCGTATCGCGCCGATCACCTCTGTGACGACGTCATCGCCCTGCTCGACCACGACGGAGCGGATCAGGCGGTCGTCATCGGCCATGACTGGGGTGCGATCGTCACGTGGCACATCGCTCAGCGTCACCCCGATCGCTGCCGGGGAATCATCGCTGCATCGGTGCCCTACACGCCATGGCCGGACACACCGACCACCGTTCTGCGGCACCAACACGGCGACGACTTCTTCTACATCAACTATTTCCAAGAACCCGATGTGCCAGAAGCCGAACTCGACGCTGACCCTGAGCGCTTCCTACGGGCCATCATCCATGTGGCATCTGGCGAGGGCATGGCCACCTTGGCTGGCGGCTCCCTTCCCGCAGCCGGAACCGGCTGCATGGAGTACTTCGAACACATCGCCGGTGGACGACCACTCGACCTACCCCCGTGGCTGAGCCCGGCCGACCTCGCGGTATATACCGAGCAATTCACCCACAGCGGGTTCGGACCGGCCATCAACTGGTACCGCAACCTCGATGCGAACCACGAGCTGTTCTCGCCGATCGGTGAGTCGACGATCACCATGCCCACCGGATTCATCGCCGGCGCTGTCGACCCGGTCATCCTGACGCGCCCCGGGTATGTGGAACAGATGAACGAGCGCCTACCGCATCATCGTGGCAACACCTTGCTGCCCGGTATCGGACATTGGGTACAACAAGAAGACCCTGCCGGGTTCAATCAAGCGATGTTCGACCTGCTGGCGACGATGTAACCCCATCTCGTTGCGCTGCACGCTGGGCCGCAATGCGGTATGCCTGACGCTCGAATGGGTTGCGCAGGTATGCCGCCATATCGACACCACGCACCAGGGCCGACCATCCGCCATGACCGCCCGAGCCCACCCAGCAGACACCCACACGAATCGTGCCCCATAGCATCCACGAGAGGTACAGCACCGGGTACGCCGGCCCCCACCGACGAGCCTGTGCCACATGGACCCGTTCGTGATCCCATACCAACGCGTGTCGCGATGGCACCGACATATCGCCAGCACCAGAGACCACGTTGCCGAGGGTGATCGCATAGCCACCGCGTACGACAAGTCCTCGTCGGTAAATGTGCATCGTCGACCCGCGGCTCGCCGTTGCATCAAACCCCGGAGAACGGCCCATCATCGCCATCGCCGCGGCCACACCATGGGCCACCACGGCCGCAGCCGTCATCAACACCGCCCATGTCGAATCAACGATCAGCGCGATCAGCCCGCGTGAACAGGTGATGTCGTAGACGCCACGCACGGCGGAGACGACAGCGTTCACCGCAGCCACACCCACCACGGCAACGATGACTGGGCGCGGCGCGTTGATGGCGTGAGCTGTTGCGGCCGCCGTCACCACTGCGACCGTGGTCGTTAGCGGTACGGCGACGCTGCTGTGCACCAGATCAGCGTTCGCGCAGTTTCGCGAGAAGTCGCAGCAATTCGAGGTACAGCCATACGACGGTCACCAGCAGACCGAATGCCGCGAACCATTCGAAATGCTTTGGAAGGCGCATCTCAACGCCACGCTCGATGAAATCGAAGTCGAGGGCGAGGTTCATCGCCGCCAGACCAGCGACAAACACCGAGAACAAAACGCCAAAACCACTCGGGCTGGACAGGAACGACACCGAGGCACCGAACAGCGAGATCACAAAACTCACTAGGTACAACGCCATGACACCAAGTGTCGCCATCACCACGATGCGTCGGAAACGGTCGGTCACCTTGATGACCTGCGAGCGGTACAGCACAAGCATCACACCGAAGACCGCCACGGTGGCACCCGCCGCTTGCACAACGATGCCGTCGTAGAAGGTCTCGAACATGCGCGACACCGACCCGACGAAGAAACCCTGGGCCAGGGCGTACACCGGGCCGAGCACCCGCGCGAGTGTCGGCTTGAACATCAAGCCAAAGGCGCATCCGATACCCACGATCACACCCACGATCGCGAGACCGGGTACGCCATAGGCCACGGTGCCATCGGGGTTCACCTCGGGACTGCCGGTGGCAATCCACCCGACAGATGCAGATGCCAGCAACAACACGAATAACACCGACGTTGCCGAGATCGTGCCCGACACCGTCATCGTCGCACCTGTTGATGCCCACGCAGAGGTGGGACCATCGTCAACAGGCCCCTGCCGCGAACCGGGTGCCGGGGGCGCCCAATTCGCCATCGTCCGCTCGTTCAACACTGGATTTGCCACGTCGCCTCCTCAGGTTCCATGTACCCATTCGACGCCGCTGATGACCCGAATGGTCACCCGCGTCACCGAGTTATGAAGATCAGATTACCTGTCACCTCCACTGGTGGGTCGCACCGTTCCTAGAGGTATCGTGACAGACGTCTCACAAGGAGTCTCCGAGGGGCCGGGGGCCAGCGGGGTCGAAGCGAAGCACGGTTGTCCGCGTGACGAAAGGGAGCCAGTGGCCAAGGACCGAGTTGACAGGGATGACGAGGATCTCGTCCGTCTCTACCTGACCGATATCGGTCAGTATGACCTGCTGACCAAGGACGATGAAGTTCGTCTTGCCAAGGCCATTGAGGCTGGCAAAGAAGCCATCGAGTTACTCGATGCTGGTGGAAAAGACGTCACACCTGCGCGCAAAAGGGAGCTCCGTCGCACGGCTCGTAAAGGCGAAGAAGCCGAGCGCCAATTCGTGCAGTCGAACCTGCGTCTCGTCGTGTCGATTGCCAAGAAATACCAGGCGTCCGGGCTCCCCTTGCTCGACCTCATCCAGGAGGGGAACCTTGGCCTCATGCACGCGGTCGAGAAATTCGACTGGCGTAAAGGCTTCAAGTTCTCCACCTACGCCACGTGGTGGATTCGCCAAGCCATCACGCGCGGCATCGCGAATACCGGCCGCACAATCCGCCTGCCGGTCCACGCTGGCGACACCCTGGCACGCCTGCAGAAAGCGCGTAGCCGACTCGAGTTGAAGTACGGCCGACCGGCCACACTTGCTGAACTCGCCGCCGAGGTAGAGATGCCCGAGGACAAGGTGACCGAGGCGCTGCGATTCGCCGCCGAGCCGCTGTCGCTGTCGGAGCCACTGCGCGAGGATGGAGACGCCGAACTCGGCGACGTGGTCGAGGATCGATCAGCCGAATCACCGTTCGAGGTGGCCGCCACGGCGCTCCTGCCCGAAGAGATCGCCCGCCTCCTCGCACCTCTCGATGAGCGCGAGCGTGAGATCCTCAAGTTGCGCTTCGGTCTCGATCGCGGTGAACCCCGCACCCTTGAAGAGGTCGGCGAGCATTTCAATCTGACCCGTGAACGCATCCGTCAGATCGAAGCGCGCGCGATGTCGAAGCTGCGCCACCCATCGAGCGACACCGGCGCACGCGACCTTCTCGCCGTGTGATCCTCGGCGGCGACGCGCCGCGACATCATTCGTTGGTGACGAACTCGACGAGATTGCGATCGGGGTCTTCGACGATGGCGATCCGCAGACCTGATCGCGGCGACATCGGTGGCACCACCACGCTCACGCCAGCATCGCGGCACACCTGCACCATCTCGTCGAGATTCTCCATGTGGATCGTGAAATATCGCAGGCCTGTGCCGGCCTCGATGCCACCGGGCGCCGGGCACGAATCGGGCATCTGTTCGGTACGAATCAACTTGATCAGCGAATCGCCGCAGCGCAAACGATGCATCAGACCAAGACCGGCGAAGGGAACATCACCCTCGTGGTCCATGCCGAGCAGGTCCCGGTAGAAACCGAGAGCTGCGTCAGAGTCGGTGATCACGATGCCGAGATCGATCGCGCGTTGCTGATGGCGGATGGGCATGAGCCGAACCATAGGGGATACGGTCACAGCATGCAGTTCTCCGCCGAGCATCATGAGTTTCGCTCCGTCGTTCGCGACTTCATCGAGAACGAGATCAACCCGCGCATCCCCGAATGGGAAGATGCCGAAATGATGCCCCTCCACGACATCTTTTCGAAGATGGGCAGTCTCGGCTTCCTCGGACTTGAGTACGAGACGGAGTTCGGCGGCCAAGGTGCCGATCACGCCTTCACTGTGATCCTTGGTGAAGAGTTCGGACGCTGCGACCACGGCTCGTTGCCGATGGCGCTCGGCGTGCAGGTCGATATGGCCACACCATCGCTCGCTCGTTTCGGCAGCCCGGAGCAGAAACGTCGATATTTGGCGCCGGCCCTCGCGGGCACCCAAGTGTGCTCCATCGCTGTGAGCGAACCCGACGCCGGCAGCGACGTGGCTGGCATCCGAACCCGTGCTGTCCGTGACGGTGACGAGTGGGTCATCAACGGCTCAAAGATGTGGATCACCAACAGCCTCCAAGCGGACTGGCTGTGCCTGCTGGCACGCACCTCCGATGACGGTGGATACCACGGCATGAGCCAGATCATCGTGCCTACCGACGCCCCGGGATTCTCGGTGTCACGCAAGCTCGACAAGTTGGGTATGCGCGCATCGGATACCGGCCTGTTGAGCTTTGACGACTGTCGCGTGCCGGTGACCAACACCATCGGGGAGATCGGAAGAGGATTCCAACAGCAGATGGCCCAGTTCGTGGTGGAGCGGATGTGGGCGTCGTACACCACGGTTGGCGCATGTGAGGTAGCGCTTGCTCGCACTGCCGACTACCTGCGTCAACGCCAGGCCTTCGGCCAACCCCTGCTGGCCAACCAACACCTGCAATACACCCTCGCGGAACTCTCTGCAGATCTTGATCTGTTGCGTACCTACAACTACGCGATTGCCGAGGCCTATGACCGCGGTGAGGACACCACACGCCAGGCGACGATCGCCAAGTTGACCGCTGGTCGACTGGTGCGCCGCGTGGCCGATATGTGCCTGCAGTACCACGGCGGTATGGGGTACGTGGAGGAGAACTGGACCGCGCGGTTCTTCCGCGACAACCGATTGACCTCGGTGGGTGGCGGCGCCGATGAAGTGATGCTGCAGGTGCTCGCACGCACCGACGGATTCACCGCCTGATCACGACCACGCGTGACGCGGTCGAACTACGACGCGTACAGACCCGCCGTGACCGCATCGATAACCGTGGCCAAGGCCTCGTCATCAGGCCGGTTCGGGTCGAGATCGGCGAGTACGAAACCCATCGCGTAGGCCTGCACGAACAAAGCCAGAGCACGAGCATCGAGATCGCGCCGAACAAAACCAACCCGTTGCGCAAGGGCAATTGCGTGTTGGATGCTGTCGGTCACTTCACGGTTGGCGTCCATCACCTTCCCGCGAAGTTCCGGCCGACCGTGAGTTGCAGCAATTTCGGTGACCCGTTCCATCCGCAAGACGCTGCGCTGCAGACCCACGACATCGCGGGTGAGTTCATGCAACAGCCCGCGAAATGATTCGACATCATCGATCGCCATCACGGCAGCTTCGATACGCGCTGCATCAAGAAATGGTTGGCGTCGGAAGCGGAACAGTTGCGCTTCACTGACCAGACCTTCACGGGACCCGAAGTGGTGGCTGATCAGTGCCACAGCGACGCCTGCTCGTTCGGCGATATCGGCCATGCGAAGAGCAGCTTCACCGTCGGCGTCGATCATCTCAACTGCGATCGCCAGGATTGTGTCGCGTGCTGAAACTTCTGCTGCCGCCATTTACCAACTCTAGCGGGTAAATCTGTGATGCTGAACGATACTCAGTTAACGCTGATTGGTGACGATAATCGGAAGAGTTGCGACTCCTCGACCAATCAACGCATCGGCGTAACGCACCGCCTGCGGGTCATGGCGCATCGCTGGGAACCGCCGAGCCAGCGCCTCGATCGCGATTTCGGCCTCCATACGGGCCAACGCCGCGCCGAGACAGAAATGGATTCCGTAGCCGTACCCCACATGGCTTCGAGCATTTGGCCGATCGATGTCCACAACGTCCGGATCGGCGAAGACCTCTGGATCGCGGTTCGCCGACATCACTCCCAGCAACACCGTCTCGCCGGCACGCAGCATGCACCCTCCGCGTTCATGATCTTCGGCCACCACCCGCACCATCAATTTCGTCGATCCGTCGAAGCGATGAAGTTCCTCGAACACCAACGGGTGGGAACTGGCATCGCTCGCCACCGCAGCCATCGCATCGGGGTGTGTCATCAGCGTCCGCATCGAATTCGCGATCAGGTTCGTGGTGGTTTCATGACCGCCGAACAGCAACAGGGTGCAGGCCCCCACCAACTCGGCCGGGCTGAGACCTGCTCCGTCGGGATCATCCTCGGTCACCTCGATCAACGCCGACACCAAATTGTCCTCCGGCGCTTGGCGATACCTGTCGATCAAGTCGGCGAAATACCGCGAGAACCGCTCACTACCGGCTGCGGCGGTCGCGGCCTTTGACCCGCGGTCTGACGAACCGAACACCAGCGCAGCGAGTTGATCACTCCAGTGTTTGAAATCGTCACGGTCCTCGGCCGGCACCCCGAGAAGTTCGGCAATCACGATTGCCGGCAGCGGAAAAGCGAAATCCGCGATGAGATCCGGCGACTCCGCAGCGGCGAGATGGTCGAGGAGTTCATCGACGATCGACACCACGTGTGGTCGCAGTGCTGCGAGGCGACCAGGAGTGAAGGCGCGACGCAACGGTTCGCGCAACCGGGTGTGATCGGGCGGATCGTGGAACACCATCCATCCGCGCAACAGATCGATCGTGGACGCCAGAGTCGCACGATTGTCGTCGCTCAGACGTGCCTCCATCGGAGAGAGGCGGTCGCTCGATAAACGCTGGTCGCGAAATGCCTCGTGTACCGCGTTGTAACGCCCGATGAACCATGCGCGGTGATGTGGCAACCACACCACCTCACCGAGGTCGCGAAGGTCGCGGTAGGCAGCATGTGGATCGATCAACGACGCAGTTGACAACAGGTCGACGTCGCTGGTCGGCACACCCATCGTCATCCGGGCCCTCCGAGCAGCGCGACCACACATGCATTGCCGTCGACGCCCGCGGCCCCACCGCCCATCGTCTCGACCAGACCGACTGTGGCACCGTCCACCTGTCGCTCACCGGCGCGTCCACGCAACTGCCAGACGATCTCAGCTGTCTGGGCAAGACCCGTGGCTCCAAGAGGATGGCCACGTGATAGCAGACCCCCGCTCGGATTGATCGGCTGCTCTCCCCCCAGCGCACTCGCGCCGTCAGCTGCACGCTGGGCGGCCGTTCCCGCCGCACACAACCCGAGTGCCTCGGTAGTGAGCACTTCCCCGATCGTGAACGCGTCGTGCAGTTCAGCCACATCCACATCGGCTGGTGTCAGCCCAGCGGTATCGAACGCGGCACGTGCCGCAGCACGCACCGTGTCGACGCTCCATGGCAGCGACGTATCCGAATTCCACCAGGTTCCAGACACGAACGCACACGACAGCACCGTAACCGGGTCATCGCAACGTGCTGTCGCTGCGGATTCGACCACTGCTGCTGCCGCACCGTCACTCATCGGACAGCACTGCAGCAGCGTCAGCGGACCAGCGATCGCACGGCTGCCCAGCACCTGGTCGATGTCGGGCGGTGCTCCGCCGAGATGCGCCCTCGGGTTCAACGAGCCGGCGTACTTGTTCTTGACCGCGATATGGCCGAGCACCGACGGGTCCAGTCCATAGTCGTGCAGGTAGCGATTGGCCGACAGCGCGTACAACGCGGGGAGGGCAAGCCCCGTGCGTCCTTCGGGGTCAGATGCTTCCGGGACGATCGGTCCCGAGAACACCGTCGACAACTGCTCAACTCCAACGGCGAGCACCCGCTGATGGCGGCCGGTGGCCACGGCCGCCTGTGCCTCATGCAGCGCCACAGTGCCACTGGCGCACGCCGCCTCGATGGAATAGACCGGCACACCAGCCAGCCCCGAGGCCGCCATCACCCGATTCGCCA